>PVML01017454.1_pt1 | contig 181198 bp, 161 predicted proteins | sample 1853371 | NCBI WGS metagenome assembly PVML01 (sample SAMN08533508, study PRJNA380276) | Human gut metagenome, whole genome shotgun sequencing project. | isolation source: participant 1, chromium library | host: Homo sapiens | collected 2017 | reverse complement strand
TTCCTTACTGGCTGTAAGGGATATTAACCATAAATATATTGTAGTAGAAAGAAGGAAGGAAAATGATAAACCTGAAGGGCATCATGGGAATTCCATTGTTGAAAAAAAGCCGGTTTACGGGAAGTGATGGAGAACTGAGGTTTGTTCTGGAGAAGCAGAGCAGTGAGGAAGAGGGAGACCGGCTGGCGGCAATCTGCTGGTTTGGAAAGCTGTGCTCCGCTGCAACGCCAGACGAAGAAAAGATCACCAGGTATTTTCCATTTGATAAAGACGGACTGGAGCAGGCTCAGGTGTGGTTAAATGAGCAGGTCCAGAATGGTAGGAAAATAGAAAACTGACGGGATGTTGTGAACGCAGAAGCTCATGCGGCGTATGAATTGCATACGCAGAAGGCTGGCATAAGACATACAGGAGGTGGCAGAGATGCAGGAGATAAAGGATCGGGACGTAAAGCAGGAAGAGATTTTAAAGCAGTGGATACAGGAGAGCAGCCATATCGTGTTTTTTGGTGGTGCGGGGGTATCGACAGAAAGCGGAATACCGGATTTCCGGAGTCAGGATGGCTTGTATAATCAGGAATATGCCTATCCGCCAGAGACCATCATCAGCCATAGCTTTTTTATGAGAAACCCAGAAGAATTTTACCGTTTCTATAAAAATAAGATGATTTTCCGGAATGCAAAGCCGAATGCAGCGCACCTGGCATTGGCGAAGCTGGAACAGGAAGGAAAATTAAAAGCAATTATCACCCAGAATATTGATGGACTGCATCAGATGGCAGGAAGTAAGAATGTGCTGGAGCTTCATGGTTCCATTCATCGGAATTATTGTATGCGATGCGGAAAGGCTTATGGATTGGAAGCTGTTGCAGATGCGGCGGGCATTCCTCGGTGCAGCTGCGGTGGAATCATTAAACCGGATGTGGTATTATATGAAGAAGGATTGGATCAGCAGGTGCTTTCGGCGGCGGTCAATGCTATTCGCCATGCGGATATGCTGATCATCGGCGGAACCTCCCTGACTGTATATCCTGCGGCTGGACTGGTGGATTATTATGAGGGAAATAAGCTGGTTTTGATCAACAAGTCAGTGACAGCAAAGGAAGCTCATGCGGATCTGGTGATCACAGAACCCATCGGACAGGTATTCCAAAGATGTGTATTAGCTGAGAATTGCAGTGAAGACGCGCAAACATCAGATAGACGATAGGTGTGGGGTAATGAGAAATGAAAAGGAGGAACAGATGTATCAGGCAGCAGAAAATCGTTATTTGGAAATGAAATACAACCGTTGTGGAAAGAGCGGGCTGCTTCTTCCACAGATCTCTTTGGGATTGTGGCAGAATTTTGGACTTGAAAAGCCATTGGATCAGCAGAAGGAAATCATTACCTGCGCGTTCGATCATGGAATCACGCATTTTGATCTGGCTAATAATTATGGAAGACCGGCGGAAGGAATGGCAGAGAAGAATTTCGGAAGAATTCTTCATGAAGAGCTGTCTGCGTACCGGGATGAGATGGTGATTTCCACAAAAGCTGGTTATGATATGTGGCCGGGACCTTATGGCAACTGGGGATCCAGAAAGTATTTGATGGCCAGTCTGGACCAGAGCCTGAAACGCATGAATCTGGACTATGTGGATATTTTCTACCACCATCGTCCAGATCCGGAGACACCACTGGAAGAAACGATGGGTGCATTATCAGACATTGTGAGACAGGGTAAGGCGTTGTATGTGGGTATTTCCAACTATCAGGCAGAAGAGGCGAAGAAGGCCATTGAGATTTTAAGAAACAATGGAACGCCGTGTCTGATCCATCAGCCCCGTTATAATATGTTTGAGCGTTGGGTGGAAAATGGACTGTTGGATGTGCTGCAGGAAGAAGGCGTGGGGTGTATCGCCTACAGCCCGTTGGCACAGGGATCATTGACGGATAAGTACTTAAATGGAATTCCGGCGGGTTCCAGAGCTTCCAGGGAAGGAACAACCGTGGCAGGCCGTTATCTTTCAGAAGAACATTTAGAACAGATCCGGAAATTAAATGAAATTGCAAAGAACCGTGGTCAGACGTTGGCGCAGATGGCATTGTGGTGGATTTTAAGACGTCCGGAAGTAACGACAGTATTAGTTGGCGCAAGCAGCAGTAAACAGTTGTTAGCTAATTTAGGCGCGTTAAAGGGCGCACCATTTACGGAAGAAGAACTGGGTCAGATTGAAAAAATCCTGGGGAATGCCAAGGTGATTTTGCGATAGGCTGATGGATAATCTGGAAAACGCAGGTCTGCAGCTGAAGACACAGAAATCTAGAAATCAGAACATAGAAATAGGAACAAAAATAGGAACAAAAAATAGGAAAAGACAGATATGGACAGAAGCATCGTATATGAAGTTGGAGATATTGTAAAATTGAAAAAACCACATCCCTGCGGCAGTCAGGAGTGGGAGATCATGCGTGTAGGTGCGGATTTCCGCTTGAAATGTCTGGGATGCGGACATCAGATCATGGTGGAGCGGAAGCTGGTGGAGAAAAATACCAGAGGGCTGAGAAAGCCAGGAGACCAGCCAGCAAAATAGAAAAGGCAGAAAAAAAGTAAAAAGAAAAAACACGAAAAAAGCCGCAAAAAGTCCTTGATTTTAGCGGAACTCTCTGTTATAATTATTTTCCGTGACACATCATTCCTTGCTCCCGAACTGAAGGCGGGGGCCAGAGACCAAAAGGAGGTAAATACTATGAACAAATATGAATTAGCCGTTGTTCTTAGCGCAAAACTCGAAGATGACGAGAGAGCCGCAGCTATCGAGAAAGTACAGGGTTATATTACCCGTTTCGGTGGTACTGTGACAAATGTTGATGAATGGGGTAAGAAGAGACTTGCTTACGAGATTCAGAAGATGAAAGAGGCTTTCTACTATTTCATCCAGTTCGAGTCTGATTCTGTATGTCCAAACGAAGTGGAAGCACACATTCGTATTATGGAGCCAGTTATCAGATACTTATGCGTAAGACAGGAAGCATAACTGACAAAGAAAGAGTGATCGTATGAATAGAGTAATCTTAATGGGTAGATTGACCCGTGATCCAGAAGTGAGATATTCCCAGGGCGAGCGTACTATGGCAATCGCAAGATATACCCTTGCAGTAGACCGTAGAGGCCGCAGAAACCAGGATGGTAATGAGCAGACAGCAGATTTCATCAACTGTGTCGCTTTTGACAGAGCAGGAGAGTTTGCTGAGAAGTATTTCAGACAGGGCATGAGAGTTCTGGTCTCCGGACGGATTCAGACAGGCAGCTATACCAATCGAGACGGTCAGAAAGTTTATACGACAGATATAGTTGTGGATGATCAGGAGTTTGCAGACAGCAAGAACGCATCCGGCGGCAATGAAGGCGGTTATGGCAACAGCTATCAGCAGTCCAGACCAGCACCTTCCAGTGCCATTGGAGACGGATTCATGAACATCCCGGACGGAGTCGAGGACGAAGGACTTCCGTTTAACTAAGTTTCCGATTATAATAAGGAGGTTAGGGACCATGGCATTCAATAAGAATGATAAAGCTGACGGCGCTAAGGTAAGAAGAGGCGGCGCAGTTCGCAGAAGAAAAAAAGTTTGTGTATTCTGTGGCGAGAAGAACGGTGAGATCGATTACAAGGATACCAACAAATTAAAGAGATATGTATCTGAGAGAGGAAAAATCCTTCCAAGAAGAATCACAGGAAACTGTGCAAAACATCAGAGAGCTCTGACTGTTGCTGTTAAGAGAGCACGTCATTTGGCACTGATGCCTTACACCATGGAGTAATCCTTATAAAATAAGGATTTTCACGGATAAAGTAAGGTTTTATCCAATTGATTTGAAGCATCATTTAAGGATTCCATATGAGAGATCATGTGGGATCCTTTTTTGCGTAGCAGGGAATTTCCTGTTACACAAAAAGGCGCTAAATACTAATGAGGCACGCTTGCGCGAAGATCAGATTCACCAGATGGAGCTATGATAGATATTGACATTAAATCGAAATAAGAAAAAGAAATTTGTTTTTTCTGAAAGCTGGGAAAATATAAGAAACAGCATTAAAATTTCTTTTAAGGATATTTATGTCTGAAAATTGACTTTTTTGCTGACACCCTTTATACTACGTAGAGGAAAAGTCAAAAAAAGAAACGGCAATGTGGAAGGGCAGTAAAACCATTCAAGATGTAATTCGAAGGTCCAGAACATTATTCTGGATTTTTTTTTACAAGCTTTCGCATCAATGTTGTGAAGAGGCAACAAGTTGCTGTGCTGTTTCCGCATTGGGTTGCGGTTTGTGAAAAGGTATCGAAATGGAGAAGGAAGGGGGAGCTAAAAATTTCAACCGCCTGTTATGACTTGTTCTGAATAAGAAAATAAAGTCCACCGATATCTGGTGGCGGAATGGAGCATTTCAAATGATTCATGATGGATTTATCTATCTGGCCACTTTAATGCTGCTGGCAGCAATTCTGGTCAATCTTCCTGTGTACCTGCGGGGAAAAGGCGCACAGACTTTTTTTAAATTTGCACCGCCGATCGTTCTGATCTATTTAGGCATGATGCTTTTATGTACTATGAAAGTATGGGATCTGCAGGATACGTCAGCCATTTACGTATCGATCAAAAATCCGTTACTCTACGCAATGCTGTTTTTAATGCTGCTGCGTTGTGATCTGAAAAAGATCATTAAATTAGGACCGAAAATGCTGATCGGTTTCTTCTCAGCAAGTATTTCAATCGGTGTTGGTTTTGTAGTAAGCTATGGCATTTTCCATAAATTACTGGGTCCGGAAAGCTGGAAAGCACTTGCAGCACTGTGCGGAAGCTGGTTAGGCGGCGGCAGTAATATGCTGGCGATTCAGGCAATTCTGGATGTAAGTGAAGAAAGCCTGGCGTATTCTCTGGTAATGGATTCGGTTTGTGCAGTAATCTATGTTATGTTCCTTCTGTGGGTGATCAACTTCTCTAAGGAATTCAACGCCTGGACAAAGGCAGATGTACGTTTGATCGATGAAGTAGGAGCATCTCTGGAAAAAGAGGCAAGAGAGGACAAGAGGCCTCTTACCTGGAAAAACATGCTTCTTTTAATCGGCGTATCCTTCTTTATATCCTCTCTGTCCAGGGATGCCGGTGTTATGGTTGCTTCTGTTCTGCCTGTTTTTGATAAGGCAACCTGGACAGTTCTTCTTGTAACAGCTACAGGTCTGATCGTAGCAATGACTCCTTTTGGAAAGATTAAGGGAACGGAAGAAGTTTCCAATATCATGCTTTACATTGTCATCGCGATGATCGCTTCCAGAGCAGATATTTCTGCTATGGGAAATGCACCGGTATGGCTGGCTGCCGGATTCCTGATCCTGCTGATCCATATAGCGGTTATGGTAATCCTTGCAAAGCTGATCCGACTGGATATCTTTACCTGTGCGGTTGCATCTCTGGCGAATGTCGGAGGAACTGCGACAGCGCCGGTACTTGCAGGTGCATACAGCAGCGCGCTGGTCCCGATCGGTATCCTGATGGCTCTTCTCGGCAATATTATTGGAACACCGGGCGGCGCATTTGTAGGATACTTAATGAGCCTGATTGGGTAGAGAACAACAATTCTTAAAGGGTGTGAATAGTGCCACCAAGGTGTATGTTCATAAGGTGTGGAAAGACGAACATAAAAAGCTACGGTCGGATTTGGAGAAATTGAATAAAGAGATTGAAGAGACTCTGTATGAGAAATCATACAGGGTTTTTTTGTGTCATAGGAAGCTTCGTCCTGTGACACAAAAACGCTCCGCGGGATGCGCACTCGCGCGAAGAAGGAATATGTTGCAAGCGACCGCGCTCGACGCGAGAATGTGCCAAGGCACATTCTATTTTACTTTATAGGAAAGACCGCCGTTGGCGTTCTGTTGAATTGAAAATAGCCCGCACAAAGGCGGGCATGACAAATAAACGGTTGTCGGTTTAGAAGATATAGAAGCCTTCTTCACCGAAATCGTCATCAAGTTCGTCATCATTTAAGAAATAATCCATATCCAGAAGATCCTCCTCGCTCATATGGCGAATGTCCGCGGATGTCATACCTTCTGGGGGAGTTTCAATGTATTTTCTGCGCAGTTCCTCGATATCAGGCTTCATAGATGGAAATCTCCTTTCAGGGAGATTATAACATCAAAATTCATGCGGAGGAACGTTTTCCACGAGATTTGGACATTGCTTTCTCGTAAAGTTCTTCGAGAGAAACGCGCTGGTGGTTATAGTAGAGTTCAAGAAACTCCATTTCGTGCCTACAGTCAGGGCATTGCAAGGGGTCATACCCAAAAGAAGAAAGAATAGCAGTACGCCACTGATTGAAACAACGAAAAACATGATGTTTTTCTTTCGCTACAGCCCGATGCAAATGTTTGTCAATTTCACGGTGGCGCGCATAGATTCCGCCATATCGGATCATTTTAAAGTGCTTTTCAGGGATATGTCTGATTAACCGCTTTATGAAATCAATAGCCGGGAGTGTTTCTTCGACATATTTTTCGTCTTCGTGGCGATTGTAATGGAAGGTAACGGATTCGCCGTCATAGTGATCAATTCTGGATGTAGCGATAACCGGGCGACCGAGATAACGACCGATATATTTGACTACGTTTTTTGGATCGCATTGATTCGGTTTGGCATAAACATAGAAACCTTGTTTGTGTTCGGAATAACATAAGGCTTTGACCTTTTTGAAAGAGGAACCAAGCAGGCTTTCCATTTCGTTAAGTAACGCAGTACGAAAGGCGTTTCGGAGGAAAGTATAATTAAAATGGGTGATATGGCGCCACTCCCCGTCATCGCTGTAGCCACCTTCAGAAATCAGACAGTGAATGTGAGGATTCCATTTAAGATCCCTGCCAAAAGTATGAAGAACCATAATGTAACCAGGAGTAAAATTCTTGGATTTGTTCATTTTAAAGAACATGCGGGAAATAACGCTGGCAACAGAATGAAAAAGGCAAGGAAGCAGAGATCTGTCCTGAAGGAAAAAATCACGGAGATTTTCATCAATGGTGAAGACACAGTGTCTGTGCTTGACGTTAACCAGTTTAAAAGACATGGAGGTAGAGCGATCCATAGAATACTTGTTACCGCAAGTAGGACAGAAACGGCTGTGGCAGCGAAAAGGAACGAACTTAAGTTTTCCGCAGTGTGGACAGCCATACATAGCGCCACCAAAAGAAGGATCACCACAGTTGATCATTTTTTCGATATTTTCCATCTCAGAAGATCTGGGATGAAGAGTATATTTGATTTTCTCATAATAGTCTGTAAAAATTCTTTGTAAGATATTCATATGTCTATTATGCAGGAAAATGAAGCAAAAGGAAACCCCTAACCCCTCAAGATTGAGGGGCAGGGGAGTTGAAGTGTCGAAGACACTTTTTTATATTGTGTACAGACATGTCATGTTCAGATGTAAGCTCTGTATAGACGAAAGTTCCCGAACATGATATAATAGATAGGTGTATTTAGGAGCAGGGTCATAACGGAGGCATCATAAAATGTCTGCAAAGGAGAGGGCCGAATGAAGAATCAGAAAAAGCGAAAAGGACAGATGTACGCGTATTTCCAGTGGCCGCTGTACCTTGGGGTATTGGTGATCTGTATGAATGTGGTGGTCGGTGCCATTAATCTGAGTGCCGGACTGGTCATGTTTTTCTTTACACTGATCTATCTTGGAATTGCGGGTGCGATTTATGTTTATAAGCGGAAAGGGCTGCTTCCTGGGCTGGTGGATTTCTCAGCGGATTATGCCTGGGTCCAGAAGAAGTTATTGATGGACCTGGATATTCCGTATGCCATGACGGATGAAACGGGTCATATTTTGTGGATGAACCAGTGCTTTTCAGAATTGGTCCAGGGGGAAAAAAGCAAGATCCGGAGCATCAGCGTGCTATTTCCGGAGATTACTAAGGATGTGCTGGAAAAGCTCAAGGAAAAGTGCAGCATCCATACGTCTTTGGGTGATGGCAAGTACCGGGTGGATTTAAAGCCAGTTCGGATTCAGGGAATCGGAGAGGCAGAGGAGCTGTTTGGCGCAGAGGAAACTGCCAATGAGATGATTGCAGTGTATCTGTTTGATGAGACGGAGATCCTGCGTTGTCGTCAGGAGATCAATGACCAGAAGATGGTTGCGGGACTGATCTATCTGGACAATTATGACGAAGCGTTAGAGAGCGTAGAAGAGGTCAGGCGATCCCTGTTAACGGCATTGATTGACCGTAAGATCAACAAATACATTTCCGGCATGAATGGTATCACAAAGAAGCTTGAGAAGGATAAGTATTTCTTTGCCATCAAACAGCGGTATGTGCAGGAACTGAGAGATAACCGTTTTTCTCTTCTGGAAGAGGTAAAGACTGTTAATATTGGCAATGAGATGGCGGTGACCTTAAGCATCGGTCTTGGTATGGGCGGCGAGACTTATGGGCAGAATTATGAATTTTCCCGTATGGCTATTGATATGGCTCTGGGACGCGGCGGCGACCAGGCGGTGATCAAGAGTGCGGAGAAGATCGAATATTTCGGCGGCAAGTCCCAGCAGGCAGAAAAGACCACCAGAGTAAAGGCGAGAGTGAAAGCCCACGCACTACGGGAACTGATGGAGACCAAGGACCGGCTGCTGATCATGGGTCATAAACTAGGAGATATCGACTCCTTTGGCGCATCGGTTGGTATCTACCGGATTGCCACAGCATTAAATAAAAAGGCACACATTGTCATCAATGATGTGACAAGCTCGGTACGTCCGATGATGGAGCGGTTTGTTAACAATCCGGATTATCCAGAGGATCTGTTCTTAAATGGAGAGCAGGCAGCAGAATTGGTGGATGCGAACACCATTCTGGTGGTAGTTGATGTCAACCGCCCAAGTATCACAGATGCTCCGGCGCTGCTGAAGATGGTAAAAACGATCGTAGTCCTGGATCATCACCGTCAGAGCAGTGAGATCATTGAAAATGCAGTGCTTTCCTATGTGGAGCCATATGCGTCTTCTGCCTGTGAGATGGTAGCGGAGGTATTGCAGTATATTGCAGATGGTATTAAGATGAAATCCCAGGAGGCAGATGCCATGTATGCGGGAATTGTCATTGATACCAATAATTTCACGAACCAGGCGGGTGTCCGCACCTTTGAGGCGGCAGCATATCTGCGGCGAAGTGGCGCGGATATTACCAGAGTAAGGAAATTATTCCGTGATGATATGGCTGAGTACAAGGTGAAGGCCAAGGCTGTGGATAAGGCAGAAGTATTTGAGGGCGCATTTGCCATCAGCGAGTGTCAGGGCGAGGGTATTGAGAACCCGACGATCATCGCAGCGCAGACAGCTAATGAGCTGCTTGGAATTAAAGGAATTAAGGCTTCCGTCGTTCTGACTGAGTATCAGGGCGTGATTTATCTGAGTGCAAGATCCATTGATGAGGTCAATGTCCAGGTAATGATGGAAAAATTAGGTGGCGGCGGCCACCGGGCCATTGCCGGAGCCCAGCTTCGTGGCGTGACGATGGAAGAGGCGAAACAACGCTTAAAAGCCGTAATTACGGAAATGATAGAAAAGGGAGAGGTCAGCTAAGACGGAACCCTGAAAAACAGGAGGAAATACCATGGAAGTTGTATTATTAGAGGATGTAAAGGCGCTGGGTAAAAAGGGGCAGATCGTAAAGGTGAACGAAGGTTATGCCCGCAACTTTATTTTACCGAAAAAGCTTGGAGTAGAGGCAACTCCAAAGAATTTAAATGACTTAAAGCTGCAGAAGGCCAACGCAGAGAAGATGGCGGCACAGCAGTTAGCGGCAGCAAAAGAGCTGGCGGCAAAATTAGAGGCTGCTTCTGTGACACTGTCCATCAAAGCGGGTGCCAACGGCAAGACCTTTGGTTCTGTATCCAGCAAGGAGATCGGTAAAGCGATCGAGGATCAGATCGGTCTGGAGATCGATAAGAAGAAACTGGTTCTGCCAGAGCCGATCAAGACTTTTGGTACTCACGAGGTACCGGTGAAACTGCATAAAGATGTGGTTGCAAAGTTAGCTGTGAAGGTAACCGAGGCTTAAGAAAAAGAATGTCACTGAAAATAACCTGCCGCAGGCCATAAGTGTCTGCGAGCAGGGTTCTTTTTATAAACGGAGGAAAAAATGGACGACGCTTTGATCAAGCGGGTGCTGCCTCACAGTCTGGAGGCGGAGCAGTCGGTCATCGGCTCCATGCTGATGGACAGAGAGGCCATTATCACGGCATCGGAGATCGTGACGGCGGATGATTTTTATCAGCATCAGTACGGCGTGATGTACGAATCTATGGTGGAGCTGTTCAATGAGGGAAAGCCGGTAGATCTGGTCACTTTACAGAACCGCTTAAAGGAAAAGGATGTACCGCCGGAAGTGTCAAGTCTGGAGTTTGTCCGGGATATCATCACGACAGTACCGACTTCGGCCAATGTGAAATATTATGCTACGATTGTAAAAGAAAAGGCGGTGCTTCGGAGACTGATCCGGGTTAATGAGGAGATTGCCAATGACTGTTATCTGGGCAGAGATCCGTTGGAGACGATTTTAGCAGACACAGAGAAGAAGATCTTCGATCTGCTTCAGAGCCGCAGCTCCGGCGATTTTGTGCCGATCCGCCAGGTGGCGTTAAATGTACTGGAAAATATCGAAAAGGCGTCAAAGACCAAAGAAACAGTCACTGGAGTACCTACGGGCTTTATTGACCTGGATTATAAGACATCCGGATTCCAGCCATCGGATTTTATCCTGATCGCGGCACGTCCGTCTATGGGTAAAACCGCATTTGTCTTAAACGTGGTTGACCATGTGGCGGTAAAGAAAGGGATCCCATGTATGGTATTCAGTCTGGAGATGTCCAAGGAGCAGCTGGTAAACCGTATGCTTTCCATGGAGTCCAATGTGGATTCCCAGAAGCTGCGAACTGGTACTTTGACGGATTCCGATTGGGATGCGGTTGTGGAAGGCGTGGGAATCATCGGTGGTTCCAAACTGATCATTGACGATACGCCGGGTATTTCCATTTCTGAACTGCGTTCCAAGTGCAGGAAAATGAAGCTGGAGCACGGACTTGGCATGGTGATCATCGACTACTTACAGTTGATGACCGGCAGCGGCAAGAGCAGTGATAACCGTCAGCAGGAGATCTCAGAGATTTCCCGTTCTTTAAAGGCTCTGGCAAGAGAGATGCAGGCTCCGGTGGTGGCACTGTCCCAGCTGAGCCGTGCCTGCGAGACCAGAACGGATCACCGTCCGATGCTTTCTGACCTGCGAGAATCAGGTGCCATTGAGCAGGATGCGGACGTGGTTATGTTCCTGTACCGTGACGATTATTATAATAAAGATTCTGAGATGAAGGATATGGCAGAGGTGATCATCGCAAAACAGCGAAACGGCCCGATCGGAACCGTGAATCTGGTTTGGATGCCTCAGTATACCAAGTTTGCCAATGCCACAAGACCGGGGCAGGGACCTCAGTCATGAGGCAGGATGCTGCGTTACTGTACACGGGTAGGCATTTTCTGAACTGAAAATGCCGTATGATACAGTGGTGGTAACAGATTTTGCCGATTTAGAATGCGAAGCATCGGCAAAATCCGTTGCTGTTTGCGCAACGCGTGAACAGTAACGATGCAGCAATGGAGGGTGATTGGAAGAATAGCTAAAATATGGAAGAAGTTCCTTGGAGATAAGGAGCTTCTTTTTTTGTATAACGGGAAATTCCATAGAGATTGATCACTGCATAGTCATAATACTGTTTCTCAAGGCATATGATGTCTGTAGAAACCGATCCTGTGGATCAGGCGGGAAATCTGGGACAAGAGGTGAAAATGGTATGGCAGAAGCACGTTATCTGATATCGGATGCGGCGAAGAAGGTGGATGTGGAATCACATGTCCTGCGCTATTGGGAGGAAGAACTGGAATTAAATATTCCGAGAAATGAGATGGGACATCGGTATTATACCGATTATCATATCCGTCTGTTCCGGCGGGTGAAGGAATTGAAAGAAAAAGGGTATCAGCTGAAGGCGATCAAAGGGGTTCTGGACCGTTTAAACGGTGTGAGTGGAGAGATTACCATCACGGAAGAGGATATGGAGAGGGAAATGAGAAAGACCTGGCTGGCGGAGCGCTGGCCGGCACCGGATATGGAGGGAGAGCAGATGAAGCGTGAGAAACGGATTGTGGTAGATGGAGGACGGAAGCAAAGTGTGGAAGAGGCAGCAATGCAAACTCCGTCTGCAGAACAGGCTGCGGAGGCAGGAGCGAGAAAAGATACAGGAAATCATACAGGGAATCATATAGAAAATCATACAGAAAATCATGTAGAAGAAAATACAGAAGATGACGCTGGAAATGAGGATCTGCGTCCGGTCGGAAACGAGACGCAAGGGGAAATGTGCCTGACCAGCCAGGAAAAGCTGCAGCAGCTTCAGATGCTGTTTGATCATATGGTTGGACAGGCAATGGATGAGAAACTGGAACGTCTTCAGAACGAGCTGGCGGACAAGCTGGGAGATGTTGTAAGTAATACCGTAGGTGACCGGGTGACAGATCGTGTCATGCGGGAGGTGGAATATCTGATGCGGGTCAGCGATGAGAAAGAAGAGGAACGTTACCGCCAGCTGGATGCAGCAATCCGCTCTACTCAGAAGAGTGGCAAGAGCCACGCAGAAGCAGCCGCCACGAAGCTGCCATTTTTTCGAAAAAAGCGGTTTGGAAAAAGTGGAAAGAAACTGTTTTGAGTGATGGAACCGGGAGGCGGTTTATGTTCACGCATGTTCACTACAAGCGGTTACGAAGAACGTAAAAAGCCGCTCAGCAGCTGCATCTTCCGGCCAGAGATACTCCGGATGCCACTGGACGCCGACAAAAAACGGATAATCAGGCATTTCTACCGCTTCGATCAGACCGTCGGAGGTTTTTCCTGTGGTGACCAGTCCATTTGCCAGAGCTTTGATGGCCTGGTGATGGGAACTGTTGACACCGATGGAATCTGCCTGGCAGATGGTGTGGAGTCTTGTACCTGGGGTGATGGCTACGCGGTGGGAAAAGGAAATGTAGTGAAATGGCTGTTTGTGGGCGATTGGAAACTCCCGGGTTACCTGGCTGGGAATATCCTGGTATAAGGTTCCGCCCAGGCCGACATTAAGAAGCTGGATTCCGCGGCAGATGCCCAGAACCGGCTTTTTTGCTGCCATGACCAGAGGGAGAAGGGACAGCTCCATCTGATCCCGCTCCGGGGAAACGTTGCCACATTTCTCGTGGGTTTCTTCTCCGAAATAAAATGGATGGATATCAGGACCTCCGGTAAAGAGAAAACCATCTAAGGTTTCTACAAGCTGTTTCAAATCTTCTGTTTCAGCCTTTAAAGGAAGGATCACCGGGATTCCTCCGGCATGACGGATGGCTGCCAGATAGGTGGGACGACAGGTGCTGTCTTTGGTTTCCTGGTCAAGGGATGGGGTAACACCGATCAATGGTTTTTTCATGGACAAGATACCTCCTTTTATAACAAATGCCCCTTCCGATTACCGGAAGGGGCATTATGCATGATCTTATAATTAAGCCTCGCTGATAGCGCCAGTTGGGCAAGCAGCCTCACAAGCACCACAATCGATACAAGTATCAGCATCGATAACGTACTGAGAATCGCCCTGAGAAATAGCTCCTACTGGACACTCGCCTTCGCAAGTACCGCAAGATACGCAAGAATCACTAATAACACGTGCCATAATAGATTACCTCCTTATATATTCTATACATTTGTTTTTATTTTATACTAAAACCCCAGAATATTCAAGTGGAAATTGTTGCTCGATTGTTTAAAATTCAAAGCAATTTCAGTTAGTTTTGACTAATTGCATCAACGCTGGTTATAGCTTCCAGGGAAAGCAGCGTTTTGGACTTGCAAAGACGAAGGAAAAGTATTAATATAGTTAATACTATATAGAAGGAGGAAATACCCATGCAGATTAATAAAGATATGCTGATCGGAGAGCTGGTTGTTATGGACGAGCTGATCCCACAGATGCTGATGGGCGCTGGCATGCATTGCTTAGGATGTCCATCTTCCCAGATGGAGTCTCTGGAAGAGGCTTGTATGGTACACGGTATCGATTGTGATGACCTGGTATCCAAGATGAATGAGATCCTGGCAAATCGATAAGATTGTGCGCTTATAACATATAGGCATAGAGAAACAGGCTGCTGGTCTTCTTAAGATAAGTCGTAACTATGAAAGTACTCAATAGTTACGATAAGTCCTAGAAAGATCAGCAGCTTGTCTGTTTTTGGAAAACGATCAGTACGTTTGCGCAGCTGTCTGGCAGCAGGAGCTTTTAGATATTTTTTAATACCTGTAATGCCCGGTCCCTGGTAATGACCTCGTAGTGTTCTGCATAAAATGCCTCGCTGGCATACTCGCTGCGGGTTTTGGTGCCGTACTCGGACAAAATGTTGCATACCCGGCTGAAGGAGCGCAGGTCGCTGCCGTCAGAGCGGATCACCAGATAATACTGGGAGGTCTCCGGACGCTTGTAGAGGGTATTGATCCCGTCGTACAGTCCGTCGCAGGCCCTGGCCGCCTCAGACACCTGATCTAAGCTGGTGAATAAGAAGACACGGGACGCTGTTTTCTGGGCAGATTCTTCGTATCCGTCGTCATCGGCTTCTGTCTGGTTCTCTAAGGAAGCTTCTTCATCACCTTCTGGAATCTTAAAGCCGCTAAATAGTTTCAGCAGTTCATCCGCACCTTCCAAAGTACCGCCTGCTAAGTCGGAGAGAAAATCCGGAGTTTCATCGGTATAGGGGGAAAACTTGGAGAAACGGGTGTCTAATTCCTCTGGGTCTTCAATTTTGGTGATGACCAGCATGATGCTCTCATTGGACAGCGGAATTGCTTCCACCATCAGCGGGATGTCCTCTGCCTCAAAACCAACTTCACTGGACGCTTTCTGGACCATTTCCCGGAACAGATTTCTTGCTTTTTCACTGCCATAGGCAAGCTCACGGATATTTAAGTCTCTGGAACTGAGATCGAAGCTGGATAAGGTGCAGCGGATCTGGTTCTCGTTGATACGTTCTATTTTCATTTAAGATCACTTCCTTACTTTTCGTTGTAAAATCCTATGTAATTGTTCGGCAGGTCTGCGCATATGCCGCACTGACCGTAAGAAATATAAGTCAAAACTGCCCTGCCCATAAAAGATCACAGGCATTATAACTATACTATATAATACGGTCAAATAGCAATTCCTATGTATATTATTTTAGGAAAAATTTATGATATGGAAAATTTCCATTGCATTCCCAGGAGATTTATATTAAGATAAAGCCATATAAGAGAGGTACCGGACAAGGAGGTGAGCCAGTTGGGGACACCATTTTGTTTGGAAAATACGAATTGATCAGAACATTGGGGCGAGGCAGGTGCAGTACCGTCTATCTGGCAAAACACCTGGAACTGGATGAATACCGGGCGGTCAAGTGTGTGTCCAAGATGGATACGGACTATGAGCGTTTTAAGAAAGAGGCGCTGATTTTAAAGCGGCTGAGGCATCCGGGTATTCCCATTGTATATGATTTAGAGGAAGAAGCATTTCAAAGTTATCTGATTGAAGAATTTCTGGAAGGAGATTCTTTCTATGACCTGATACGAGAAAAAGGTCATCTGAATCAGGACACAGTGATCCGTTATGGAATTCAGATCTGTGACCTGGTCCAATATCTGCATTCAGCAGAACAAATCCCCATTTTATATTTAGATCTGCAGCCGAAGAATCTGTTGGTTTGCCATGAGCAGGTAAAACTACTGGATTTTGACCATGCGGATTTCCTGGATGGAGCCAACCGGGAACCGATGCGTTTCGGAACACCTGGGTATGCGGCGCCGGAGCAGTCAGGCGATATGGAACTTGGTGTTTATACGGATGTGTATCAGATCGGGGCGCTGCTTTTCTGGCTTTTGACGGGAGAAACCATGGAACGAGGAGACATACGGAAAGTACCGGGGGAACTGGGACGGATTTTAAGAACCTGTACCAGGGAAAACAGGGAAAAGCGTTATGGGTCTGTGCATTTGATCCAGGAAGATCTAAAGCGGCTGGATACCCGGACAAATGGGCTCCGGACAGAGGAGGGAACCTCTCTTATATGTGCGTTTGCCGGAACAAGGCCAGGGATGGGAGTAACCCATCTGGCGCTGGGATTCTGTGGCTGGTTACGGTCCAGAGGGTACGAGGCTCTTTATGAGGAAAGGAATCATTCCGGGGATATACGGGAAATGGCAGAATTTCTGAATAAAGAAATGGATTCCTCTGGCATCTGCAGGCTGTTTGGAATTCCGGCAAAGCCCCTGTATGGCAGGGCCGCCCGCTTAGAACCGTGTCATTATCCGGTGATTGTCCGTGATTATGGTTCAGAGTGGCAGACACAGGAGACGGAGATGACGGAAACGGTATTATTTCTCACCGCAGGCGGAAAATGGTGGCACAATGGCGATGTGAAAAAGTCGCTGGCCCGCATGGAAAACGTCAGACGAAATGGGAATGGAACATCGATAGTGATATTGTATACACATACAGTTCCCAAGGCAGTAGCGCAGGAGGCGAGAGAGATCCAGGCTCTTCTGGTCCCGGAGTTTACGGATCCCTTTGTGCGGACAGCGCAGATAGACGATTTCTATGAGCAGCTTTGGAAAATGGCAGGGGAATTATGGGAAAAATCCGGCAAATGCTTACCAGAAAGAAAAACAGGAAAGCTACGAAGGAGGATACGAGGATTATTGGGATCGTTGGCGCGGGACGGCATGTGGGAGTCACGCATCTGACGGTTCTTCTGGCAAATTATTTTTCCAGTATCTGTGGAGAACATACAGCAGCTCTGGAGTGGAACGGTCATGGGGATTTTGACCGTTTTGGAAGGGCATGTACAGGAGAAACGGAGGCAGAATGTTATGAGATCCAGGATGTCAGCTTTTATCCTCATGGGGATGAGGTGGTCCTTGGAAAATGTCTCCGGAAAAATTATGAAAAGATCGTGGTTGATTTTGGCGCGCTGGGTGAACAGAAAAAGGCAGAACTTTTACGATGCCAGAAGGTGTATCTGGTGATATCCTTCAGTGAATGGCAGGAGGGGGCGTTTGGGAATCAGAACGACTGGGAACAGGAGGCTGTAACCTATGGCTGGCACTGCCTCGCAGTCTTTGGCAGCGAGGAATCCAGAAATAAATGGAACCAGGTACGGCATCCGGCAGTGGATCGGATTCCGCTTTCAGCAGATGCTTTCTCAATTGTTCCAGAACAGATCCAGTGGCTGGATCAGCTTCGTTAGAGCCCTCCCGAAAGGATGTGTCATGACCTTCTTTGGGGCGGGAGGGCAAAAAGGAGAAAAGTATGGAGATGCAGGGAGATATGGAAAAGCAGAACCGGAGAAAAGAACAGGAATATATAAAAGGGTTGAAACGCTACGAACAAAAGGGGATTCCGGTCTATATTGATGGAAAAAAGCCGGAAGAAGAGGACTGGGAGAAGATTTTCCAGATTCAGGAGGACGGTGGATTTTACATGAGTGATTTTATTGGTCTGGAAGATGGAAAACTACAGGAAATCCATTTTGATAAGGTTTACAACCATTAGGCGTCTTTGGTTTATGACAGAAAAAGATCCAGGCCCGGATCAGAGCACTACCTTCCGCTTAAGACAGTCAGACCCGGGCCTGGATATTCAAGTCGAACGTCCGTATTAAAAAAAATGTAAGGTGCAGCGCCAATAAAACGGTGGTATACTAAAAAATAGATGTTGGGGTCAAAAATAATTGATATTACGTAACTATGAAGGTACTGAATAGTTACGATATTACAAAAGAATCGATCAGGAGGAAATGCAGTTGAAGAAAAAATGGACTCCGGTTTTCGTGATAGCAGGAATCGTGCTTCTGCTTTTTGGCGGAGTAGTGGGAATCCAGCTCGTGCAGAGATATATGCCGTCTAAAAATCAGGCGGATATTGGAGAACTTCTGGGGATTACCGATGATGCGTCCCAGGCGGCTATTTATCTTAATGGTGAACTTCAGGAAGAGAAGGGCCTGGTAGATGGAGAGCAGATGTATCTTCCAGTTACCTGGGTTGATGAGTATGTCAATGAAAAGTTTTACTGGGATGATGTGGAGAAAATGCTGGTATATACACTGCCGGATTCCAGTGTCTATGCGGATAAACGGACATTGGGAAGCAATGGACAACCGCTGGTAGTGGAAAAAGAGGGACAGATCTATCTTTCCGTGGGTCTGGTCAGCAATTATACCAACATCCGGACAGAGCTTTATAATGGAAATTATTATGATTCGGTTGTATACAGCCGGATCTATGTGGATACAGATTGGTCGCCGTGGCAGCAGGGAACTGCATCGAAAAATACAGCAGTCCGTGTGGACAGTGACATCAAAAGCGATGTGATCGTGAATTTAAGTAAGGGAGACACCTTCCGGATTGAGGAGCAGAGTACCGACTGGTCCAGGGTACGGACAGAAAGTGGATATATGGGTTATATTCAGAATAAACGGATCGGCCAGGTGGAGACGAAGCAGGAGACCAGCTTATTTATCGAGCCGGAGTACACCTCGATCTCACTGGGGGAAGAAGTCAGCCTGGTATGGCATCAGGTGACATCCATGGAGGCCAACAGCGCCCTCAGCACATTAATGGCCAATACCCAGGGGGTTAATGTAGTAGCGCCTACCTGGTTTGCCCTGACAGACAATGACGGAGGTTATGTGTCCTATGGAAGCCAAAATTATGTAAACCTTGCCCATGACATGGGGCTTCAGGTGTGGGCAGTAGTGGATAATTTTAACCAGGGAACCAATGTGGATTCAGCGGTGTTATTTGCAAAAACATCCGTGAGAAAAAAACTGATCGCCAGCCTCATGGAAGAGGTACAGAATTTAGGATTAGATGGTTTGAATCTGGATATTGAAGGGATCAAGTCCTCAGCGGGCCCGCAGTATGTCCAGTTTATCCGGGAATTGTCTGTGGCATGCCGGAATGCAGGGATTATTTTATCGGTGGATAACTATGTGCCGATGCCGTATAATTCTTTTTATAACTGGGCAGAACAGGGCCGGATGGTTGATTATTACATCATTATGGCGTATGATGAGCATTACGCAGGTGGAGAGGCTGGTTCTGTTTCTTCAATTTCTTATGTGGAAAATGGAATTACAGACACTTTAAAGTATGTTCCGGCATCTAAGACAGTCTGCGCACTGCCATTTTACACCAGAGTATGGACGGAATCTGGCAATGAGACCTCTTCTTCCGCCCTAGGAATTCAGGGAGCGAAGCAGTGGATTGAGGATAACCAGGTAGAGCTGTATTGGCAGGAAGAACTGGGGCAGTATTATGGAAGTATCCAAAAAGATGATGCAGTAAAAGAGATCTGGATGGAGGAAGAAACTTCCCTTGGATTAAAAATGAACCTGATCAGTAAATATCAGCTGGCAGGTGCGGCATTCTGGAAGCTGGGCTTTGAACCGGCATCGGTGTGGGATGTGTGCAAAATTAGTGACAAATAATCGAGGCGAGAAACATGAAAAGGAAAGTATGGCTGCTGACTGCAGCAGCTTTATGGATCATAAGTGCGGCAGCATTAGGAGGTTGTTCTGCTTATCACAAGATAGAGGAGGAGACCAGCGGACCGAAGGTCGAGGTGGTGGAGTCCCAGACAGAGCAGGAAGAGGGACCGACCCTGGCGCCGAACACAGGAGAACCGGAGACGGTTCCTTCTCTGGAGGTGGCGGAAGAGGACACATTTAATCCGGAGATCATCCTGGCTACTGATGTTCACTATTTTGCCAAGGAACTGACAGATTTTGGTCAGGCGTATCAGACAATGGCAGAACAGGGCGATGGAAAGCTGGCACTTTATGTGTGGGAGATCACGGACGCATTTCTGGATGAAATGGTTGAGCGGAAACCGCAGACATTGATTTTAAGCGGGGATCTGACGCTGGAAGGTGAGAGAGGAAGCCATGAGGCTCTGGCTTCCAAACTGGAGCGGGTAAAAGAAGCGGGAATCCAGGTTCTGGTAATTCCTGGAAACCACGATATCAACAATCCCAAGGCGGCTGCCTATAAGGGTAGTGATGCGATCCCGGCGGTTCAGACAACACCGGACGATTTTCGGGAGATTTATGGAGAGTTTGGTTATCAGGATGCTATCAGCTGTGATCCGAATTCTTTGAGTTATATGGCGGAGACACCGGATGGTACCTGGCTGTTGATGCTGGACAGCTGCCAATATGAAAACGGCAATAAAGTGGGCGGTATGATCCGTACAGAAACCTACAGCTGGATGGAAGAAATCCTGGATCAGGCATGGTATGAGGAGCGCAATGTGATTGCAGTGGCTCATCACAATCTGCTGGATGAGAGCCGGATCTACGAGGAAGACTGCACCATCGAGCATAGTGATGAGCTGGAACGTTTTCTGGATGACTGGGATGTGGAACTGTTTTTAAGCGGACATCTGCATGTACAGCATTACCGGACATCAGAGGACCACGATATTGATGAGATCGTGACAGGGGCATTAACTACTTCCCCCTGTCCCTATGGTGTGTTAAATTATAAAGGACCTGGTGATTTTACATATCATACGGAAAAAGTGGATGTATCTTCCTGGGCAGAGAAAAAGGATAACCCGGATACAAATCTCCAGAATTTCGAGGAGTACGCCGACGAATTCCTGCAGAACGTATTTTACCGCCACGCCAAGGCGGATCTTGAGCAATATTCCATTTCCCAAGAGGAAAAGGAAAAAATGGCGGAATTGTATGCATTAATGAACGTATATGCCACAGCCGGACATGCACAGGATCTGAAGGCAGATGTGGAAGGCAATAAAGAATATCAGTTGTGGCAGGAATATGACCGGACGGATATTTACGCGATGTATCTGGAGGAGATCATGGAGGACGCGGTCTGCGATTATAATGTATTTTCCAGAGGTCAGGAGTAGGTTTCTTGGTGAATGCGGAACAGTTCCATAAAATTTTTGTGTGGAGTTATTGTGTATTCAAATATCTGAGAATGCCCATGTGGAGTGTCCAGGCCAGACGATCCTGGTAGTCGGCGGAATTCAGGCGGGCAGCCTCGTCCCAGTTGCTTAGGAATCCACATTCCACGATGACGATGGGGCTTTTGACATGAAGTAAAAGATAATAGGTATCATTGGGCTTCGCCTGGCGGCGATTATTTTCTCCAAGAACGAAATCAAATCGTTTCTGGAGAATGTCTGCCAGGCGTTTTCCTTTTTCTGAAGTTTTATAATAGAACACCTGACCGCCGTTGATCGCTTCCTCGTGATAACTGTTCTGGTGGATGCTGATGGTCAGGGCGGGAGCGGTGTCATTGATCAGTTTGCAGCGGGCTTTTAGGTCCGCTGTTTTTTTATGGGAATCCGTTTCCTTATATAGTCCGGTGTCAGAATCGCGGGTCATGATTACCTGGATGCCGGATGTCTCCAGGTAGTATTTTAATTTCCGGGCAATGGTGAGATTCAGATCCTTTTCCAGACTTCCGTCTATACCAATCTTGCCGGGATCATTGCCGCCATGTCCGCTGTCGATGACTACAGTAGGAGGAGCCGTCTGGGCAGAGGTGGAAGAAGCCAGAACGAGTGCGGCGGCCTGGCGAGAGAGGACGTAGATCAGAAATAGAAACAGGATCGTCATGAGAAGCTGGGCAGTTTTTATGGTGAAAAGACGTACTTTTGGACTGCTTGATGGCATAAGAAACTCCAGACGGGGAATGTTATTCTAAATATATTGGAAAACATGGAAAAAAGAACTTCCCTGTGGTATGATAAGGGGCAGATTCTGATGATAAAATCCGGTGATGCTTCCGGGAAACCGTGTCATAGGATAAGGTTTTGCGAGAAAATAAGGTCATGATGGAATTGGTTGAGAAATAAGGAGAAATAAAATGGATACAAAGGTTGTAAAAATTGATAAAGAACAGATCGATGATGAGAAATTAATGGAGGCAGCGGAGATTTTAAGGGCTGGTGGTCTAGTGGCGTTTCCAACAGAGACGGTGTATGGACTGGGGGCCAATGCGTTAAATGAAGAGGCGGCGAAGAAGATCTATGCCGCCAAGGGCAGACCATCGGATAACCCATTGATTGCCCATATTTCCAAGCCAGAGGAACTGGCTCCATTAGTAAAAGAGGTTCCTGAGGCTGGAAAGAAGCTGATGGAAGCGTATTGGCCGGGACCGCTTACCATGATTTTTCCGAAGAGCGATATCGTGCCGTATGGAACGACTGGTGGACTGGATACAGTAGCGATCCGTATGCCAAGTGATCCCATCGCCAACCGGATGATCGCACTGGCGGGAATTCCCATCGCTGCGCCAAGCGCCAATACTTCCGGGCGTCCAAGTCCGACGACAGCGGAGCATGTATATCAAGATATGAACGGGAAAATCGAGATGATCTTAGACGGTGGTGCTGTGGGAATCGGTGTGGAATCTACAATTGTAGATGTATCCGGCCCGGTTCCGATGCTGTTGAGACCAGGTGCGATCACCATTGAGATGCTGCGGGAGACGGTTGGACAGGTGGAGATCGATCCGGCCATTCAGGGTCCTATGGCTGCCAATGTGAAACCAAAGGCGCCAGGTATGAAATATCGTCATTACGCTCCAAAGGCAGAGCTGGTTTTAGTGGAAGAGAAGAATCCGAAGACGAAAGAAGTGATCAGTGACCGGGTGATCGAGGAGATCAACCTTCTGGCAAAGAGCCGCCTGGATCAGGGACAGAAGGTGGGGATCATCTGTACAGAGGAGACCAGAGACTGCTATCCACAGGGAATGGTAAGAAGCCTGGGATTCCGTTCCAGACCGGAAACGATCGCCCACAACCTGTTTGCAGTTTTGAGAGAGTTTGATGATCTGGGAGTGGATTATATCTATTCAGAGAGTTTCCCGAAGGATCATCTGGGGCAGGCCATCATGAACCGTCTGACGAAAGCGGCGGGATATCATATTTTGGACGTAAAAGAAGAAGTGTAACGATGATAGTATGGAACAGGTACGAAGAAGCGGAGAAGTAATTTTATGAAGTTTTTATTGGTAGCGATCAATGCCAAATATATTCATTCTAATCTTGGAATCTATAGTCTGAAGGCATATGCGGAGAAGGAACTGCGGAAAAAGAAAAAAGCAGCGCTGGCTGGTACTGGCGAAAGCGTGAGCGGCGTGGCTGAAGCAGGTGCGCAGGGTGCAGAGTGGGAGGCTGATGGAGCGGTCGTGACGGAAACGCAGAGCGCAGCAGGCGTGTCCTCTGGTCAGGTGCAGGTTGAGATCGCGGAATACACCATCAATCATCAGATGGACCAGATTTTACAGGATATCTACCGGAGAAAGCCGGATGTGATCGGATTTTCCTGTTATATCTGGAACATCCAGTATATCCGGCCATTTTTAAAAGATATTCCGAAAGTACTGCCAGATGTGAAGATCTGGATGGGTGGTCCGGAGGTGTATTACCGGGCGGAGAGCTTCTTAAAAGAAGAGCCGACAGTCACGGGGGTGATGGTTGGGGAAGGCGAGGCAACGCTGGCTGAATTGGCTGAGGTGTATGGAGAAGCAGAAGACATTGACATTCGATTAGAGCAGGTTCGCGGCATCGTATTTCGAAAAACCAGCGGCGAGATCCTGCATACCCCTGTGCGTCCTCTTCTTCCCATGGACGAGATCCCATTCAGCTATAACAACTTAGAGGGAATGGAGCACCGGATCATCTACTACGAGAGCAGCAGAGGCTGTCCTTATTCCTGCAGTTACTGCCTGTCTTCTATCGATAAGACGGTGCGGTTCCGCAGTCTGGACCTGGTGATGAAAGAGCTGGATTATTTCCTGGAGCGGAAGGTGCCTCAGGTAAAATTCGTGGATCGTACCTTTAATTGCAAAAAGAGCCATGCCCTGGCTATCTGGCGGTATCTGCTGGAGCATGACAATGGTGTGACCAATTTCCATTTTGAAATTTCTGCGGATCTGATCGACGAGGAAGAACTGGAGGTCATGGAGCAGATGCGTCCGGGTCTGATCCAGCTGGAGATCGGCGTCCAGACCACCAATCCGGACACCATCACGGAGATCCGCCGGAAAATGAACCTGGACCGGTTAAAGCAGGTGGTAGACAAGATCAACGGCTTCCACAACATCCATCAGCATCTGGATCTGATCGTGGGGCTTCCATATGAGAATTATGAGCGGTTCTGCCAGTCCTTTGACGATGTATACTGGATGCGGCCGGAACAGTTACAGCTTGGTTTTCTGAAGGTTCTGACTGGTTCTTATATGGCAGAAAAGACGCAGGATTATGGCCTTTTGTATCACCAGGAACCCCCATATGAGGTTCTGGCGACCAAATGGCTGGATTATGGACAGGTGCTGCGGCTGAAAGCTGTGGAAGATATGGTGGAGGTACACTATAACAGTGGTCAGTATACGGAAACTCTGCGGGAAATGGAACAGCACTGGGCGTCTCCCTATGCCATGTTCGAGGCGCTGGCAGATTACTATGAGAGGCTGGGATACACGGGTATTGCCATCAACCGCCTGACCCGGTATGAGATTTTATTTGGATTTTTGCAGGAAACGGAACCAGAAAAGACGGAACGCTACCGGGATCTTCTGACCTACGATCTGTATCTGCGGGAAAATATCAAGAGCCGTCCGGCGTTTCTGCGGGATGAGAGCCCATGGAAGACTCTTCGGCGGGAATTCTTCCAGGGTGAGGAGAAAGAACCGAAGTATCTGAAGGGATATGAGGGGTACGATTCCAGACAGATGGCGAAAATGGCACATCTGGAGGTCTTCGGAGACGGCAGAGTGGTTGTATTTGACTACAAGAACCGTGATCCGCTGACGTATAATGCCAAAGCCTTTCTGATTGCGGCGAATCCCGCATGAGGATCATTTTTTCAGCGTGCCAGGCGGCACATGTATATGTGATGGGTGGTAACGTTACTGTTCACGCGTTGCGCAAACAGCAACGGATTTTGCCGATGCTTCGCATTCCAAATCGGCAAAATCTGTTACCACCACTGTATCATACGGCATTTTCAGTTCAGAAAATGCCTACCCGTGTACAGTAACGTGGTAACAACTATTCGGTAGGTCTGTGCACACGCTGCGCTGACCGTAAATTTGTCACTGCATGAATGGTGGCGGGGCGATCGGAATTGAGAGAGATGGAGGCAGAAAATGAGTATTCCCCAGGATTATGTTTCTGTAGACCTGGAAACTACGGGCTTAAACCCGAAAATCGACAAGATCATCGAGATCGGCATGGTGATCGTGCGAAATGGCCAGGTGGAGCAGGAGTATTCCACTTTAGTCAATCCTTACCAGCAGCTTCGGCCAGAGACGGTGGAACTGACCGGAATCCGGGATGAGATGCTGACGGACGCGCCTGGAATCAGCCGGGTGATCGGAAAATGCCTGGAACTGTGCGGGGATCTGCCGTTGTTAGGGCATAAGATCCTATTTGATTACAGTTTTTTAAAGAAAGCGGCAGTCAATGAAGGGATGGAGTTTGAAAAACAGGGAATTGATACATTAAAATTATGCCGGAAGTTCATGCCGGCGGTGGAAAAGAAGAATCTTTCCAGTGTCTGTGCCTATTATAGTGTGGATTTAACAGGGGCTCACCGGGCCTCTCATGACGCGTTGGCCACGCATGAACTTTATCAGAGGCTGACGGCAGTTTATGGGGAGGCAGCAGAAGAAGATTTTCTTCCTAAACCGTTGATTTATAAGATCAAACGGGAACAACCAGCTACAAAAAGGCAAAAAGAAGTCTTGCGTGAACTATTAAAATATCATAAAATAGGTGTAACTGTGCAGATTGACCATCTGAGCAGGAATGAAATTTCCAGACTGACAGATAAGATTATTTTACAGTATGGAAGAATGTCAAAGAGGTGAAGGAATCATGATGAATTTTAATAATAAAAGAACCAGAAAGATCGTATCTTCTGTGATCATTATTCTTCTGGTATTGGCGATGGTAGCGCCGATGGTGCTGGGAGCACTGTCTATGTAGAGAATGATGCCGCTGTCTGGCGGCAGTGATAGGAATAGAGAGGACTTCTTATGAAGAGTAACATGTGGCTGACAGGAGCCTGTATGATCGCCCTTGTCGGTGCTCCGGCATTGCAGGCGGATGCGGCAGTCATACCGGAAGGTATTTACGCGGGAGAAAGAAGCCTTGGCGGAATGGAAGAGGATGACGCTTTAACGGCAGTGGAAGAGTATGTGACCGGATTAGCCGGTCAGCAGATCACCATGGATGTGAATGGCGTGGCTGCAGTGACCACGGCCCAGGAGCTGGGCTTTTCCTGGTCAAACAGGGATCAGGTGAAGGCAGATCTGGAAGAATACACCTCTGGCAATGTGATCCGTCGTTATTTTAAAAAGAAAGATTTGGAGAAAACTCCGCAGAAAGTCGATATCCGCATTAAATTAGATGGCAGCCGGGTGGCAGAGTTTGTCCAGAACCAGTGTGAACCGCTGGTACAGGAAGCTGTGGACGCTACGATCCACCGGGAGAATGGAACGTTTGTCATTACCCCGTCCCAGACGGGGCTGACCGTAGACCAGAACGCCACCATTAAAACGTTAAATGAAGCTCTGGCCCAGGGGCTGGAAGAACCGGTAATGATCGATGCGGCAGTGACGGTATCAGAACCGAAGGTCACGGAAGAGATGCTGGGGACCATCCAGGATGTGCTTGGAACCTGTTCCACCAGCTTTTCCAGCAGCGGTGCGGCCCGCAGTAAGAATCTGAAGGTAGGCAGCGGCAAGATCAATGGAACGGTATTGCTTCCGGGAGAGACACTCTCTGGTTATGGGGCGATGGCTCCATTTACACTGGAAAATGGCTATGCTTCAGCAGGGGCCTATGAAAATGGACGGGTGGTGGACAGCGTTGGCGGCGGTGTCTGCCAGATTGCGACCACATTGTATGATGCGTCCCTGTATGCAGAGCTGGAGATCACCCAGAGGCAGAACCATTCCATGAGCGTTAGTTATGTAAAGCCGTCCATGGATGCGGCGATCGCAGGAACCTATAAAGATATTAAGGTAACCAATCCTTATGATACCCCTATTTATATTGAAGCGGGGACTTCTGGTAAGACGCTGACCTTTACCATTTACGGAAAAGAGACCCGTCCAGCCAATCGGACGATCCAATATGTGTCGGAAACCCTTAGTGTGACGGATCCGGGTGAGACGGTGGTGCAGGATGCATCACTGGCTCCAGGAGCGCGCGTGCGGGTTCAGGCTGGTCACAAGGGCATCCGTTCCAGACTGTGGAAATGTGTCTACATTGATGGTGTAGAGCAGGAGAAGACTCTGCTTTATACGGATACTTATAACGCGTCCAAGGCTATTTACCATGTGGGACCGGCGGCTCCAGCACCGGCACCGGCGGAAACCACGACACCGGAGACTACTCAGGTGGAGCCGACTCCAGACCAGGGACCGAAGGGACCGGGAGAAATAGGCCCGGACAGTCAGAATCCGGCTGCTGGTTGATCAAATTTGATGGAAAATGACCGAAAAAGCAGGAAAATGATAGAAAACCGTAATTGTGACAATGCGGGAACAATTACAGAAAGTCAGAAGATATGAGACGGATTGAGAGAGAAAGCCGCGGCGAGATGCGGCCGGGACAGGATCTGGTGGTGGCAGGCTATGCCGGCCTTGCAGGAACCAGAAAGATCATAGAGAAAAAAGAAGAAGAGCTTCGTACCAGATATGCGAAATCGTATTTGGAGGATGCAAAACGTGTTCCAGAAAAGGAATTAGATCCAGAGGATCCGGTGTGGAAAAGCCTTGGCGCTACCGAATGGGAGGCAGCAGGAGAAGGCGGCATTCATCAGGCTCTCTGGAACCTGTCCGGCGCTTACCAGAAAGGCTTTGAGATCGATCTCCACCAGATCCCAGTGCGTCAGGAGACCATCGAGGTCTGTGAATTTTATGATCTGAGCCCTTACGATCTGTTATGCGGAAACTGTATGGTTTTCGTGGCGGACAACGGGGCGCATCTGGTAAAAGAACTGGAAAAACTGGATATTCCCGCCAGAACCATTGGTGTGGTGCAAAAGGGAATTAAGAGAGAAATCTGTTATGGTCAGGTGCGTGGCTTCATGGACCGGCCTAAAAAGGATGAGATATATGAGATCATTGATGAGGAGGCAGTTTTATGAGAGAAAAAATTTTAGCGATTATGGAAAAGAACAGCAGAATTGATATCAAAGATCTGGCGGTCCTGTTAGGTGAAAGTGAGGTCGCGGTCGCCAATGAGATCGCAGATATGGAGAAAGAACACATTATCTGCGGTTATCACACTTTGATCAACTGGGATAATACCAGTGAAGAGAAAGTAGCTGCCCTGATCGAAGTGAAGGTGACTCCACAGAGAGGCATGGGATTTGACAAGATCGCAGAGCGTATTTACCAGTATAATGAGGTCAATGCGGTGTATCTGATGTCCGGCGCTTTTGATTTTGCTGTATTTATTGAAGGAAAGACCATGAAAGAGGTAGCATTATTCGTTTCCAGCAAGTTATCTACCCTGGATTCTGTTTTAAGCACTTCTACCCATTTTGTACTGAAAAAATATAAGGACCACGGAACCGTTCTGGTAGAGGAGGTCCAGGATGAAAGGATGCTGGTGACACCATGAGAAACCCATTATCAGAAACTATCGTACAGATCGAACCGTCCGGCATCCGCAAGTTCTTCGATATTGTAAGCGAAATGAAGGACGCGATTTCCTTAGGTGTAGGCGAGCCGGATTTTGATACTCCGTGGCATATCCGCGAGGAGGGTATCTATTCCCTGGAAAAAGGACGTACCTTCTATACCTCCAATGCCGGATTAAAGGAATTAAAGCAGGAGATCTGCCGTTATTTATACCGCCGTTTTGATGTGTCCTACAACCCGGATTCCGAGGTGATGGTGACGGTCGGCGGCAGTGAAGCGATTGATATCGCTCTTCGTGCGATGTGCGATCCGGGAGACGAGGTGCTGATCCCGCAGCCAAGCTATGTGTCTTACGTGCCATGTACCATGCTGGCAGGTGGAAAGCCAGTTGTCATTGAACTGGAGGAGAAAGATAACTTTAAGTTAACTCCTGAGAAATTATTAGAGAAGATTACCGATAAGACCAAGATCCTGGTGATGCCGTTCCCGAACAACCCGACGGGTGCGATCATGACGAAGGAAGATCTGGCTCCGATCGTGGATATTATTATTGAGAAAGATTTATTTGTCATCAGTGATGAGATCTATTCCGAGCTGACTTATGGAACCGATCATGTGACGATCGCCGAATTTCCTGGTATGAAGGACCGGACGATCCTGATCAATGGATTTTCCAAGTCCTATGCCATGACCGGCTGGCGTTTAGGCTATGCCGCAGCACCACACCGGATTTTAGAGCAGATGTTGAAGATCCATCAGTTTGCCATTATGTGTGCGCCGACCACCAGCCAGTATGCGGCAGTTTCCGCTCTTCGTGATGGTGACAATGACGTACAGATGATGAGAGAAGCCTATGACCAGAGACGCCGTTTCGTTCTTCATGCTTTTAAAGAGATGGGCTTAGACTGCTTCGAGCCGGAAGGCGCATTCTACGCATTCCCGAGCATCAAGCGGTTCGGCATGACTTCGGATGAATTTGCCACCCGTTTCTTAAGAGAAGAAAAGGTCGCAGTCGTTCCGGGAACTGCTTTTGGAGCCAGCGGAGAGGGATTTTTACGTGTTTCCTACGCCTACTCCTTAAAGAACTTAAAAGAGGCCCTTGGCCGGATGGCAAATTTTGTAAAACGTCTGGATGAGGAGAGAAAATAAGCATGAATATCGTCTTATTAGAGCCGGAAATGCCGGCAAACACTGGAAATATCGGAAGAACCTGTGTGGCTACCAATTCCAGGCTTCACCTGATCGAACCTCTGGGCTTTAAGCTGAATGAGAAAATGTTAAAGCGTGCGGGCTTAGACTACTGGGATAAGCTGGATGTAACTGTTTACAGTGATTACCAGGATTTCTTAGACAAGAATCCAGGTGCCAAGATTTATATGGCAACTACAAAGGCCCATAAGGTTTACACAGAACCGGAGTATGAGCCGGACTGCTACATCATGTTCGGCAAAGAAAGCGCCGGAATCCCAGAAGAGATCCTGCTGGATAACCAGGAGAACTGCGTCCGGATCCCTATGTGGGGAGATATCCGGTCTTTGAATCTGTCAAATTCCGTTTCGATCGTGCTGTATGAGGCGCTGAGACAGAATGGGTTTGAGAAGATGCAGATGCAGGGGGAATTGCATCATTTGAAGTGGAAGTAAAGGAATATTTGAAAAATTGTGTTTAGAAATGTTTTATATGGGGCAGTTGCAGATTTAGGTATGCAGCTGCCCCGTTTTTCATATGTGAACTACTTTTAGCATACAAATTTAAAATATTGCATGTACATAGTTGGTTACCCCATCATAACCAGATGCGCCACCGCAATCTCATCGTCCTCCCGGAATCCCTGTGCCGACACCTGAATATTGTATACATACTGCTCATCCAGCTCCAGTTCCGCCGCAATCTCCTGAATGGTATCGCCCTTCTGAGCTCGTGCGAGAACTTCATGGACATCTTGGATTGTCTTCTGGAGCAGGTTCTGGTCAGTAGTGTCTCCGAAGGAACCGAACGTTCCATCAGAGCCATCATGTTCGGATGGCTCCTCAGTCATAAAATCCTCTAATTTTAATTCTTTGGCGGAGTCTTCCGCCTGAAAATAATCATCATTTAATTCCCAATCTTTGATTTCAGCCATAAATGTACCTCTTTTACAATTCAATATAGTTATATACCATCTGGTTTGCCGTCAGCATCTGTGCCTCTCTCTGGTGGCAGGTAAACAGAAGGACCTGTCCCTTGCAGGACGCCGCCAGCCATTTAAGCGCGGTCCGCAGCCGCTCGTCATCATAAAGCACAAAGCTGTCGTCGAAGATCAGCGGCATCTCCTGTTTGCCGTCCTGGATTAACTTAGCGGCGGCAAGGCGCAGGGCCAGATAGATCTGGTCCATGGTTCCGCTGCTGACCTGATCGATAGGAACCAGCTTGGTTGGCGTGTTCATGAATACATTTAAGTTCTCATCGATGCTCATGCTGGTGTAGATACCTCCGGTGATGCCTTTGATTAAATCGGAGGCCGTCTTGTTCAGGTGAAGCCCAAAGGAATCCCGGATGGAGGTGGAAAGCTCCGTCATGGTGTCCTGGGCCAGATCGATAGCCATGATCTCCTGGGAAATCCGTTCGTTTTCCGCCAGAGAATTCTTCAGCCCCTCAGCCTGTGTCTTATAGTTGGCCAGCAGTTCCAGCTTTTTCTCCAGTTCCCACTGGTTTTTCTGCTGCTTTTCAATGATCTCGTTGCAGTCGGTCTGTGTCTGCTGTAAAGCTGCGATCTCCCTGGTCAGGGATTGGACCGCTGCTTCGGAGGTTTCTGTGGCGGTGCAGAGCCGCTTGAAATCATTCATGCGGGCAGTGAAGGCATTCATGGCTTCTTCACTGATGGCAGAATCGCCCAGATGTCTGCGGAAGGTTTCCTGAAGAGCCTGACTTCCCAGAGACAATTCCTTTTTCAGACGGCGGGTGCCAAAAGCGGTCAAGGCACCAATCAGTCCGAAGACCAGTCCAAGACCAGCGGAACCAATGGGCAGAAGCACAGGTGGAACCCCAAGGGAAGCGCTGAGATCTGCCTCTGTCCCAGACAGCAGCAGATAGCCGGAAACACCCAGCCCCAGGATACATAAAATCAGCGGGAGTACGGTCATAACCTTACGGGATTTCTTCCCGGCGGCCCGCTCCAGCTCCAGATATTCATTGTAGAGATCCTGGGTCTGGGCGCTATAATCATCGATGGACTGCTGGTTGCTGAACTGGTTCTGATCCAGAACCTGACGGCCTTTCACAGCCTTTTCCAGAAGAAGTTCTTTTTCAGACTGCTTCTGCTGGGAGAGAGTCCTGGCATCGGTCCGTTGCTTCTGATAAGCCGGAAGCTGATTCTCATACTCCGGAGACGCGATCTCCCGCTCCAACGCTTTTATTTCTCCAAGTAAAGTGGTGTAAGACTTGGCTGCCTGTGGAGTCAGCTGCGCCTCCAGTGCCTTTTTCTGCTTTTTCAGATATTCCGTGGCTTTTGTGATATTTAATGCCATATTGCCGGAGGTGTTCATGTTGGCGATATAATTTTTCAGCTCGGTGACCATGCTGCTGTCCGTGGCACTCTTTAACTGCCCGATACTGATGGTGTTGTTGTAGGCTGTTTCACTGAGACCGCACAGCAGCTGATCCATAAATGCCCGTGTGGGTTCAATTTCTTTTCCGGCGGTTTCATCAATGATTGTCAGAGATTTCCTGTTTTTCTGGAAACTTCGTTCGATTCGGTAAATATCTCCTTTCTGTTCTAAGCGGAGAGAACCCTCGTAGGTTCCTCCATTTTCCCAGGGTTCATATTTGCTGTAAAGGTCATTTTTCGATGCTCTGCCACGTTGAGGCTGGATACCGAAGAGCATCCCCCGGATGAAGGTGTGCATGGTAGATTTACCGGCTTCGTTTTTTCCATAGATCACATTGATCCCGTCTGTGAAGGAGATGGTGCGGTCATGAAATTTGCCGAAGCCTTTTAAATGAAGTTCAAGAAATTTCATCAGCTAACTCCTTTCGTCAGTGGTCTGCAGCAGGGCATGGATGCCGTAATACAGCGCTTTTTTCTCAACAGGGCTCATATCCGGTTTCTGCAGCGCACGGATATAGAAACCGATCATGTCACTTGGATGCTCCGCAAACAGGGCGCTGAAATCGTACTGCGGCTCCGATTCATCTAAGATCTCTACGATCCGGAACTTGGAAGTAAGGTTTTCCAGATCAAATTCGGTCTCAGGGTCATGCATGCCGCGGATGCGGAAACGGTAGATATTCTGACGTCCGCGTTTTTCAATCTCCTGGCTGATCTTGTCTTCCAGCTCCACATTGGTCGTGCTGGCGGTGATGTTGACCGCCAGTGGGATATACTGGGATCTGCAGAGGGGGAGGTATTTTAACACCTCCACTTTCTGGGAGACCGGATTGATCTCGCCGTAATAAGCGCCATGGATGCCGGTCTCGGTCTTGTCCAGAGGTTCCGGGGAACCGGCGAAGGCTGCTTTGTTCTCCACCAGGATTCCCGGTTTATGGATATGCCCCAGGGCAATATAGGAAAATCCAGAGACCGCCAGGGCATTTTTGTCAAAGGGCAGGTGGGTGGCGTCACCGCCGTGGGCTAACAGCACGTGGATATGCCCGTCAAATGGCACTTCCACATGGTCGATGCGGTTCTCCCGGATCTCAGCGGTATGATAGCTGAAACCGTGGACGTCGGTGTTGCAGTCGCTGAAATAGACATGATCCATTTCCTCATTCATGAGGAAGGTCACGTTCGGACACCAGGAAAAACTTAAAACAGCGGAATTGCTGCGGATCCGGTCGTGGTTCCCGGCGATCATGACCACATGGACAGCAGGAATGGTACTGAATAAGTAATTGATCTCTTTCAGATCCCGCTGCAGTGGCTGACGATGGAACAGATCTCCGGAGATGAAGAGAAAGTCTACCTCTAAGTCTCTGGCCCTGGTGATCACTTGAGTAAACGTGTCCTTGATGGCCTGGGCGCGTTCCCGGCTCCAGGGCTTATCGCTGTCCGGTTCCATGCCCCAGTGGACATCGGCGGTATGGATGAATTTCATGGAGATACCTCCTAAAATAAAATGAAAATCTCCAGCGTTTTCGCATAAAGGGAAAAAGATGTTGGAGAAGGCTTGTTGTATAAAAAATCCGCCATACCGGTAATGAGCCGATACGGCGGTGGAATGCTTACAGCTCGCAGTTATTTACCGTTCTTGGGAATGGAATCACGTCACGGATGTTGCCCATACCAGTCAGGTACATCACGCAGCGCTCAAAGCCCAGACCGAAGCCGGAGTGACGGGTGGAGCCGTATTTGCGCAGATCCAGGTAGAACTGGTAATCCTCTTCCTTCAGTCCCAGCTCGTTCATGCGGGCCAGTAACTTCTCATAGTTGTCCTCACGCTGGCTTCCGCCGATGATCTCGCCAATGCCAGGAACCAGACAGTCCATAGCGGCAACGGTCTTGCCATCCTCGTTCAGTTTCATATAGAAAGCCTTGATCTCCTTTGGATAATCGGTCACGAATACCGGTTTCTTGAAGATCTGCTCGGTCAGATAACGCTCATGCTCAGTCTGAAGATCGCAGCCCCAGAATACCTTGTAGTCAAACTGGTCATTGTGCTCTTCCAGAAGCTTGACTGCTTCCGTGTAGGTAACATGGCCAAATTCGGAGTTCAGGACAGAGTGGAGGCGGTCTAATAAGCCCTTATCGATAAACTGGTTAAAGAAGTTCATCTCCTCTGGAGCGTGGTCTAATACATACTGGATCACATATTTTAACATGCCTTCAGCTAAAGCCATGTTGTCATCCAGATCTGCAAATGCCATCTCCGGCTCGATCATCCAGAACTCAGCTGCGTGACGGGTGGTATTGGAGTTTTCAGCACGGAAAGTAGGTCCGAAGGTGTAAATGTTGCGGAATGCCATCGCATAAGTCTCTCCGTTTAACTGGCCGCTTACGGTTAAGCTGGTTGGTTTGCCGAAGAAGTCCTGTGTATAATCAACAGCGCCGTCTTTGGTCTTCGGAACATCGTTTAAATCCATGGTAGTTACCTGGAACATCTCGCCTGCGCCTTCACAGTCACTGGAGGTGATCAGTGGAGTGTGGACGTAAACAAAGTCTTTCTCCTGGAAATACTGATGAATGGCATATGCGATCAGGGAACGGACACGGAATACTGCCTGGAAGGTGTTGGTTCTTGGACGCAGATGGGAAATGGTACGCAGGTACTCTAAGCTGTGGCGTTTCTTCTGCAGAGGATAGTCCGGTGCGGAAGGTCCTTCAATCGCAATGCTGACTGCCTGGATCTCAAATGGCTGTTTTGCTTCTGGAGTCGGGATCAGGGTACCCTTTACGATCACGGCTGCACCAACGTTACATTTGCAGATCTCGTCAAAGTTGTCCATGTTATCATGAAAAACAATCTGAAGGGTTTCAAAATAAGAACCGTCTGCCAGTACCAGGAAACCGAAAGCCTTGGAGTCACGGATACTTCTTACCCAGCCGCCAACCTCGATCTCTTTATTCAGATAGTTTTCACGGTTTTTGTATATGTCTCTTACAGTTACCAGATTCATGTTGAAATCTCCTTTAAATAATTTATTAGAACATAGAAAAAAGCCCATAATCTGTCCTAATTATACTTTATTTTCCAAACTGATTCAAGGGTTCTTCGCTTCATATTTTAACGGAAAAAGAGGAAATAAGGGAAAAGTGTAAAAAGTTGGTAAATCCTACGAAAACTGTCGGAAAATGTACAAAAAAATGTACAAAAAATTTTATTTTTTGTTCACTATTTCTAAGTTTTGTGATATACTATATTTGTAAGTGACGAGTCACCCTCTTACTGACCCGTCACCCTCAAATACTGAAAGGACAGCAAGAGGTGATAGCGTGATTAAGAAAGAAATGATTGCCATGCTCTTAGCAGGCGGACAAGGCAGCCGATTAGGTGTGTTAACTCAGAAAGTAGCCAAGCCTGCAGTCTCCTTTGGCGGAAAGTACCGGATCATTGATTTTCCGTTAAGTAACTGTATTAATTCTGGTGTCGATACGGTAGGTGTTTTGACTCAGTATCAGCCCCTTAGACTGAATACTCATATCGGAATTGGTATTCCGTGGGATCTGGACCGCAACGTAGGCGGTGTTACCATTCTCCCTCCTTATGAGAGAAGCAAGGGAAGCGACTGGTACACCGGAACAGCCAATGCCATTTATCAGAACCTGGAGTATATGGAGACTTACAACCCAGAATATGTTCTGATCTTATCTGGTGACCACATCTATAAGATGGATTATGAGGTTATGCTGGAGTATCATAAGGCGAATAATGCAGATGTCACGATTGCTGCCATGCCGGTGCCGATCGAAGAGGCAAGCCGATTTGGTATCCTGATCACAGATGATTCCAACAAGATCACAGAGTTCGAGGAGAAACCGGCAAATCCAAGAAGTAACTTAGCTTCCATGGGTATTTACATCTTCTCCTGGAAAGCGCTGAAGGAAGCCTTGATCAAATTAAAAGATGTTCCAGGCTGTGACTTTGGTAAGCATGTGATTCCATACTGCTTCGAGCAGAATGAGCGGATTTTTGCTTATGAGTATAACGGATACTGGAAAGATGTAGGAACCTTAAGCTCTTACTGGGAAGCAAACATGGAGCTGATCGATATTATTCCGGAGTTCAACCTGTATGAGGAATACTGGAAGATTTATACCAAGAGTGATATCACACCTCCTCAGTACATAGCTGCAGATGCCAAGGTAGAGCGGAGCATCATCGGAGAAGGAACCGAAGTTTACGGACAGGTGATCAATTCTGTTATCGGTGCAGGCGTTACTATTGCCAAGGACGCAGTGGTGAAGGATTCCATCGTTATGAAGGGAAGTGTCGTTGGTAAAGGAACTGTGGTCGAAAAAGCCATTGTGGCTGAGAATGTTACCATCGGTGAGAATGCTCATTTAGGTGTCGGCGAGTACGCACCAAGTAAATATGATCCGAAGGTATATCAGTCAGATCTGGTAACGATCGGTGAGAACAGTGTGATCCCGGATGGTGTGAAGATTGGTAAGAATACCGCTATCGCAGGTGAGACTGTTGCAGAGGATTATCAGGATGGATTGCTGGCAAGCGGAGACTACATTATAAAGGCAGGTGGCGTAAGATGAGAGCAATTGGTATCATTTTAGCAGGCGGCAACAGTAAGCGGATGCGGGAATTATCTAATAAGCGTGCTATTTCAGCGATGCCGATCGCAGGAAGCTACCGCAGCATCGATTTTGCACTGAGTAATATGTCCAATTCCCACGTACAGAACGTGGCGGTATTTACCCAGTACAATTCCCGTTCTTTGAATGAGCATTTAAGTTCCTCCAAGTGGTGGGATTTTGGTAGAAAACAGGGTGGACTTTATATTTTCACTCCAACTATTACAGCAGAGCATAATGACTGGTACCGGGGTACCGCAGATGCACTGTACCAGAACCTGACATTCTTAAAGAACAGCCACGAGCCATACGTGGTGATCGCTTCCGGTGATTGTGTGTACAAGCTGGATTATGCGAAGGTTCTGGAGTATCATATTGAGAAGAAAGCAGATATCACAGTGGTATGTAAGGATATGGGACCGGAAGAGGATATCACCAGATTTGGCGTGGTGAAGACGAATGCAGATGGCCGGATTACCGATTTCCAGGAGAAACCGATGGTGGCTGAGTCCAATACCATTTCCTGTGGTATTTATGTGGTAAGACGTCGTCAGCTGATCGAGCTGATCGAGCGTTGTGCACAGGAAGACCGTTATGATTTTGTTAACGATATCCTGGTACGTTACCGTAACCTGAAACGAATCTATGCATATAAGATGGACAGCTACTGGAGCAATATCGCTTCTGTAGAGTCTTACTATAAGACCAATATGGATTTCCTGAAACCGGAGGTAAGAGACTACTTCTTCCGTCAATATCCGGAGATCTACACCAAGGTGGGAGATATGCCTCCGGCCAAGTACAATCCGGGTGCAAGTGTGAAGAACAGTCTGGTTGCCAGCGGAAGTATTATCAATGGTGTTGTGGAAAATTCTGTGTTGTTCAGACAGGCTTATATCGGTAATAACTGCGTGATCAAAAATTCCATTATCCTCAATGACGTTTACATCGGGGACAATACCGTCATTGAGAACTGCATCGTAGAGAGCCGGGATACGATCCGGGCGAATACGACTTATATCGGTACACCGGATAACGTAAAGATCGTTATTGAGAAGAATGAACGGTATACGATATAAATAGTGGAATAAAATAAGAGGGTAAATAACTGTTTCATGGGCCAAAAGGCAGTGAATGGTTACAAAAGAAGTACAACGGGGGAGGTTGGCCACATGCAGATTACAGATGTGAGAGTGAGACGAATCGAAAAAGAGGGAAAGATGAAAGCCATCGTTTCCATTACTTTAGATAATGAATTTGTGATTCATGATATTAAGGTAATTGAGGGTGAGAAGGGATTATTTATTGCCATGCCAAGTCGTAAGGCAACTGATGGTGAATATCGCGATATCGCACATCCGATTAATTCGGAGACCAGAGATAAGATTCAGAAAGTGATCCTGGATAAGTATGAGACTACCGCACTGGAGAACTAACATAGACGGAACAGCTAAGGCACTGGTTTTTGACCAGTGCCTTTTTAAGTTTGTGCACGATGGGCAATCAAAGCGTCAGTGGCGCAATGATCTTAACAGCTGAAAAAAGGCTTCCATCTCCCGTGTCACCCATTTATCTTTATGGTGAAGCACCTGCCTCCAGACCTGCATATGGAATTGGTCTACGTCCAGGGCGCAGAGCAGCCCCTTTTTTTCTTCTGGAGCAATGGCAAAGGAGGGCAGGAAGGACAGGCTGGAGCTTCCGATCAGCTGACGGATGATGAATTCGGTGTTGCCGATGGACAGATAGGGACGGATCGCCTGTTTTCTGGCAGCCAGGTAGCGGTCCAGCATCAGACGATAGCTGGCATTCCGCTCGGTCAGAATAAAGGGATGGGATAAAATTTCATCCAGGGGGATCTGTTGTCTGCCGGTAAAAGGATTCGAGGAGGAAGCGGTGAAAACTGCTTCCTCTGGTGTTTCCAGTACTTTTATAAAGCGTTCATCATGGATCTGCTGATCGAGGATATAGACCAGGTCAAGTGTACCGTTGGTGAGGCTGTTTAATAAGATTTCCGGGGAGTCGAGGGTGATTCGGACATTGACTTCCGGATAAAGGGTATGATACTGCTTCATGACCTGGGGAAGCAGGACTGTACAGATAGATTCGATGGTTCCGATCCGCAGGGTTCCATGAAGTTTCCGGTCTCTGGATAAGGTTTCACGGGCCTGGGCCAGTTCCTGCATGATGGTGTTGGCGTGTTCGAAAAACAACTCCCCATCCCGTGTCAGAGAAATCTGCTTACCGATCCGGTCAAAAAGGTGAACGTCCAGTTCCTGCTCCAATTGTTTGATCTGAATGGTGATGGCCGCCTGGGAATATCCCAGATGCCGGGCTGCTTTTGAAAAACTCTTAAACTGTGCCACCTGTAAAAACGCATTGATCTCTCGAAGTTCCATCGTGTTTTCATCCTTTCCAGAGCATGTATGAAGGGTTCCAGTCCGTACCACGCATAAACTGCAACGATTAAAAAAATTAAATGATTGTATTAAATCATTAAATTTTACAAATAGATAACATAATGATACAATACAGTCAACAGAAAAGCAAGTGTGGCCGCCAGACAGGAGCGGCAAGTGTTATTGTTCACGCGTTGTGCAAACCGGCAAGTAACATTGTTTGTGCAGGGCATGGACAGGAGCGCGATGAATACAAAGGATGCGGAGGTACAATTCATATGGAAAAGACAAATGAGAAGTATGGTGCGTATATTCAGATTTTAAGGGAAGAGCTGATCCCGGCTATGGGATGCACAGAGCCGATCGCGGTAGCTTATGCGGCGGCTGTTGCCAGACAGACTTTAGGAGAGCTGCCGGACAAGGTGATCGTGGGAGCCAGCGGAAGTATCATCAAGAATGTAAAATCTGTCATTGTACCGAATACGGATAACATGAAGGGACTGAATACAGCAGCCGCAGCAGGAATCGTGGCCGGTAAGCCGGAGAAAGAGCTGGAGGTGATTGCTGAGGTGACACCGGAGCAGACAGAAGAGATCAAAGAATTTCTCAAGACCGCAGAGATTACAGTAGAGCATGTGGAGAATGGCAATACCTTTGATATTGTTATTAGCGTATTTAAGGGTAAAAAGAGCGCAAAAGTGCGGATCGCTAATTACCACACCAACATTGTGTATATTGAGAAGAATGGTGAAGTGCTGAAAAATATTCCGGTCCGCGGCGAGGAGGAAAACGGTCTGACAGACCGGAATCTTCTGAACATGAAGGACATCTGGGATTTTGCCAATACTGTAGACATCGAGGATGTGCGCCCGATCTTAGAGCCGCAGATCCGCTACAATATGGCGATCGCCGAGGAAGGTATCCGGGGCAATTATGGAGCGAATATCGGAAGCGTCCTTCTGGATATGGAAGGGGATAATTTAAGAGTAAAGGCAAAAGCTATGGCTGCAGCAGGATCTGATGCCCGTATGAATGGCTGTGAGCAGCCGGTTGTCATTAACTCCGGAAGCGGCAACCAGGGAATCACCTCTTCCGTTCCGGTCATTGTCTATGCGAGAGCTATGGAGGTGGGAGAGGAGAAAATGCTGCGTGCGCTGACTCTTTCCAACTTGACCACTATTCATGAAAAAACACCGATCGGACGTCTGTCCGCATACTGCGGCGCAGTCAGCGCAGGAGCAGGTGCAGGAGCAGGTATTGCGTATTTGTGCGGAGGGGATTATGATGTGATCGCACATACGGTTGTCAATGCACTTGCGATCGTATCCGGTATTGTCTGTGATGGAGCCAAGGCTTCCTGTGCGGCAAAGATCGCCACAGCAGTAGAAGCAGGCATTTTTGGCTATAATATGTATATCCGCGGTCAGGAATTCTACGGAGGGGATGGAATTGTGGCAAAGGGTATCGAGACATCGTTAAAGAACGTTGGGCGTTTAGGAAAGGAGGGTATGAAGGAAACCAACGAGGAAATTATAAAAATTATGATAGAGGGGTAAAAACTATATGAAAAAACTTACGGGGAGTTTACCGTTTCGATTGTTGCTTGGAGTTGTGATCGGCATTCTGGTGGGGCAGTTTGCCGGTGAAGGACTGATGAATATCGTGGTGACATTAAAATACATCATGAATCAGATCATTAGCTTCTGTGTGCCGTTGATCGTTATTGGATTTATCGCGCCGTCCATTACAAAACTGGGAAATAACGCATCCAAGATGCTTGGGGTTGCAGTTGTGATCGCATATGTTTCTTCTGTTGGTGCAGCGCTGTTTTCCATGGCAGCTGGTTATCTGCTGATTCCACATCTGTCCATCGTATCTGAGGTGGATGGATTAAAGGAACTGCCAGGCGTAGTGTTCCAGTTAGATATTCCGCAGATCATGCCGGTTATGAGTGCACTGGTATTTTCACTGTTTATTGGTCTGGCTGCAACCTGGACCAAGGCAACAGTCATTACCAATGTGTTAGATGAGTTTCAGAAGATCGTGCTGGAGATCGTTACCCGTGTGGTGATCCCGATTCTGCCGGTATTTATCGCATTTACGTTCTGTGCGCTTTCTTACGAGGGAACCATTACCAAGCAACTTCCGGTATTCTTAAAAGTGGTGATCATCGTTATGATTGGCCATTTCATCTGGATGGCTCTGTTATATGGTATTGGCGGCGCTTACGCCGGAAAGAATCCGATGAATGTGGTGAAAAATTACGGTCCTGCTTACATTACTGCAGTAGGAACGATGTCTTCCGCAGCTACTCTGGCAGTTGCCCTGCGCTGTGCCCAGAAATCTGAGCCTACGTTACGAGACGACATGGTAGATTTCGGTATTCCGTTATTTGCCAACATTCATCTGTGCGGATCTGTTCTGACAGAGGTATTCTTCGTTATGACTGTTTCCAAGGTGCTTTACGGACAGCTTCCAACGGTTGGAACTATGGTGTTGTTCTGCCTGCTTCTGGGAGTTTTCGCTATCGGTGCTCCTGGAGTTCCAGGCGGTACAGTTATGGCATCCTTAGGCCTGATCACGGGAATCGTGGGCTTTGGTGAGACCGGTACAGCTTTGATGCTGACGATCTTCGCTCTGCAGGACAGCTTTGGAACTGCATGTAACGTAACCGGAGACGGTGCGCTGACCATGATTCTGACTGGTTACGCAGAAAAACATGGAATCAAGCCTCAGAAGATTGAATCGGGAATTTTATGATACCAGGGTAAAAGGTCACCAACATCGAATATAAAAAGCATCGGCCACTCATCAAAATGTGACCGATGCTTTTTTGTGCCATAGGAAACTTCGTCCTATGACACAAAAACGCTCCGCGGGATGCGCACTCGCGCAAAGAAGAAATATGTCGCAGGCGACCGCGCTCGGCGCGAGAATGTGCCAAGGCACATTCTTTTTTACTTTACAGGAAATGTTCAGGTAGCGAATATTGGTGCAGCGGACTGATGGTCAAATGACCTGGTGTTCCATCCATTTTCCATTGATGAAACGGATGGTGAACAGTAAGCTGCGGAAGAACCAGTCCACGAACATACCGCACCAGACGCCTAACAGTCCCATGTGAAGACTGTTAACAAAGTAATAGCATAAAAAGATACGGAAGGTCCACATGCTGAACATACTGACCGTCATGGTGTACTTGGAATCGCCGCCGGAACGGAGAATGTTGGGCATCATGAAACTGGATGGCCATAGGAATAAATCTACGGTACAATAGATCCGGATCACAGTGACTGCAATGACCTGTGCTTCTGCGGAGATGTTAAAAATCTTGACTACGTAAGGAGTGGTCAGGATCAGGATCGGGCTGGTAAGCCATGCGGCAACATAGGCCAGGGCGATCAGCTTGCAGGCGTATTGATTGGCCTGCTTCTTCTCATTGGCGCCCAGGCAATGACCGATGATCGGGATCGTTGCCAGGCTGATGGCATTGCCTGGAATGTTGATCATGGAACTTAAGGTGTTGCAGACAGCTGAAGCCGCGATGGAGGCAGTTCCCAGGGTACTGATCAGATGGCTGACCAGCAGTTTGCCGATCTGGAACATGCCGTTTTCGATGCCGGCCGGAATTCCGATGGCCAGGATCCGGTGGGCGATGGAAAGATTAGGCTTTAAGTCTGCCAGAGAAGCGATCCGCAGTGGATTGTCACGGCGCTGCAGCTGGGCAGTGACCCAGATGGCTGCCAGAATCCGTCCAATCAAGGTAGCGATCGCGGCGCCCAGGACTTCCAGGTGAAAAACGTAGATCAGAACTGCGTTGCCGGCGATGTTGACTACATTCATGACCAGACTGGCTTTCATGCTGATCTTACTGTCTCCCTTAGCGCGGAAAAGTGCGGCACCGGCATTATAAAGACCGATAAAGGGATAAGAAACGGCGCTGATGTAAAAATAAATCTCCGCATAGTGCATAACGTGAGCTTCAATAGAGCCAAACACGGTCCGTAAGATCAGGCGGCATAAGAGAATGCAGAGCAGTCCGAAGGAAACCGTCAGCATGATGAGAACGGAAAACAGCTGGGCTGCGCTTAGCTGGGCATTTTTCTCATCCTTCCGTCCAAGATACTGGCTGGCGACCACAGCACCGCCGGTAGCCAGAGCAGATAATATCTGGATGATCAGGACATTTAGGCTGTCTACCAGACTGACGCTGGACACAGCTGCCTCCCCCACTCCCGATACCATAACGGTATCGGCAAGTCCCATGGAAACACTTAAAAATTGTTCCAGGAGCAGGGGAAGAAGCAGTGCTTTCAGCTGGGCGTTGGTGAACATGGGAGACGATGGGGGAGTTTCTTGTGTGCTTGAGGGGTGATTCATGATGATAAATCCTTTCGTTGTCGATGGTTATGAAGTAACGGTTTAGCAGGTCTGCGTATTTGCTGCGCTGATCGTAAGAAAACATCGTTACCTTATTAATTTATCTCTGAATGTTGTTTCTGGCAATATCTTTGTAAAATAATACAGTTTTCTGCACGAATGAAACTGGTCGTGGAAATAGCACAAGGAATGGAAGGAAAAAATACCGCCGGGCTATCAGGATATCGGATAGTCTGGCGGTATTGGATATTTTTATCTCAGTCGAGAAGACTCCCACCTCTTCAGGTGGTGAGAAATCACAAATTAGTCTCAGTGGGAGGTGGGTCTTCGACTGAGATAAACGCTCCGCGAGGATGCGCAGTGATTCTGTAAAGAATATGTCAGCTTACGCTGACCAGAATCACGCGCCAAGTCTCACGGACGTTCGACTTGAAAGCAATTCAGTTAATTACTCTGCCTCTGCGATCTTCCGAGCCACATACACGCCGCTTGCGGATGCATGGGACAGGGAGTGGGTCACGCCACTGCCGTCGCCAATGATGTAAAGACCTTTGTAGCGGGTCTCCAGATTCTCATCGATGTCAACTTCCATGTTGTAGAATTTGACCTCAACGCCATAAAGCAGGGTGTCATCATTGGCAGTACCAGGAGCGATCTTGTCCAGGGCATAGATCATCTCGATGATGCCGTCTAAGATACGTTTTGGAAGAACCAGGCTTAAGTCGCCAGGAGTTGCTGCCAGAGTTGGTGTTACAGTGCTCTCTTCGATACGGTTGACCGTACTGCGGCGTCCACGGATCAGGTCGCCAAAACGCTGTACGATGACACCGCCGCCTAACATATTGGAAAGACGGGCAATGCTCTCGCCGTAGCCGTTACTGTCCTTAAATGGCTCGGAGAAATGTTTTGCGACCAGAAGAGCAAAGTTGGTGTTCTCGGTCTGTTTCTTCGGATCCTCGTAGCTGTGGCCGTTTACGGTCACGATACCGTTGGTGTTCTCGTTTACTACGATACCGTTCGGGTTCATACAGAAGGTACGGACATTATCCTCAAATTTCTCTGTGCGGTATACGATCTTGCTCTCGTATAACTCGTCGGTCAAATGGGAGAAGATCACAGCAGGAATCTCAACACGAACGCCGATGTCTACACGGTTGGACTTGGTTGGGATGTCCAGTTCATTACAGATGGTTTCCATCCATTTGCTTCCGCTGCGGCCGACAGACACGATACACTGTTTGCAGTCTGCGTACTGGTCATTGCCATATAATACACGATAGCCATCGTCCAGAACTTCAATGTGGGTTACCGGAGTGTGAAAGAAGAAGTGAACCTTCTCTTTCATCTCATTGTAAAGATTTTCCAGAACCACGTAGTTAATGTCAGTTCCTAAGTGACGTACAGAAGCATCCAGAAGTTTTAATTTATTCTGCATGCACAGTTTTTTGAATTTGGTACCTGCGGTAGAGAACATACGGGTCTCCTCACCGCCATGGGTCACGTTGATGTGATCCACATATTTCATTAAATCGATGGCTTCTTTTTTGCCGATATATTCGTATAAAGTTCCGCCAAAGTCATTGGTGATGTTATATTTTCCGTCAGAGAATGCACCTGCACCGCCGAAACCGTTCATGATCGCACAGGTCGGACATTTGATACAGGATTTAACTTTCACGCCATCGATCGGGCAGTGGCGTTTCTCCAGAGAGTAACCGCTCTCAAACACTGCTACCTTTAAATCCGGCTTTTTCTGCATCAGCTCATATGCGGAGAAAATACCGCCAGGGCCGGCGCCGATGATGATGACGTCAAACTGGTTATTAGAATTCATGTAGAAGCTCCCTCCATGTCTACCAAAGGCTTGGTAAATGAAATTTGTTATCATTGCCAACACATGATTTTATCATAAATAGCAAGAGGTTTCAAGGAAAAAGTTGAGCCTTTGCAAGAAAAGTATGAATCTTTGCAGGAAAAGTTGAGCCTTTACAAGAAAGTTTCAAACTGTTATGCTAGAGAAAATGCCTGTGGCGGTGATTTGTTTGAAAATAGACAGACAAAAGGACGCAGGCTGGCACATAAAATGGAATTGAGGCCGGACGGGCGCAGGAAAACGAATGAAAAACTGGTCTGGATGGTCTGGAAAGGATAAGATACATGTATATTATAGTAGGTTTAGGAAATCCGGGAAAGGAATACGCGCATACCCGTCATAACGTGGGTTTTGAGACGATCGATATTCTGGCGGACCGGATGGGGATCGAAGTAGAAGAGAAAAAACACAAGGGACTGTGCGGGAAAGGAATATTAGCAGGTCAGAAAGTGATCCTGTTAAAACCGCAGACATATATGAATTTAAGCGGTGAGAGTGTCCGGGCAGCGGCTGATTTTTATAAGGTAGATCCGGAAGATATTCTGGTGATCTATGATGACATCAGTTTAGAACCGGGACAGTTACGGCTCCGTGGAAAAGGAAGCGCAGGCGGTCACAATGGGATCAAAAATATCATTGCCCATCTGGGAACCCAGGAATTTCCACGGATCAAGGTCGGCGTTGGCGATAAGCCGAAGGGCATGGATTTAGCAGATTACGTGCTGGGGCATTTCTCCAAAGAAGACCAGGCGAAGATGGATGAGGCATTTAAGGACGCGGCGGATGCGGCAGAGATGATCTTAGACAAGGGCATGGATGCAGCCATGAATCATTATAATATGAAGAAAAAGGGCGAGTAGAAATTATGAGCAGGGTATTTGTGAATCCGCTGACAGAACTGGCGGAGTATGAAGAACTGAATCGGGATCTCAACCGGGGAAAAGGGCCGGTTCAGATCAGCGGGTGCATGGATTCCCAGAAGGTTCATCTGATGTGGGAGGCCGGGGAGACATTGCCCTGGAAGTTAGTGGTAACTTACGACGACTCCAGAGCGAAGGAAATCTATGAGGATTTCCGGTGCTTTACAGACGCAGTCTGGCTGTATCCGGCCAAGGACCTTCTTTTTTATAATGCGGATATCCACGGCAACCTGATCACCAGGGAGCGGATGCAGGTGCTGCGGCATCTGATCGAGGAAAAAAGCGGCGTGGTGGTGACTACCATTGATGGCCTTATGGATCATTTGCTGCCTCTTTCCATGGTAGAGAGCCAGATCCTGACGGTGAGCCAGGGAGAGGTGATCGATATTGAGGAATGGAGAAAGCGGCTGGTGTCCTTAGGCTACGAGCGCATGGCACAGGTAGACGGTATGGGACAGTTCTCCATCCGCGGTGGCATTGTGGATATTTTCCCGCTGACGGAGGAGCTCCCGGTCAGGATCGAGCTGTGGGGTGATGAGGTGGATTCTATCCGCAGCTTTGATCCGGAGAGCCAGCGGTCGGTAGAGCAGCTGGAAGAAGTGGTACTGTACCCGGCTACGGAAATCGTGCTGACACCGGAGCAGGTGGAGATGGGGCTGGAGCGGATTACGAAATCGGAAAAATCTTATGAAAAGACCTTGCGGGAGCAGTTTCAGACAGAAGAAGCCCATAGGATTCGTTCGATCATCGAAGAATTCAAGGAAAATCTGAAGGATGGCATGGCAACCGGGTCTCTGGACAGTTATCTCACCTATTTTTGTCAGGATACGGTGTCATTTGCTGAATATTTTCCTGCGGAAGAGACAGCGGTGTTCTTAGACGAGCCTATCCGCTTAAAGGAGCGGGGAGAAGCGGTGGAGACGGAATTCCGGGAAAGCATGATGAACCGGCTGGAAAAGGGTTATCTTCTGCCGGAGCAGACCTCTCTTCTCTATTCGATACGGGAGACATTGGCGGAGCTGGAAACGCCTCATACGGTCTGTGTCACCGGATTGGAACAGAAGCTTCCGGGACAGGAGATCAAGAACCGTTACAGCATCCAGACGAGAAATATCAACTCCTATCAGAACAGCTTTGAGATGCTGATCGGAGATTTAAAGCGGTGGAAAAAGGAGAAATACCGGGTGGTCCTGCTGTCCGGCTCCAGGACCCGTGCAAGCCGTCTGGCGGGGGATTTGAGAGAGTATGAACTGAGCGCTTTCTGTACGGATGATCCGGAGCGGAGTGTGCAGCCTGGAGAGATCCTGGTGACTTATGGTGTGCTGCACCGGGGCTTTGAGTATCCGCAGATCAAATTTGTGGTGATCACTGAGGGCGATATGTTCGGCGGCAGCAAAAAGAAGCGGAGAAAGAAAAAGACCTCCTATGAGGGCAAGAAAATCCAGAGCTTCACGGAGCTTTCCATTGGTGATTACGTGGTCCATGAGGACCATGGACTGGGCATTTACCGGGGCATCGAGAAGATCGAGCAGGATAAGGTGATCAAGGACTATCTGAAGATCGAGTATGCGGACGGCGGAAACCTGTATCTGCCAGCCACTCGCTTAGACGGCATCCAGAAATACGCCGGAAGCGACGCCAAAGCGCCGAAGTTGAATAAATTAGGCGGTGAACAGTGGAAGAAAACCAAGGCCAGGGTGAAGGGGGCGGTCAAGGAGATCGCAAAAGACCTGGTGGAGCTTTACGCCGCCAGACAGGATTCCAATGGTTTCCAGTACAGCGAGGACACTGTGTGGCAGCGGGAGTTTGAGGAGCTGTTCCCATATGATGAGACGGACGACCAGTTAGATGCCATTGATGCCACCAAGAAAGACATGGAGAGCCGGAAGATCATGGACCGTCTGATCTGCGGTGACGTAGGCTATGGTAAGACGGAGATCGCGCTTCGGGCGGCTTTTAAGGCACTGCAGGACGGAAAACAGGTGGTGTATCTGGTGCCGACCACCATTCTGGCCCAGCAGCATTACAATACCTTCGTCCAGCGAATGAAGGATTTCCCGGTGCGGGTGGACCTGTTATCCCGTTTCCGCACGCCGTCGCAGGTGAAAAAGACCCTGGAAGACTTAAAAAAGGGTCTGGTGGATGTGGTCATTGGAACACATCGGGTATTGTCAAAGGATGTGCATTTTAAAGATCTGGGACTGCTGATCATCGATGAGGAGCAGCGGTTTGGCGTATCAGATAAGGAAAAGATCAAGAAATTAAGGGAAAATGTGGATGTTCTGACGTTGACGGCAACTCCGATTCCGCGAACTCTTCACATGAGCCTGGTGGGAATCCGGGATATGAGTGTGCTGGAGGAACCGCCGGTGGACCGTGTACCGATCCAGACCTATGTGATGGAATATAATGATGAGATGGTCCGGGAAGGTATAAAACGGGAACTGGCCAGAGGTGGACAGGTGTATTATGTATACAACCGGGTGAAGGATATTGAAGAGGTGGCAAACCATGTGGCACAATTAGTACCGGATGCCAATGTGGTGTTCGCCCACGGGCAGATGCATGAGCACCAGTTAGAGAAGATCATGCTGGATTTCATCAACGGCGACATCGATGTGCTGGTGTCTACTACCATCATCGAGACCGGACTGGACATTTCTAACGCGAATACCATGATCATTCAGGATGCAGACCATATGGGTCTGTCCCAGCTTTACCAGTTAAGGGGCCGTGTGGGCCGTTCCAACAGGACTTCTTATGCGTTTTTGATGTATAAGCGGGATAAGGTGTTAAAAGAAGTGGCAGAAAAGCGGCTTCAGGCCATCCGCGAATTTACGGAGTTAGGCTCCGGCATCAAGATTGCCATGCGTGATCTGGAGATCCGCGGCGCCGGAAATGTGCTGGGCGCGGAACAGCATGGGCATATGGAGGCGGTCGGTTATGACCTGTACTGCAAGCTGTTAAATCAGGCGGTGGAAGCTTTGCGGGGAAAACGGGACGAGGAAGAGGATTTCCAGACGGTGGTAGACTGCGATATCGATGCGTACATTCCGGTTTCTTATATTAAGAATGAATATCAGAAGCTGGATGTGTATAAGCGGATCTCTGCCATCGAGTCTGAGGAAGAATATATGGATATGCAGGATGAGCTGATCGACCGGTTTGGGGATATTCCAAAGGCCGTGGACAATCTGCTGCGGATCGCACTCATCAAGGCGTTAGCGCATCAGGCATACGTGACCGAGGTGGGGATCAACCGCCAGGAGGTGCGGATCTCCATGTTCCCGAAGGCGAAGTTAAACACCGAGGGCATTCCGACGCTGGTGGCAGAGTACAAAGGGGCGTTAAAGATGCAGATGGGTGAGACACCGGGATTTCTGTATCAGGAGCGTAATAAGAAAAATCAGGATTGTCTGTCTATGGCGGACAAGGCGCAGGAAATCTTGAAGCGGCTGCAGGAATTGTGCGTGAAGAAATAAAAGGCTTGACATTTCCCTCCATAACAGATACGTTTTATAAGACGATTTGTATTATGGAGGGGTTTTTTATTATGTATGCAACATTCTGGTCTCTGGTGCCGCCGGTTGTGGCAATTGTACTGGCGCTGATCACCAAGGAGGTGTATAGTTCGCTGTTTGTTGGAATTGCTACGGCAGCGTTATTTTATGCACAGTTTCATGTTGTTGACGCATATACCACGATGTTCCGGGATGGTTTTATCGCGTCGCTTTCAGATAGTTCCCATGTGGGAATTCTGATCTTTTTAGTGGTTCTGGGAACCATTGTGGTGCTGATGAACAGAGCCGGTGGTTCGGCGGCTTATGGAAAATGGGCGCAGAAGCGGATCAAGACAAGAAAAGGAACGTTGTTTGCTACCTTTGCGCTGGGCGTCCTGATCTTCGTGGATGATTATTTTAACTGTCTGACAGTAGGAAGCATCATGCGTCCGGTGACGGATAAACACAATGTTTCCAGGGCAAAGCTGGCGTATATTATTGACGCCACGGCAGCTCCGGTGTGCATGATCGCACCGATCTCTTCCTGGGCAGCGGCAGTGGCTGGTGTGACGGCGGATACGGATGGACTGGATCTGTTTATGAGATCTATTCCTTATAACCTGTATTCTCTGCTTACCATCGCCATGATTATTCTCATTATTGCTTTTGATATTGATTTTGGACCGATGAAAAAGCATGAGGACAATGCGGCAAAGGGCGATCTGTTTACCTGCGGAAATCGTGTGGCGGATGACGGTTCCATGAGAGCGATTTCTACCAAGGGAACTGTGGTGGATCTGGCGGTTCCGGTGGTGGCGCTGATCGTATGCTGCGTGACGGGAATGATCTATACCGGTGGATTTTTTGAAGGTGAAAGCTTTGTCAAGGCGTTTGCAGGATGTGACGCTTCTTTGAGCCTTTCCATGGGTTCTGCGGCGGCATTGCTGTTTACCATTATATTTTACCTGGTGAGACGGGTTCTTACCTTCCAGGATTGTATGAATGCGTTTCCAGAAGGATTTAAAGCCATGATCAGTCCGGTGTTGATCCTGACATTTGCATGGACCTTGTCTAATATGACCAGCTTATTGGGTGCAAGAGAGTATGTCAGCGCGATTTTTGCGGGAAGTGCCAGTCATATGACGGCGATGCTTCCGGCTATCGTGTTCTTAGTAGCGATTTTCCTGGCATTTTCCACGGGAACTTCCTGGGGAACCTTCGGTATTCTGCTTCCGATCATAGCAGGAATCAACCTGCCGTCGGAGCTATTGGTGATCACCGTATCCGCCTGTCTGGCAGGTGCGGTTTGCGGCGATCATTGTTCTCCGATTTCCGATACTACCATTATGTCCTCAGCAGGCGCGCAGTGTGACCATATGAACCATGTCACCACCCAGATTCCGTATGTGGCAGTGGCGGCAACCGTGTCATTTATCGGCTACTGTATCGCTGGCGTGGTGCAGAATCTGGTGATCGTGCTGGCGGTGTCCTTCGTGATCATGGCGGCGGTACTGGCAGGCGTGAAGAAATTTGCAAAATAATATAATAAATATGATACCAGGGTCAAAAGGTCAGAAGTTCGACGCAAGCTTGCTTGCAGGAGAATTTTTGACCTTGGGACCCGCCAAAAACATGAGTAAGTAGCCATTTTTCAAAGAAAAATGAGCGAATTACGAATGTTTTTGAGAATTGCGGGAGCACGCAGTGCAGAGCAATTCGGTATCAGAGGGGTCAAAAACTTTTGACCCCAACATCATAAATATGGGTGTCAAAACTTTTTGCCACCCGGAAGACGGAGGAATAATCACATGGATACAATTACAGGACGCAATGTAGGCAAGACCTGCCGCACCCATTACAAGGGAACTTTTAACGATGGAACACAGTTCGACTCTTCTTACGACCGCGGCGAGCCGTTAGAGTTTGTATGCGGCGCAGGCCAGATGATCAAGGGCTTTGACGCGGCAGTGGCAGATATGGAAGTGGGCGAGGTAAAAGAGATCCACTTAATGCCAGAAGAGGCATATGGCCAGCCAGATCCACAGGCTATTTTCGAACTGGAGATCGCACAGCTGCCAGGTTCCGAGAATCTGGAGGTTGGACAGCAGGTGTATTTAAGTAATCAGTATGGCCAGCCATTCCCGGTGAAAGTGATTGCAAAAGAGGAGAAGACGATTACCTTTGATGCGAACCATGAGATGGCGGGAAAAGAGCTGAATTTTAAGATCGAGTTAGTGGAAGTAAAATAGGAACTTGGGAGGAGACTAGAAAGCAGTCGTGTATATTTCCCCCCGCATTTCCACATACTACCCATAAGACACACAATATGGAAATGGATATGCAGGAGGAATAAACATTATGAAAGCTACGGGAATTGTAAGAAGAATTGATGATCTTGGCAGAGTTGTCATTCCGAAGGAGATACGAAGGACATTGAGGCTGCGTGAGGGAACGCCTCTGGAGATCTTTACAGACCGGGAAGGAGAGATTATTTTAAAGAAATATTCTCCAATGATGGAGCTGACGGCATTTTCCGGTCAATATGCGGAGGCTATGGCGCAGAGTTCGGGGCTGATGGTGTGTATCACGGACCGGGACCAGGTGGTGGCGGTGGCAGGCGGGCCGAAGAAGGAGCTGCTGTCCAAGACCATCAGCCGGGAGTTAGAGCGGGTGATCATGGAGCGTGAAACGGTTCAGGCGGCAGCCGGGGACAAACGTTTTTTGTATCTGGTGCCGGATGAGGTGGAAGGGCTCTGTGCGGAGGTGATCGTGCCGATCATCTGCGAAGGGGATGCCATCGGGAGTGTGGCATTATTTTCCAGGGACCAGCGGACGAAAATGGGTGATACGGAGCTGAAGCTGGCCCAGACAGCAGCAGGTTTTCTGGGGCGTCAGATGGAAAACTGAAAGCACTTTCAGAAAGCGGCCTAAAACAGGAAACAAAAGCCCGAAAAAAGCCCGCAAAACGTGGAAATACCTTGACAAACAAGGGCAAAAAAGATATAAATGATAGAGTATCGGTGAACCGGGTTTAGGAATACTGATGTTAGACAGAAGTTTTAGGAGGAAGATAATACAATGAACAAGACAGAATTAATCGCAGCAGTAGCTGAGAAGGCAGAGATTTCCAAAAAAGACGCAGAGAAGGCAGTAAAGGCTTTTACAGATGTTGTATCTGAGGAATTAGTAAACGGTGGCAAGATCCAGTTAGTTGGTTTCGGTACTTTCGAAGTATCTGAGAGACCAGCAAGAGAGGGCCGCAACCCAAGAACTGGCGAGACTATGACTATCGCTGCTACTAAGACTCCAAAATTCAAAGTTGGTAAAGCATTAAAGGATATGGTAAACGCTTAATCAGCGGTTACTTCGATTCACGAAACGTGGAATAAGCTGCCCCTTGTGATGGTTCATCATAAGGGGCTTTTTATATCGCACTGCGGTGACAGGGAAGTGTGCCGCTAAAGCGACCCGCCGCAGGAGGAGAATCCTGCAGGCAGGATTCTTTTCATAACGCACGAATAAGAAAGGGCAGACATATGAGATTAGATAAGTATTTAAAAGTGTCCAGAATCATCAAAAGAAGAACCGTAGCCAACGAAGCATGCGACAGTGGCCGTGTCGTGCTCAATGACAAAGTAGCCAGAGCCAGTGCTGAGGTAAAGGCTGGTGACGTGATCGAAATCGCATTTGGCAACAAATCCGTGAAAGTGCGGGTAACCAGTGTACAGGAGACCATCCGCAAGGAAGACGCAAAGGAAATGTTTGAATATCTGTAAGCCTATCCGCATATAGTAAAACAGTGTAACTGAAACGAGTACGGAGCAGTTGCAGACCATCATGAGTATGCGGGGAGGTCCAGATATGGCGATGGAAGAGAAGATCCAGATGGGCAGTCACAAATTGACGCTGCAGAACCGGGGCAGTGTGATGTTGACTGGTGTGAAAGATGTTGTTGTATTTGATGAAAACCAGGTGGTGCTGGACACGGAGCTGGGGCTTCTGACCATCAAGGGGAAGAATCTGCATATGAACCGTCTGACCCTGGAGAAGGGAGAGGCAGATCTGGAGGGGCAGATCGACAGCCTGGCGTATTCTTCCAATGAATCTCTGCATAAATCGGGCGAGTCGCTGTTTAACCGCCTGTTCCGTTGAGAAAAGACGGGAATGGTGGGAATAGATGGAATGCTGTTGTGGAAGCCGGTGGACGGTAATGCGACAGGGACAGGAACGGTGATGGAAATGTGGATGCAGACGGCGACAGGGATGTGGGGTCAGCTTACAGCAGAGACGCGATTATTTGGAGTCAGTCTGACCATGGGCGTGTGGCTGATGATTCTCTATGACATGCTCCGGGTGTTCCGGGCGGCGCTGCCTCATGGAACACTGGCGGTGAATCTGGAAGATCTGTTGTATTTTGTATACTGCGGGTTTCAGACCTTTGATATGCTCTATGTGTACCAGAATGGCACCATCCGTTTTTATGCCATCGGCGCAGTTGGTCTGGGAATGATCTTATATGAGCGAATTGTGGGAAGAAAATTGAGAAATTACTTGAAAAAGATATGTAAATCTCTTAAAATAAAATAGGAAATTTAGAACGTTTAGTAACTATAAAGATACTGAATAGTTGCGAAGTTTACATAAAAGGTGATGGATCATGAAAGAAACGAGAAAGCCGAGACGCAGGAAGCGGGATCGCCAGGGCAACCGCATGGCTTCGATTGGCATCGTTTTTGTAATATTTAGTATGGCGCTGGTGGTCAACGCCAGATCGTCTTCCCTTCGGGCTAAGGATCTGGAATACCAGGTGCGTGAGGAGAATCTCCGGACGCAGGTGGAAGAAGAGAAGAAACGGGCGGAAGACTTAGAAGAAAAACGGGTCTATGTCCAGACAAAGCAGTATATTGAGAAAGTTGCCAAAGAGAAGCTGGGATTAGTAAACCCGGACGAGATTATTTTAAAAGCCGCCAATTAGGAATATTTTCCCTTTTGACCGAGTATAATGCAGACGAGAGGCTGTGCCCGTAGGGGGCTGCAGCGGGGAGCAGGATACGAATGTCAGGAGGGATTTTTGTGTTAAAAAGGAAAGAATGTCATGGGGACATGGCAGATATCCATGTATATACGGCGAAAAAACTGGAGGGGATGGCGGATTCTCTGGAAAATCTGGCCCGGACCTTTGACGGGGATGGACAGATGGGGAAGAATTTAAGCCGGGAGGACGGATTGGCGGCGCTCCAGATGGCAAGTGCCATGGTCTGTGGGGATTGTGCCAAATGTAATTTGTATTCGGACAGCCAGAGGGAGGACAGCTATTACCTCTATTATCTGCTCCGCGCCTTTGAGCAGAATGGAAGCGTGGGACAGGAGGACATGCCCAGGCTTTTCCAGGAGACCTGCCGGAAACAGGCCGATTATGTGGGACAGTTAAACCGGAACCTGGGGCGGGCTACCATGAATCTGTCCTGGAAGAATCGATTCCTGGAGAGCCGAGATGTGGTGATCTCCCAGTTTCGGGAACTGGCGGCGGTACTGGATGAATTTGCAAGGCAGCTTCTTTGCGCCACGGATCAGACACCGGTGTGGGAGAAAATGGTGCGAAGGGCATTTGCCAGACGGCATATGGCAGTTGAACAGATGCTGATCCTGGAGTATGATAACAAGCGGAAAGAGGCATTTCTCACGGTGCGGACCACCAATGGGCGGTGTATGCTGTCCAAAGACGCGGCACAGATCTTAAATCAGGTCTTCGGAACGTCCTCCTGGATGGCGGCCAGGGACAGCCGCAATATCATTGCCCGGAACCGGGCCACTGTGCGGTTTGTGGAGGACGGCAGTTACAGTGCGGTCTATGGAGCCGCCAGAGCCCCGAAAACTGGAGAAATGGTTTCCGGTGATAATTATACCTTCTGCCAGTGCGGACCGGGACAGGTGGTCATGAGCCTGTCAGACGGCATGGGAACTGGTATGCAGGCAGAGCGGGAGAGCCGTCAGGTGGTGGAACTGGCAGAGCAGTTGATCGGTGCGGGGTATTCTCCCAGATCGGCCTTAAAGCTGATCAATACAGTGCTTTTGCTGGCTGGTGAGGAACAGCACCCGGCGACGCTGGATCTGTGCTGCATCGACTTATACAGCGGTGTGCTGGAGGCTATGAAGCTGGGGGCGGCGGCGACATTTCTTATAGGAGATGACGGAGTAGAGCGGCTGGAGGCAGGCAATGTGCCTGCGGGAATTGTGGAGCAGGCGGAGCCTGTCTTATTATCGAAGAAGCTGTGGGAAGATTCCAGGGTCATTATGGTCAGTGACGGGGTGCTGGATGCCCTTCCGGGCGAGGACAAGGAAGAAACCATGAAAGAATATCTGGAAAATCTGGAGCGGAAAAATCCGCAGGATATGGCGGAGGAGATCCTTCGTCTGGTGATGGAAACAGGTGGCGCAGGACGGGATGATATGACCGTTTTAGTGACTGGAATATGGAGGAAATAGAGTTGACGGCAGTACAGAAGAAGATGGAGGAGTTCATCCGGCGGGAGCAGCTTCTGGAAATGGGAGACCGGGTGGTATTAGGAGTGTCCGGCGGAGCGGATTCGGTATGTATGATGGAGCTTTTTGCGGCGATCCGCGAGGCGTGGCAGCTGGAGCTTCTGGTGGTCCATGTGCATCACGGACTGAGAGGTGCGGAAGCAGACCGGGACGCATCATTTGTTCAGGCAGAGGCGGAAAAATTAGGAATTGACTGTGTGGTGGAACGGAGAGAGGTGCGGAGCCTGGCAGCGGAGAAGAGACTGTCGCTGGAGGAAGCCGGACGGGATGTGCGGTATGAGATCCTGCGGGAGTATGCCAAAAACTGGACAAACCAGAAAGACGGCTTGCGTGATGGCTGCGGGAGTGAAACCCTGGAGTTGGCAGGTTGCCGTCCGGCGAAGATTGCCGTGGCCCACCATCAGGAAGATCAGGCAGAAACCATTCTCCATAACCTGCTCCGTGGCAGTGGATTGAAGGGACTGGGTGGAATGTCTGCAAAACGTGGACAGATCATCCGGCCGCTTTTGTGTCTGGAAAAAAAGGAGATTCTGGAATATCTGGAAAAACGGCATATCGCTTATTGTGAGGATTCCACCAACCGGGAAAATGAGTACACCAGAAACCGTCTGAGAAATGAGCTGATCCCACAGATCCGCCGGGAGATCAATGAGAAAGCGGTGGAGCATATTGTGGAGGCGGGAGAGCGGCTGCGGCAGGCAGACGCGTATTTTGAGGAACAGGCGGAAAAGATCTGGAGAGAGTGCGGGGTAACGAAGAAGTGTCATGCGGAAGGCGATGTGACAGGTCTGGCGGATGGAACGAAATCGGGGCCAGAGAGCCAGGTGGAGACTGCAGACGAGATCATTTATGGTATGGAAAGGTCTATGCTTTTGAAAGAACCGCCTATTGTCCGGACCTATGTGCTGCGCCACATGATCTCCATGGCTACGCAGTCCCTAAAAGACATCACCTCCGACCACATCGATCAGGTGGCATCCCTTTTGGAGAAGGAGACAGGCAAGCGCATAAACCTTCCTTACGGTCTGACTGCGTGGACAGAATACGATTTCTTGTGGATTTCCAAGTGGAATCCGGCTGGTCATGTGGACAACCAGCCATCCATTTCCCTTATAATGAAGAAAATTCCCTACGAAAAAGCGCAGGAAATTCCCCAAAATCGGTATACGAAATGGTTTGACTATGATAAAATAAAGGGTACGTTAACTGTCCGGACCCGCCAGACCGGAGATTATATCACATTGAAGGATGGCAGAAAAAAGACGGTGAAGGCATATATGATCGATGAGAAAATCCCACGGGAGCTGCGTGACAGGGTCACTCTTCTGGCAGAAGATCATCATGTGCTCTGGATCGTCGGGTGGCGGATCAGTGAGTATTATAAAGTGACAGAAGACACAGACTATGTATTAGAAGTACAAGCAGATGGAGGAAGAGAAAATGGCTGATAAGATCCGGGTTCTTCTTGGAGAGGAAGAGGTTAACAAAAGAATCAATGAAGTAGCAGAACAGATCAACAAAGATTACGCAGGTAAGGATATACACCTGATCTGCATTTTAAAGGGCGGCGTATTTTTCACCTGTGAACTGGCCAAGAGACTGACCATTCCGGTATCCATGGATTTTATGTCCGTATCCAGCTACGGTGCAGGTACTGTATCCAGCGGTGTGGTAAAAATCATTAAGGATTTAGACGAGCCGTTAGAGGGGAAAGACGTGCTGATCGTGGAGGATATCATTGATTCCGGCAGAACCCTGGCATATCTGATCGAGATCTTAAAACAGAGAGGACCAAAGAGCATCCACTTGTGTACCCTTCTTGACAAGCCGGAGCGCAGGGTGAAGAAACAGGTACATGTGGATTATACCTGCTTTACCATTCCGGATGAATTTGTGGTTGGCTATGGCCTGGATTATGATCAGAAATACAGAAATCTGCCATATATTGGAGTAGTGGAATCTGCTCAGGAATAGCTACATGCAGTGGAGCAAGAATAAGGAGGCAGCAACAAAGTGAAACAACGACGACAGATTACGATCAATGGCTTTGGTCTGATCATGGTGGCGTGTCTGATCTTTTTCCTGGCGACCAGTCTTACTGGACAGGGGACCGCAGATACCTTAACCAGACAGGAGTACATGGAGGCAGTGGATGCTGGAAATGTCACATCAGCTATTGTAAAACAGAATAAAGAAACCCCGACAGGACAGCTCATTCTCCTGATGAAGGACAACAGCCACCGCCAGATGTATGTGTCTGATGTGACGGCAGAGCAGGACTTCCTGATGGCGAAGAATGTTCCATTTACCACCCAGGATGTTCCGCATGAGAGCTATATGATGACTATGATCCTTCCGATGGTGCTTTCCACTGGTATGGTAGTTCTGGTGATCATGTTCATGAACGCCAGGGCAGCAGGCGGCGGTTCCAATGCGAAAATGATGAATTTCGGCAAGAGCCGCGCGAAATTAAGCAAGGACGCCAATAAATTTAATTTCAAGAAGGTGGCTGGTCTTCATGAAGAGAAAGCAGACCTGGAGGAGCTGGTGGATTTCTTGAGAGATCCTCAGAAATACACTTCCTTAGGCGCCAGAATCCCGAAAGGTGTCCTGTTAGTAGGCCCTCCTGGAACCGGTAAGACCTTACTGGCAAAGGCGGTAGCTGGCGAGTCCGGCGTTCCATTTTTCAGCATTTCCGGTTCAGATTTTGTGGAAATGTTTGTGGGTGTCGGCGCATCCAGAGTCCGTGACCTTTTTGAAGAGGCAAAGCAGAATGCACCTTGTATCGTGTTCATCGATGAGATCGACGCCGTGGCAAGACAGCGTGGTACCGGTCTTGGCGGCGGACATGATGAGAGAGAGCAGACATTGAACCAGTTATTGGTAGAGATGGATGGTTTCGGCGTCAACGAAGGCATCATCGTCATGGCAGCGACTAACCGTGTAGATATCCTGGACCCGGCGATTCTGCGTCGAGGCCGTGTTGACCGGAAGAGCATGGTGGGAAGACCGGATGTGGTGGGCAGAGAAGAGATCTTACAGGTCCATGCCAAAGATAAACCGATGGGGGATGATGTGGATCTGCACCGGGTGGCGCAGACCACTGCAGGATTTACAGGAGCAGATCTGGAGAACCTGTTAAATGAGGCTGCGATTTTAGCGGCAAGAGAGAACCGTAAATTTGTGAAACAGTCTGATATTGACCGCTCTTTCATCAAAGTTGGTATAGGTGCGGAGAAGCACAGCAGAGTCATCTCTGAGAAGGAGAAACGGATCACCGCTTACCATGAGTCCGGTCACGCGATCCTGTTCCATCTTCTTCCGGACGTTGGACCGGTGCATACGATATCCATTATCCCGACCGGTTCTGGTGCAGCAGGCTACACCATGCCGCTTCCGGAGAAGGATGAGATGTTTAACACGAAGGGCAGGATGCTGCAGAATATCATGGTTTCTTTAGGCGGGCGGATCGCGGAGGAGCTGATCTTTGACGATATCACCACGGGTGCGTCCCAGGATATCAAACAGGCAACTGCCATTGCCAGATCCATGGTGGTCAAATATGGTATGTCTGAGAAAGTCGGCATGATCAACTATGAGAATGAAGACGAAGAAGTGTTCATCGGACGCGATATTGGTCATGCGAAAAATTATGGCGAGGGCGTAGCGTCTGTGATCGACAGTGAGGTAAAACGAATCATTGACGAGTGCTATGCGAAAGCCAAGGCAATGATCGAGGAACATATTGATGTTCTTCATAAGTGCAGTGACCTTCTGATTCAGAAAGAGAAGATCGGACAGGAAGAATTCGAACATTTGTTCGAACAAATGTATAAGTTGCACAAAAACTTGTGAGTAATTTTGTGATATTTGTGGATTGTAAGGGTTTTCATTTTTTGACGTTCATGATACTATAATTAACGTAAACCCCCCCAATACATTATATAGTTTTTGCTACACCCCATAAGAAACGAAATACCTTCTCCTAAAAGAGCCAGCTACCCCGCTGGCTCTTTTGCTATCCCAAAATAAGGTGAAAATCCGACATAAAAACAGCGGTAATGGGGAATTATGCTTGTATTCAAGGCAGAAATTCGATAGAATGTAAATGATGGCACGATGTGCCAGAAATGTGAAATAAAGAGTAAGGATGAACATAGAATGAAACCAAAAGTATTGAAAATGATAAACCGGGCGGCGCTGTTTGCAGATGAGAACGAGGATTTCCGGATTCCGCCAGAGCCAGATGCGGATCAGCAGGTGACACTGCGTTTTCGGACAGCCAGAGGCGATGTAGACGGCGTCTATTATGTGGAAAATGGCCAGAAGACGGAGAAACCGCTGTGGAAGGTGTCCAGTGATCAGCAGTTTGATTACTACGAGCGTCGGATATTGGTGGATACAGTGCCGGTCGGTTATTATTTCCATGTGGTAAAGGGAAGAGATTTCTGCTATTACAACCGCTTAGGAGCTGTGGATATGGTGCAGGATTGCTTCAATTTCCGGATTACACCTGGTTTTCATGTACCGGACTGGGCCAAAGGCGCGGTGATCTATCAGATTTTCGTGGACCGGTTCTGCAATGGAGATCCGGCCAATGATGTGGAGACAGACGAGTATATCTACATCGGGCAGCCGGTGACAAAGATCGCCAACTGGAATCAGAATCCGTCAGCTATGGATGTGCGCTGTTTCTATGGCGGCGATCTGCAGGGCGTGTGGGAGAAGCTGGATTATCTCCAGAACCTGGGCGTGGAGGTGCTGTATTTTAATCCGATGTTCGTCTCTCCATCCAATCATAAGTATGATACCCAGGATTATGACCATATCGATCCGCATTATGGAAGAATCGTGAAGGATGGAGGGAAGCTGGCGGATCCTCATGCGAAAGATAATGTGGCATCAACGAAATACCAGCTCAGGTCAGCAGGCAGGGAGAATCTGGAGGCCAGTGACTTATTTTTCGCCCAGTTTATAGAAGAGGTGCATCGCCGGGGCATGAAGGTGATCATCGATGGTGTGTTCAATCACTGTGGTTCTTTTAATAAATGGCTGGACCGGGAGCGGATCTATGAAAGCATGGGCGGTTATGAGGCAGGTGCCTATGTGTCCAGAGACAGCGAGTATCATAGCTTTTTTAAGTTCCATGATGAGAAAAAATGGCCATATAATGGCAGCTATGACGGCTGGTGGGGGCATGATACCCTTCCGAAGCTGAATTACGAGGATTCTCCGAAGCTTCATGATTATATTATGGAGATCGCGGGAAAATGGGTTTCTGCGCCTTATAACGCGGATGGCTGGCGCCTGGATGTGGCGGCAGATTTAGGTCACAGCCCGGAGTATAACCACAGATTCTGGAAGGATTTCCGCCGGGCAGTGAAAAAGGCGAACCCGGAGGCCGTGATCTTAGCGGAGCATTATGGTGACCCGTGGGAGTGGCTGAAGGGCGACCAGTGGGATACCATCATGAATTATGATGCATTTATGGAGCCGCTTACCTGGTTCCTGACAGGGATGGAAAAGCACAGCGACAGCTACAATGCTTCGCTTTATGGGGATGGTGAGAGCTTCTTCCGTTCCATGTTCTATCACATGAGCCGGATGCAGACCCAGTCTGCGCTGATCTCCATGAATGAGCTGTCCAACCATGACCATTCTCGTTTTATGACCCGTACCAACCGGACCGTGGGCCGACTGGCTTCTATGGGAGCTGCAGCCGCGTCAGAGGGCATTCATCCGGAGGTATACCGGGAGGCAGTACTGGTGCAGATGACCTGGCCGGGTGCGCCGACCTTGTATTATGGTGATGAGACCGGAGTCTGCGGCTGGACTGATCCAGACAACCGGAGAACTTATCCGTGGGGCAGAGAGGATTATGAACTGATCGAGTTCCACCGGTATATGATCGATCTGCATAAGCGGTATAAGGCGCTTCGCAGAGGTTCCTTGAAACAGCTGGCGGCAGGGCGGCAGATGATCGCCTATGGGCGTTTCAGCGGTGAGAACCGTTGTGTGGTGGTGGTCAATAACAGCGCTTCAGCACAGGCTGTGCAGATCCCGGTATGGCAGCTTGGCATCCGGGATGAGGACCGGCTGACCAGGGTGATGATGACCACGCTTGAGGGCTACAATGTGGGCGCATTGGATTATGAGGTGGTTGACGGCGTGTTAGAATTGGAATTGTCCGGAACCTGCGGAATGTTACTGGTGTCCAATAAGGTCAGCGATAATCGGGCGAGAGTGCTGTAAGGACTAAAAAAATAGAAATAAAAATTTCAAAGAAAAAGTCAGAGAAAAATCAAAAAAATCATAGAAAAATTTTCTGTAAAAAACTTGATTTTTTCTGGATGCTATGATAATATATTTCTTGCTTGTCAGAGCCAACATGGATGGGTTCCCGAGTGGCCAAAGGGGGCAGACTGTAAATCTGTTGCGACTCGCTTCGATGGTTCGAATCCATCTCCATCCACTTAGCCGTAGTGGCGGAACTGGCAGACGCACAGGACTTAAAATCCTGCGGGACTAATCTCCCGTGCCGGTTCGATTCCGGCCTACGGCATATTAGAACGGCTTTACAGGCGACAGAGAGGACTGCGGAAGTTTCCGCAGTCCTTTTTGTATGCCCTATATTGACAATTACACATTATTTTTATAAAATATAATGTGTAATTGTCAATATAGGCGGTGAGAACATGGGTAACAAAGAGAAACTAGAACAATTGTTGAATGAGTCGGAGAATGGCATAATTACTACAGCGCAGATAACAGAAGCCGGAATCCATCGCGGTGTTTTACAGGAACTTGTCAAGAAAGGTGAAATCTACCAGTTTGGACGTGGTTTATATGTGCGGAGTGATGCATGGGAGGATGATTTTTATTTATTACAGCTCAGATATGCCAGCGGAATCTATTCTCATGATACTGCGCTATATCTGCTTGGCTATTCAGACCGCACGCCTGCGAAATATACGATGACTTTTCGTAAAGGGTACAATACGCCGTCTTTAAAACAAGAAAATTTGATAGCGAGACGGGTTGTTCCAGATAACTATGAATTTGGAAAAATTGAAATAAAATCTCCGTGTGGCAATCCAATTTATGTTTTTGATCTGGAACGGACGTTATGTGATATCGTGCGCGGTAGCGGCAGTGATGTTCAAATTGTTGGTGAAGCGATGAAGCGGTATGCAGGGGCTAGGGATAAGAATATTGGTAAACTGATGGAGTATGCAGAACGGCTTCGTGTGAAGCCCAAGGTTCTACGTTACATGGAGGTTTTGTTATGATAACCAGAAATCCGATGCAATTAAAGGCGTTTATCAAAAACAAAGCAGCAGAGAAGCACATTTCAGCGCAGCTTGTTATGCAAAATTATATGTTGGAACGGCTATTGGAGCGAATTGCACTTTCTCCGTATAGGAATAATTTCATTCTCAAGGGTGGATTCCTGATTTCTGCTATTGTGGGATTGGATACACGGGCAACCATGGATCTGGATACCACGATTAGAGGGCTCACCTTGACACATGAAGCGATTCAGACAATGTTTACGGAGATTTGTGCGATTATAGTTGCTGATGATGTGCAGTTTGAGCTTGTTGATATTTCTGACATTCGGGAAAACGATGATTATCCTGGTATTCGTGTTGCTTTGAAAGCAAGTTATCCACCGATAGGTGTTCCATTGACAGTGGATGTCACAACCGGGGATATGATAACGCCTCATGAAGTGGAATATACATTTCCTTTACTATTTGATGACCGCACGATCTGTATTTTTGCCTACAACATGGAAACGGTGTTTGCAGAAAAATTAGAAACAGTTCTGTCACGTAATATTGCCAATACACGTCCAAGAGATTATTATGATATACATATTTTGTATGTGCTGCGCTATGCGGAGTGCGACAAAGCGGTGTTACGCAAGGCGTTGGAACGAACGACTCAGAAGCGAGGCAGCAGTATGATTCTGACAGAGTATCCTGAAATTATGGAAAAGATCTGTGAAAGTGATACGCTTCACAGGCGGTGGGAGAAATATAGACGTGAGTATGATTATGCAAAGGATATATCTTTTGATGATACTTGCAATAGCATTCAGACGATTATGAATGAAATTATGGTATAAATGAGGGGGCACATGTTCATGCCCCCCAAATGATGTATTTATCTCTCTGTTTCCGTCCCAGCAACTCCTTCCGGCGCTACCGCGATACTGATCCCATTCACTTCCACATGTTCATTGATCGCGATCACCAGGCACTGTCGTCCATCGATGATCCGTGTTTCTACCAGATCGGCGGCTTCCGGATTGACTTTTACCACTACATCCGGTGTCTCGATGTTGAATTTTCTGGAGCTTGCGATATTCGTAGCTAAGAACGTGGTCTGCTCACCGACCTCCTCGTCATAACACTGGTCAAAATCTTCCATGCGGGAGTCCGGTACACCGCTGTCCTCGAAGAGGCGGCGGACATCCTGCTTGCCAAGCTCTAATGGCTCCGGGCTGTCTTTGAATTCCTCGATCTTTTCATTTAAAATTTCATGGATATTTTTTACCACACTGTAATCGCAGTCTGTTCCCAGGGTATCCGCGATCAGGCAGTTGAAGGTCTCCTTCTGGCTGTCAGCGTCCAGTGGGATACGGGTGCAGCCGAACATATTTTTCAGGAAATCTTCCTGTAAGTCGGTGGCGTTTTTGGTGTAATAGAGCATACTGTGGATATCGGTGTAGCGGTCATTGAAGGCTGGGAATAAAAAGCCCTTCATTGGCTGGTCCACGATCCAGTCCTGAATCCGGTTTTCGATGCAGTTTTTGGCTTCATTATAGCCAAGTCCAGGTTTGGACAGATGCACTGGACAGAGACTGCATAACAGGTATTCAAATACATTGTCGGAAGCGTCGTACATCTCGGTGCCGTCCGTTGCTTTTCCAGGTACATCGTAGGCAACATGGATCAGGATGATGTAATAATTTTCTCCAAATGGGAAGGTGTCAATGATCTGGTTGTAGAACTCCTCCACCAGTGCGTCGTCCTTTAACTTGCTGTTGCGCAGTTTTAATAAGAACTCCTGGTGGCCGCCCTCATGTTCCTCTTCCAGTGGGAAATCCAGATTCACCAGGTTGCGTCCCACAGTACCGGACAGAGTTTTTTTGAAAATGGTAAAATATTTAAACGCATCGTCTTCTGGGAGAGAGAGAAATGCCTCTTTCATCGTTGTTTTGATATTTTTCTCTGCATCCACATAGCATCCGCAGATCCGGGAAATGGTACACCGCTCCGGAACGTACTGGCGGCGGATCTCCGCTACTTCTTTTTTATTCATAAATGTTCAGTCCTTTCATTAATGACAGGTAATGATTCGGCAGGTCTGTGCACTTGCCGTTCCAACCGCCTGATTTCACGCCCGAAAGCGCGAAGCATATGCTTAGTTTACCACACAAAAATTAGGTTGACAATCAAGAAAAAATAGAGTAAACTATCTAAGTCTGAAGTCGCGAAAGCGACAGCATGACGGGCCTTGGTAGCTCAGTTGGTAGAGCAGAGGACTGAAAATTCTCGTGTCACTGGTTCGATTCCGGTCCAAGGCATTACGCGGGTGTAGTTCAATGGTAGAACACCAGCCTTCCAAGCTGGATACGTGGGTTCGATTCCCATCACCCGCTTATTTTTATGCCTAAAATTAGGCTGTGAGGTGATGTGAATCGAACCTGCGGTTCGGTCTCCGCTCCGGTCGGTGCTGAACAGGCGCCACTGGCGCCTAGCTTCTCCGCTCCGCTTCGGTCGGTGCTGAACAGGCGCCACTGGCGCCTAGCACCCCATCACCCGCTTTTTTGTTGCTCAGAAATTCCTTGTAAGGTCAAGGGCTTCTGAGCTTTTTTGTGCCTGGAGTTTGGTGGGATTGGGAGTAGAGTTGGGATAGAGATGATTTTATTGCACTAATGTAATAAAGAACACTCTTAACTAGCTGTAAAAGATTACGTTGAATTTTACGATTCATGGTGTATAATATAATTAACAGAAGCAATGTGAAATAATAGAAGGAGTTGAACAAATATGGCAAATATTTTACCAGTGTCTGATTTGAGAAATTATAATGAAGTTTTGAAAAACTGTCACAGAGGAGAACCGGTATATTTGACTAAAAATGGCAGAGGACGTTTTGTAGTTATGGATATTGAAGATTATGAGCGTGATCGTGCAGAGAAAAAACTTCTGATGAAATTGCAGGAAGCCGAAGAAGCAGTGAAAGATGGTGAAGGCTGGCTGAATTTGGATGAACTGAAAACACTCATGGGGGAATAAGATGTTAAGACTACGGATCAACCCGATAGTTGTAAAAGATCTGAAGAACATTAAAGATTACATTGCTGAAGACAATGAGGAATATGCTGCAAAGACCATAAAGGAAATTTATGACAAATTTGAAAATCTTCAGATGTTTCCAGGAATGGGATCAGATCTTTCCAGACGAGTCAGCTTTCGGACAAATTATAAGTATGCGATATGGGAAGATTATGTAATTATTTATAAGATAAGCAGCGAGTATGTAGAGATTTATCGTGTGACGAACCGGTATCAGGATATTACAAAAATTTTTGACTGATGTTTTGAAAGCCTGCGGATCAGCCGCAATAATTTGATTTCCATGGGATATGGTACTGGTTTTCTCTGTAAAAATGTGGTAAACTTGCTCATAGCAAGAAAGTTATAAAGGACATCATTTTTGGGGAGGGTATTTACCATGAAAAGAGCAGCGGTGATCGGACTGGGAGATATATCAGGAATCCATCTGGCGGCCATTGCAAAGAATCCAGAGATTACACTGGCGGCAGTCTGTGACATTGATGAGAGCAAGAGAGAGGGCGCTCCGGCGGGTGTTCCATTTTATACAGATTATCAGGAGATGGTGGAGAAGGAGAAACCAGATGTGGTTCATGTATGCCTGCCACATTATCTTCATGTGCCGGTATCTGAGTACTGCGCAGCGCAGGGCTGCAACGTGTTCTGTGAGAAGCCGGTGGCATTGAATGCCAGACAGGGACAGGAATTTGTGGAGTTTGAGGCGGCACACCCGGACGTACATATGGGAATCTGCCTTCAGAACCGTTTTAATGAATCAGTGGAGATGTTAAAAAACATCATTGACAGCGGTGAGTACGGCAAAGTAACCGGAGCCAAGGGTATCGTTCCGTGGGCAAGACCGAAGTCTTATTATGATGTGAAGCCGTGGAGAGGTAAATGGGAGACCGCAGGTGGCGGCTGTATGATCAACCAGTCTGTCCATACCCTGGATCTGTTGTATTTTTTATGTGGACCGATCAAGGCTTTGAGAGCGACCGTTGGTCAGGTGCTGGACTATGGGATTGAGGTAGAAGATTCCGTAACTGCCAGCCTGGACTTTGTAAATGGTGCCCGCGGTTTATTTGTGGCAACTGTGGCAAACTATAAGAATGAGAGCGTGCAGATCTCTGTTCAGATGGAAAAGGCCGAGTATGCCATCATTGAGAATATCCTGTATAAGCTGAATGAGGACGGCACCAGGGAGCGTCTGGTAGAGGATGCCAAGATGCCGGGAACTAAGTTTTATTACGGCGCAAGCCATGGCAAGCTGATCGATAAGTTTTATAAGGCACTGGAAGAAAATACCCAGGATTATGTACATATCAAAGATGCGTTTATGAGCATCCGGTTGATCGATTCCATTCAGGAAGCGGGACGGACTCATGGAACGGTAGAAGTGTAGGTAATCGTGATTGATGCTGGAACTGTATCTATCAAAGAACGCCGCAGGATTGGAAGTAATCCTGCGGCGTTCTTTCGTTCCTGGTGATACGGTTTCTCTGCATGAATGACATTTTTTACAGATTTCATTTTCCCTGCACATCAATCAATACTTTCATGGTTGTTTCCCGGTTGTTATCAATATATTGATATGCTTTCAGATAATCTTGAAATACAAAGGTCTTGGAGATCAATGGGCGCAGATGGACTTTGCCCTCATTGACCAGACGGATGGCGTCCACGTAATCATCGTGGCGGTACATCATGGTGCTCTTGATGTCCAGCTCGTGGTCGTTTGCCACGGCCAGATCTACAGTAGCCATATCTGCGAAAACTGCTACCAGGACGATGACGCTTCCTTTTCTGGCATATTTGATGGCCTGTCCCATGGTGATGTTATTGCCGGCGCAGTCATAGATCACATCCGCTTTATCCGGGCCGAAAGCATCGATCATGGCTTCTCCGAAATCCTTATTTTTCGTATTCACGCACACGTCAATGCTGCATTCCTTTGCTTTTTCCAGACGCAGGTCGCTGACGTCAGTGATCATGACCTTGGCGGCGCCCATTCCCTTGGCAGTCTGCGCCACCAGGTTGCCGATAGGGCCTGCGCCGATGACTACGATATTCATACCGGTCACATCGCCCATCTGTTTTACTCCATGTACAGCCACTGCCAGAGGTTCGATCATGGCTCCCTCGTCATAGGACATCTCTTCCGGGATCGGTGTCACCTTGGAAGCGTCCACGGCGAAATATTCTGAAGCTGTTCCTGTGGTCTGGAAGCCCATAACCTTCAGCTCTTCGCAGAGGTTGTATTTGCCATGACGGCACGGATAGCAGTGCCCACAGTAAACCTGAGGCTCGATGGTGATTTTCTGGCCTTCATGGAACTCGGTCACGTTAGCCCCACATTTCACGATCTGGCCGGATACCTCGTGCCCCTGTGTCACCGGATATTTGGTAAATGGGTGTTTGCCGTGGTAAACATGGATGTCCGATCCACAGATACCGATTTTCATGATCTTTACAAGCACCTGGTTATCGCCGATTTCCGGGACAGGTACTTCCTGAAAAATGATCTCTCCTGGTTTTGTCATTACCTGCTGAAGCATAGTTGGAATCTCCTTTCAAACTTATAAAATAACTTTTATAAAATATTTTATGTAAGTAACTTTATTATGATGCAAAGAGGCAGATTTGTCAATAAAAAAGAATCCGGCATGGAAAGTTACATGCGGGATTCTTAAGTATGGGCTTTAGCCTGTTTCGGACATCTCCATTTTTCGTGATCCGAAAAATGGAGATGTCCGAAACAAAAACCCACCTGCTATGCGGGTGGAGTCAAATCGTTATACAAAAAATCACCTTTCCGTTACAATAGAGTTGTTCAGTCACTATCGTAAGAAAGGAAAGGTGATTTTATGGCAAAAAAGAATAACGATTTAGCTCACACAAAATGGATGTGTAAATATCATATCGTATTCACTCCTAAGTATAGACGAAAAATGATTTATAATCAATTAAAAATGGACATTCGAGATATACTGAAGCAGTTATGTTCATACAAAGGAGTAGAAATAATTGAGGGGCATATCATGCCAGATCATATTCATATGTTGGTAAGTATTCCGCCCAAAATGAGTGTATCAAGCTTTATGGGATATTTAAAAGGAAAATCCGCATTAATGATATTCGACCGACATGCAAATCTAAAGTATAAATTTGGAAACCGTCATTTCTGGTCAGAAGGTTATTATGTCAGTACAGTAGGATTAAACGAAGCGACAATTAAGAAATATATCCAAGATCAAGAAAACTATGATATCATGCAGGACAAATTAAGTGTGAAAGAATACGAAGACCCTTTTAAGGGTACAGAGTCGAAGTAGTACGAACGCCCCTTCAGGGGCATAAGCAACGCGTCAAGTGCGATAGTGACTTGAACGAAGAGAAAGTCTAGGGCGCCTTGAGACGCTGTCTGGTAGCAAGGGCTTACAGCCAGCGTCCCGAGCCACCCGTTGTACGGGTGGCGGCGACTGGTGATTCCAAAAAGGATTCGTCAGCAAAAACCAGCAGAGCTTAACAGATTTCTGCGAAAAAGTGTTTGGCGGCTCCGATGGCGGATGCTTCTTTTTTATAGGAACAGGTGCGTAGATAGGAAGTGTCCGGATCAAAACGGTTATCAAGCATCAGCTTTTCCGACAGTGCCATCAGCTGTTCTGGGTATTCCGCAAAAATTCCGCCTACGTCTCCACCAAGAATGATATCCATATCATAAGCCATCCGCAGATTGGATACCAGAACCGCCAGATGATTCAGATATCGCTCCCAGAGACAGAGGAAGTCTGGTTCTTTGGACAACAGATGCGTCAGAAATTCCTCCAGGGAAATGCGGCCGCCATCGGTCAAAGCACTGGCAGCGCAATAGGCATCTGCACAGCCGGATTTGCCGCAGTAGCAGGTCTTGCCACCTGGGATCAGGATCATGTGGCCGAATTCTCCGGCTTTCTGGCTCTGTCCCCGGAATATTTTTCCGTCCATGCAGAAAGCACCGCCTAATGTATGGTTAAGGGACAGATAGACGGCGTTCTGATATTTCTGCGGATCTTCTGCCAGCATGGCTGCATTGGCGTCATTTTCAAAATAGGCAGGCAGGGGGAGCGCCTGTGACAGAAACTGGAGGCTGTAGTTGTTGAGGTCAAGCGCATGAGATTTCGTCACCAGCTGTTTTTGCGGATCGATGATCCCGGGAATGGCGACACCGATGCCAAGAACCGGAATATCACCAGAACAATCAGCCAGAAATTGACGGATCTGGCTGGAGACCTCGGCGCAGTAAGACAGATTCCTGGAAAATTTCAGGCGGGTCCGTCTGGAGCTTTGGATTTCAAATTTCAGGTTGACCAGGACCATTTCCAGGTGATTGGCTGTGATGACCAGCCCCATAGACTGACAGTAAGAAGGATTGAGTCCAATGCTTTTTGCCTTCCTTCCGCCGGTGGATGCGTACTCGCCAATCTCCGCGATCATGCCGTCCTGCAGCAACTCTCCGATGTGGGAGAGAACTGTAGGCATACTTAAATCCAGATCTCTGGCCAGTTCTGATTTTGAAGTGGCCGGATGGTGGAACAGGTACTGGATGATCTTCGTTCTTGTAAGATTTCGTTTTTCCATGATATCTATGCTGCAGCCTTTCATAAAATATTCGATAAAAGAAGTATAGCCTGTGAATAGTGGTTTGTAAAGCTGGGAGAAATGTGATATACTGTAGTATCAACGTTATTGTACGAATAAGTTGGAATGAAACTGCCCAGTAGATCTGCGCGCCTGCTGCGTTGACTGGGACGGTACTGGCCAGTTATGTTAGAAGGATGTTGGGGGAAGTGCATGTATAAAGTAGTGATTGCAGATGATGAGGTTTTGATTCGGATGTATATTCGGGAGATTCTGGAGAATAACGGATTTGAGGTAGTGGGAGAGGCAGAGGATGGACTGGACGCCATCACGGTCTGCAAGCAGAAGCATCCGGATTTTGTGATCATGGATGTGAATATGCCGGTGATGACCGGGCTTGAGGCAGCGCGGGTGATCTATGAGGATAAGCTGGCAGGCTTTGTGATGATCCTGACGGCTTACCGGGACAAGGAGATCGCGGATCAGGCGGTGGACATGGACGTAATGGGGTATATAGTAAAACCGGTGGACGAGGATACGCTGGTACCGGCGGTGAAGATCGCCCTGAATAATTACCGCCATTGGGAAGAGATGAAGCGGGAATTCAGCCGCACCCGTGAGGCATTGGATGACCGGAAGTATCTGGACCGGGCTAAGGGCATGATCATGGATCAGAAGCAGCTGTCGGAGCAGGATGCGTATGCCTATCTGCGCCATCTGTCCATGGATAAGGGGATTTCCATGACAGAATTGGCTAAAATGCTGTTAAAAGCCTATGAAAAGTGAGGCGTGATCAATGGAGAAGGAGTTTACGTTGAAATCGGAGCTGGTTCGTGACGATGTTGACAGGCAGATGGTTTATCTGGTCAGACGATTTACGGATCTTAGTGATGAGGATATGGGGATTTTGCTGGAGATGGCGCACTCCCTGCCATTTGTGGGGAATCTGGAAAGCGGAGATACTTATATTAATGTGTTGACGAGAAATGGGGAGTCCATGGTGGTGGCCCAGTACCGCCATCCGGACTGCGACCTTTATAAACGGAGTATCATTGGGAACATTGAGAAGAAAGAGGATGAACCGGCGGTGTACCGGGCTTTGGAAAAAGGTATTTCCGGAAGGGGGCTGATCGGTATCATTGATGATGGACGGCTGCTGGTGCGCTATACGGTCAGTCCGATCCTGAGTAAAGACGGGCGTGTGATCGGTTCCTTGACATATGAATACCCCAATGCGGCGATGGATACGGAGCCTATCCGTATTAAGAACAAAGGGGGAGAGACCCGTCTGTTCCGCAATCAGCTAAGTAAGGCGGCAAGCTGCCTTCAGGACGCCCTGTTATTCTATGATAAGGAGGGAATCTGTGTGTTTGCCAACACCAAGGCGGAGGAACTGTATCAGGAGGTTGGTTATTCGATGCCTTTGGTGGGACGGAATGTAATAGATCTGCAGCTGACGGATGCCAGCAGGGCAGAAATCCTGGGACAGAAAGGGACGATCAAAAAAGAGGTGGAGATCGCCGGACACATCTTGGAAGCAACGCTTAGCGGCATCTGGGAAGAGGAGGTCTGCCATGGATTTGCGGCGGTGTACCGGGATAAGACCAGGGTACGTCAGCTAGAGGATGAGGTTGCCTCCCGTGCGGCCCTGATCCATGAGGTCCATCATCGGGTGAAGAATAATCTCCAGACGATCATCAGCCTGGTGGGATTAGAATCCGCCCATTCGAAAGACGCCAGGGTAAAGGCATTTGCCAGGACGATCACGGCTCATGTGCGGAGCATGAACGTGACCTATGAGCTGTTATCCCGCACAGGAAGCGACCATGTCAGCTTGAAGTTTTTGCTGGAGAAAATTTGTGACAATATGCAGGAAAACCGAAGCCAGGAGGAGTGCCGGATCGTGACACAGATTGCCGGAGATGATGTGTGGCTGATGGAAACGACGGCATCTACGGTGGCGCTGATCGTGAATGAGCTGATACAGAACAGCTTAAAATATGCATTTCCTGACAGGGAGGAAGGACAGATCCAGATGCAGATCGAGCGGGGACCCAGATATTCCTGGGTGACTGTCCGTGACGATGGCTGCGGATTTGATAATAAAAAAGTGTCCACGAGCAGTTCGGGTCTTGGCCTTCGCCTGATTAACAGTCTGGTCCGATCCAGCCTTCACGGTGAGATTTTTACCGATTCAGAGCATGGAGGGACCTGCGTGAGGTTCTCATTCCGCAATCAGGAAACATCTCAAGTTACTGTACACGGGTAGGCATTTTCTGAACTGAAAATGCCGTATGATACAGTGGTGGTAACAGATTTTGCCGATTTAGAATGCGAAGCATCGGCAAAATCCGTTGCTGTTTGCGCAACGCGTGAACAGTAACCGTCTCAATAGGGGCTTGCAAATGTTCGGAAAGTTTTGTATACTGTTTATCAATGTGTGAATTGGGGGCACCACTCTTCACAGGATCGTTCAGGCGCCGGATGACATACGAGTTATGTCTTCCGGTGCCCTTTTTTGTGTCATAGGAAACTTCGCCCTATGACACAAAAAACGCTCCGCTAAGGATCGCACTGCGGCGGAGTGGAAGAATGTCGCTAAAGCGCCCCGCCGCAGGCGGAGAATCCTGCAAGCAGGATTTTATCATAGGAAACGATGTTCGGGGATTTAGGTGTCAGATCAGAGGAAGGAGCATGAAACCATGGTGAAGATAAATGGAGAAGAGAAGGCGCTTGCAGGGCAAAATCTTCTTGCATATCTGCAGGAAGCCGGATTTGAGCCGGAGCGAGTGGTAGTGGAGCGCAATCTTGAGATCGTTCCGAAGGAGCAGCTCGCTCAGGTGGTCATTCAGGATGAGGATGTGATTGAGGTTCTGCGGTTTGTCGGAGGAGGCTGATCAGGATGACAGAAATACAGAGAGAGATGCAAAATCGGATCTCGCAGGAGGAGCTGGACCGGGCATTTGATGCGAGATTTCCGAAGAAAATGCAGGAAAAACTGCGAAATGCCAAAGTTGCAGTGGCTGGTCTTGGCGGTCTTGGATCCCATATTGCGGTGATGCTTGCCAGAAGTGGGATCGGAAAACTGCGGTTGGTAGATTTTGATGTGGTGGATGTGACGAATCTGAACCGTCAGATGTATCTGATTCCGCAACTGGGAAAACCGAAGCCAGAGGCACTTTTGGAGATTTTATACCAGATCAACCCGTATGCAGTGTATGAGCCGGTCTGTGTCAGGGTAACACCAGAGAATGTAAAGGAACTATTTGAAGATTATCCGATCGTGTGTGAAGCCTTTGATCGTCCAGATCAGAAGGCAATGCTGGTCCGGGAGGTCCTGTCCAAGTGTCCGGAGACCACAGTCATATCGGGCAATGGGATGGCTGGTTATGCGGACATCAACGAGATCCGGACACAGCGGGTGATGCAGAGACTGTATGTGTGCGGTGATCAGAAAACAGATGTCGGTGACGGAATCGGACTGATTGCACCGAGAGTGTCGGCATGTGCAGCACATGAAGCCAACCAGGTACTGCAGCTGATCATGCAGAATAAATAGAAAAAACAGAGAATACAGAGAACATGGAAGAAAAGAGGAGTGGACATGGAAGATAAATTTGTATTAGGCGGAAAAGAATTTAAGAGTCGTTTTATCCTTGGATCAGGAAAATATAACCTGAACCTGATCAAAGCAGCAGTAGAGCAGGGCGGTGCAGAGATCATCACACTGGCACTGAGACGCGCGAACACCCAGGAGAGTGAAAATATCCTCGATTTCATCCCGGAAGGCGTGACACTGCTTCCAAACACATCTGGAGCGCGCAATGCAGAGGAGGCTGTCCGGATCGCAAGACTGAGCAGAGCAATGGGTTGCGGTGATTTTGTGAAGGTTGAGATCATGCGTGATGCGAAATACCTGTTCCCGGACAATTACGAGACGATCAAGGCGACAGAGATCCTGGCAAAGGAGGGCTTTGTGGTACTGCCGTATATGAATCCGGATCTGAATGTGGCAAGAGATCTGCAGAATGCAGGTGCAGCAGCCGTGATGCCGCTTGCAGCGCCGATCGGAAGCAATAAAGGACTCGCAACAAAGGCGATGATCCAGGTGCTGATCGATGAGATCGATCTGCCGGTCATCGTGGATGCGGGAATTGGCAAACCATCTCAGGCGTGTGAGGCGATGGAGATGGGAGCAGCAGCGATCATGGCCAATACAGCGATCGCCACTGCAGGAGATGTGCCGGAGATGGCAGCAGCCTTTAAACTGGCGATCGAGGCAGGAAGAAAAGCATATCTGACCGGAATGGGAAGAGTACTTGCCAGAGGTGGAAGTGCATCCGATCCGCTGACCGGATTTTTACGCTAGGAGGGAGCAGGAGCATGAATGAAGAAAATCAGGTTTATTTTGTAGACAGTGATCAGCTGCCGCCTGCCGCCTTAGAGCGCAAGCACAGACTGGAGCAGGATCCGTCCTTCCGCACGAACCATATGGAATATATGAAGGGAATGCAGATCATTGGATCGGATATCAAGGAAAAGGTGCTCAAAGCCATGGATGCATACGATTATGATGTCTACACAGCTGCCGATGTGGAGCGGGCGCTTTCCAATGAGTCCTGCTCGATCGAGGATTTTAAAGCTCTTCTCTCTCCTGCAGCAGCACCATATCTGGAGCAGATGGCGAGAAAAGCGGAGGAGATCACGAAAAATCATTTTGGAAATACGGTATATATTTTTACACCACTCTACATCGCCAATTATTGTCAGAACTACTGCATTTACTGTGGATTTAACTGTTACAACAACATCCGCCGCAAGAAACTGAGTTTCGAGGAGATCGAGCATGAGATGCAGGTGATCGCCAAAACCGGTATGGAGGAGATCCTGATGTTGACGGGTGAGAGCCGGGCCTACTCCGATGTTCATTATATTGGCGAGGCGGTAAAGATCGCCAAAAAGTATTTTAAAAATATCGGGATTGAGATCTATCCGGTCAATGTCGATGAATACCGCTATCTGCATGAGTGTGGTGTGGACTATGTGACAGTCTTCCAGGAGACCTACAACACGGATAAGTACGAGACGCTTCATCTGATGGGACACAAGCGTGTCTGGCCGTACCGTTTCGATTCTCAGGAGCGTGCTCTGATGGGAGGTATGAGAGGAGCAGGATTTTCTGCGCTTCTCGGACTGGATGACTTCAGAAAGGATGCACTCGCAACAGCGCTGCATGTCTATTATATCAACCGGAAATATCCGCATGCAGAGTTGTCCTTAAGCTGTCCGCGCCTTCGACCGATCGTGAACAATGACAAGATCAACCCACGTGACGTTGGAGAGAAGGAACTCTGCCAGGTGCTTTGCGCGTACCGCATCTTCCTTCCATTTGCGGGGATTACGGTATCCAGCCGCGAGAGTGCGGATTTCCGAAATGGAATCACAAAAATCTGTGCGACGAAGGTCTCAGCAGGAGTTTCTACTGGCATCGGAGATCACGAGGAGAAATATGAAGGGAAGCAGGAGGAAGATGTCGGAGATGAACAGTTTGAGATCAATGATTCCCGTTCCTTCAAGACGATGTATGACGATATGGAGCAGGGCGGTCTTCAGCCGGTCCTGAATGATTATATCTATGTATAGGGATTATGAACATACGATTGTGATCACGAACCGTGGGCTGGTGCAGGGGGATTTTTTCGAACAGATGGAGCGGGTCATCTCTCTGCACCCGCATGCAGTGATCTTAAGAGAAAAGGATCTGACGGACGAAGCCTATGAGGAGCTGGCAAAAAGACTTCTGGAATTGTGCCAGAGAGAAGGCGTGAGCTGTTTTCTGCATTCGAGGGTGTCTGTCGCACGGCACTTAGACTGCAGGAAGATCCATCTCTCCATCCCGGCGCTCGCAGCTATGGAACCGTCAGCGCGCGGGAATCTCAGAGCATATTTTCAGGAGATCAGCGTGTCCTGTCACAGTATGGAGGACATGGAGATCGCTGTGAAGTATGGGGCGACACAGATCATCCTGGGAACGATTTTTGAGACGGAGTGTAAAAAGGGCTTAAAGGGCAGAGGTCTTGCATTTGTCCGGGAGATCTGCCATGCCTGTCCGGTTCCGGTATATGCGATCGGAGGCATCAATATGGAACGCCTGCCGCTTGTGATCGAGGCGGGAGCAGCAGGAGGCTGCATGATGTCTGGATTTATGCGATATACACAAACGGTCGAGTAAATCGGGCGTGCAAAAAGATTGTTAAACGCTTGACAAAAAGTGTAAAGGATGCTATTATGGTAACGCTTAAAGCGATATCTCTTTAATTTTGAAAATTTAATGATAGCCGGTATGCAACGGCGTATACTGGTAATTATAGTGACATCGAAGTCCAAAAACTTTTTAGGGGGGTTTTTGGACTTTTTTTGATGCGCTAACCTGTTTTGCAGGGATTTTCATGGGTTACAGGCTGGCAGGCTGCAGACTGCTTCAGCAGATCAAGAGATCAAGGGAAAAGGAGTTGTTTGATATGGAAAACAAGCAAGAAAAAGGCGGTTTAAATAAAAGTCTGAAGCTGATTTTTGTTTATACAGTTGCCACGGGTTCTATTTTTACGTTCGTGAATTATTGGGATTCCGTATTCTATGGATATTGCGGAAGCGGAACGTTTCTGGCATTCGCACTGATGACGGTTGCGATCCTTCCGATCGCACTGGTATACAGTGAATTAGCGTCACTGTTTCATACATCTGGTGGTGAGTTGATCTACAACTCGGTTGGAATCAACAAACATGTGGGATTTTTTGCAGCATGGCTGATCATGGCAGCATGGATCTCTGTTCCACCGGCTGTTGTTATGGCAATTATGACATGGGTAAATAAGACCCTGAATCTGAACTTAGGCACTTGGCCAATGGTAGGCTGCGCTGCAGTTTTACTGGTTCTGTACTTCCTCATGAGTATCCAGAACGTACAGCTGTTAGTAAAAGCACAGGCTGGTATGCTGTTCTGCAACATTACTGTTACAATTTTAACAGGATTTATTTTACTGTTCTCCGGACACTGGCATTTATCCAATTTTGGTAATATCTTCGAGACCGGTCTGAGCGCTGTCAATGGAATTCCTGGATGGATCATCGGTATGGCACTGTTGATCACTCCTTACTTTGGATTTGAGACCGTACCTCAGATGGTTGAGGAGGGTGACTTCCCGATCAAGAACTCCAAGAAGGCAATTTGTGGTTCTATTTTAACCTGTGGATGCATTTATGTATTCTACTATTTCTGCGTTGCTGGTCTGGACGGTTTAAGAGATGTGTATACCAACTATGCACAGGACGGCTTCTTAACCATCGCTACTATGCAGAATGTATTAGGCTGGACCTTCTGGCCGATCATCGTAGGAATCCTGTCCTGTCTGTTAGGTATGGGTGCTTCCCTGTTAGGATTCTGGATGTCTACCGTGCGTATGCTGTACTCCATGGCAAATAAGAACTTCTTACCAAAGGTATTTGCAAAAGTGAATAAGAATCAGCAGCCGATGCTTCCTAACATCTTCCTGCTGGTATTATCCTTAATCTTTATCGTGCTTCAGAACTCTTCTGATTTCATGAGCGCATTCTTTAACCTGATGAGCTTTGGCTGTGCATGTGCATATGCACTGACCATGATCTCTGCAGTCTGCATCCATCGGAAACATCCGAACTGGAAGAGCAGCAACACCGTTAAGGGTGGAGATGCATTCCGTATCTTCGCGATGCTGATCGCAGTTGCTATCGCATTCTTCTGTACCTTAGGTCAGGGAATCGATTCCTGGATCTGCTTTGGTGTATATCTGGGCGTTGGTGTTGTGATCTGGCTGTGGATGGTATGTGTGAACTGGAAGAAACATCCGGTAGAGATCGAAACTCCAGATGGCATTCAGAAATTTTAATGGTATAATTTAGAGAGTGGGGAATGAGGTAGGATGGCTGATTCAAAATCCAAAGAGAAAGAGCCCAGCGGACTGAAAAAAAGTCTTCGACTGATCTATGTCTATGCAATCGCGGCTGGCGCGATCTTTACCTTCATCGGATATTGGGATACGATTTTTTATGAATACTGCGGGGCAGGTACATTTTTTGGCTTCATTTTGATGACGCTTCTGATCCTGCCGATCGCAATGGTTTACTGTGAACTGGCACCGCTGTTTCCAAAGGCGGGCGGTGAGCTGATCTACAACACCGTCGGAATCAACAGGCATGTGGGATTCTTTTCATCCTGGCTGATCATGGCGGCCTGGATCGCGGTTCCGCCGTCTGCGGTCATGGCTATCGTCCAGTGGATGTTCCATGTGCTGCATGTCAACAGCAGCTTCTTCCTGATCGAGGGTGTGGCGCTGGTGGCATTGGTTGGATATTGTTGTTTAAGTCTCCAGAATGTAGAGATCGCCGGTAAGATCCAGCTTTATATGCTGATCTTCGCCATCGGCGGATGTATCGTGGCAACGGTTGCATTTTTATTCTCTGGCGTGTGGAGCCTGGATAACTTTAAGAATTTCTTTTATTCACAGGTGGGAAGCCAGTTTGGAATCCCGTCCTGGTTTATCGGAATGGCACTGTTGATCACACCGTTCTTTGGATTCGAGACGGTTCCGCAGATGGTGGAGGAGGGAGACTTCCCGATCAAGGATTCCAATAAGGCGATCCTTGGATCGATCGTTTCCTGTGGTCTGGTGTATACACTGTTCTTCTTCGGACTGGGCGGTATGCCGGTACAGTCTCTGGTAGAAGAGGGCGGCGCTGCAGTGAACGGATTCCTGGCCATCACGATGATGGAGCAGTTAGGCGGAGGCTGGAGTATTTTTGCAGTTATATTCGGAGTCGCAGCAATTCTGTGTGCGATCGGAACCTGTTTATTAGGCTTCTGGCTGTCTACAGTTCGTCTGATGTATGCCATGGGAGAGAACAACTTCCTTCCAAAGGCATTTACGAAATTAAACCGTCATCAGCAGCCGGTGCTTCCGAATATTTTATTGCTGATCATATCTTTGATCTTTTTACTTTTACAGAACGCTACCACATTTATGAATGACTTCTTTAACCTGATGAGCTTTGGATGTGCCTGCGCATATGCACTGACCATGATCTCAGCCATGCGGATCCGCAAGAAATATCCGCAGTGGGTATCTCCGTACAAATTAAAGGGCGGCAATATCACAAGGATTCTGGCTCTGCTGATCGCGATCATGATCGCATTCTTCTGTACACTGGGACAGAGCGCCGGTTCATGGAAGGCATTTGGAATCTATCTGGGTGTCGGAGTTGTGCTGTGGCTGTGGATGGTTCTGGTAAACTGGAAGAAACATCCGGTAGAAATCGAAACTCCAGACGGAGTGGAGAAGTTTTAGGTTTCAATCTATTCAAAACCCATGCGGGCAGTACCGCTTGGCATAAACTATTTCAATGTAAAGGAGAAATGTAAAATGGCTAAATTGGATGGAAAAGTAGCATTAATCACAGGAGCAGCAGCAGGACTTGGAGAAGGTATCTCTACCGCATATGCAAAATATGGCGCAAAACTGATCATGGTTGACTTATCCCCAGCTGTTGAGAAGACTGCTGAGAAATTAAGAAAAGAGTATAACGCAGAGATCATCACAGTGATCGCTAACGTTGCTGATCGTGAGCAGATGGATGCAGCAGCAGCAAAGGGCGTTGAGAAATTCGGCGAGATCAACGTAGCATGCTGTAACGCAGGTGTATGCCGTCTGGCTCCATTTGAGGAGATGGATGACAAGACTCGTGATTTCCATATCGATGTTAACATCAAGGGTGTATGGAATACCTGTAAAGCAGTGATCCCTTACATGTTAAAACAGGGCGGCGGCAACATCGTGATTGCTTCTTCCGTAACTGGTGATATCGTAGCTGACGCAGGTGAGGCTGCATATGCAATGACTAAGGCTGCATTAGTTGGTCTGACCAAGTGTCTGGCTGTTGAGTACGCAGACCGCAACATCCGTGTAAACTGCTCTCAGTTAGGTTACGCACGTACACCAATGGTTGAGAAGATGGCATTAGAGTCCAACCCAGAGAATCCAGAGGCAGCAATCGCAGATATCGCTGTAGGCGTTCCGATGAAACGTCTGGCAAAACCGATCGAGGTTGGCGAGCTGTTCGCATTCTTAGGAAGCGACGAGTCCAGCTATCTGACAGGTTCCCAGATCGTTATCGATGGCGGAAGCACATTACCAGAGACCATGTCTATCGGTACAAACTAAATTTTGTAAAAAACTGAATCAACCCAATATGGAAAAGACTGCTGCTTTTATAGTGGCAGTCTTTTTTTGTGTCATAGGAAACTTCGCCCTATGACACAAAAAACGCTCCGCTAAGGATCGCACTGCGGCGGAGTGGAAGAATGTCGCTAAAGCGCCCCGCCGCAGGCGGAGAATCCTGCAAGCAGGATTCTTTTTTAAGTTCTAAATTGACTTTGGAAAATGGAAACGTTACTATAAAATTATCAATGAAATGCTCAAATAAGAAAGGAACCAGAAAAATATGGAAAAAACAATAAAAGTACTGATGATCAATGGAAGTCCAAGAGCGGAGGGCAACACGGCATTGGCTCTTCATGAGATGGAGCGGGTATTTGCAGAGCAGGGAATCCAGGTGGAAACAGTTCAGATTGGCGGTCAGGCGATCCGTGGCTGTGTGGCATGCAATGGCTGTGCAAAGCTTGGAAAATGCGTGTATGACGATATCGTGAATGAACTGGCGGTCAAATTTGAGAAGGCAGATGGCTTAGTGGTTGCCAGCCCGGTTTACTATGCCTCTGCCAATGCGACGCTGATCGCCTGCCTGGACCGGTTATTCTACAGCAGCCATTTTGACAAGACCATGAAGGTGGGAGCCAGTGTGGTCTGCGCCAGAAGAGGCGGATGCTCTGCGACCTTTGATGAGTTAAACAAATATTTCACAATCTCCGGCATGCCGGTGGCATCAAGCCAGTACTGGAACAGCGTTCACGGAAGAACTCCGGGAGAGGCAGAGGGAGATGGAGAAGGCAGACAGACCATGAGGACCCTTGCGAGAAATATGGCATTTTTGATGAAGAGCATTGCTCTTGGAAAAGAGCAGTTTGGACTGCCGGAGAAAGAGGAGCGGATCTCAACAAACTTTATGTCAACTATTGATACATCTTGTGTCAAAAAATGACATCTTGTGCAAACTATCTTGAAATTATGTAAAAATTTATATATATCAGATATAAGGCAACAGCAGAATAAAGGAGGAAGCAGAATGAAAAAGAAATTCATGAAGGCAGGGGCGTGCGTCCTCAGTGCAGCTATGATCATGGGCCTGTATGCCGGACCAGCATTTGCAGATTGGGTTGAGAATCAGAACGGCGCAAGAATGTGGGTTCAGGATGGCAAGGCTCAGACCGGCTGGCAGCAGATCAATGGGAAATGGTATTATTTTGATGAAAGCGGTACGATGCTGACCGGCTGGCACAAAATTGATGGAAAGTGGTATTATCTGGATCCGAATGGAATTATGTTAACTGGATGGCTGAAGGATGACAGTTCTGGAGACTGGTATTATCTTTCCCCTAACGGAGATATGGTCAGCGGCGTGATGGAGCTGGATGGCCGGATCTATTATCTGGGTTCTCCCGACAGCGGAAGGATGGAGACCGGCACGATCCGGGTCAACGGAAGAAACTACACATTTGGTGAGAATGGAGAGGCGACAGATTATAAGAAGCCTTCTGCAGAAAGAATCTTCCAAACTGTGAGAAATGCAGATGGAACCTTGTCGGTCAGCGAAACGACATCTCAAAAATACTATATAGATAAAGACGGCGATGACGATTCGGATGATACTTACCAGCTTCCGGCAACTACGGCAGCACCGAGTGAGACACCGAGCGAGACACCGACTGAAACACCGAGCGAGGCACCAGCGACTACGAGCGAGGCACCGAGTGAGACACCGGTCCAACCAACCACAGGCGAGACAACGACTCCACCGACCACAGGCGAGACAACGACTCCACCGACCACAGGTGAGACATCGACTCCACCGACAGAGCCACTATGGTGATAATACCAGAAGGCGGTCATTGTATATGGAAAATAGAGGGGACAAAAGAAAAAGCCCGGTGCTGTATCTGGTTCTGCCCTGTTATAATGAGGAGGCAGTTCTTCCGGTATCGATCCCTATGTTTTTGGAAAAACTGGAGGAAATGCTTTTCCATGGAAAGATCAACCAGGAAAGCAGGATTCTTTTGGTGGATGATGGAAGCCGGGATCGTACCTGGGAATTGATCTGTCAGATGGCAGAGAAGGACTGCCGCTGCATCGGGATACGTCAAAGCCGGAACCGTGGACATCAGAATGCAATCTTAGCAGGGATGATGGAGGCCAGAAAGCTGGCGGATGCAGTGATCACTGCGGATTGTGATGGACAGGATGATATGGCAGCCATGGAAGAGATGGTGGATGACTACCTGGATGGCTGTGATATCGTATATGGAGTCAGAAGAAGCCGGGAACTGGACACGGGTTTTAAACGCATGACAGCAGAAGGCTTTTACCGTCTGATGAAGCTTCTGGGTGCAGAGACGGTCTATAATCATGCAGATTACCGTCTGGTGTCCAGACAGGTGCTGGAGGAGCTGGAGCATTACCAGGAAGTCAATCTGTATCTGAGGGGCCTATTTCCATTGATTGGATTTAAGAGCACGACCGTATTATATGACCGAAAAGCAAGGATCGCAGGGGAGACGCATTATCCCCTGCGGAAAATGATTGGGCTTGCGATCGATGGAATTACCAGCCTCAGCGTGAAGCCACTGCATCTGATCGCAGGATTTGGGCTTGGAGTGTCGCTTTTAAGCATGCTGGGGATCATATGGTCTGTGTATGAGTATTTCAGGAATGCAACCATTCCTGGCTGGTCCAGTACGATCTGTATCATCTGTTTTTTGTCCGGTGTGCAGCTGATCAGCATCGGGATTCTGGGAGAATACCTCGGAAAAACCTATATGGAAGTGAAAAAACGTCCCCGCTACATTATCAGTGAGAGAACTGGAGGGAAGGAAGAGGGTCCGGTATGAAATCAGCATATTGCGCTGCCATATTTCTGTGCTCTGCGATGTTGTGGTTACAGGAAAAAAAGAATGCATGTGGAATTGATCAAAACAGATATTTGAAAACGGCTGTGGGATATGGACTGACGCGGTTTCTGCTCCCGGTCATCGCACAGCAGAGCATGAAGGGATCTGTGACCGTTCTTGCCATGGATCTTGTGATATGCGGGCTGGTGTTTTATTTGTCAAAACGGGACTCTGAGCAGTCATATGCGGCAGAGTCTCTGTTTTTTTATGTCTGGAATCCGGTTTCAGCGATGGCGGCTTTGTCTCAGGAGAAGAATCGGATGGTGGTGATCTGGCTGTCTGTACTGATCTTTGTGTGGATGGTAAGGTGTACGGAGAAGAATGCGGAGAAGGATGCGGACTCAGACAAGTCTTCTGGCGTGGCATACAGCTATCGGCTGTGGTCACTTTCCGGAGTTCTGTGGATCTGGGGGCGGGATATCGCGGGTCAGAGTATTCGTCAGTATATTGCCGGAGACGGAGCGTATTCGGTGCTGCTTCTGTTGAGTGTCATTGCAGGGATCGCAGCAGTGCTGTGTGCCGGATGGGTGATGCTTGGAAAAACATGCAGAAGAAGAAAATTGCTCGCGGGATCGTCTGACGAGAGAAAGTCAGATCGTTGGTCAGGAAAAGACTGGTGTATGATGCTGGGGCTGACGCTGTTATTTGGAATGCTGGCATTTGCCCATCTTGGAAGTACGAGAGCACCTCAGAGTGGTTATCGTTTTGAAAAGGGGGACTCTGGAAAGCAGGAAATGATCCTGTATTTTGACCAGAGTGTCACAATCAGGACATTGGAGATTTATCTGGGAGTCAAGGAAAAACGATCCTTTACCTTATTTGTTCCGAATGCAGCAGGTGACGGATGGGATCAGATTTCAGAACCAGTGAACGTAAAGTCTGTCTTTTGCTGGAATTCGGTGCCGGTCAATTATCGGACGTATGCACTTGCGATCATGTCACAGGATGATATTGCAGATGTGATGGAGATCGTGATCTTAGATCAGGATGGTCAGAAGGTGCTTCCGAAAAATGCAGAACGTTATCCGGAGGCATTTGATGAGCAGGAGTTATTTCCTGAGTATCGGACTTATGAATATGAAACGATGTTTGATGAGGTCTATCATGCAAGAACGGCATACGAGATCACGCATGGACTCTCAATTTACGAGATCACGCATCCCCCTCTTGGAAAATGTCTCATGAGCCTGGGGATTCGGGCATTTGGAATGACTCCATTTGGCTGGCGGGTGGTGTGTGCGCTCTTTGGGACCATGATGGTGCCTTTGTGCTATGTGTTTATGTGGGCGGTCAGCAGAAACTCCTGGATCTCTGCATTTACCACAGCGCTGCTGGTGTTTGATTTCATGCATTTTACATTGTCAAGGATCGGAACGATCGATATCATCGTTGCATGTTTTATCCTTCTGACTTTTTATCTGATGTATCTGGTATTAAAGCGGTTAAAACACGGTATCGACAGGTGTACCGTTCTTCTGATGATCCTCAATGGATGTGCGGCCGGGGCGGCGATGGCGACGAAATGGACCGGAGTTTACGCAGGCGCCGGGATCGCCCTGATGTTTTTCCTGTTTTTGATGCGGGAATATATACCGGCTCATGGAAAAAGGGACATCCTGACTCTTTTTGGAATCTGCGTGGCAGCCTACCTCTGCATTCCGGCAGTGATCTATGTGCTGTCGTACCTGTCATACCCGATGCAGCCAGGAGAGCATCTGCTCAAAAAAATGTGGGACAACCAGGTTTTGATGCTGACATACCATGAATCGACCGTTTTCGATCATCCGTACAGTTCTGAGTGGTACGAATGGATCTGGATGAAGCGGCCGCTTCTGGATGCGTATACAACGTTGCCTGATGGGAAGATCAGTGTGGTCGCAACCTTTGGCAATCCACTGATCTGGTGGGCGGGGATTCCGGCATTCTTTTTCAATCTGTATCAGTGGCAGGTTAAAAAGGATGAGCGAACCGGCTATCTCTGTATCTGTTACCTGACAATGCTGGTGCCGTGGCTTTTTATCCACCGGACCGTGTTCATCTATCAGTATTTCGTGTGCAGTATCGTGCTGATCCTGCTTCTTGGAAATACCTGCCGTTTTCTGAAACATACAAAAAAGGCCATGACCCTCTATCTGGTCGTGACCGGAATCGTCTTCGTATGCTTCTATCCTGTTATATCCGGTGCTCCCGTAGACAGAAGCTTTTCAGGTCAATGGCTGAAGTGGCTTAGCAGCTGGCCTTTGTCATAATTGTCGCAGAACGTCCAGTGGACGTTCGCTTTGCGACAACCGGAACGGAGTGGAGACCTCTACGTTTCCGCCCGGCGGGCTTGAACATAACAAAAAAGGATATCCGTTTCTGGATATCCTTTTCTCATTTATAAAAGCGCGAGACGGGACTCGAACCCGCGACCCCAACCTTGGCAAGGTTGTACTCCACCAACTGAGCCACTCGCGCATGTGTAACTGATTCATGAGTTGTATTCTAGCATGAGATTTTGAAAAAGGCAAGAGAAAACTAGAAAATTTAAAAAAAATTTTGAAAAGTCCCCCAAATTTCTCCGATCAAAATAATGTAATGGGAACGGGCGCATCGGATGTTGAGAGAAGGGTGGAGAAAATAGACAAAAAATTAACGAAAGGAAATAGAGAATCACACAAATTAACTAAATTGTACAAAAAATATAAAAAATTTACAAACATTATGAAGAAACCGGGAAGTTTCATGAAATTCTGGACAAAGAAAGTTTTGATGGGTATAATATACTCTGTATACGCAATCATGTATGATACCAGGGTGAAAAAAGAAAAAGCGGATGCAGGACTGCCTGCGCGAGCGATCTGCTGGTATCAAGGTAAGGAGACTGATCGGCATGAAGTATAAGAAATCCGTTTACCGTAGTCTGGCCATGGTGACCCAGCTTGGTTTTTGTGTGCTGACTCCGGTTTTCCTGGGCATTTTTGCGGGCAGCTACCTGGATTCACGGTATGGAACTCATCTGACACTGGTGTTTCTGATTCTTGGTGTATTAGGCGGTGGACGAGGCGCTTATGCGATGGCAAAACGGCTGATCGACCAGGATGCGAAGGAAGCCAGGATCGAGAAAGAGGAACATTGGAAAAAGGCGCTTTCAGACGGTGAAGGGGGAGTAGACAGACCCAAGACCAAAAGCCGTATTTTCAAACCGGAATCCGAGCATAATCAGAAAGGGGAGATGTCATGACAGACAATACCAGGCATCTGGTGGTGGAGATGTCCATCGGGATGTTGTTTTACACGGTGGTGTTAGCAGTCCTGGCAGTGGTTTTCAAAGGCGGTATGGCGCGGATGGGATTCTCAACCGGTCCCGTGTTGGCAGGTCTGTTCTGTGGTTTTGCGGCAGATGTGGCGATGTTGATCCATATGGCTTATATCACCGAGCGGGCGGCTGACAGCATGGACGAAGGATATGCCAACAAAAGTACGGTGATCCAGTCTATGATCCGCAGGGTGGTATTTATCATTGTATTGTTTGTATTGGGCAGCCGTCCCCAGATTGACGCGGTAGCGATGATCATCGGAGCCTTAGGGCTCAAGGCAGGTGCTTTATGCCAGCCGATTGTTCACAGAACGTTCTTTTCCGGCAGATAGTAGCTGCGTGATTGAACGATCACATGGCAGCCGGGAATTAGAAGGTTAAATGGTAACTGTTCAGTAGGTCTGCGCACTTGCTGCGCTGACCGTAAGAAAAGATAGGCTAGAAGGCAAAAATCCCATCAGCGAAGCTGATCTGGAATGGATTTTTGCTCGTAACTATGAAGGTACTGAATAGTTACGAAGGTTAAATGGTAATTGTGTACTGGACAGTTACAATTGAATACGGAAGAAAGGAGGATGGTGTATGGGAATGATGACAGTTCCGATGAGCCTTCAGGAGCCGGATTTTATGATCCATGGCGTCTTAAAGACAGAGATGTTTGGTCAGGAGTTGTGGATCACCACAACGACTGTAGGTTCCTGGATCATTACGGCCACACTTCTGCTGATCGCGTGGATCGCCAGCAGGAAGTTAAAGAAGGTAAATGCCACTGATACGCCTGGTACATTTCAATGTGTGCTGGAGATGGGGATGGAAGCCCTGCAGAACATGGCAGAAGGCATTTTAGGCGGTAATGCGAAACGGTTTGTTAACTACATCGGAACAATATTCTTATTTATCTTGTTCTGCAACTTAAGCGGTCTGTTTGGACTTCGTGCCCCGACAGCCGACTTTGGCGTAACATTCTTATTAGGTATGTTTACGTTCTTCATTGTGAACTATCAGGGAATTAAAAACCGGGGAATCGGCCATTTTACCAGCCTGTTCCAGCCAATACCGGTTTTGTTCCCCATTAACCTGATTGGAGAGATCGCAAACCCGATTTCAATCTCGCTGCGTCTTTTTGCCAATCTGCTTTCCGGCGTTATCATCATGGGCCTGTGGTATGGCATGATGCCATGGTTTGCCAAAATCGGTATCCCGGCGGCATTACATGTGTACTGCGATCTGTTTTCCGGATGTATCCAGACATATGTGTTCTGTATGCTGACGATGGTATACGTCAATGACAAAATGGAATAAGCCGTTTTGCGGTGCAAAGACAGTAAAAATCTGGAGACCGGGGAATGCTTGCATTCAGCCGGTTGGAAGAGTTTTGCTGGCTTTATAGGGCAGAATGCCCGACATGAGCGACGCTGAAAGCGCCGCGAATGGCAGCGCAATGGTGCCGCGAATGACACTGTGAAATCATTAAACACACATTTATTTAATTTAGGAGGAAATTTTTATGAATATCTCTGGACAGGATTTTATTTTTGGTTGTTCTGCAATTGGTGCTGGTCTGGCAATGATCGCCGGTATCGGACCTGGTGTAGGCCAGGGTATCGCAGCTGGTCAGGGTGCTGCAGCAGTAGGCCGTAACCCAGGTGCAAAATCTGATATTACATCCACCATGCTTCTTGGACAGGCAGTAGCCGAGACCACAGGTCTGTATGGTCTGGTTGTTGCTATCATTCTGATGTTCGTTAAGCCTTTTGGCGCATAATTTAAGAGGAATATCAGAACGGAAAGGAGGCAAGAAACGTGGGATTGGATCGTTTGATTGGATTTGATCCGCAGCTGCTTTACGAGATGTTCTGGACTGCGATCAATATCTTCATTCTGTTTTTTGGCCTTTCCTATCTTCTGTTTAATCCGGTACGTGATATGCTGGAGAAGAGAAAACAGAAGATCGCAGGGGAACTGGCAGATGCCGCCAATGACAAAAAGTCTGCGGCAGAGATGAAAGCAGAGTACGAGCAGAAACTGAAAGAGGTTTCCAAAGAAGCAGATGCAATTCTGGAAGAAGCCAGAAGAAAAGGAAAAGCGAAAGAGGCTGAGATCATTCAGGAAGCCAAAGCCGAAGCGGCCAGAATCGTTGAGAGAGGTAACCGTGAGGTTGAGTTAGAGCGCAAGAAAGCGCTGGATGATATGAAGCAGGAGATTGTTTCCATCGCTTCTCTGATGGCAGAAAAGGTAGTAGCGTCTTCCATCGATATGAAGGTGCAGGATGAACTGATCGAGGAAACATTGAAGGAAATGGGTGAGAGCACATGGCAAAGCTAGTATCAAAGGTATACGGCGATGCGTTGTTTGAGGCAGCCCAGGAGACGAAATGTCTGGATGAGACCTTTGAGCAGGTGCTGGCGCTTCAGGAGATCTTAAAGGAGCATGAGGACCTGATTCAGCTTTTAAACCATCCGCAGGTGGTAAAGGAGGAGAAGATCCAGATCATCGACAGCATTTTCCGAGGAAGAGTGTCGGATGATATGATGGGCTTCCTGACAACGGTTGTTGAAAAAGGCAGACAGGGAGACATTCCTGCGATTTTTGAGTATTTTATCACCACAGTGAAAGAATATAAGAAAATCGGAATAGCATATGTGACCAGCGCGGTTCCATTAAGCGAGGAACAGAAGGCGCAGGTGACAGAGAGATTACTTACGACCACCCGGTATGTGGAATTTGAGATGAACTATGAGGTAGACCCATCCCTGATAGGCGGCATGATCATCCGCATCGGCGACAGAGTCGTTGACAGCAGCATTAAAACCCAGTTGTACGAACTGAAAAGACAGCTTCTGGACGTACAGCTGGCATAAAGACTATATTTTAGGAAAGAGGTGCGAACCTTCATGAATTTGAGACCAGAAGAAATCAGTTCTGTGATCAAAGAACAGATAGAAAAATATTCTACCAAGCTTGAAGTATCCAATGTTGGTACCGTTATCCAGGTAGCTGACGGTATCGCCCGAATCCATGGTCTTGAGAACGCAATGCAGGGAGAGCTTCTGGAGTTTCCGGGAGAGATCTACGGCATGGTTCAGAACCTGGAAGAGGACAATGTAGGTGCGGTTTTACTTGGTGATTCCAGCAAGATCAGCGAGGGAGATACTGTAAAAACCACAGGGCGAGTAGTAGAGGTTCCAGTAGGCGATGCCATGACTGGACGAGTTGTTAATGCATTAGGCCAGCCAATCGATGGCAAGGGCCCGATCGAGACTGACAAGTTCCGCCGGATCGAGCGTGTGGCTCACGGCGTTATCGAGAGAAAATCCGTAGATACCCCTCTGCAGACCGGTATTAAGGCAATTGATGCCATGATCCCGATCGGTCGTGGCCAGCGTGAGCTGATCATCGGTGACCGTCAGACTGGTAAGACTGCGATCGCCATTGATACCATTATCAACCAGAAGGGCCAGGGCGTTCACTGTATCTATGTTGCTATTGGCCAGAAGGCATCTACCGTTGCAAACATTGTTAAGACATTGGAAGAGTTTGGTGCGATGGATTACACAACCATCGTTGTTTCCACTGCATCTGACCCGGCTCCATTACAGTACATCGCTCCATACGCTGGCTGTGCTATCGGTGAAGAGTGGATGGAAAATGGCGGCGATGTGTTAGTTGTCTATGATGATTTAAGTAAGCATGCAGCAGCATACCGTACTCTGTCCCTGCTGTTAAAGAGAGCTCCTGGACGTGAGGCTTATCCTGGAGATGTATTCTATTTACATTCCAGACTGTTAGAGCGTGCGTCCCGCCTTTCTGATGATCTGGGCGGCGGTTCCTTAACTGCACTCCCGATCATCGAGACTCAGGCAGGTGATGTATCTGCATACATTCCAACGAACGTTATTTCAATCACAGATGGTCAGATCTATCTGGAGACTGAGATGTTCAACTCCGGTTTTCGTCCGGCGATCAACGCAGGTCTGTCTGTATCCCGAGTTGGTGGATCTGCACAGATCAAGGCTATGAAAAAGATCGCTGCCCCGATTCGTGTGGAGTTAGCGCAGTATCGTGAGTTAGCTTCCTTCGCGCAGTTTGGTTCTGAGCTGGATGCAGCGACGACTGAGCAGTTAGCACAGGGTGAGAGAATCCGTGAAGTATTAAAACAGCCACAGTATAAGCCAATGGCTGTGGAATATCAGGTTATCATCATCTATGCGGCAACCAGAAAATATCTGCTGGATATTCCGACCGCCCAGGTTCTGGATTTCCAGGATGGGCTGTTCCGCTTTATTGATACCAAATATCCGGAGATCCCGGCAGGAATCCGGGAGAAGAAGGAAATCACTCCGGAATTAGATGAGCTGCTGGGAAAAGCAATCAATGAGTACAAGGCACAGCGTTAAAGAAAGCAGGTGAGTGACTGATGGCATCTATGAGAGATATTAAGCGCCGCCGCGACAGTATCCAGAGTACCGAGCAGATCACGAAAGCGATGAAGCTGGTAGCGACGGTAAAGCTGCAGAAATCCAAAGCCAAAGCCGAGAACTCCAAGCCGTACTTTAACCTGATGTATGAGACCATCAGTTCTGTCCTCTGCAAATCGGGCAATTTAAACCATAAGTATTTAAAGGCAGGAGATTCACCGAAAAAAGCGGTGATCGTCCTGACCTCCAACCGCGGACTGGCAGGCGGATATAACAGTAATATCATCCGGTTAGTCAACTCCAGTCTGCCGGCAGCGGACACTTATGTGTATGCTCTGGGACGCAAGGGACGGGATGGCCTGGCAAGAAGAGGATTCCAGATCAAGGCAGATTATTCCGAGGTCATGAATGAACCCATGTACCGGGATGCAGCAGATCTGACAGTAGAGCTTCTGGATGCGTTTGCACAGGGCCAGGTAGGTGAGATTTACCTTGCCTATACCTCATTTAAAAACACGGTATCCCAGACGCCGAAATTAATGAAATTACTTCCGGTAGAGCTGGAGGAGCAGCAGGAGGAGGACAGAGCCAAAGCTCAGGCGCTCATGACCTATGAGCCGGATGCAGAGGGTGTTCTGGATTCCATCGTGCCGAAATATATGAGCAGCCTGATCTACGGAGCTCTTCTTGAGGCGGTTGCCAGTGAGAATGGAGCCCGTATGACGGCAATGGATTCTGCGACCAGCAATGCAGAGGAGATGATCGAAAGCCTGAGCCTGCAGTACAACCGGGCAAGACAGGGTGCGATCACTCAGGAGCTGACGGAGATCGTTGCGGGAGCAAATGCGATCTCATAGTGGCATAAAAGTCTTCGAAAGACATTTATGGCTGCTGGTGTACAGGTTTGGAACAGAAATAGGAAAGAATAGGTAACTGGGAAGATTCTGAACAGTTATAAGAAGAGGAGAAACAACATGGCAGAACAAAATGTAGGCAAGGTGACGCAGATCATCAGTGCCGTTCTGGATATTAAGTTCAGCCAGGGCAAGCTGCCGAAGATCAATGAGGCGATCCGCATCAAAACACAGGATGGGACCACATTGACTGCTGAGGTAGCGCAGCATCTGGGTGACGATACTGTCCGCTGCATCGCCATGGGAAGCACAGATGGACTTGTGCGAGGCATGGAAGCAGTAGCAACTGGCGCGCCGATCAGCGTTCCGGTTGGCGAAAAGACCCTGGGACGTATTTTTAACGTTCTGGGCGAAGCCATTGATAATAAGGAGCAGCCTCAGGTGGAAGCGCATCTGCCGATCCACAGACCAGCTCCTACCTTTGAGGAGCAGTCTACAGAGACTGAGATCTTAGAGACCGGTATCAAGGTCGTAGACCTTCTTTGCCCATATCAGAAGGGTGGTAAGATCGGTCTGTTCGGCGGTGCCGGTGTAGGTAAGACTGTACTGATCCAGGAGCTGATCCGTAACATCGCAACCGAGCATGGCGGATATTCCGTATTTACCGGTGTTGGAGAGCGTACCCGTGAGGGTAATGACCTTTATCACGAGATGACAGATTCCGGCGTTATCAATAAGACCACCATGGTATTTGGTCAGATGAATGAGCCGCCGGGGGCTCGTATGAGAGTTGGTTTAACAGGACTGACTATGGCAGAGTATTTCCGTGACCAGGGTGGTAAGGATGTGCTGCTGTTCATTGATAACATTTTCCGTTTCACCCAGGCTGGTTCTGAGGTATCTGCGCTGCTTGGCCGTATGCCTTCCGCTGTAGGTTACCAGCCGACCCTGCAGACCGAGATGGGTGCCTTGCAGGAGCGTATCACTTCCACCAAGAACGGTTCTATCACCTCTGTACAGGCTGTTTACGTGCCGGCTGATGACTTAACTGACCCGGCTCCGGCGAACACCTTCGCACATCTGGATGCAACGACTGTATTAAGCCGTTCTATTGTAGAGCTTGGTATTTATCCGGCTGTTGATCCGCTGGAGTCTACCTCCAGAATCCTGGATCCGCGTATTGTTGGTGAGGAGCATTATAACGTAGCGCAGAGAGTGATCCAGGTACTGCAGAAGTACAAAGAGCTGCAGGATATCATTGCCATGCTTGGTATGGATGAGCTTTCTGAGGAAGATAAGCTGACCGTAGCAAGAGCAAGAAAGGTACAGAGATTCTTATCCCAGCCATTCTTCGTTGCAGGACAGTTTACCGGTCTGGAAGGCCGCTATGTGCCGTTAAATGAGACCATTCAGGGCTTTAAGGAGATCCTGGACGGCAAACATGATGATGTGCCTGAGGGCTATTTCCTGAATGCAGGTAGTATTGACGATGTTCTTGCCCGTATGAAATAGGAGGGTGGACCATGGCTGATATGTTTAAATTACAGGTGGTGACCCCGGATAAGTTTTTCTATACGGGGGAGGTTTCCATGGTGGAACTGACGACCACAGAGGGAGAGATCGGTGTGTATGCCCAGCATATCCCGATGACTTCCATTGTAGCGCCCGGTGTACTCAGCATCCATGAGGGTTCTGAGGTAAAAAAGGCGGCACTGCACTCTGGTTTTGTGGAGGTTCTTCCAGACGCTGTCACGATTCTTGCAGAAGTGGTCGAGTGGCCGGAAGAGATCGATTCATCCCGCGCGGAAGAAGCGATGACCCGTGCAGAACGCAGACTTAGAGAAAATAAAGCAGAAACCGATGTTTTCCGGGCGGAACTGGCCTTAAAGAGAGCCATGACCCGTCTGGAGGTAAAGGGCAGATAAAAGGCGCAGCTGCGAAAAGAGCTGCTGTCCCATGGGTGGAGAACCATCTGTGGGGCGGCAGCTCTTTTTTATGTCATAGGAAACTTCGTCCTATGACACAAAAAACGCTCCGCTAAGGATCGCACTGCGGCGGTTCTTTTTTGCGTTGATCCGCTCTGGCACGGGATCAGGTTTCCAGCAGGTGGCATTTACAATCGATGACAGACATTGTATACTAGTGTAATAACAAAGCGAACGTGGGGCGTGTAAAAGGGGTTAAACGGTATGTGGTGGGAAATAAGGGAATTGTGGCTGGGGGCGTCCATCCGGACGAAGATCAAGATCTATGCCCTGGCGGTCATCCTGGTTATGGGACTTTCAGCAGGGATCAGTGTTCAGATCACAGGTTTTGGACTGGACAGCTTTAACCAGATCTTATATGATAACTCGAAGTGTAACAATTTCCATGAAGCGCTGACGGAGGAGACCGATTGCTTTACCCGGTATGCCAGGGAGCGCTCCCAGGATAACCGGGAAGCGTATGAAAAAGCCTGTGAAAAAACCGCCCGGTGCTTAAACCAGCTTCCGTTTGATTATGCTTCCATTGGTTCAGAACGGTATGCCGGAACGTGGACGATCAAGAGCAGCTATATGAATTACCAGAAAGCCAGAGATGCTTTTTTGAGAATGGATCAGGATACCTCCGGGTATATTCCCGCACTGTATAAGGTCTATGAACGGCAGCAGTATATGGATACTTATATCCGCCGCTTGATCCAGGTAACACTGTCAGATGGCAATGCCAATTATCAGAATGAGGTGGAGAAGCTTTACAACCTGCCAAGATATCTGGTGGTGTTCTCAGTTGTCCTGATGATTTTTATTGGTATGTTTACCAGGGTCTTATCCAATACGTTAGTGGAACCGATGGTGAAGCTGGCAGGTCTGAGCCGTGAGATGGAGAAAAACCATTTTGATATGCCGGATCTGGCGGTGGAGAACCGGGATGAGATGGGAGAACTGGTGACTGCTTTTAACCGTATGAAGCATTCTATGGGTGATTATATCAGTACATTGAAGAGAAATCATGAGATGACAGAACTGCTCCACAAAGAGGAACTGGAGCGTGTGGAGATGGAAAAACAGCTGGAGGCAGCGCGGCTGGAATTTTTAAAAAGCCAGATCAATCCCCATTTCCTGTTCAATACCCTGAATATGATTTCCTGTACGGCAAAGCTGGAAAAAGCAGGGACCACGGAGAAAATGATCGCCAGCTTAAGCAGCCTGTTCCGTTATAATCTGAAGATGTCGGAGCAGGTGGTATTTCTGGAACAGGAATTAAAGATCGTTGACGATTATATTTACATTCAGAAAATGCGGTTTGGTGGCCGTATCCGCTATGAAAGGGATCTGCCGGAGGATATCCGGGATATCCAGATCCCGTCCTTTACCCTGCAGCCGCTGGTGGAAAATGCAGTAGTCCATGGAATCTCCAAGAAGGAAACGGGAGGCCGTATCCATCTGCGGGTATGGAGGCAGGACGGTGATGTGCGGATCACGGTGGCAGATACCGGTGCGGGAATGGCAGAAGAGCAGCTTACGGATATCCGCAATGCAGTGAAGGAGCGTAGAACCTCCAAGATTGGAATCGGTCTCGGAAATATCTATAAGCGGGTACATATCCTGTATGAGCATGGAGATGTGCAGATTTACAGCAAAAAGGATCGTGGAACCGTGATCCTTATGAAGATCCCGCAGAAGCTGCAGAAATCGTAAAAGAGTATTGGGGAGTAAATGGATAGTTCGTGAATGGAGGCAGAAAATGTATCGTTTGTTGGTAGCAGATGATGAGATGATCGAGCGGGCCGTGCTGGTCCAGATGCTGGAAGAGGAGCTGGGAGACCAGTGCCGGATTTTTCAGGCAGAAAATGGCAGGGAAGCGCTGGAGGTCTATGAAAAGGAGAAGATCCAGATCGCAGTACTGGATATTGAAATGCCGGGAATTACCGGTATTGAAGCAGCGCAGAGGATAAGGGAAAAGGATAAGGACTGCTGTATCATTTTTCTGACTGCTTTTGATGAATTTTCTTATGCAAAAAAGGCGATCACCATAAGGGCTCTGGATTATCTGCTGAAGCCTTATGATGAGAAGGAGCTGCTGTTGGTCCTGGATGAGGCCATGCGTATGGTGGATGAATATCAGACAGAGGAGATCAGGAAGACCGTGACGGAGACAACAGCAGGAAGTCCTGAAGGAGAAGGTTCAGGGTCTGGAGCTGCAGTGGTCAATGGAACCGGTGGAGATCCGATGATGGAAAGAATGGAGAAGGACACCGGGGCTGTGTGGGACGAGACTCCTATGGTAGAGACCAGACTGACGGATCTGATCTATCAATATATCAGGGATAACTATATGTTTGATATTTCCATGCAGGAAGTAGCCCGTACCATGAACTATTCCGAGGCGTATTTTTGTAAGCTGTTCAAGCAGTTTTTTGGCAAGAATTTTACTGCATATCTGACAGAATACCGGATTGAAATGGCCAAAAAGATGCTGCAGACACCAACGGTGAATATCAAGGAGATCGGAAAAGCAGTGGGCTATGCAGATTCCAACTATTTTGCAAAAGTATTTAAACGGGTAACCGGGGAAAGTCCATCCGAATACCGGGGACGTGACCGGGGGTAGAGACGGGAATGAGGTAATCCATGAAACGAAAAAAAGTGCTGGCTCTTGCGGGAGCGGCGGTGGTTGTGTTCTTAACAGGATTCAGCATATTTTATGTAAACCAAAAAGAAAACGAGGTCATACCGGATTTTGTTTTAACCTATGCGGAAAATCAGGCCAGTGATTATCCGACAACACTGGGCGGCGCTTATTTTGCCCGTCTGGTAAAGGAGCGGACCGGAGGAAAGGTGGAAATCCGGATCTATGATAATTCTGTTCTGGGTGATGAGGTGTCTGTCATGAAGCAGATCCAGTATGGTGGGATCGATTTTGCCAGAATGTCGATCTCGACGCTGGCGGATATTGTGCCGTCTCTCTATATTTTGGAAATGCCATATCTTTACCGGGATTCCGGTCATATGTGGAAGGTGCTGGATGGAGAAATAGGAAAACAGCTGATGGAAACCATGGATAACACGGATATTGTGCCATTGTCCTGGTATGACGCAGGCGCCAGAAGCTTTTATTTCCGGGAAGGGCCGGTAGAAACGCTGGAGGATTTAACGGGAAAGAAGATCCGTGTGCCGGAATCAGCGCTTTTGATCGATCTGATGACTGCATTGGGGGCAGTTCCGGTTCCCTTGGCATTTGACAAGGTATATTCGGCATTAGAGACCGGACAGATCGATGGAGCAGAAAATAACTGGCCTTCCTATGATTCCATGAGGCATAACGAGGTGGCTCCGTATTTTGTGGTAGATGAGCATATGCGGATACCAGAGCTTCAGCTGATGTCCAGAAGTACCTGGGATATTTTGCCAGAGGAGTACCAGAAGGTGATCGTGGAATGTGCCAGATTGTCGGCTAATTATGAGCGTTCTGTGTGGAAGGAACGGGTCGATATATCCAGAAAGCGGGTGATCGAAGAAGGCTGCCAGGAATTTCTGATCTCCGATGAGGAAAAAGAGAAATTCCAGGCAGCCGTGGCTTCGGTTTATGAAAAATATTGTGGCGACCAGATGGATCTGTTACAGAAGATTCGGAACGTGCAGTGACCAGGTTGTGGTCTTTTACAAACGTTGCGGTTCATGCGACGCATGGACGGTAACTTCTTAACACTGCGGTGGCTGGGAAGAAACGCAGTAGACGTTGACAGTCTTGCCGCTGCGGCTGTTGAAGAACACCCGGTCTCCGGTGTGGCTGTAGATTGGATGTGGATGCGCGTCCTGTCCCAGCCAGTCACTTTCGTGCTTGCATAACGGAATCCAGGTTAAAACTCCGGCTTCCCAGTCCGGGAGAACCTTACAGATATACTCAGCGTCCTTCTTATGAGGATCCGGGCCGTTGTCTGTACTGTTTTCCCGGACTTTTTTAACCTCCCATGGATACTTAAAGTAACCGTCACATACCAGATTTCCTAAATGATCCATCAGGAAATGTCCGTAAGCGTTGTAATCGTCCGGAAGGGCGATCTCCCAGTATTTGCCGCTTTCCATGTCGTATTTGCCGACCATGGCCGGGCCATTCTCGTAACCGCCGTGGTAAATGATGGTCTTGCCGTCATCACTCCACATTTCGTGGCATACCCAGTCTTCAGCGTTTCTTGCATAGCCGCGTGGATTGCCTAAGGTATCATTGCCTTCGGTACGGATACGGTGGATCTCATCGGTGCTGTGGTCATAGATCCAGATGCGGCGGATACCGCAGGAAAAGCTTGGCCACTCGTGGTTGTACATGATGATCTCCGGGTTTGCCGGGTTAAACTGGACATGGGTGATCCAGCATTTTGGTACGGTTTTCTCAAATAACAGTTCACCGCTCTCGGTGTCATAAACACATAAATAGCTGTTTAAATTCTCTTCCTGGACACGGCCATCGATGTTATACACCGGGCGTTTGTCCAGGCCGCTTCCTTCCGTTTCCGGGTCAAAATCCAGACAGCGGCCGTCGGTCATCGGCACGCAGAGGCGTTTGCCATCAGCGCTGGCATGGGTAAATGCAGTCATACGTCCGTCAGGAACGTGGTTTAATACGGTGATATTGCCCTCCAGGTCCACCTTGCAGATCTTGTCATCCTGGATGTAGAAGATCACGTTATTCGCGCAGTCTAAACTGACGCTGGCTTTGCCAAGTCCTTCGTTGAAGGTGCCGTCAAAGTATACATAGCTTTTTAAGATGCCTTTTTTGTTGTCGGTCAACATCCGCTCTTCGCCGGTACAAAGCTCTCTTACCCATACGTTCGGGGAACCGTTACGGTCGCTGAGCAGGAAGATCCGCTTGTCGTCGCGGCTTAAGGAAGAACAGGTAAAATACAGAAGCTGGGTGTCATAGGAGTCCCGGTCAGCACAGCCGCTGACTAACATCGGACAGTTGATTAATGTTTTTGGCATAACAGTAGCCTCCTTTATGGTTGATATGAATGAATCGTTCTGATATCGAATTGTTCTAAACTGGGTGCGTTCGGCCTAGGTATCATACTTCCTGCATCCATTCCAGGCATAACTCCATCCAGTGGGCGATATGTACGTCCGGGTGCAGGTTTTCTTCTTCCGATGCCACTTCCGGGGTAGCCAGGCTCATACCGTGACGGCCCTTGTGGAATAAGTGGTATTCACAGCTTGCGCCATCCAGAGTCAGTTTCTGGGCGAACAGCAGGGAATTCATGGCCGGAACCTTCTCATCCTCTAAGGTGTTCCATAAGAATACCGGAGGAACCTGGGAGAGATCACGCTTTTCCAGTGAGAACAGTGCAAGAAGTTCTGGGGCATCTCCCGTGAGGCGTTTGCGGGAACGCTCGTGGCCGTAAGCCCCCATGGAGATGACCGGGTAGCCAAGGATCAGGCCATCGGGCTTGTTGAGAGCCTGTTCTTCTTCTGTAAAGAGCTTGTCTTCGTTCCAGAGTGTACCTAAGCTGGCTGCCAGATGTCCACCGGCAGAAAAGCCGCTGACCCAGAGTTTGTGGACCAGACCGCTCCACTCAGATGCTGTACGCAGATAGCGGACAGCCCATGCCAGCTCTTTTACAGGGGTGGTGCCGTGTACCTTGTGGTCTAAGCAGTAGTTTAAAATAACAGCAGAGTAACCATTCCGGTTAAAAGCATCTGCGATCGGTCTTCCCTCCCGCTCTGCGAGGAAGCTGTAGCCTCCACCCGGGCAGATCAGAACAGTCTGTTTCCTGATGTGGTCATGAGCGGGGTAAAATTCCAAAGTGCCGCCATATGGGGTGTTGATTGGTTTCATAATAGATGTGTCTCCTTATCACAAAAAGGGATGCCCGGAAGGCACCCCTTTTTCTTATCATTATTTCAGTAAGGTTGGAATGAACATACTGATCGCTGGCACGAAGGTAACCAGAAGCAGTGTAATGATCATGCACAGGTAGAATGGCAGGGTTGCCTTTACGACCTTCTCCATTGGCAGCTTTGCAACTGCAGAACCGATGAACAATACAGCGCCTACAGGTGGTGTCAGAAGGCCGATACCACAGTTTAAGATTACCATGACGCCAAACTGGATCGGATCGATACCGATGGACTGGGCGATCGGAAGCAGGATTGGTGTCGCAATCAGGATGATCGGGGACATATCCATGATACAGCCCAGAACCAGAAGGATCACGTTCAGCAACAGTGCGATCAGAATCGGGTTGTTGGTCAGACCAACGATCGCGTTAGCAGCCATATCCGGTACATGAAGACGGGTCAGGCAGAATCCGAAGATACTGGAGGTCGCGATCAGGATCAGCACGATGGATAAGGTGTTGATACAGTTCTCTAACTCGTTCCATACGCCCTTCCAGTCCAGACCTTTGTAAATGTATACGCTGACGATCAAGCTGTAGATAACTGCGATAGCAGCAGATTCTGTAGCGGTAAATACACCACATACAACACCGACCACTACGATCAGGACAGCTGCCAGAGCCCAGAAGGAAACGCTTAACTGTTTTATTAAGTTCTTGATGCTGAAAGGCTCACCCTTCGGGTAATGTCTCTTTACAGAAATGATATAAGAACCGATCATCAGGGAAAGAGCTAATACAGCGCCAGGTACATATCCAGCCAGGAATAAGCTTCCTACAGAGATACCGCCTGCAGTTGTTGCATAGATAACCATGTTGTGGCTAGGTGGAACTAATAATCCCTCACAGGAAGAAGTAATGGTAACTGCGGTGGAGAAATCTGCATCGTAACCCTGGTCAACCATCATAGGGATCAGCAGGGAACCTAAGGAAGCAGTATCTGCTGCAGCAGAACCGGAAATACCGCCGAAGAAATAGGAAGCAACGATGTTAACCATTGCCATACCGCCACGCATCCAGCCTACACAGGCATTGGCCAGGGCGATCAGCTTCTCAGAGATACCGCCGCTGCCCATCAGACAGCCCATGGTGATGAAGAATGGCACAGCCATCAAACTGAAAGAACTGATGCCTTTTACCATCTGCTGACAAATCGTAGTCAGTGGAAGTCCCTGGGACAGAAGGCATAAAATAGAAGACAGCGCTACTGCGTATGCGATCGGGAAACGAAGGAAGATCATGATAAAGAAGCTTCCAAGTAAAATCAGAATAGCCATACTCTCGCTCATTAGTTTTCCTCCTTTACAACGATACTTTTAATGTGGTTATACAGAGCTTCGATCTCAAATACCAGCATAGCAACACCGGCTAACGGAACCGGGAAGTACATCCAGAACTTGGACAATTTTGGAATACTGGTGTAGAAGCCCTTGGCGCCAAGTCCGGTTGCATACTGCCAGCCGACAACGATCATGACCAGAGCCAGTGAAAGAACAGCTACGTCAGACAGAATATCCAGGGATTTCACCAACCACTTTGGAAGAAAGTTGTCAAGTGCGGTCATACGGATGTGAGCGCCTCTGCGGATCGCCAAAGCAGCGGAAAGCACTGCCATGTAGGCCATAAATGTTAAGACTACTTCCTCACTCCAGGCTGGGTCTGGAATAAAAGAAATGTAACGTCCTGCAACGGCCATACTGGTGATCAGGATGTCCAGGATCAGCAGGATCTTGCAGATAAATAAGATGACCTTGTAGATCATATCATAAATCGGTTTGATCTTATCGAGTTTGTCGAAAATTGTCGGCATACCTATTCCCCTTTCTTTAAAAAACGGGCACAGAAACGATTACTTCTGCGCCCGCATTCAAACTTCTTAATTATTTGTCGCAGTCAAGAATCTTCTGGTACAGATCCTCATTGCCTTTGATTGCGTTAGCAACAACATCCTTAACAGCTTCCTGCCATGGAGTCTTGTCCTCAACCTCAACAACGTTTACGCCGTCAGCCTTTAACTCATCCAGAACCTCAGCCTCTTTGGAAGCAGACAGATTTGCATTGAAGTCAGCAGCATAATCAGCAGCAGCAGTTACGCAAGCCTGCTGAGCCTCGGTTAATTTATCCCATGCATCGTTGGTGATCACGATCTCGATCAGACCTAACTGATGACCATCCAGGATCAGGTTTGGAGCAACCTCTGGGAATGCGTTGGATTTGTAGTTGGCGATTGGCTGCTCAGCACCATCAACAACGCCGGTCTGCAGTGCGGAGTATAACTCAGTAAATGCTACAACGGTTGCGTTAGCACCGAAGCTCTCAACAGTACCAACCATAACAGGGTCAGAAGAAACACGAAGTTTCATGCCCTTTAAATCTTCCATAGTGTTAACTGGTTTAACAGTGAAGAAATGACGGAAGCCTTCCTCACCGTAGGTTAAGCCTTTGATACCAAGACCTAAATCCTCAGTCTCAGATAAGAACTCCTGAGCCACATCGCTTTTAGCGAAGTTCCAGAAATGCTCACGGCTGGAGAATACATATGGAAGAGCAAGTAAACCTGCTTTTGTTGCACCGTAGTTTGTTAAAGAAGAAGCGGAAAGACGAGCCATATCAACTGTGCCGCTGTGTCCTAACATGGCATCCAGAACGTCTGCCTCTGCGCCTAAAACACCACTTGCCTGAAGGTCAACCTTGATGGAACCGCCGGAAAGCTCTTCTACCTTCTCTTTGAAAGCAGTATCAGTCTGTCCAACGATGGTGTCTAATGGGTTAACCTCAGCGTATACTAATGTTACTTCTGGGTCACCGGAAGCGTCTGGAACATCAGCAGTTGCGGCGCTGTCTTTTGCAGCCTCAGCAGTTGTCTCAGCAGCTGCGGTGGTAGCAGCCTCAGTTGCAGCAGCTTCTGTAGCAGCAGCGGTAGTGGTGGTCTCTGGGGATTTCAATCCACATCCAGCCAGGGAAGCAACCATAGCTGCGCTTAATGCCAGGCCTAAAAATCTTTTTTTCATAATACATTTCCTCCTATACAATACATTAGTTTTGACTTATGTCCTAATTATATCGAAAATGCCTGACTCCTGAAATGGTAATTTTTTGTGAATCCTAGTACATTTTTGTCGCAATTTATTAAACTGGTTTATCTATTTTGTATGAAGACTTTCCGCGGGTATTCTGGTGCTTTTTGGCAGATTGATGATGCAATGAGGAGAGGGTTCTTTATAGAGTGATCATTTTTTATATCTGGGCTACTGGTGGGATAGAGGAAAAAATGGTATAATCGTAAGATAAGCGAGGGGGAAAACCCGTGACCGGAAAGTGAGGAGAACGGATGGATTTTTATGGATTTTATACAGGAACTGAATTTCATGCCCATGAATATCTGGGGGCGCATGTGACAGACGATGGGGTGGTGTTCCGGGTGTTTGCTCCGGCAGCCAGGGGGATTGCAGTGATTGGTGAGTTCAACGAGTGGAACGGTGACCCCATGAATAAAATTTACGATGGAAATTTCTGGGAGTGCGTGATTCCGACGGCGAAGGTGGGGCAGATGTACAAGTACCGGATCTATGACCAGAGTGGCGGCTGTCTGGATCGCTGTGATCCATATGGCAGACGGATGGAACTGCGGCCTCATTCTGCCTCCATTATCTGTGGGGGTGGAAAACAGAAATTTACCGATGAAAAATGGTTAAAAACCAGGGATGGCGGCCTGGACAAGCCGTTGAATATCTATGAGATCCACGCAGGCTCCTGGAGATGCAAGCCAGATGAAGAAGACCAGAAGGATGTGGCAGAACACTGGTACAATTACCGGGAACTGGCAGATCTTTTAGTTCCTTATTTAAAAGAGAATCATTATCATTATGTAGAAATGATGCCGTTAGCGGAACATCCAAGCGATGAATCCTGGGGATACCAGATCAGCGGATTTTTCAGCCCTACATCCCGATATGGAACGCCGGACGATCTGAAATATCTGGTAAATAAATGTCATAATGCGGGAATCGGCGTGATCATGGACTTTGTTCCGGTGCATTTCGCGGTAGATGATTATGCCCTTTGGAATTTTGACGGAACCGCGCTGTATGAGTATCCCCATGGAGATGTAGGAAAAAGCGAGTGGGGAAGCTGTAATTTCATGCATTCCAGAGGAGAAGTGAGAAGTTTCCTGCAGTCAGCGGCGGATTACTGGCTTGAAGAGTTCCATTTCGATGGCTTGCGGATGGACGCCATCAGCAACCTGATCTACTGGCAGGGCAATCCGGCCAGAGGGGAGAATAAGGATGCGGTGCAGTTTTTGCAGAATTTAAACAGCGGCTTAAAGGCACGTTTCCCATCAGCTCTTCTGATTGCGGAAGATTCCACAGCCCGTCCTAATATCACGACTCCGGTATGGTCAGGTGGTCTGGGATTTGACTATAAATGGGACATGGGATGGATGAACGATACGCTGTCCTATTTTCAGGCACCGGTTTCGGAGCGGATGGAGAAATACTACAAACTGACCTTCTCCATGCAGTATTTTTACGATGAGAAATATCTGCTTCCGTTTTCCCATGATGAAAATGTCCATGGAAAAGCCACGATTTTACAGAAAATGAACGGTGATTATGAGGGCAAGTTTCCACAGGGCCGGGCGCTGTATCTGTACATGTATGCCCATCCGGGAAAAAAGCTGAATTTCATGGGCGGTGAGATCGGACAGCTCAGGGAGTGGGACGAGAAGCGGCAGCAGGACTGGGAACTTTTGAGTTATCCGAATCACGATGCATTCCACCATTTTATGATGGAGCTGAATAAAGTGTACGCGGCGAATCCGGCTTTTTACGAGAAGGATTATGACCGGGATGGATTCCGGTGGCTGGACTGCCATCAGGAGGGGCGGTGCATCTATACCTTTGAGCGGAGAAGCAAGGATCAGAGACTTCTGGCGGTGTTTAATTTCTCTGACCAGAAGCAGGAACACTACCAGGTGGCAGTGCCGGGAGCGAAGACGATAAAACCGCTGCTTTCCACGGACTGGAAGATCTATGGAGGCGGAAAGGCAGTCTCTAAGAGAAGAAAGAAAGTGGCAAAGGGAGTGGCAGAGTTTACGCTGGCGCCATTTTCCGGAGAAATTTATGTGATTGAAGAATAAGATGATACCAGGGTCAAAAGGTCAGAAGTTCGACGCAAGCTTGCTTGCAGGAGAATTTTTGACCTTGGGACCCGCCAAAAACATGAGTAAGTAGCCATTTTTCAAAGAAAAATGAGCGAATTACGAATGTTTTTGAGAATTGCGGGAGCACGCAGTGCAGAGCAATTCGGTATCAGAGGGGTCAAAAGCTTTTGACCCCAACATCATAGGATTGCGGGAGAAAATAACAAGCCCAGTCAAGATGGGATTATGGAGGATACAAGTTATGCGGGAAAATATCCCAGAATTTTTATGGAACTTATTGACAGAACAGTATGGAGAAGAACTGGCGGAGAAGATCACCGACGGGTATGTGGCAGAGCGGGCAGTAACTCTGCGGGTAAACCGTCTGAAAGCAACACCGGAGGAGATCAAGACCCAGCTTTCCCAGGTGGGAATCGCTTATGAGGCAGTGGACTGGGGCGAGGACGCGCTGATCATCTGCGGAGCCAGGGAAGAGGCTGTAAGGCAGATTCCGGCTTATGAAGATGGTGGGATCTATCTCCAGAGCTTATCTTCCATGATGCCGCCGTTATGCTTAAATCCGCAGCCCAAAGAGTGCATTCTGGATATGGCAGCAGCTCCGGGAGGAAAGACCACCCAGATAGCCGCTCTCTCCGGCAATCTGGCTCAGATCACGGCCTGTGAGAAGAACAAAGTCCGCTCAGAACGTCTGAAATATAACCTGGAGAAACAGGGCGCTTCCTGTGCCTTTGTGATGGTAGAGGACGCCAGAAAACTGGATGATTTTTTCTCCTTTGATAAGATCTTACTGGACGCGCCGTGCAGCGGAAGCGGCACACTGGCAGTGGGAGAACATGGAATCACCTCTAAATTTACCAAAGAGCTGATCACCCGTTCTGCTAAGACCCAGGAAGAACTTCTGAAAAAGGCCATCAAGCTGTTAAAACCAGGACATGAGATGATCTATTCCACCTGTTCCATTCTGGAACTGGAGAATGAAAAGAGTCTGAAAAAAGTGCTGGGAAAGCAGGCGGAGATCGTGCCATTAGATCAGGCGATGTTTCCGGGAGTGACTTATCTTCCGGTAAAGATTCCGGGAACCCTGTGCGTTTGTCCAGATGAACTGTATGAAGGGTTCTTTGTAGCGAAGATACGGAAAAATTAAAGGTGGTAAAATTTGCTTTTCTTCTATAGATATGTTATAATCACGAGACATGGCGCAAAGAACAGATCCATGTTTTTTTGACAGATAAAAGAGGAGAACAGATTATGAAAGATACAACGCTGGTAATTATGGCAGCAGGTATTGGCAGCCGTTTTGGTGGTGGGATTAAGCAGTTGGCTCCGGTGGGTCCTGGCGGGGAGATCATTATTGATTACTCCATTTATGACGCGATCCAGGCTGGGTTTAATAAAGTTGTTTTTATCATCCGGAAAGACCTTGAGGAGGATTTTAAAGAAATCATCGGTAACCGGATCGAGAAGATCGTGAAGGTAGAGTACGCATTCCAGGAGTTAGATGATCTTCCGGCTGGTTTTACAAGACCAGAGGGACGTACCAAGCCATGGGGAACCGGTCAGGCCGTATTAAGCGTAAAAGGGCTGGTAGACGGTCCATTTCTGGTGATCAATGCAGATGATTACTATGGAAAGAAAGCCTTCAAGGAGATCCATGATTACCTGGTACAGGAAATGGATGAGGATGCTTCCGTTTATGACCTGTGCATGGCTGGTTTTATGTTAACTAACACATTAAGCGAGAACGGTGGTGTGACCAGAGGTGTCTGCCAGGTCGGCGCAGATGGATACATGGAAAAAGTAACCGAGACCTACGAGATCCGCAGAAATGGTGACACATTATCAGCGAAAAATGAGGAGGGCGAGCCGGTAGAATTAGACTTGAACCGTCACGTTTCCATGAATATGTGGGGACTTCCGGCAAAGTTTATTGACGAGCTGGAGAAGGGCTTCCCAGAGTTCTTAGCTTCCAGGAAAGAAGGCGACATCAAATCCGAGTACCTGCTTCCACAGGTGATCGACCGCCTGGTTTCTGAAGGTAAGGCAAGAGTAAAAGTTCTGGAAACACCGGATAAATGGTTCGGTGTGACTTACAAAGAGGATAAGCAGGCAGTCATTGACTCCTTAAAAGCCCTGATCGCCAGCGGTGCGTATCCGGAGAAATTATATCAGTAAGATTAGAAAGATAAAGGGAACGGTATGAAAAGGAACGAGCATATTTCTTTTTATGCCGTTTTTTGTGTCATAGGAAACTTCGCCCTATGACACAAAATCCGTTGCTGTTTGCGTGGCGCGTGAACCGTAACGAATTAAGGAAAGATTCACTTGTAGTTTTCCTGGATACCCTTTACAATAAAATGGGATGTTATATTGAGAAAAGAGAAAATACAGATTCCAAAAGGAAGTTGATATATGAATAAAGCAATCAAGAAATTTGCCATTCTGGCCGGGATTTTCCTGGCGGCAGCAGGCATTTATTTTTTTACCTCATTAAATAATATGGAACAGTCCGAGACGGTTTACACCGTGATGGACGCTCCGGAGCTGCCGGTCATCGAGGCAGAGCTATTTGAAGATCAGGCCAACCGTCTGGTGGGCTACACACAGGATATGGGAAATGAAGTAGCCAGAGACAGTCTGACCATACTGCCAGAGAACCGTCAGTTAAAGCTGCGTTTAAAATATGGTACAGAAACCCCGTTAAGCACCAGCTATGAGATCCGCAGCCTGGATAAGCAGCGGCTGGTGGAGAAGACAGAGGCCGGACAGTGGCAGACGGCTGAGGATGGGACAGAAGAGCTGACGCTTCCGATCCAGAACCTGCTGATCAGGGGGACGGAGTACCTGCTTCATGTGACCATGGAGACAGAATCCCAGAGAGAACTTCATTATTATACGAGGATTTTGTGGCCGGAGCAGAACCTGGCGCGGTCCATGTTACAGTTTGCAGAAGAATTTTCCACCAAAACCTTGTCCGAAACCCAGGCAAAAGACCTGGTGATCTATCTGGAAACGAAAAGCACAGCGGATAATTCTTCCCTTGGTCATGTGACCGTGGAATCCAGCTTTTCCCAGCTGACCTGGGGCGGCTTAAAGATGGAGCTGGTGGGAGAGATGGAGACCACGCTGCAGGAATTAGACGGTATTATGGGTCAGATCAAAGTCAGCTATCAGGTCAGTCGGACGGCAGAACAGGGCAATACGGAAAGCTATGAGGTAACCGACTATTACACCGTGAAATGGACGGAAAAGCGCATTTATCTCATGGATTTTGACCGGAAAATGAACCAGATCTTTTCTGGTGAACGGATGTTATATTCAGGGAAACGGATTCTTATGGGTATCGGAAATGACGATGTGATCCAGACCCTTCATAGTAAGAATAATCGTTATCTGGCTTTTGTATTTAACCGGGATCTATGGTGCTATGACCAGCAGGATGGAAAAAGTGTGAATATTTTTTCATTCCGGGATGGAACAGACGAGAGCGGGCGAAGCGATTATGACCAGCACAATGTACAGATTTTAGATGTAGCAGATGATGGAACCGTAGAGTTTCTGGTTTACGGTTATATGAACCGGGGCAACCATGAGGGGAATCAGGGACTTGGGCTTTACAGTTACAGCAAAGATGGGGCAGTGACGGAGCGCTTTTTTGCAGATTCCAGCCGTTCTTATGATGAAATCCGTCAGGATATTGAAAGGCTCAGCTATCTTAACGAGAATGGTATGTTTTATGTCTACCAGGATGGCGCTGTTTACGGGATCGATCTGTCCAGTAAGGAGTATATGGTGGTAGCAGATGGACTGACTGAGGAGACCAGCGCCATCAGCAGTGACCGGACCCGCCTGGCGTGGCTGGAGGGCCAGGGTGCCTATGAAGCAAAGACGATCCATGTATTTAACATGGCAACTGGAGAGAAACAGGAGATCCAGGCGCCAGAGGGAAGCGTTCTTCGTACGCTCGGATTTGTTCAGGGCGATTTTGTGTATGGACTGGCTCATCCGGAGGATATCTGGATGTTGAACGGCCGTGCAGAAGATATTCCGATGTATGCGATTCAGATCGTGGATAAGGATCTGAATGTCCAGACCCGCTATGAGAAACAGGGTTTTTATCTTGGCAGTGTGGAGGTGGAGGATTCCAGAATCCATATCCAGCGTCTGGTGAAAAATGGGGATCTCCGGTATGCATACGCAGATCAGGATACCATCGTCTGCAATGAGGTGGCAAAGACCGATATTATGGATCATATCGGCTGGTTTGCGTCAGAGGTGCGCAGAAAAGTTTATTTTGTGCAGACAGACCAGGAGATCAGCAGAACGATCAAGATCAGTGTGGCAAGAAAGCTGACTTATGACCAGTCAGAGACCCTGGTATTCCAGAGTGGAGACCGGCAGTCAAGAACGGCATTTTACGCTTATGGAAGAGGAAAGCTTCAGGGAATTTATGGGACATTTTCCCAGGCAGTCCAGGCAGCTTATCCGGTTATGGGGATCGTAACGGATCAGGATCAGCAGATCTTATGGGACCGGGTAAACCGCAGTACCATCCGGACCATTCGTTCTCCGCAGGAGACAGCTGCTGTTCTTACGGGAAATCTGTCGGAGCTGTCCCAGGCAAAAACGATGACTGACGGTACAGTTCTCATTGATGCCAGAGGCTGTACCTTGAACCAGATGCTCTATTTCATTGGTCAGGGAATGCCGGTGGCAGCTTATACGGACAGTGGAGATTATGTTCTTTTATATGGATATGACCAGTATAATATTTCCGTTTTGAATCCGGCAACGGGTGAGACCTATAAGATGGGGTTAAATGACGGTGCAGATTATTTTAACCGGTGCGGAAATGATTTTATCTGTGGAAAAGTCCTGCCGCAGTAACAAAAAAGTGAACAAAACGAACGTTTCCTTTACAAATTTTTAAGATGTGTTATAATGTGCACGAGAGACAGGGCATTCGGCCCAATTTCAGATAAAAATCATGGAAATTAATTTAGAAATCATTTTAGAAATCAGAGGTGTAGGATGGAACAGTTTATTATGAAGGGCGGCAACCCGCTGGTAGGAGAGGTTACGATCGGCGGAGCGAAAAATGCAGCCTTGGGTATCCTAGCGGCATCCATTATGACAGACGAAGATGTTCTGATCGAGAATCTGCCAGACGTAAGAGATATCAATGTACTGCTGGAAGCGATCCAGGAGATTGGAGCTTCTGTGGACCGGATCGACCGGCACACAGTAAAAATTAACGCATCAGATATTCATGAAGTATCGGTGGATGACGAGTACATCCGCCGGATTCGTGCGTCCTATTATTTTATCGGGGCGCTTCTTGGCAAATACAAAAGCGCACAGGTTCCGCTTCCTGGTGGCTGTAATATCGGAAGCCGTCCGATCGATCTTCACATTAAGGGATTCCGCGCTCTTGGCGCAAAGGTAGAGATCGAGCGTGGGGCAGTGCTGGCACATGCCATTGATCTGGTAGGAAGCCATATTTATCTGGACAAGGTATCTGTAGGGGCAACCATCAATATTATGATGGCGGCAGCTTTGGCAGAAGGTCAGACCATTATCGAGAATGTGGCCAAAGAGCCTCATGTGGTTGATGTGGCAAACTTCCTAAACAGTATGGGCGCCAACATCAAAGGCGCAGGTACAGATATCATCCGTATCAAAGGCGTGAGAAAGCTTCATGGAACTGAGTATTCCATCATCCCGGATCAGATCGAGGCCGGTACTTTTATGTGCGCAGCAGCAGCGACCCGCGGGGATATTACCGTGAGAAATGTGATCCCGAAGCATCTGGAGGCTATTTCCGCAAAATTATTGGAGATTGGCTGTGAGGTAGTGGAGTTTGACGATGCTGTCCGTGTGGTTGGCAAGCCAAAACAGCGACACACCAACATCAATACCCTTCCATATCCGGGATTCCCGACAGATATGCAGCCACAGATGACGGTTACCCTGGCGCTGGCTGAGGGAACCAGCATTGTGACAGAGAGCATTTTTGAAAACCGCTTTAAATATGTGGATGAGCTGGCACGCATGGGCGGAAGCATCAAGGTAGAGGGCAACGTGGCCATCATCGGCGGTGTGGACGGCTTTACCGGAGCCCAGGTCAATGCACCGGATCTTCGTGCCGGGGCAGCTTTGGTGATTGCCGGACTGGCAGCAGAGGGCTTTACTGTTGTGGACGAGATCGGTTATATCCAGCGTGGTTATGAGCATTTCGAGGAGAAATTAAGAGGTCTTGGGGCTCAGATCGAGAAGGTGGATTCCGATAAAGAAGCCCAGAAATTCCGTTTAAAGATCGGCTAATGACAAAATAAGAAAAAATGAGAAAAAACAAGGGGAAATCCCTTGACAAAGTACATGTGATTCAGTAGAATGATGTGTGCTACAAACAACGAAAATAGAAAAGTGCGTAATAGTCCCTTATTCAGAGTGATGGAGATACAAAGGATCTGAGAAGTCACGGCAACCCCGGACCGGCATTGGGAAGCTTCCCATGAACGAGAAAGGAAGGTGCCAACCTGAGCGAGAAATCGAACAATAAGAGGATTTGATTTATAATTATCAAGTCCGCAGTTCGCTACGGACTTTTCATTTGCCCAAAATCAAAGGAGGAAAATAAATGGAGAAGTTACTGTTTACTTCTGAGTCTGTGACCGAAGGACATCCGGATAAGATGTGCGATCAGATTTCAGATGCGATTCTTGATGCGTTGCTGGAACAGGATCCGATGAGCCGTGTGGCCTGTGAGACTGCCTGCACCACCGGTATGGTGATGGTTATGGGTGAGATCACAACCAACGCATATGTGGATATCCAGAAGATCGTTCGCGAGACAGTCCGCGAGATCGGTTATGACCGTGCAAAATACGGCTTTGACTGCGATACCTGCGGTGTGATCACTGCTATTGACGAGCAGTCTGCTGATATTGCATTAGGTGTAGACAAGGCTCTGGAAGCAAAAGAGAATTCCATGAGTGAGGAAGAATTAGATGCTATCGGCGCTGGTGATCAGGGTATGATGTTCGGTTTCGCAAGCAACGAGACTGAGGAATATATGCCATATCCGATCGCTCTGGCACACAAGCTGGCCCGTCAGTTAACCAAAGTACGGAAAGATGGGACTCTGAATTACCTTCGTCCAGATGGTAAGACCCAGGTAACCGTAGAGTACGATGAGAATGGCAAGCCATTCCGTCTGGATGCAGTTGTATTATCTACCCAGCATGATGATCAGGTAAGCCAGGAGCAGATCCATAAAGACATTAAGAAGTATGTATTTGATGAGATTCTGCCTGCAGAGATGGTAGATGCAGACACCAAGTTCTTCATCAACCCAACCGGCCGTTTCGTCATCGGTGGACCTCATGGTGACAGTGGTCTGACCGGCCGTAAGATCATCGTAGACACCTATGGCGGATATGCACGTCACGGCGGCGGCGCATTCTCCGGTAAGGACTGCACCAAGGTTGACCGTTCCGCAGCTTACGCGGCAAGATACGTTGCTAAAAACATCGTAGCAGCCGGACTGGCTGATAAGTGTGAGATCCAGTTATCTTACGCGATCGGTGTTGCACATCCAACCTCCATCATGGTAGATACCTTTGGAACCGGTAAGCTGTCTAACGAGAAGTTAGTTGAGATCATTCGTGAAAACTTTGATTTAAGACCAGCTGGCATTATTAAGATGCTGGATCTGAGACGTCCGATCTATAAGCAGACAGCTGCTTATGGTCATTTTGGCAGACATGATCTGGATCTTCCTTGGGAGAGACTGGATCGGGTTGAGACTTTGAAGAAATATCTGTAATATCGGCAGTATAATAAAAGAGGGGATCACTTCATTATCCGACAGGATAACGAAGTGATCCCCTTTTTTGTGTCATAGGAAACTTCGTCCTATGACACAAAAAACGCTCCGCTAAGGATCGCACTGCGGCGGACTGGAAGAATGTCGCTAAAGCGACCCGCCGCAGGCGGAGAATCCTGCAAGCAGGATTCTTTTTCAAGTGCGCTTCCTACTTGATTACTATTCGATTTTCCCAAAGCCCGGGAAGTATTTGAATAATACCTTGGCGATGATCTTATCCTTGGAGATATAACTGAATCTCCAGAAACGGGCATCGGCGGAGTAGTTTCGGTTGTCACCCATCATGAAATACTGACCCTCCGGAACCTCATAATGAAGTTCTTTTGGAGTTTCCATCTCTTCGTGAAGATATGGCTCTTCGAGCGGGGTGTCAGAACCGTTTAAGTAGACGTGACCGTCTTTGATGTCGATGGTGTCACCTGGCATACCGATGATTCGTTTGACGTAGTAAATCGTGGAGTTGCGTTTATCGGCGCGGCCACATACAGGGCAGACACCTTCTGGAGTCTCCTGGTAGGTGGTGCCGCAGGTCTTACAGTCATAGCCAAATACGAAGATCACCACATCACCCCGCTCCGGCTCGTGGAAATGGTAAGAGAGTCGGGAACCGATGACGCGGCTTCCGGTCATGATGGTGTTTTCCATGGAGGCGCTAGGGACGCGGCTGTTGGCAATGATAAAGGTATTTAAGACAAAAGCGATGGCAGCGGCAGCAACCAGGATCTGGATCCAGCTGATGATCTCTGATTTCCAGTTGACCGGCTTTTTCTCTTTCTCTTCGGTGTTTTTTGTTTCGTTCTGTTCATTCATAGGGGGTTTATAACCTTCTTTCCATATCGTACTTGTTTCAGTTTAAAGTAGAATCTTTTATTTCGCAAGGGCTTTTCGAAAAAGGTAAGAAAAATTTCACAGGTTTACCGCAAAGTTATGGTAGAATGATTAAAAAATAGAGGCGGCTGGAGTTTTTTACATGGCAGTCGGAAAGTGACGGAAAAGTGGATGCGTGAGAAGAAGATCATCAGAAATTTATTCGTCGGTGGAGGAATTTTGTTGGTACCTGCTGGCGTACTGCAGTTTGCTGCCAGAAAAATACCGGGATTTGGACAGTGGTATGCAGTGACCATTTATCCCTGGATCGTTGGGATTTATGGAAGGATTTGTGGGCTGGTGCCATTTTCTGTAGTGGAAATGGGATTATATGGGCTTGTTTTGTTTTTTGTATACAGAATGCTGAGGCGTGAGTGGAAGTGGAGGAAGATGTTTGCCGGGGTATTTTTTACAGCGGGTCTTCTGGCCTTTCTGTATACGGCAAATTGTGGGGTCAATTACTACCGGAAACCATTTTCCTCTTATCTGGATCTGCAGATGGGGAAGGCGACCACGGAAGATTTAAAGGCGTTGTGTCAGGAACTGGTGGAGAAAATCAATGTGACAGCACCGGAAGAGCCGGTGGATATGGGGCTTTTGGCCCAGGGAAAACTGGCGCGGACGGGAAAGGCGGCCATGGAGAAGCTGGGAGAGGAGTATCCGGCACTGTCCGGCTGCTATCCGGTGCCCAAACCGGTTATGGTGTCCTGGATCCTGGCAGTGCAGCAGCTTTGCGGTGTGTATTCTCCATTTACGGTGGAGGCCAATTATAACTGGCAGATGACCGGGTACAACATTCCCCACACCATCTGCCATGAACTGTCCCATCTACGAGGGTTTATGCGGGAGGATGAGGCTAATTTTATTGGAATTCTGGCATGTACGGAGTCAGATGATGTGTATTTCCGGTACAGTGGATATCTGATGGCGTGGGTTCATGCGGGAAATGCCCTGGCAAAGGCGGATGTGGAGAGTTTTTATGAGCTTCACAGCCAGTTATGCGGCCAGGCAGTGCAGGATCTTCAGGAAAATAATGAATATTGGGATCAATATGAGGGAAAAGTAGCGGAAGTGTCCAATCAGGTCAATGATACGTATTTGAAATTGAATGATCAGAAGGATGGAGTGCAAAGCTATGGCAGAGTTGTCGACCTGATGCTGGCTATGTTCCTGCAAAATCGTCAAGAAGCGCAATAATCTGACAAATCCAACTTATTGACCAGAAACGGCAGACAAGGTATACTATTATATAAGAAAATTTGTGACTATGAAGGTACGGAATAGTTACAGAAAATTTTGGAAATGAGGGGGATCTTAATGGAAAAAACATTATATGACATGATGGATTGGGCGGGAATTGAAGAACTGGTGTACTCGGAGGCTTCTGATCCGCATCGTCTTCTTGGCACTCATGAGACGGAACATGGAGTACTGGTACAGGTATTTATCCCTACAGCAGAAAAAGTCCAGGTAAACTGGGGTGGAAAGCAGTATGAGATGGAACTGGCAGACGAGGCGGGATTTTTCGCAGTGCTGATTCCGGAGAAAAAGATCAGTGCATATACGTTGACGGTTACTTATGACAATGAGACGGTGCAGGAGATCCGGGACCCGTATGCCTACGGACAGCAGATTATGGAGGAAAAGCTGAAAGAATTTGCGGCCGGCGTCTGCTATGATATTTATGAGACGCTGGGTGCTCATGCGAAGACCATTGATGGCGTGGAAGGTGTCTTATTTGCTGTCTGGGCTCCGTGTGCCATGAGAGTCAGCGTGGTGGGTGATTTTAACCTGTGGGATGGCAGACGCCATCAGATGCAAAAGTTAGGCGATTCTGGAGTTTTTGAGCTGTTTATTCCGGGACTTGGTAAGGGAACCATCTATAAATATGAAGTAAAGACCCGCAGCGGTGATGCGATGTTAAAGGCCGATCCTTATGGAACCTATACGGAGATGCGGCCCAATAACGCTTCCGTTGTGTGGGATGTGAATGGATATGACTGGTCGGACAAGATCTGGATGGAAAACCGGGAGAAAACCCAGGGCAAGGATAAGCCGATGTCCATTTACGAGGTACATTTAGGCTCCTGGATCCGGAAACCGCTGGAGGAGGATGAAGATGGTGATCCAGTGGCAGGCAGCGAATTCTACAATTACCGGGAACTGGCAGTGCGCCTGGCTGAGTATGTGCGGGAAATGGGTTACACCCATGTGGAACTGCTTCCGGTGATGGAGCATCCTCTGGATGCTTCCTGGGGCTATCAGGTGACGGGATATTATGCACCGACCAGCCGTTACGGAACACCGGAAGATTTCCAGTATTTTATGGATTACATGCATGAGCATGGCATCGGCGTGATCTTAGACTGGGTTCCGGCTCATTTTCCGAAAGATCTGGTGGGACTGGCCTGCTTTGACGGCACCCATGTGTATGAGCATGCAGATCCACGCCAGGGCGAACACCCGCACTGGGGAACCTTGATCTATAATTATGGCCGTCCACAGGTATCCAATTTCCTGATTGCCAATGCCCTTTATTGGGCAGAGAAATTCCATGCAGACGGCATCCGCATGGACGCGGTGGCCTCCATGCTGTACCTGGATTATGGCAAACAGGACGGTGAGTGGGTCCCGAATATTTATGACGGCAATGAAAACCTGGAGGCGGTGGAGTTCTTAAAGCATCTGAATTCCATTTTCAAGAAGAAACATCCGGGCGCAGTGCTGATCGCGGAGGAATCGACAGCCTGGCCGCAGGTGACAGGAGATGTCAAAGAAGGCAGTCTGGGCTTTGATTATAAATGGAATATGGGCTGGATGAACGATTTTCTGGGGTATATGCAGTATGATCCGTATTTCCGGTGCCATCATTATGGAGAATTGACGTTCAGTATGCTGTATGCGTACAGTGAGGACTTTGTTCTGGTATTTTCCCATGACGAGGTAGTTCACGGCAAGGGCTCCATGGCAGGTAAAATGCCGGGAGAGACCCTGGAGGCGAAGTATTCCAATCTCCGCGCAGCTTACGGCTATATGATGACACATCCAGGCAAGAAGTTATTGTTCATGGGACAGGATTTCGGGCAGATGTCCGAGTGGAACGAGAATGAGAGTCTGCCGTGGGATCTGTTAAAATATGACAAGCACAGCCAGACAAAGGCTTATGTGAAGGCATTAAATGAGCTGTATTACAATACTCCGGCCCTTTATGAGAAGGATTTCCATCCAGACGGATTCCAGTGGATCAACTGCACCAGCAGCAAGGACAATATCGTGGTATTTTTAAGAAAGACCGACCGGCCGGAAGAAACGCTTTTGGTGACCTGTAACTTTGCGCCTGTGACCCATGAGAAATTCCAGGTGGGCGTGCCATTTGCGGGAAAATACAAAGAGATTTTGAACAGTGAAGATAAGAAATTCGGTGGAAGTGGAATCGGAAATTCCAGGATCAAAGCTTCGAAGAAGAAAGAGGCGGACGGAAGAGAAGATTCCATTGAGATCACGCTGGCGCCACTGGGAGTGCAGATCTTTTCCTGTACGCCGGTGAAGGAGAAGAAGGCGGACGCAAAGAAGGCGGATGCAAAGAAGGTGGAAACGAAGAAATCTGCGGCGAAGAAATTGGACGCGAAGAAACCTGCGAAACCTGCGGTGAAGAAAGTGGACGCAAAGAAACCTGCGGTGAAAAAACCTGCGAAACCTGTGACAAAAAGGGCTTCAGGAGCCGTAAAAACGAAATAATCTGTATACAAATCGGAGGTAATGCAATGTTAAAAGATCTGGTTTACAAGTGCCGTTCTTATCGGAGATTTTATGAGAATATCCGTATCTCAGAGGAAGAATTAAAGGATCTGGTGGATCTGGCGCGGATGACAGCGTCTACGGCTAATTCCCAGGCGTTAAAATACCATCTGGTGACCAGACCGGAGGAGTGCGCGGCAGTGTTTGGGACACTTGGCTGGGCGGGAGCTCTGCCGGACTGGGATGGTCCGGAGGAGGGAGAACGCCCTTCTGCTTATATCATTGTGCTTTGCGATAATACTCTTGGAAAAAATAAGCAGACCGATGTGGGAATCACTTACCAGACGATGATGCTCGGCGCTGTGGAGATGGGATATGGCGGCTGTATGCTGGGCAATGTCCGCAGGACGGAGCTGGCAAAGCACCTTTCCATTGACAGCGAGCGTTTCACGATCGAGCTGGTGCTGGCCCTTGGAAAGCCGAAGGAAACGGTGAAAATCGTGGATATCCCGGAAAACGGCAGTGTAAAATATTACCGTGACCAGGATCAGGTACATTATGTGCCAAAGAGACATCTGGAGGACGTTCTTGTATAATGCTCTATTTATGTAAACTTATCACCGACCGGAGCGGCATGAAAGGAATCCGCATTTTCGAGTGCCGGGGGCTGGACAGTCTGGTCGTGATCCCGGAGGAGATAAAAGGACAGCCGGTGATCGAACTGGCTCCTTACATTTTCTCCGCACAGGAGGATTATGAGCCGGAGGACCGAAGTGATGCCTTCTGGTGGGGAGAGGGGGAGCCGGAGGAGCTTTCTATTGTCAACGGAAATGCCCTGACGGAGCTAAAGCTTCCCAGAACCTTAAAAAAGGTCGGCGCTTACGGCTTTTATAACTGTGAAAATTTAAGATCCTTAGAGCTTTACAGTACTACTATGGACTGGGGGGCAGGCGTATTTACCGGTTGTTTTGGCGTGGAAGCTATCAGGATCTATGTGGATGAGACCCAGAAATCCTGCATGAAGGAGCTTCTTATGGAGCTTCGGCAGAGTCTGGTGGTTTCCTATGTGGGAAAAGGTCAGGCAATGTTGATATTCTCTGATTTTTTCGAGGAGGCAGTGGAAAACACTCCTGCAAGAATCCTGGTGACCAATACCCACGGCTGCGGTAAGCAGTACCGCAATGCTTTTGTACGCACCCAGTTCCAGTTTCATGAGTATGACAGCTTATTTCCTTATGTGAAGGTTCAGGAGCCGGAGAGTCTGGTGTGCAGGCTGGCACTGGGGCGTCTGATGTTTCCGTATGAGCTGGAAAGCGCCTATCAGAACCAGTATGAGGAGTATGTGAAGGCTCACAATGTGGAAGCGGCATCCCAGGCTATGGAGCGTGGCGCACAGGAGGAAGTCCGCTGGCTGCTGGAGCACATTCCATTTTCTAAGGAGGAACTGGAGCAGGTGATCTCCCTGGCGGTAAATGGTCCCGGCGGCAGTCTGGTCAGCGAATTGATGGACCAGAAGCGGAAACAGGGCAGTGTGAAACGGAGGCGGTTCCAGTTATGATCGATCCTACAAAACACCGGCAGCTGGAGGAACTGGATACGGTCAATCTATGTACCCAGATCTTTACCAATGCCAGAAATGAACTGTATCTGAATATGCACTATCTGGATCTGGCTCTCAGCAGCTTTGGTTTTGAGGCAGATCCGACCCTTTCATCAGTGGCTACGGATGGGTTTGTGATCTATTATCGCCCGGAGTGGGTATTTGCCATGTATAAGCGTGGCAGAGTCCATATCAATCGGGCATTTCTCCATATGGTGTTCCACTGCCTGTTCTGTCATCTGGACACCAGAGGGAAAAGGGCTAAAGATTACTGGAATCTGGCCTGCGACATTGCCATGGAGTCTGTCATTGACGGACTTTATAAGAAATGTGTCCACGTACCGCCATCGCCTTACCGCCGGGAACTGTATCTGCGCCTGGGTAAACAGATGCCGGTGCTGACGGCAGAGGGGATCTACGATGCCCTGCAGAATATGAATCTGAATGAACGGCAGTATGAACGGATGGCGGAGGAATTTCTGGTGGATGACCATGAGCTGTGGTATGAGGACCAGACAAGATCCCAGGCGATCCCAAGACAGGGCAGATGGAAAGATAACCGGGAGAAGATGCAGACAGAGATGGAAGCCCGTTCCACGGAGACCAGCCAGAATGAGGAGGATTCCGGTCTGCTGGAGCAGGTGCAGGTGGAGAACCGGGAGAGGTATGATTACAAAGCATTTTTACGGAAATTTGCCGTGATGAAAGAGGAGATGCAGGTAGATCCGGATTCCTTTGACTACATTTATTATACCTATGGCATGAACCATTACGGAAATATGCCTCTGATCGAGCCATTGGAAAGCAGGGAAGTATACCGGATCGAGGATTTTGTCATTGCAATCGATACGTCCATGTCCTGCTCTGGGGAACTTGTGCGCCGTTTTTTGGAAGAGACGTATCAGGTACTCAGCGAGTCGGAAAGCTATTTTAAGAAGGTAAGGATCCATATCATCCAGTGTGATGACCAGATCCGTTCGGATGTGAAGATCACGGATCAGGGGGAAATGAAGGAATATATGGAACATTTCACCATCCAGGGCATGGGCGGGACGGACTTCCGGCCGGTGTTCGAGTATGTGAATGGGCTGCGTAATCAGGGGGAATTTGCCAAACTCCGGGGGCTTTTGTATTTTTCCGACGGAAAAGGCATATATCCAGTGAAAATGCCGCCCTACGATGTGGCGTTTGTATTTATTAAGGATCAGTATCAGGACGAATCGGTTCCGGACTGGGCCATGAAACTAATTCTGGACAAAGAGGATGTGACAGATCATGAACATTAAGCGTGCGAAACAGGAAATCAAGGATACCATTGAAGCGTATCTGTTAAAGGACCGGTACGGGGCTTACGAGATCCCGGCGATCCGGCAGAGACCGGTGCTGCTGATCGGCCCGCCAGGTGTGGGCAAGACCCAGATCATGGAGCAGATCTCCCAGGAGTGCCAGATCGGGCTGGTGGCTTACACCATCACTCATCACACTAGACAAAGCGCCATCGGACTTCCCTTTATCCAGGAAAAGATCTACAACGCCCGTCGGGTGTCAGTGACGGAATATACCATGAGCGAGATCGTGGCATCTATTTATGACAAGATCGAGTCCACAGGGCTGCGGGAGGGAATCCTGTTTATCGATGAGATCAACTGCGTATCGGAGACATTGGCGCCGACCATGCTCCAGTTTCTGCAGTGTAAGACCTTCGGAACCCATGCGATCCCGGAAGGCTGGATCATCGTGGCTGCAGGAAATCCACCGGAATACAATAAATCTGTCCGGGAATTCGATGTGGTGACCCTGGACCGTATCAAGATGATCCATGTGGAGCCGGATTATCAGGTGTGGAAGGAGTATGCGGAACAGGTACAGATCCATCCGGCCATCCGTTCTTATCTGGACATCAAACCGGGCAATTTCTGCAGGATCGAGACGACGGTGGACGGCAAACGGTTCGCCACTCCGCGAGGCTGGGAGGATCTGTCCCGTTTCCTGGAGGTCTATGAGAAATTAGGAAAAACGGCGGACCGCGATGTGATCAGCCAGTATATCCAGTACCCGCAGATCGCCAAGGATTTCGCCAATTATCTGGAACTTTATCAGAAGTATCAGAAGGATTATCAGGTGGATGAGATCTTACACGGCGTGATCCGGGAAGCAGCATGCCGGAAACTGGAGAAAGCACCATTTGATGAGCGGCTCAGCGTGATCAGTCTGTTGACGGCTAAGTTAAATGATGGTTTTCTGGCACTTTCTATGATGGAGGATCGTCTGGAACGGCTGCAAAAGCTCCTCGGCGGTGTGAGGCCTGGAAATTATGATGAGCAGGAGTATCCGTCAGCCTTAGAGCGGCTGGAAGGGATTCTGGCTGGTGTCCAGGCAGAGTGGAAATATAAGAAAGAGGCCGGGCTGTTAGACCGGAAAGAAGCCCATCTGACCTTTGATACGGTGGAAACCTTAGATGCTCTGGTAAAGGAACTGCGGTCGGAGCATATCACGGAGACAGATGCGGTCTGGGAGAAAGTCAGTCAGGCATTTGCGGATAAAAGTGACCAGTACGAAGTGCAGTTTGATCTCTGTGGGGAACAGCTGGAGCACGCCTTTGATTTTATGGAGGCGGTCTTTGGGCAGAGCCAGGAAATGGTGGTGTTTATCACCAGCCTGAATATGGGATTTTACAGTGTCAGATTTCTGGGCGAATATGAGTGTGAACGGTATTACCGGTATAACCAGACGCTGCTGTTTGATGGACAGGAAAAGGAAATTCTGGAAAAAATCGAGAAACAGTAGCAGCTTATCAGGTCTGTTGTATAGTTTTGCTTCTTTTCACACATAATTGGAAGTGTAAGGAGGCATAGGAATATGGAAAATAAAGCAATGGACGCGACAGCGTTGACCATCAGCATCATTGGCGCCATCAACTGGGGCCTGATCGGTTTTTTTAATTTCAACCTGGTATCCTTTCTCTTTGGCAGCATGACCTGGCTATCCAGGATCATTTACGCCATTGTAGGAATCTGCGGAATCTATCTGTTGAGTTTTTACACCAGAACCGGAAAAGAATCGTAGATCCAGGGTAACTGAATAGTTGTAATCCAGGAAAATGGGATCTGTGCCAGAGACGTGCAGGTCTCATTTTAGGATTATTTAATAAACAGATAAGGGAAAGTATGTTATACTTAAAAATAAACGATGAACTTGGAATTTATAAGGAAGGTTGATAAAATCCATGAAAATCAGAACACGATTGTGTATTGCATTTCTAACGATAACTGTGCTTCCCATGATGCTGATCCTGATATCCTTCTGGGGGCTGAGTACTTATCAGAGAGATGCGTTCCGTAAGGCTTATGGACTGTCAGAGCAGGTGGATCTGTTTAACAGTAATTCTACGCAGGTGTTTAACCGTCTGACCAGAAGCAGTCAGGAGGAAATCCGCAGGCAGATCAAAGAAAATCCGGATCAGTTTGAAAATCTGGATTTCCTGGAGAATTTAAACCAGGAACTGAAAAAGAAATATGCCTATCTGATCGTCAGGAAGGATGGAGAGATCATTTATTGCGGAATCGATGATCCGGATATGATCCTGGAAAGAAGTCTTCCGCTGTATGAGGAAGTTGATAATTCCTTCGAAGGAGGCATCTATCTGGATGGCGAAAGCCAGCATCTGATCAAACAGGTGGATTTTAAGTACAGTGATGGGGGAGAGGGAAGTGTATTCCTGGTTTCCAGTATGGATGATTATATCCCGGAAGCAAAAAGAATGTTTGTGGAACTTCTGATGATGGGGGTCCTGATCCTGCTGATGACCGGGTTTGCCCTGGTCAACTGGATTTATAAGTCCATATTAAAGCCGATGGACCAGCTTCAGAAAGCCACTCATGAGATCAAAAACGGCAATCTGGATTTCACATTGGATGTGGATATGGACAATGACGATGAGATCGGCCGTTTATGTCAGGATTTTGAGGAGATGCGGATCCGTCTGAAGGAGTCGGCGGAGGAAAAAGTCCAGTATGACAAGGAGAGCAAGGAGCTGATCAGTAACATTTCCCATGACCTGAAAACTCCGATCACAGCCATCAAGGGTTATGTGGAGGGAATCCGGGACGGCGTCGCTTCATCACCGGAAAAACTGGACAAATATATCCGCACCATTTATAACAAGGCTAACGATATGGATCGTCTGATCGATGAGCTGACGTTCTATTCCAAGATTGACACCAATAAGATCCCATATACCTTCTCTAAGATCAATGTAGCCAGCTATTTCCGGGACTGTGTGGAGGATGTGGGACTGGAGCTGGATGCCAGCAACATTGAACTGGGATATTTTAACTATGTTGATGAAGATGTGATGGTGATTGCCGATGCGGAGCAGATGAAGCGGGTGATCAACAACATCATCAGTAACTCGGTGAAATATCTGGACAAAAAGCGGGGTATCATCAACATCCGGATCAAGGATGTGGGAGATTTTATCCAGGTGGAGATCGAGGATAACGGCAAAGGCATCGCAGCCAAGGATCTGCCGAACATTTTCGACCGGTTTTACCGCACCGATTCTTCGAGAAATTCCTCCAAAGGAGGAAGCGGCATCGGACTTTCCATTGTCCGCAAGATCATCGAAGACCATGGCGGCAAGATCTGGGTAACCAGCAAAGAGGGAATCGGCACGGAGATCCATTTTGTATTAAGGAAATACCAGGAGGTTATACATAATAATGAAGAGAATTCTGATCATTGAGGATGAAGAGAGTATTGCAGAACTGGAGAAGGACTATCTGGAGCTTTCCGGCTTTGAGGTGGAGATTGAAAATGATGGCGCAGAGGGCTTAAAAAAAGCTCTGGGAGAAGAGTTTGATCTGTTTATTCTGGATCTGATGCTTCCGGGCGTGGACGGCTTTGAGATCTGCCGGAAGGTGCGGGAAGTGAAGAACACGCCGATCATCATGGTGTCCGCTAAGAAGGAGGATATCGATAAGATCCGTGGCTTAGGCTTAGGCGCAGATGACTACATCACTAAGCCGTTCAGCCCAAGCGAGATGGTAGCCCGTGTCAAAGCCCATCTGGCCCGTTATGAGCGTCTGATCGGCAGCAGTATGCCGGACAACGAGATCATCGAGATCCGCGGTCTGAAGATCGACAAGACCGCCAGAAGAGTCTGGGTCAATGGGGAGGAGAAGAATTTCACCACAAAAGAGTTTGACCTTCTGACCTTCTTAGCTCAGAATCCAAATCATGTGTATACAAAAGAAGAGTTGTTTAATAAGATCTGGGATATGGAATCGATCGGAGATATCGCCACGGTGACGGTGCATATTAAGAAGATCCGGGAGAAGATCGAATTTAATACGGCGAAGCCACAGTATATTGAGACGATCTGGGGCGTGGGATATCGGTTTAAGGTTTGATAAAAGAGGCACAAGATGGAATTTAGAGTGAAAAATGGAAAAAAGAACAAGAAAAACGCATCACGATTTGCGGCCTGCGCGGCGGCAGTGATGATGATCGGTGCAGGCACGATTGCTGGGGACTCCTGGCGGACAGCGGGAACGGTATATGCGGCAGCTGCACAGGAGACTTCTGCAGGAGCGGCTGCAGCGGTTGTACAGGCACCGACGTTTGATCCGGCGCGGTTTGTGCTGCCAGATCTGGCGAAAGTGCTGGTGGCAGTGGAAGGAACAGGCGGTTCTGCCTGCAAGGTGTATGCTTATGAGAAGATAGACGGTGTGTGGAAGCTGAAAGTGACTTCTGACGGCTATCTGGGAGCCAACGGTATGAGCAACCACCGTCATTCTGGCGATAAGACTACGCCTATTGGTGTGTTCTGCATGAATACGCCCTTTGGTCTGAAAGATGCACAGGTGGGTTTCCCGTCCAATTACGTGAAAGTGGACAGCAGCTATGTCTGGAGCGATATCAGCAACACTCTGGAGAAGGATTCATCTGGCAGGCAGGCCGGTGAGCGGGTTGGCGAGGAAAAATATAAGGGTTATTATGACTATGTTATTGACGCGGGATTCAATACCCAGGGGATTTTAGGGCAGGGTTCTGCATTATTTCTGCATTGTGCGGTGTCCTGGGAGACTTCGTCCTCTGGCTGTGTTGCCATTGAAGAGGAAAAGATGGCAGAGATCCTGAAGCTTTATGGCTCTTACGGAGATGGAGCCTGTTATATGGCCCTGGCACCGGCGGGAACCTTTGACCAGATTTACGGTGCTTATGGAGCTAATATGGGGCTGTCTCCAAAGGGAACCTTTGAGGGAACCGTTCGGTAGGTCTGCGTCACGGTTGTGTGGAATGTAAAAAGGTAGACTAGAGATTATTGCAGGAGTTTTTTGTATGTTTCAGTTACTATTGATCATTATTTACTTATCATTTATCAGTCTTGGTCTGCCAGATGCTCTTTTAGGTGCCGCCTGGCCGTCCATTCATCAGGAATTTCAGGTTCCGGTTTCCTATGCAGGAGTCATTTCCATGATCATTTCCGTGGGAACCATCATTTCCAGTCTGCAGAGTGACCGGCTGACTAGAAAATTAGGAACCGGAAAGGTAACCGCTGTCAGCGTGGCGATGACAGCGGTGGCATTGTTTGGATTTTCCATCAGCCATTCCTTTGTGGCGCTGTGTCTGTGGGCGATCCCTTATGGTCTTGGAGCCGGAAGTGTGGATGCCTCTTTGAATAACTATGTAGCGCTTCATTATGAGAGCCGTCATATGAGCTGGCTCCACTGTATGTGGGGACTGGGGGCATCCCTTGGACCTTATATCATGGGATATGTGCTGACCAGGGGAGAAAGCTGGAATATGGGTTACCGGGTCATCGGCATATTGCAGGTGGCGTTGACCATGGTTCTGGTGTTCAGTCTGCCGTTGTGGAAGAAACGCCCGGTGGCAGTCGGTGAAGCTGGAGAAAAAGAGGCAGAGGCTATTTCTCTGTGGAATGCAGTGCGGATTCCGGGAGTTAAGGAGATTCTGTTCTGTTTCTTCTGCTATTGTGCCGTGGAACAGACCACCGGACTGTGGGCTAGCAGCTATCTGACTTTGTATAAGCATATTCCGATGGAACTGGCAGCGAAATTTGCCAGCCTGTTCTACATAGGCATTACTGCTGGACGTGGAATCAGCGGATTTATTACCATGAAGCTCAATGATGTCCAGATGATCCGTCTGGGACAGGGAATTATCGCAGCGGGAATTCTGATCATGGTTCTGCCCCTTGGAGAAATGGCTTCGTTGGCAGGCTTTATCATCATCGGGCTGGGATGTGCGCCGATCTATCCATGCGTGATCCATTCCACTCCAGAGCATTTTGGACCGGAACGTTCCCAGGCGATCATTGGGATCCAGATGGCATGCGCTTATGTGGGAAGCTGTATTATGCCGCCGATTTTCGGACTGGTTGCTGCCCATATTTCTCTGGCGCTGCTTCCGGTGTATCTGTTTGGAGTACTGGCGCTGATGGTGGTGATGCATGAAAAGCTGGTGCGGAAATTAAGCCATAAGTGAGTATAAAACTGTGTAATTTTTCTCTGGTGGATTGTTTTTGAAACAGTTCTTGACAGGAAAAATTTCCTCTGATATATTATATTTGGGATAGAAGCGAGATGATTCGAGACAATCTTGAATCATCTTTTTTTGCGCAAGTAATGAGCCAAATTTGTGTATACACGAGATCCTGGCCAATACCGTGATAATGAGTGAAGCCTGCAAAGCGTGTTTCATTTCGTTTACGCGGGTAATCGATATAAATAAGAGTGAACAAGTAGAAACGGCACCCCCGACTTCAGGGGAATAGAAAGGAATTAAGAAATTAATGGAAGCAGTAAGATTTGATGAGTTACAGTTAGATGAGAGAATTGTCCGCGCAGTCACCGATATGGGATTTGAGGCGGCTTCTCCGATTCAGGCACAGGCGATTCCGGTACAGTTAGAGGGACTGGACATCATTGGACAGGCACAGACCGGTACCGGTAAGACCGCAGCTTTTGGTATTCCGCTGTTACAGAAGATCGATCCGGACAGCAAGAAGCTTCAGGCAATCGCCCTGTGTCCGACCAGAGAGCTGGCGATTCAGGTGGCTGAGGAGATCCGCAGACTGGCGAAATATATGCACGGAATCAAGGTTCTTCCAATCTACGGAGGACAGGACATCGTAAGACAAATCCGTGGCTTAAAGGATGGTACCCAGATCGTCATCGGTACACCGGGCCGTGTCATGGACCATATGCGCCGGAAAACCATCCGTTGTGATCATGTGCACACCGTGATCATGGATGAGGCGGACGAGATGCTGAATATGGGATTCTTAGAGGATATGGAGACCATCTTAAGTCAGCTTCCAGAGGAGCGCCAGACGGTTATGTTCTCTGCAACCATGCCTCCGGCTATCCAGGAAATTGCCCGCAAATTCCAGAAGGATCCGGTAAATGTAAAAGTTGTCAAAAAAGAATTGACAGTGCCGAAGGTAACTCAGTATTATTATGAAGTAAAGCCAAAGACAAAGGTAGAGGTTATGTGCCGTCTTCTGGATATGTACGCACCGAAGCTGTCTGTGGCATTCTGCAACACCAAGAAGCAGGTGGATGAGCTGGTACAGGAGCTCCAGGGACGCGGCTATTTTGCAGAGGGTCTTCATGGAGACTTAAAGCAGGAGCAGAGAGACCGTGTTATGAACAGCTTCCGTAACGGAGCCACGGAGATCCTGGTAGCCACGGATGTGGCAGCCAGAGGTATTGACGTAGACGATGTGGAGGCAGTATTTAATTACGATATTCCACAGGATGACGAGTATTATGTACATCGTATCGGCCGTACCGGACGTGCAGGCAGAGATGGCATTGCATTCAGCTTTGTAGTAGGTCGTGAGGTATATAAACTTCGTGATATCCAGCGTTACTGCAAGACCCGTATCATTCCGCAGGCAATCCCTTCTCTGGATGATATCACTGAGATCAAGGCAGAGAAGATCATGGATCAGGTAAAAGAGACCATCAATAATGTTGATCTGACGAAGATGATCCAGGTGATCGAGCAGAAGCTGGTGGAAGAGGATTACACTGCCATGGATGTGGCAGCTGCATTATTAAAAATTGCCATGGGTGAGGAAAATGAAGACATCGCAGAGAGCGGTCATTTAGCACCATCTCTGGATGAGTTGGATCGTTATGGCCGTGATAATCGCGGTCGTGGTGGAAGAAACAACGGCAGACGTGATGGGGGTCGCGGAAGCCGGGGTGGAAGAGATGAGAGAAACGGTAACGGTATGGCCCGTTTGTTTATCAACATTGGAAAGAACCAGAATGTCCGCCCAGGCGATATTTTAGGTGCGATCGCAGGCGAGTCCGGCATTCCGGGACGTATGGTCGGAAGTATTGATATGTATGACAAATATACGTTTGTTGAGGTTCCGGAGGAGAATGCAGAGTCCGTATTAAAAGCTATGAAGAATGCAAAAATCAAAGGTAAAAATATCCGTATGGAAGTGGCAGGTTCCAAGGGTAGATAAACGCTCCGCGAGGATGCGCAGTGATTCTGTAAAGAATATGTCAGCTTACGCTGACCAGAATCACGCGCCAAGTCTCACGGACGTTCGACTTGAAAGGAGGTATTTGAGGTATGGTGATTCAGAGCAGGCGTGTATGGATCAGCGGGCAGTTTCTGGAGGCAGCGCTGAAGGTTGAGGACGGAAAGATCGTGCAGATCTATCCGTATGGAACGGTAAAGGCGGATGTGGACTACGGAACGAAACGGATTGTTCCGGGATTTATCGATGTCCATACCCATGGTGCCTATGGATTTGACACCAATGATGCCGAAAAAGATGGTTTACGAAACTGGATGAAACGGATTCCGGAGGAAGGTGTTACTGCGATTCTTCCAACGACAGTTACCCAGATGCCGGACGTTCTGACTGCTGCAGTAGCCAATGTGGCAGAGGTAGTCAGAGAGGGCTACGAGGGTGCAGAGATCTTAGGTATTCATTTTGAGGGACCATATCTGGATATGGAGTACAAGGGAGCGCAGCCGCCGGAAGCGATCGCCGTACCGTCTGTGGAGCAGTTCCAGATGTACCAGAAAGCGGCCAATGGCCTGATCCGCTATATCACATTGGCACCGGAGCATGACCCGGAGTTTGCACTGACCAGATACTGCAAGGAAACAGGCGTGGTGGTCAGCATGGGTCATTCTTCCGCAACCTATGAGCAGGCGATGATGGGCATCGCCAACGGCGCTACATCCATGACTCATGTGTTTAACGGCATGACACCATTCCATCATCGCAAGCCTGGCCTTGTGGGTACTGCCTTTCGTGTCAGAGATATCTACGGCGAGGTGATCTGCGATGGATGCCACTCCCACCTTGCAGCACTTAACGATTTCTTTGCGGCAAAGGGACGGGATTACAGCATCATGATCAGCGATTCCCTTCGAGCAAAACACTGTCCTCCGGGCGGTGAGTACGAGCTTGGCGGTCATCCGATCGAGATCCGGGACAATGGCCTGGCATACCTGAAGGGAACCGACACCATCGCCGGAAGTACCCTGCATATCAACCGCGGACTGCGGCTGCTGGTTGAAGAGGCACTGGTGCCGTTTGACGCTGCGTTAAATGCTTGCACCATCAATCCGGCCAGATGCTTAAGAGTTGATGACCACAAAGGCCGTCTGGCAGCAGGATACGATGCAGATCTTGTTGTGCTGGAAGATAACTATGATGTCTGCCAGACATATTGTAAGGGCGTAGCGATGCTTTAATTGTTCGATAGAAAAGAAAAAAGGCTGTCCAGGTGATCTGGACAGCCTTTTTCTTTAGGAGTTTATAAAATGATTGTGGGTTATTTTCTCCATCCCTCTGGCAGATATTTCATGGTATTCTCGATCATATCGTCAGCCAGCTTCTTCACATCCTCAACAGATGGATTGTGGCCTTTTACCAGTGGGTCGTTTAAGAATGCCTTGTATACCAGTTCGCGGTCGCAGGTGAGAGCAGCCTGTAAGGTGTACTCGTGGTTTTCTACGTGCGGTTTCACCAGGTTTAAGACGCCTTCTGGCAGATTGCCGGCGATCAGTGGTTTGATAGAATCACGGCTGAATACAGCGTTGGTCTCTACGACTGCACTTGCTGGCAGATTCGGGATCTGAAGGTTGGTGTTTGGAATGTTGACATTGCTGACAACACGGTCAAGGCCGCACAGGGACTTGATCAGCAGGATACCCTCTTCTCCGGATGGTTTTAATTCGATTTCCTGCTCGCCGCTTACCAGACGGGCACTCTTAGCCAGACGCTCTTTTAAGTCGTTCTTTCTCCATGCAACGGTGGTCAGGCCGAATTTCCAGCTCTTTACGGTCTCAGGATCATTTAAGTATTCGTTGCCAGGCATAAACTCAGCCAGGTGACGGTCACCGGCAGCTGCGATCAGACCGTAGCGGCGGAACAGATCAAATTTTACACGATGAGCGCAGGCAAAGGTGCTGTTTGCCCAGTTCCTATCTGGCTCATTGTAGCCCTCTTCAAAATGTTTATCAATATAGTCCCGATAGATTGGGAACAGATCCAGTCCTTTATAGGAAGCCTGATCGAACCAGGTGAAGTGGTTGATACCCAGAACATTGACCATGATATCCCGGCGGTCGATATCCTTGATTCCGGTGACCTCTTCGCAGATTCCCTTCAATACCTTCTGAGTACCGAATACCTCATGGCAGCAGCCAAATGCCTTGATCTCCGGGAAGGTATGGTACAGAACCTTCACGCACAGGGTCATTGGGTTGGTGTAGTTGATGACCCATGCCTTCGGGCAGTACTCCTTGATCGCATTAGCAATGTCTACGAACATTGGGAGTGTACGCAGAGAACGGATGATTCCGCCAGGACCTGCGGTGTCGCCAACGGACTGATAGATGCCTAAACGCTCTGGAAGATGTACGTCGGACTCCATCTCATCAAAGGTACCAGGAAGAATGGAGATCACAACGAAATCTGCACCGGTCAGTGCATCGCCGATGGTCTTGCAGGTGGTGTAGTTCCATTTGCCAATGGTATCAGGACGCTCAGTTAAGTGATTGCCGATGATCTCATTGTGTTTTGCTGCTTCCTCGTCAATATCGTAAAGACGGATGGTTCCGCTTAAGGAGTCATCCATGGACAGGTCAGTCATAAAGGTCCATGCCCAGCCTCTGGAGCCGCCGCCGATGTAAGCAATGTTAAGGTCTGTTATTTTGTTGTCTGCGTATTTCATTAGAAAACCCTCCTTATAAAATTTGGTGTTATGAATCAATTCCGAATTTCTTATGGACTTATCATACTATAAACGAGTATAATATTCTTATAAAATTGGTTACAAAACTTTAATTTTCGTATTATTGGCTACAAAATGCAAGATTTCTACTGGAGGTTCTACTGGCGGATGCGTTAATGATGAGGCGGATCAGGAGCAAAGATCAGGAGCAAAGATCAGGAGCAAAATCAGGAGTATAGATAAGCAGCATAGATCAGCAGACCAGGAAAGGATACAGAGAAGATGGAGCGGACATTATATAAACATATCATAGACGGGCTGGAGATGGATCAGGTGATCCGTGACCATGAATATTCCATGGTGTCCAGACACCTTCATGAGACGTATGAGCTTTATTATCTGGCAGAAGGACAGCGGTATTATTTCATAGAACGTCAGACCTATCTGGTGAAAGCCGGGGATGTGGTGCTGATCAAACCTAATCTGATCCATAAGACCAGTATAGCCGGAGAGTCTTACCATAACCGGATCCTGCTGCAGATTGACAGGGCATTTATGGACGGAGTGTTGAAAGCCTGCGGACTTGAGAACATGGAGACGGTGTATGGGCAGGATGCGGAGATCCTGCATATTTCCGAGGAAAAACAATCGGTGATCCTGGAATTATTTGCGTCTATGGAACGGGAAATGGCACAGAAGCAAAAAGGGTGGCTGACAGCAGTAAAGCTGCAGCTGGCCAGATTATTATTAGAAATAACCCGCTGTCCACAGATCACAGAGCAGCCGATGCAGAATGGCACATGGAACCGGATCGGAACCGGACATGGAGAAAACTGGATAGAAGGAAGAACTCTGGCTCAGGAAGAGCAGAAAAAGGATAGTGGGGCATCTGCCAGATTAGAAAAAGGTCGAGCTTCTACGATCTGGAAACACCAGAAAGTCAATCAGGTAGCGGATTATCTGGGCAGACATCCGGAGACCAGCGAATCCTTAGAGGAACTGGCGAAACGTTTTTACATCAGCAAATCCTATTTAAGCCGGATTTTCCGGGAGGTGACCAGCTTCACGGTCAATGAGTACAAAAATGTCAGCCGCATCAAAAAATCCCAGCAGCTGCTTTTGCACAGCGACTGTTCCATTACAGAAGTTTCTGACCTGCTGGGATTTGAAAATCTGACCTATTATGAACGGGTATTTAAGAAATACACCGGTGTCACTCCGTTAAAATACCGGAAAGAGAATGGTTATTCAAGATCTTTTTAAATTGTCCCGGGGTGTATCCGGTGGTCTGTTTGAAGGACCGGATAAAGTTGGAATAGTCATTAAATCCGGACAGATGGCACACCTCGGAGACCGTGTGATCCTGGGATAATAAGGTTTTGGCAAGAGCCACCCGTTTGACCAGCACATACTGGAAAATGGTGCTTTCCGTTTCTGACTTAAACAGATGGCTCAGATAATATTTATCCAGGGAAAGTGCACTGGAAATGGAATCCAGAGTCAGGGATTCGGTCAGGTGACTGTCAATATAATTCATGATGGCCTGTGTGCGGTGAGGAGAGGGCAGGATGGTTTTCGGCGCTGTGCGGTTCCAGGCTTCATTGATCAATACCAGAAGCTGCAGCACCAGGGCTGTGGCCAGAATATCATTGCCGTAGTGTTCGGTCCCGTTTATGGCATTTTTTAAGGAGTGGGCCAGTTCCAGAAAATGCACCCGGTCCGCATCAGATAAGGAGACCAGATTGCCTTCTCCGGGCTTCCGGTGAAAACAGGTCAGCAGGTTGGTACGGGAGGTGCAGTATTGTTTGATGAAATCCGGGCTTACGTGGATCACGATCCGGCTGAAGGGCGTATTGGTGGTGTTGATGGCCTTATGGATTTCATTGGAAGAAAATAAGATCAGGCTTCCCGGAGTCATGTTGTAACAGACATTTTCCACAAAATACTGGACATAGCCGTCTAACAGATAGTAGAGTTCAAAGCGGTTATGCATGTGAAATTCCGTATTTCCGGCGGCCGGACTGGTCATCATGTCACAGCTGAAGGGCTGATTGGAATAATCATAATGGTACTCCCGGCTTTTATTGGTATGAGAATTCATAGTGCCTCCTAAACTAGACAATCTACGCATGCTTTTTATCAATTTATGCAAACATATGGACTATAAATAAGTATATAATAGAGTTATCTAAAATGCAATAGGAGGGGTTTTTCATGGAAAAGGTAAGACTTGGTATTATTGGTATGGGTAACATGGGTTCCGGCCATGCAAAGAATCTGATGGACGGAAAGGTACCTGAGATTGAGATTACTGCTGTGGCAGACCGCAAGGAAAGCCGCCGCCAGTGGTGTAAAGAGAATCTTCCAGAGAACGTAAAGATTTTTGAAGAAGGAAAAGATCTGATCGCAGCAGAGGATGTATGTGATGCAGTTCTGATCGCAGTTCCACATTATCAGCATCCGGAGCTGAGTATTGACGCACTTCAGCATAATCTGCATGTGATGTGTGAGAAACCTGCAGGTGTTTATACCAAACAGGTTCGTGAGATGAACGAAGTGGCAAAGAAGACCAACCGTGTATTTGCCATGATGTTCAACCAGAGAACCAACTGTGTATACCGCAAGATGCATGAGTTAGTAACCAGCGGCGATTTAGGTGCCATCAAGAGAGTAAACTGGATCATCACAGACTGGTATCGTACCCAGTCCTATTATGATTCCGGTGACTGGAGAGCTACCTGGGAAGGCGAAGGCGGCGGTGTTCTGTTAAACCAGTGCCCACACAACCTGGACCTGATCCAGTGGATCTGCGGCATGCCATCTAAGGTACAGGCATTCTGCCACGAGGGCAAATGGCATGACATTGAGGTTGAGGATGATGTAACTGCATATTTAGAGTATCCGAACGGAGCAACCGGTGTATTTATCACCTCTACTGCAGACGCTCCAGGTACCAACCGTTTCGAGATCACCTTAGAGAAAGGCAAACTGGTATGTGAGAATAACGTTCTGACTCTTCATGAGTTGGAAGTCAGCGAGCGTGAGTTCTGCAAGACAGCCAAAGGCGGATTTGATAAGCCACCTTGCCATGTAAAAGAAGTAGAGACTGACGGATTAAATGAGCAGCATGTAGGTGTATTAAGAGCATTTGCCGGCAGAATCCTTCACGGAACTCCATTAGTAGCAGAGGGAGAAGAGGGTATCAACGGTTTGACTCTTTCCAACGCAATGCATTTATCCAGCTGGTTAGGACATGCAGTGGAGCTTCCATTTGATGAAGATCTGTTCTTAGAGGAGCTGAATAAGCGTCGTGCAAACTCCAAGAAGAAAGAGCATGTAAAAGAGTTAGTTCTGGATACCGTGAACTCTTATGGTTCCAAGCAGAGCGTATAAGTTCAGGCATACATAGAAAGGGGATTCTATTCTTATGTGGGATAACATTGTTTTAAGCGGTTTTGCAGATGAGATCGATCCAAGCCTGGACGAGCAGATCCGTGTACTGAAAAAGCTGGGCATGAACCATATCGAGATGCGCGGCGTGAATGGCAAAGGTCTGGTGGAGTATACACTGGAAGAAGCCAAAGAGATTAAGAAAAGACTGGATGCAGAGGGTTTTGCCCTTTCTTCCGTTGGCTCTCCGATCGGTAAGATCAAAATTACCGATGATTTCGAGCCTCATATGGAATTATACAAACATACTGTAGATCTGGCACATCTGATGGAAGCCAAATATATCCGTATGTTCAGCTTCTTCATGCCAGAAGGCTGCGAGGACTACAGCCCATACAGAGATGAGGTTATGGCCCGTCTGGGTAAATTCGTAGACTATGCAAAAGCCAATGATATCATCCTTCTTCACGAGAATGAGAAAGACATCTACGGCGATGTAGCTTCCCGCTGCTTAGAGATCCAGAAGAACTTCTACTGTGATCACTTCAAGGCAGTATTTGACTTCGCGAATTTTGTACAGTGCAAGCAGGACACCTTAGAAGCTTATGAGATGATGAAGCCATACGTGGAGTATATCCACATCAAAGATGCCAGATGGGATGACGCCAGCGTTGTACCTCCGGGAACCGGAGACGGTCACGTAGCTGAGATCCTGGCCAAATTCAAAGCCGCAGGCTATCAGGGATACTTATCCTTAGAGCCACATCTGGCTGACTTTGCCGGTTTTGCTGCATTAGAGATGAACGCTTCCCAGAAAAAGAAATTAGGTGGAGAAGAAGCCTTCACTCTGGCACATGACTCCTTAGTGAAGATCATTGAGAGCCTGTAATATGGTAAGATAAAAAAGAGCGTGTGAAAATGATTTCTCATTTTTCGCACGCTCTTTTTATACCTCTCAGTTATTTTAACGCTTCACACAGGGCGATCAAAGTCAATGACTGTCCATAAGCCATTGGCCGGATCACAATATTCTTATAATGATCTGCGTCATATCCCATTCCGGTACCAGCTGAAACATTTAATACAGTTCCATCCTCATCTACCTGTGCACAAAGCCCTGCCACAGCTTTTTCTGCACATGCTGCATAAGATTCATCCAGAATACCCAGCTTCAGCGCCTTCAAAATACCAGCCGTGATCGCTGCAGAACCAGAAGTTTCCTCATAACTGGTCGGGTCAGTCAGAACCGTATGCCACAGTCCGTCTGGAGCCTGTAATTTTCTCAAGGTCTCTACCTGTGCCTTAAAGGTATCTACGATATAGTTGTAAACGCCTGGATCCAGGGTATCCTTTGCCACATCCAGATATTCCAGAATTCCATAAGTGAACCAGGAATTGCCCCTGCACCAGAAGATACCGCCAAAGTTGGAATTCTCCGGGAAGCTCCAGCCGTGGTACAGAAGTCCGGTATGTTTGTCATAAAGATATTTAATATGTACCAGCACCTGTCTGGTGGATTCCTCGATCCAGTCTTTGCGGTTGTAGAGGTGTCCCATCTTATTTAAGAACAGGACTGTCATAAATAAGGTATCTGCCCAGATCTCGCCGTCATTTAACTTGATGCCGTTGCGGTCACCGATGGCAGTCGTCACATGTTGGAAGCCGTGATCCCTGGTTTTTGGCAGGTCATGCATCAGCCATTCTGCCTGGTCTAAGCACATTTTCTCGTATTCCGGTTTGCCAAGGGCGTTTAACAGGTTACAGATCATCAGATAAGGAGTAGTAGTGTTGATGTTGCGGCTTGGCAGACCCTTTTTCAGGTTATTCTGGATCCAGTTTTCAAAGAAGTCCAGATACCGGTTATCTCCGTAGAAATTCTGGAGCTTATACAGGCCGTATAAACCTACACCTTGAGGCCAGTCCCATTCCTCAATGCCGAAATCTCTGGCGATCAGGCCCTGGTCGGATTGCTCTTTGGAAGTGTTTTTGTCGCTGTCATAATCCGCACCTCCCAGGTTCATCAGCTTGTCCATTACCTTGTGAATGATTGGTAATAATTGTTCGTTTGTCATGTTATTCCCCTCCATTTAATTTTTTTGCATAGGCGCTGGGTGTCAGCCCCGTGCTTTTTTTAAAAATCTGGCTGAAATACTGCGGATTGTTGCCGCAGCCCACCTGCTGGGCTACCCATTGGATCTGTTCTGAATGGCCATCGGCCAATAACTGCTTCGCTTTCTGAATCCTAAGGGCCGTAAGGTAAGCAGAGAATTTCTGCCCGGTTTCCTTGATAAAACGTTTGCTGACGTAATCCACATTCATAAAGAGATAATTTTCGGAGATCCACTTTAAGGTCAGATTCGGATCGTCCAGATGCTCTTCCACATACTGGATGATATTTTCAATCAGAGGACTGATATTCTGTGAGCCGTTGGCTGCCTGCTGTTCCAGCATGGCAGTTAATTGCTTCATGATCATAGCCCGCAGGGGCTCCAGCTCTGTCTGCTGGTTTAATTCCAGCAGGAATTCCGTGGCATCTGTGGAAGAAGTGCGCTTTCCGTTGGAGGTCAGCTTGATCACCGTGCGTGATCCGGTCTGGCGAAGAAAATCAAGGTTGGTGATCCCATCCAGAAGTCCCCGGAGCTCCTGTAGATGGTTTTCCTGCATTTCTGCGGATTCATCAGGAAGATATGAAGTAAGCTGCTCCATTTTCAAGATCAGTCCCCGGTAGTTGCAGATAGGAACCGGCTGTAAACCATTCATAAAATAAATGGTTCCGTAGCGGCGGATCTTGCTGATCAGCTGTTCCAGCAGGGAGGCCAGATTGGAAAAGGAGAGTCTGCGGTATTCCAGCGCCGGAGCTACATTGGAGCTCAAGGAACGGAAATAGGAGTCCATGCGGTCATAGGACACCTGATGGCTTTCAAAAAACAGAAGCAGGGTGTTTTTTACATAGATGCTGTAAAGAGAAATACCGGGGGCTTCCTGCCGCATATATTGGTAGATCAGGTTCAATGCCGGATCACGCTGGTTTTCTTCTACATAATAGAAAAAACACAGTTCGTAGCCGGTATTGGAAAAATCCATGTATCCGGAGTAGGAATCCCAGGAAGGACCATCTCCGTCCTGCAGAAAGATCCGTTCATGGATGATATTTGATAATAGGTTGTAATGCAGGTTGGTGACCAGATTTTTCTGCCGTTCCTGCATATCCTGAAATGCCTTCTGGTGGAAATGTTCTTTGATCACATCCTGTATACTTTCGATGATCTGGTCTTCGTTACAGGGTTTTAACAGATAGTGGTGTACCCGGAACCGCATAGCCTGCTTGGCGTATTCAAATTCTCCGAATCCGGATAACAGGATAAACTGGATATTTAAGTCTGTCTGGGAGATTTTCTCGATCAGTTCCAGCCCAGACAGTCCCGGCATGCGGATATCTGTCAGCACAATGTCCGGACATTCATCCAGGATCATGTTATAGGCTTCGATCCCGTCGCTGCATAAGCCGATCAACTCAATTCCCAGGCTGTTCCAGTCGATCATTTTTGAGATAGATTCCCGGATGATCCGTTCATCATCCGCAATGATTAGTTTTAACATGAAAACTCCTTTCTAGGTGCTGTGGCCCTGTCAGACGGTCAGAGATGCTTCCGCATCTGGTGACAGAATTACCGGTTTTAATGGATATACCAGCTTTGCCACGGCCAGCTCTTCCTCATTATAGAGGGTCAGCCCATAGGCTTCACCATAGGTGATCTGCATTCGTTTCTGGATATTTAAAAGGCCGATACCAAAGCCGTGAGGCTCGATCTGCCGGTTTTCCAGCTTGGAAAGAAGGTCATCCTCGAAGGCAGAACCGTCATTTTTTACATAGATGATCAATTGATCCTTTTCCGGACAAGCTTCTGCAGAAATGGAGATCAGACAGCCTTCCGTATTTTCTTCCAGGCCATAGCGGATGGCATTTTCCACCAGAGGCTGTAAGGTCAGCTTTAAAACGTAACAGCTTAACAGGTTTTGCGGGATATCCGTCTGGTAATTCAGACGATCCTCGAACCGGTATTTCTGGATGGTGATATAATACTGGATCAGCTCCAGCTCTTTTTGCAGGGGAACCTGCTTGGATCGGTGATCCAGGGTGATCCGCAGAAGACTTCCCAGGGCTTCTGCCATGGCGGAAATGTCCTTTGCGCCCAGAATTTTGGCCCTCCAGTTGATGGATTCCAGAGTATTATACAGAAAATGAGGGTTCATCTGATTTTCCAGAGCCTTAAACTGTGCCTCTTTGATCAGGATCTCATTTAAGTAATTGGTCTGGATCAGCTGGTTGACCTCGTTGACCATATGGTCAAACTGGCGGTGGAGGATTCCAAGCTCGTCTTTGCGGTTTTCGTAATCATAGTCATTTTCCAAAGGCTCCTTTTGTCCGTCACCGAATCGCCGAATCTTCATAAGAAGACGGTCAAAATGGCGGGTGATAGAGTCGATCAGCCAGGAAGACAGGGTAAATGACAGGATCACCGACAGGATGAGGATGATGATCACCAGCCGGATGCTGGTATTTAAGGAAGAACGGATGTTGTCAAATGGGATCAGACAGACGTAATTCCAGTCAAAGCCAGGGATCTGGCCCTTCACATAAAAAGAGTTTTCATTGCCAATGTGCAGAGAATTATAGTGACTGGGAAACAGTGTCTGGTAGTGTTTTAAAGCCTTCTCCGCAATCTGCGGGGAATGGTACATGAGCAGGCTGTTATCATATAGAAGATATTGTGCCTGTTGTTGGAGAAAGCCGGGTGATGAGCTCTCAGTGACCAGACCATTGAGATCGACACAGACCAAAAGGATGCCGAGAGTGTCCAGCTGCAGGTATTCAGCTCTGCGGATCGCTTTGAGCATAAACAGTCCATAATCCTCTGCATAATCTGTGATCCAGATCGTAGCACCATCCGCTTTTCTTGCACGTTCACACAGATCCTGCTCGATGGTGGCAGGGAGTACTGCACTTCCTGCAGGAACATGAGTATGGATCGACACCGTACCCTGATACAGATTCATGTAGCGGATATGGTCTTTGCGGAAGTTTGTGCAATACTCACTGAGGGAGTGGTAGACGTGGCGGTACGCCAGGTTCGCTTCCTGGGGATTTTGGGTATCTTTCATAATTCCAAGATAGTTTTGGATGTTGTTGTCGGAAAGAAATAAATCCGCCATGCTGTTTAGGTTGTTTAAGTTGTTCTGTACCTTCAAGGCAGAGGAAGACAGAGCAGAGGCTGCTGTTTTATAGAGCACGCTGTCGTAAGCGGTAGTGACGAAGTGAAGACCCGTCAGAGCCGCTGTTGATAGTAATGCGATACAGAGCAGCACGATGACCTGGATTTTATGTTTTAAGGGCATGTTGCATATAAATGGTTTCATAATAAAAGAATGTCCTTCAAGGGTTAGTTGTTATAATATAGAAATTATATACAAAATAACAAACAAAAACAATCTTTTATTAGGAAAAGACGGGTAAATTAAACAAAAACATCGCTTTTGTAAAGAATTAAGTTACCAAATCAGGAAAGCTTTATCCTGTAGTTTTAAGGATGCTTCTAACAAGAAATAGTCTCCGTAAATGATTGGAACCTGTCGGTCTTCGCCCCGGTGGTATTTAGCGGAGCCACACTGCAGCAGACCATCGGTGTCCGGATTCCAGTCAGAGAAATCGCGGGTTAGTTTTTCATAGATTTTCCATGCAGATTTCTCATAGAGCGGTTTTTCATATTCACTCACCCATTCAGCAATTTCTAATAATCCACAGGCAGCACAGGCGGCAGCGGTAGTATCATAATAAACTGGTTCCTCAGGCGCCCGGAAATCAATCAGGGACACATAGTCTGTCAGGGAGATATTGGCCAGAAAATAGTGGGCAACCTGTTTGGCGGTATTTAAATAGGATAGTTTTTTTGTATACCGATAAGCCAGAGCCAGACCATAGATGGCCCACGCTTGTCCTCTGGCCCAAGAAGAATTCTCTCCGTATCCCTGACCACCTGGGGCAGCTAGTACTTCTCCGGTGGCCTCATCAAATTCCACGATATGGTTGCAGGAGCCGTCTTCCCGGACAATATTCTGCAGTACGCTGTTCAGATGATGGATGGCAGTCTGACGGTAGTGATCTCCGGCACCCTGGTCAGCAGCCCAGAATAATAGCGGCAGATTCATGACGCAGTCGATGATCATCTGGCTTAAGCCCGGACGGTTCCATGCCCGGATGTATTCACCAGCAGGACAGTAGCGGGAAGCTAAGACAGCGGCTGCCCGGAGCCCCCGCTTGCGGGCTGTTGGGTCATCGGTGAGACGGTAATGGGCTACGGCTGTGTGAAGCCACAGAAATCCCACATCGTGATCCAGAAGATCGAAATTGTCAAATGCCTTCTCCAGACGATTTTCTAGGGAAATGGCTTCCTTCTGGTATTTGTTATCGCCCTCTGCGTGGTACATCTGCCACATGATTCCGCCCCAGAATCCGTTGGTCCACCAGTTGATTATGGAGCCATCGAATTCTGGATATACTCCATTTACGGGTATGTACGGGATTCGCCCATTCATCCGGTCGCATTCAGCGGAAAATTTCTGTTTCATGGATTCATAGGTGGCGGACAAGTATTCTTTTTGTTGTTTATTCAAGTTCATAGCAGTCTCCTTTGCCAGTGATAATTTTGCCGGGTTTCATAAATCCGGTAACAGTCGAGAAGATCTCATAGATACCTGGTTTTAAGGAAGCGGTAACTGATGGGATCTTTGTCAGCGGATACATCAGGTTCACATTTGGAGCAGCATTGATCACCTGGCCTTTCGTTTCTACAGGCTGTCTGCTGCAGGTCAGTTCCATGGAAATCTGGCTGTAACCGTTGGAATCTCCAGCTTTGGCAGAAGTTGAGTCTTCCTGTGTTTTCATAGCGGCAGTGACCGGATAAGAGAACCCGCCCAGGTTGATCTTACAGGAAATGGCAGTGTTGATCCGGTGTATTCCGGTGTATCCGTGTTCTGTCGGGATCAGCCTGGTCTCTACGGTGATTCCCTCTAATGGACTCCAGGTGCAGGTGACTTTACCGTTTGCGATCTGGTACTGGGAACACTGTTTCCGTACAAACCAGACACCATAGGCTTCAAAAGCCAGCATATTATCAGGAGCCACTTCGTAAAGTCTCTGGGTGCTTCTTGGAACAGAAAAGCCAAAGACTGTAGAGTAAGCAAATTTTGAGTATTTGGCAGCGGAATGGCTCTGTACAACTGCTGGATACTGCCCTGCAGTCAGTGCGAATGCCTGTCCGGGTTCGTGAGTGATGACCATGTTGCACTCTGGAATCGTGATGATTGGTTTCCATACTGGCTCGACCTCTTTCTCACTCCAGAAACTATCATCATCAGCAAGGGCTAATGGGAAGAATGTTTTAAATGCCCAGTAAGGAGAACCAGGAGAGTTATAGCCCTCAGACATCAGCAGGTTTGGATAGTGGTAACCTACGGTCAGTACACCACCGTTATCGAAGATAGGCTGTGCCATCCAGTGTTCCATATGAAGCCGCAGAAGGTGTTTTAATTCCCCACGTCTTGGGCAGTTATCTTTCAAGACAACGATGCAGGCACTAAAGAAAGCCGCCTGAGCGAAACGGTAGGTCATGGAGCGGCCATAAGCCAGCGCACGACCCTGGTCATCAAACCAGTAGCGGAAGGTCTCTAAGAATTCTACAGCACGATTGCGGTATTTCTCGCAGCGCTCCGGGTCTTCCTTTTCCATGAAATACACATATAGCAGGCAGTAAAAATGGATTCCGAAGGAGATATAATAATCTTTCTGAGGTCGGTTGCCGTCTCCGTACCAGCCATGATCTAAGTAGAAGGACTCATAACGGTCGATGCCCTGTAGGATTCGTTCTTTAGAATACGGTTTTTTAAGCTTTTTCAGGGCCAGATTGGCTAAAACCACAAAGAAATGCCAGTTGTTATCCGGGACAATGGCGCTGTTTGCCTGGTACAGCCAGGAGGCCAGATGATTCTGCTCTTCTGACGTCATGCGGTTCCAGATGACATCTGGTGTCATCATCAGGTTGCAGCTTAAAGCGGCTATTTCTACGATCTTTTGGTCACGGTCATGAATGTCGCCCCAGTAAGCCGGGTGATCTGGATCTGTTCCATGGCGGACACAGTTTAAGAAATGATCTTTCCATTCCTCTGCCTCTTTGCCGTTATCAGCCCAGTATGGGGTCAGGCCCCACAGAAGCCTCATAGCACCTTCCATTTCTGCGATCTTCATGCCATATCCGGCTGCGAATCCACCTAAAGGAAGACCCGCTTTCTCTTCTGAAAAGCGGGTCTTTAAAGGTTTCAGCATAGCCAGAAGAGATTGTTCTAGTTGATGTTTCAAGTTGAATGTTTCTTCCATGCTGATATTTCCTTTCTGAAATTGTAAAATTGAGGTATTGCAGGTCAGCCATAGGGTTTAGCCCTTGACTGCACCGATCGTTACGCCCTTAACAAAGTATTTCTGTACAAACGGGTAGATGATCATGACAGGAACCATGCTGACAACGATCAGTGAGTACTTGATAACGCCTGCCAGTTGAGATACCTTCTCTGCCAGCTCCGGGTCGGATACGGTAGATGGATCGATCTGGCCGGAGATCAGGATCTCCTTTAAGAACAGGGTCAATGGGAATAAATCCCGGTTTCTTAAATAGATCATGGCGTTAAAGTAAGTGTTCCAGTGCGCTACACCGTAAAACAGCACCAGCACCGCTAAAACAGCCTTGGACAGCGGCAGAACTACCTTGAACAGATACTGGATATCCGTACAACCATCTAACTGAGCGGCCTCCAGAAGTTCATTTGGAATGCTGTTCTGTAGGAAGGTTCTGGCGATGATCATGTTATAGATACTCATGGCGCCAGGCAGAAGCAGGGACCAGCGGGTATCTATGATTCCCAATTTGGATACCAGAATGTAGTGGGTGATGATACCGCCATTGAAGAACATGGTAAAGGTGAAAAACAGCATCAGCTTGTCTCTTCCCACCAGGTCTTTTCTGGATAATGGGTAAGCGGCCAACATGGTCAATGCCACGTTGATAATAGTTCCGAAGAAGGTATAGAACAGGGAGTTCATAAAACCTTTCCAGATGTTTACGTTATGAAAAACCGTGTCATATCCCACAAAGCTGATATCCACAGGCCAAAGGACTACCTTACCGGACTGTACGGCAGTACCAGAGGAAAAGGAGGCGGATACTACGAAAATACATGGGTATAAGATCAGTAAAAAGATAACGGTCAGAATCAAACCGGAGATTAAGTAGAACATCCGGTCACCCATTCCGGTCTTGACTTTTCTTCTTGTTGTGAGTTCCATTTCTTTCATTCCTTTCTGTGCTGCCTAGAAGATTCCAGAACCGCTTAATTTTTTTGTGATCTTATTGACAGATAAAAGCAGGATGAAGTTGATCACAGAGTTAAACATACTGATGGCTGCGGATAAGGAGAAATTGGTGATTCCGCTGGCAAGACCGACTTTGTAAACATAGGTGGAAATGATTTCACTGTAGTTTAAGTTTAAGTCGTTCTGCATCAGCAGTACTTTCTCGTATCCCACGTTCATAAGCTGCCCAACCGCCAGAATCAGCATGATGGTCGCTGTCGGTAAGATGGATGGGAGGTCAATGTACCATATTCTCTGGATGCGGCTGGCTCCATCGATCTCTGCAGCCTCATGAAGGGAGGTATCCACGCCAGATAAAGCAGCGATATAAATAATTGCGCTGTATCCCATATTCTGCCATACGCCGGACCATACATAGATGTGTTTAAATGCTGGACCGCTGGCTAAAATATTGGGGCCATTCTGACCGGTTAACATGGTGTATAAGGTTCCGTAAATACCGGTACGATTGCTTAAGATCTGGGTCAGAAGGCCAACCATGATAACAGTCGAGAAGAAATGTGGGATATAAGTGACTGTCTGGATCACTTTTGCGTATTTCTGGCTCCTCATGGAGTTTAACAGAAGGGCAAACAGGATCGGAAGTGGGAAGGATATCGCCAGGCTGTACAGAGATAAAGTCAGTGTATTCTTTAAGACCATGAAAAATTTATAGGATTTAAAGAAATCCTTAAAATGTTTCAGTCCGACCCATGGACTTCCTAAAATTCCCTTGCGGAAATCATACTGTTTGAAAGCAATGATCAGTCCTCCCATCGGGACATACGCAAAGATAATAATGTAAAGCAGTGGGAGGAGGAGCAGCAGATAAAGCTGCCACCTCGCCAAGATCTTCTTTTTCATGCGGTTATCCTTCCCTTAAGTTTTATTTCATTCGATCATAAGCTGCCTGTGAGTTCTCAACCCAGGTCTGGAGGCCGATGGTGTCTAACTCGCTCTTGTAAGCCTCCCATTCTTTGTCATCCAGTGGACGTGCACCGGTGATGAACTGAGCCATGCTCTGGCTTACATAAGTAGAGATGTTTACAGTGATCTCAGACTGCTCCGTTGCCTCGTCGTTGGTGTAGGGTAACACTGGAAGCAGTTTGTCTGGGTGAGCCGGATAGTTGTACTCGTAGTTGTCTGCGTAGAACTTCATGGATTTAATGCTTGCGTCATATGGCTTGTTCTGAACTACACCCTGATCCTGTTTGATGGTAAAGTAACGAGGATTGATGTCTCTCCAGAATGTGGCGTTGTTCTGTCCCCAGATATCATTCAGAACCAGAACGCTCTTTTCATCGGTTAAACCAGCTTCAAGATAAGCATTGGAAAGGCTTTCATCATTTAATTTTTCTGGATCAGTTGTCCAGTCGACATCCTTTTCGCCATAACGGGTAATGATGGACAATTCAGGATCATAGAACAGATCGCCAAGTTTCACAGCCAGCTCTGGGTTCTGACAGGAAGAGGTAACAAACCAGATTGGCGTAGGCTTTACCTGATTAACAGGAGAGTAAGCGATGCCTTCTGGTCCTTTTAAAGGAGCCATCATAACGAAATCCTGTCCGTTCGCGTTGTTGTCATAGTCATTCCATCTGGCTAAGGAACCACTGGAAACAGAACCAACCAGGTTGACTTCTTCATTATTTAAAACTGCCATAAACTGGGTCTTGTCATCGGTGAAGACAGACTCTGGAAGCAGACCTTCCTGGCACAGTCCCTTCATGTATTCAAGACCTTCACGCCACTGATCCTGAACGAATGGTGCGATGACCTTGTCACCGGATTCGTCAAGGGTCAAAACAGCCTGGGAAGATTTTACACTTTGGTAATAGATGAAGGAGTTCATAAGCGGGATAGTGATATTCTCGCCGTAGGTACCAGCGGTGAAGCCGTATGCAGGAATCTCGTCTGCCTGTCCGTTGCCGTTTGGATCCTGGGTTGCAAATGCTTTTAAGACTTCTTTGTATTCATCGGTTGTAGTTGGAACATTTAACCCTAATTTGTCCAACCAGGTCTGGTTAATGTAGAAACGATATGGTGTCATGTTCCATGCCTGCGGCTCGTACTGGGACATGGAGTAAATGTTGCCGTCTGCGCTGGTAGTTCCTTTTAACATGATCTGACGGTCTTCTTCAGATACTACAGAGTTAAAGTTTGGAGCGATCTCCGGATCATTTAGCATATCGCCCAGTGGGATCAGAACGCCCTTGCTGCCGTAATCTAAGATTGCTTCTGTAGATAAAGCACCGTTGGTACAAATGATATCTGGCATTTCTTCTCCGGCAGATACCATCAAGGAAAGCTGAGTGGTTGCCTCGGAGCTGTCTGCGGATAACAGATAGAATTCGATGTCGATGCCTAATTTCTCTTCCAGTAATTTGGTTAAGTAGTTGTTATCATAGTCCGTAATGAAACTGTAGGTCTGAAGTGCAATGACCAGTTTCTCTTTTCCATCAGAAGAAGCTCCTCCGGTGGTTTCTCCCGCTGTGGTCTGCGTGTTATCAGAAGAAGCAGATTTGCTTCCGCATCCATACAGACTTCCGACTGCCATAGCTCCGACTAACGCCAGCGCCGCATGTCTTTTCCATGTGTTCTTTTTCATATTGTTCCTTCTCCTTCCTTTGTTTTCAAAGCGAAAACGTGAAAACTTTTGATGGGTTCATCATAATCAATTTCAAGTCTGATGTATACGTTCAAGTTGGAAAAACACCCACAAATCCAGTATTTTGCATATCCCATTTTGGGAAAATTATCCCATCTCCATGCAAAAACGCGTGAAATCATGCCAAAATGCATAAAATCACGCGTTTTATTTATTCTTTTCTGTTCTTTCGATAGACACTTGGGGAAACACCAGTCTGTTTTTTAAATACACGGTAAAAACTGTTGGTGGAGCCGAAACCGGATTCCTGGGCGATTTTTTCATTGCTCCAATCAGTCTCTTCCAGGCACTGTCTGGCAAAATGAATTCGGAGATCTTCCAGGTAATTGGCAAAGGTGCGTCCAGTCTGTTCTTTTAAGAGGGCATACAAATATTTTTCAGAGATGCCCAGTTCCTCTGAAGCCATGATCGCATTTAATTCTGGCCTGGAGAAATTATGCTCCAGATAAGCCACCAGCTGCTGTTTCTGGTCTTCTTTCTTCTGATCCTTTTTGGAGTCTGCTTTTTTGCAGATTTCTATGCAGATCTGAAGAAGACGGTTCAGGCACTGCTCCAGGGACAGATCATTTAGATCCTGTTCGGTATCGTGGTCTTTGATTGGCAGTTCCAACTGCTGACAGGCAGAATGGATTGTAAAGAGAAAACCGTAATAGATTTCCGTTTTCCGGAACTCATACAGCTCAGGCTGGATGTGGGATTCTTTCTGGATATCCGCAAACAGTTTCTGAATGGAGGACTCGTTGGCGCTTAACAGCATATCGTACAGTTTCTGCATGGTGTCGGAATGAAAACTTGAGTTCTTCACCTCATAGTTTTCCTTATAAAATTCCACGCAGTTGATCTGCCGTCTACGATAAGCCCGGACTGTATGGCGTGCCTGAGTGCAGGCTGTGTGGATGTTCTCCAGATCGGTCTGCCGTTTACTGATACCGACGATAACCGTAACCTGGTCATTATCGGTGTCCTCTGCCATATAGGTGAGATTGCGTTTTAAAGTCTCATCATCCATATCAGCTTTGGCAGTCAGCATGGCATAGGATTTATCAGGTCCAGGATAGACGGCCAGTACCTTTCCCTGATAGCCCTTTTGCAGTGCTTCCACCATCTCGAAGACCCTCCGCTGCCTTCCAGAAGCATCTCCACCCTCTGCCCGGAATTCTACCATATAATAGCTGTCAGATGGATTTAAGGAATACTTGGAACAGAACTCCTGTTTAGCTTCTTCTCCATAAAAACCTTTCATAAAAATGCTTTCCAGAAGTATTGCCTGTTTTTGGGTGTCGGCAAGAAGCATCTTCATCTCCATCTCGTCCTTGTCAGATACAAGTTTTAAGATGGAATCACGGATATAATCATATTCATTAACTATTTCTTCTGGAACCGGCTGATACTGAGCCACTTCTGTCAGCACACGGCGAAACGGTTTAAACCAATGCCAGGTCCATCCAATAGTAAATAAAAATGCGGCCAGACAGCCGACTATCAGGTACAGAAGAATCAGTCCGACCATGTATTCCAGCTGTTTATGAACGCCAGCCATTGGATAACCAACGGTAAAGGTCAGACCGCTTTCTTTTCCTTTGTAAGTAAGTACCTGATATTGTCCCTTGTTTAAAGTTCCATTTCGAGAAGGTTCATTTTGTAACAGCAGATCAGCATTTTCTCCACCGGAAAAAACCACAGTGCCAGTACGATCCTGGATTTGTAACAAGGCGGTAGCCCTGCAGTCTTCCGGAAGAAGAGTATTGATGATTTTTTGGCCATCGATGATAAAGGTCATGAAAGCATTTTTTTCACCGACACCGGTTCTTGATTCTACCGATTCAATATAGAAAAGTGCCTGGTCTAAATGGATTTTCCGCTGTGATCCATAGTAAGTCAGATCGGATACTCCAAGATAAGGACTTGAATCTACTGCACGAACGATCATATTCCGAAAAACTGCTGCATCCATATCGCCGCATGTTAAAAACTTGCCATAGTAATCGTAGAAATCATCGTCTACCTGACTGGCAGAAACAAAAACAGAATTGTTGGTAAATAAGAGAAATGACATAGAGGAGAAATCGTAGATCGTATGGATTTCAAAAAGGCGATCCCGCATGTATTTCATATAGAGAAAACGTTTTCCTGGAAGTGTGCCATGAACCCGTTTAAGGTCCAACAGGTTAGAGTCTTCGCCCATCATGGTGACTACCATGTGCATTTTCCCGACTTGACTGTCGATCTCTTTCACATTTTCCTCTAACTGGTTTAAACTGTTGGAAATAGTGTAGTCCCGGATGTAGCGGTAGGTGACTGCGCCAAAGGGAATGCAGCAGAATACAACGACCAGCATTACCAGAAGATATCTGGCCAGGTATTTTTTGAAAACTTTCTTTTCATTCATTTATAGAAAACCTCCAAAGGTCAGATGTTATATAATTGGAATATACAGAAAAAGTATATACAAAATATCATATAAAAACAAGAAGTTCTTATACAAATATAGCAATAAAAACAGAAATACCGCTTTTTTGAACAAATAACACGGTTTTAGATGTTTCCTTATTGTTCAAAATGCTATATAATGAAATTACTTGACAACGCAATTCATAAACAAGGAGGAAGGTATTTTATGAAGAAGAAAATTGCACTGTTAATGGCATGCACCATGGCAGCAGCATCACTGGCTGGCTGCGGCGGTGGGAACACAGCGAAAGAGACAACCGCAGCAGCAGCTCCAGCAGGGACAACTGCAGCGGCAGCAGGGGAGACAACCGCAGCAGCAGCTCCAGCAGGCGATGTAGCGATGACTATGTTCTGGTGGGGCAATCAGGTTCGTAACGAGAGGACACAGGCTGCCCTGGATCTGTATTCTGAAACCAATGGGGTAAAGCTTGACGGACAGTTCGCAGAGTGGAGTGACTATTGGAATAAGTTAGCAACTTCCGCAGCCGGACATGCAATGCCGGATGTTGTACAGATGGACTACATGTATCTGGATCAGTATGCGAAGAGTGGTCTGCTGGTTGATTTAAAACCATATATTGAGAATGGAACACTGGATGTTTCCCAGATCTCTGAGAACACCATCGCTTCCGGAACCGTGGATGGTGGAGTTTATGCGATCGCAGCAGGTATCAATGCTCCGGCACTTCATTATAATAAGACATTACTGGATGGAGTGGGAATCACCGTAAAAGACAACATGACCATGGACGAGTTCTTTGCACTGTGTAAAGAGGTTTATGAGAAAACAGGTGTGAAAACCAATATTTCTTACGGAAGTGTAAACTCCTGGAGTGAGTATTTCATGAGATCTTATGATATTGTTCCATTCGGTGACAAGTGCATGAACGGTGATGAGACCTCCTGGACTCCATTCTTTGAGATGTATACAAAAGGTCTGGATGAGGGATGGCTGCTTGACCCAAGCGTATTCGCAGAGATTGCGATCGGCTCTGTAGAGCAGGCTCCTATGGTATATAGCCAGACACCGGAAACCCAGTCCTGGTGTGAGTTCTCCAACTCCAACCAGTTAACTGCAATGCAGAAGGCAGCTCCAGAGGGAACCGAGATCGGCATCACTACATGGCCGGCTCCAGATCCTAAGAAATCTGATTACTTAAAATCCAGCCAGTTCTTCTCTGTTGGTTCTGACGCTAAGAACCCGGAGGAAGCTGTCAAACTGTTAAACTGGCTGATCAACTCTTCTGAAGCAAACAACATCCTCTTAGGTGAGAGAGGTGTTCCGGCTCCAGCTAATATTGCAGAGGAAGTTGCTCCTCAGATAAGCGAAGTTGACCAGAAGGTAGTTGCTTTCATCAATGATGTCGTAACACCAAACTGTTCCCCGATCAACCCTCCACAGCCAGATGGCGCAAGCGAGGTTTATGACCTGCTGAACCGTACCGTTGAGAAGGTATGCTATGGCGAGCTTGATGCTCCAACAGCAGCAAGCCAGTTCTGGACCGAGGCTAACAAGATCATGTCTACCAAATAATCAGTCATTTATGGGGGCTGTCGCTTTTACGATTGTAAAATCGTAAGGCGGCAGCCTCTATTCTGTCCTTTAGGCCTCTTTTTTCTATTGTTAGTGTTCTGTTTTTTTATTTAAATTGAAAAATGGCGCACTTTAACAAGCCTGTTCTCAGGCTGGCTGCTTTGATTTTATGAGTATAAAAATCAGACGCTTTTTAATGGGAACAAATGTGTTCCTGTTCGATCATTCTGTATCTTATTATGGAGCTTATTCATGTTCCTTGCCATAGCTAAAAGTATACTCTCGGCTAGTACATTTTCTGTTCCCCTGCTCAGATAGCGCCGAAACTGCATATCCTGTTTCAGTTCTCCAAAAGATCCTTCCACCTGAATACTGCGGTTGACCCGGAGAAGGATCCCTTCGTCAGACTGTATCCGCTCCAGATCTTCTTTCCTGTATTTCTCAAATGCTTTTGCCACTGAAAAGGTTTTTACACGTTCGTCCTCTGGAATCTTCTAGTTCTTTCCTTTTATACATTCATTTTTATACGGACAGCCACTGCATTCACAATCTTCAGAAGTTTTCTCGGCGATAAGGTATTATTTATTCTTTCGTAGGTAGAATAGAGATCAGCCAGATCCATTTCCTCCACAAACTGGCTGAGTAACTGCACAGAGTCATCTTCCGGAATGATTATTTCAAGATTTAATGGAAGTTTTAATTGATATCCATCTGGATTTTTTGTATAATTCTTTTGTAAAATATTTGGTAGTCGCATATCTTTATTTTACACGAACAGCCGGACTTTTCGAAGCCCGGCTGTAACTTTTTTGCACGAAAACAGGGCTGCGCACTAATTCTTAGTGCGACAGCCCCATTGATTTTCAATCTGATATCTTTTTTTATTCTCTCTAAAGTTGTCTCTTAGAAAAGCATGTGAACTCAACGGAACAGCTGTTTTGTAGCATTTTGTCTACTCCCTTAACTACGAAAATTTTTTTCCATACGTCTTTTTAAATCATCTGCCTTCCTTTGCATACGTTCCATAAATTCTAATGCCGCCTCTTCAGGTGAAAGTTCGCCATAATATAGCTTGCTAAATTCGTCATATTCAATCGCCATGAACTCGGATCTCATACTTGCCAGATTACTGTTAGCTTCTCCCTTATGATCCTTTATAAACAGAAATACCTCTTCAAGCCCTTCTGGAATTCGTTTCTGTTCTTTCATTCGTTTCCAAGCAGTATCTGTCACAGGAAGCGATCTGCATAAGCCCAATAAATCAATCGCTCGCTCATCTGTATAAAGAAAATTAACAATCTCTAATGCCTCTTGTTGGTTCTTTGATGTTGCAGAAACAGAATAGAAATTTGTAGGACGCAAAATATAACCCGTGTTTTGTGCATTTGGATTTCCAACAGGAACACAATATACACAATTAGGAAATGCAGCCTTTGCCGACATATTATTTGAGGACATCTGTTGAACCGCCACCACTTTTCCCTTTTGTAAACTGGAACCTTCCCAGATATTCTGAAGAGTAATCATTTCATTATATGGCGAGATGATTTTCTGGTCGTAAAGCATTTTAAGAAAACAAAAAGTCTCATATACGTCTTCATAAGTAAATCCCAAAGAAAAATCATCATTGATAATGTAGTTCCCTATTCTGTTTTGAAGATATGTGTCAAAGAAAAAAAAGACCGCACCAATTTCATTCGATGACAATAAATACATCTCCGAATCATATTCCTGGACTTTTTTTCCATCACTTAACACCTTTTCCCAACTGAACGGTACTGATAAATCAAGTCCTATCTCCTCTGCAAGATCTCCATTTACATATAATGTCGTAAAATTAATTCCTGTAGGAAGGCCGATTAGATATCCATCTTTTGCACTATACATATTCAGCATTTCATCATAGGCTTGAAATAAACTCATATCTATAACTGACTGATCTCGAAAATTTACAAATTTTTCTTTCATCTGCCAACAGTTCATCATCCAGGACGGATCAATCTGCATAATATCCGGAGTTGTTCCGCTAATCATTTGTGCAATTAGTTTTTCATAGTAACCATCCCATCCCATATATTCACATTTAATTTCAACATTAGGATGTTCTTCCATATAAAGATTTAATGCGGACAACGTTGAGAGATGCCTGTCTTCATTCCCCCACCAACAAAATCTCAACCGAATTTTATCCTCAACATCTTCTTGATTTTGGAGTCCGTTTTCTACAGCCACACCGTTATGCTTTTTATCATTATACCGTGCTTTACAGCCAATCTGGAATACTATTAACAGAAAAATTGCAATACACCAAACTATTTTTCTAATTCGCACTTCGACGTCCCCTATTTCAGATATAATATATTATTATACAAAATCCAAAAACTAAATTCAATATAAACTATATCCCATAAGCAGAGGAAGCCATGTCGTAAGCGGTTCCCACAAAGATATCAATATTAAAGTAGTGAAATTGCACATCAAAAACGGAAATGCATGTTTAAATATCTCAATAACAGGCATTCCATTGATTTTATTACATGCATTTAAACACATACCAACCGGTGGTGTCACCAAGCCAATAGCAAGTCCTGTAATCATTATTGCCCCGAATTGAAGCGTGCTAAATCCATAACTATGCATAACAGGAAGCAGAATAGGTGTAAGCAACAAAATCGCTGGCGAAACATCAATAAATGTACCAATTGCCAAAATCAAAATCACAAAAATCAATGCTACACCATATTTCGGCATATTTAACCCCATGAAAAACTCCGCAACTAACGCCGGAATTCCTTGCATTGTTAATACCCATGTAAAAATCGTCGTAAACCCAATAATAATCATAATAGATGAACTACAAATAAAACTTTTCTTAAGTGCGGTCCACACATGATTCCATGTTAACTCTCTATAAACAATGAATCCGACAAACAGCGAATAAAAGACTGCAACTGCTGCAGATTCTGATGCAGTACAAATACCAAAGGAAACACATATTATAATAAACAATGGCAACAAAAGTGCCGGAAGTCCTCCCAATATTCTTTCCTTAAAACGTGTCGCATCAAACTTTCTATGCTTAGGATGCCATCCATTTTTGATACTCATCACATAAACCAATATAAGCTGAGTGATTCCTATTAACAAACCGGGAATAGCCCCCGCCATAAACAATGCACCAACAGATCCTCCAGAAATCATAGCGTATACGATCATTGGAGTTGAAGGCGGAATAATCATTCCCATTGTGGAAGACGCAACCGTTATTCCTGTAGATACTCCTTCCGGATATCCCGCATCCACCATTGACGGAATCTCAATCGACCCAAGCGCAGATGTATCTGCTACAGAGGAACCGGATATACCTCCAAATATCATCGACGCAACAACATTCACTTCACCAAGGCCTCCGTTAATCGGACGTACAAGTTCTTCGCAAAAATTCATTAACCTCCGAGTCATTCCACCTACATTCATAATCTCTCCGGCAAGCATGAATAATGGCATCGCAATCATAAGGTCTGAAAAAACGCCATTCCATATCCGCTGTGGTATCATGCTGATAAATGTCGGTGCGCTGGATTGAATATATGTCACACAAGAGGCACCGATAGCAAAGGCAATCGGTACACCCAGCACTGCAAAGAAAATCAACAATACCAAAAGTATTAGCATCGCCATATTATAATCCTCCGTTTTAAAAAGGATACTGGTTCATCCAGTGATAGGAACCAGTATCCAGATAAGCTAACTCTCAATCAGCTCTCGCTTTTCAAAATAAGTCGAATCGCAAGTCAGAAAAGTTATCAGCTTTACAATAATACAAACTCCACAAATGAGACCACCCAATGGCATGACTCCATACATATAATACATCGGAACTTCCATTCCAGGACTGATCTGTTTTCCCATTTTGAATGTATATAAAAAACCTTGATATGTAAATATTAAATCTACAATTAAAATAATTACATAATCTATAATTGCAAATATGCGTTTCCATCCTGGGCGTAAAGCATTGTACAGAACATCAATCATAACATGTTCACCTTTAATAACATTTATTCCCATGCCCCAGAAAGTCGTAAATGCAAAAAGAGTAGTAATAAACTCTGATAATTCTTTCCAACTTTTTGAAAAGCAGTATCTCATAATGACAGTATATCCTACCAATAATGCAAGTAGCGCCATTGCAATAATTCCAACACCCATATATATATTGAACACTTTTCGCCCGAATTCTTTCAGAGTTTTCACAACATTCCCCTTTTCATTTATACATTATTTACGATTTCCCACATCTCGTCCAGTTCTTCCTGTGTACATAATCCTTCCTCGATCATAGACTGATAGACTGGCTGAACAGCTTCAATAAATTGCTGAAGTTCTTCCTCAGTTGGAACATATAACTCTGCGCCCGAATCAATAATAACCTGTTTTGCTTTCTCCTCACCCTCATCAACTAACTGATCATTATATTCACCCTGTTCCGTTGCACATGCTGAGATGATATCCTGATACTCTTTTGGAAGAGAATTCCACCATTCACCATTTACATAAAATGGATCCGGTCCCAAAGCATAATTTACTGCGGTAAAATACTTCTGCACCTCATGGAACTTCATTGATGCAACATTACCAAAAGGGTTATCCTGACCGTCTACAACACCAGTTTTCAAGCTCATGTACAGATCAGCATATGGAATTGCAACTGTTGATGCTCCCATAGCCTGAAATGTAAGATCGTATGTCTTCATTCCATTCGTTCTGATTTTAAGACCCTTTAAATCATCCGGATTTTTGATTGGACGAACATTATTTGAAAACTGTCTATAACCACCGCTATCACAAAGGTTAATAATAACAGTACCACTGGTTTCTTCAGCCTCTGCACAGACTTTTTTTGCCAGATCAGACTGAAGCAATGCGGTGACCTGGGCTCTTGTCTGTGTCATAAAAGGAGCACAAAACATCTGAAGTCTGGGGCAAAAATCAAACTGTCCTCCTCGCATTCCCTGAATCGTACCCTGAACCACCTGTTCAAGTATCTCTTTTTCAGTTCCAAGCTGTCCATTACCATATACTGTTACTTTAACATGACCATTTGTTCTTTCTTCAACATCCTTAGCAAATTTCTCCAAAGACACAAATCGAGGATTTCCTTTTGGCTGTGCATGTCCAACAATCATTTCAAAGTCTCCATAATCTGCTACATCAGCAACAGTTGTCGTCTCGGCATCAGCCTGCGCCTTAGCTGTTGTTTCATTAGTTGCCGGAGCACTACATGCTACCAAAGATGCGCTCAAAATTGCTGCCATTAACGCTGCGATCATTTTTCTCATACGATACCTCAAATAATCATAAAATTAAACATTAGCAGTTGCTTTGTAATTTTCCGTAATTTTCCTTTCCAAGCCTTACAAATTCATCCAAATCCTGACCCCAGATTAATTTCATGCCAAAACCCGGAAGCTCAGGGACATAGATTTTTCCTTCCTGAATACCATAACTTTCCCAGGAAACCCCTTCTGTTTCGTCAATTACTCCCTCGATATAGTCCATCAAAGGACACCCGGCTCCCAACGTGGCCGTATATCGGGTCTTCAATCCCAATCCCCAATTATGCGGCGAAATCCTGATATTCATACCTGTCAGCTCTGGTATAAGCTTTCTCCATGCGGTAAAACCAAGAAATTCAATATCCATCTGTACCACATCAATCAGCCCCTTCTTAGCTAAAGCAATCACATCCTCTACTACAAATCGACTTTCCCCGTCTGCAATCAACGTTTGAGGTGATTTCTTCATAAGATATTCTTTTAAGCTGCCAAGCATTCTCTCATCCTCACGGAAAGGCTCCTCAATCCAATACAGGTTACAATCCGCCACAGCATCAATATACTCTTTCATCAACTCAACAGTATATGCATCATTTGCATCTACCATCAACTTTGCATTTGGATAATGCTCTCTGACTAGCCTTGTAACCTCAATGTCTCTTTTTAATCCATCCTTCCATTCCATCCACTTGGGGGCTCGACCAATTTTTAGTTTAAAATCCCGGTATCCCATCTGATAATCTGTAGCACATTCATCAAGAATTCTTTTTAATCCTCCCTGTTGTGAATCAGGACTGATATCATCCAGAAGAATACCCCCATCATATAGATTTAATGGATTTGATCCTCCATTACCAATCATCCGAAATACCGGTTGTTTCAAAATATTACCTGCAAGGTCATGTAAAGGGAAATCATACATCTGATACTTATCATCAAGAATTCCTACGTTAGGGTTAAACAAATCCGAAACAGGCTTACCGATGATTTCACTATCATATTGATTAATAGAACCCAAGCAATTCCAAAACGCTTTGCTTGTTGCAAGTCCCCATCCGCTCATTCCTCGATCCGTAGTTATCATTTTTGCAATAAACTCATCACCATAGGCATGTTCTCCCCGCCTCGAATTTTTACCATTCAAGCGATGATAACGATTTCGAATTCTAAACGTCTGCACAGATTTGATTCTGTGCTCTTTTAAAATTTCCATTTTTTCGTCCAATTTATGATTCCTCCATTCGTAATAAATTTAAAATCAAATTTAAAATCCCAATTCTTCAGCTATCACGATAGCATTCTAACCGTCCATTTCCTCGCCTCCTTTTTGCTGAAATGATTTTTTGCAGTATTTATATTTATAATTTTATCTCCGCCATTATTTTTGTTCAATATTCTATTTTTAATGATACAGTCTCATTTTTTAACGAATGTCAATTATTAATTCTAACAAATATCATTGTTTAATATATTAAATATTCATTATTGTTCTCCCATCTTCAACATGCTATAATTACTATTATCTAACGAATTTACCTTTGGGAGAACAAAATATGTACAATCTTATTCTTTTAGACGATGACAAAATTATCTGTGATGGACTTAGTACTTATTTCCCCTGGAACGAGATAGGTTTTAATTTTTTGTGTGGCTTTACTAGCAGCGAAGAAGCGTGGAGATATATAAAAAACAACGATAACATCGATGTCGTCCTGACAGACATCTGCATGCCAGGCATGGATGGAATCGAGTTAGCTACCCGCATACACAAACAATATCCACGTATCTGGATCTGTTTTCTTACCGCATATCAGGAATTCGACTATGCATATAAAGCTGTCAATTTAAATGTTCGAAAATACATTATTAAATCCTCGCAATATAATGAACTAATTCGTGCATTCACAGATTTACATCAGGAACTTGATAAAACCAAAATCATGCTCCCTAACAAGAAAAAGAAAACCAAAGCAATTGCAGCTACTGATGACACGGAAACCATGATTCTTCATATCATACAAAAAGACATCCAAGATGCATCTTTGCAATCAGTAGCCGATCAAATCGGTATGCATCCCTCATATTTGAGCAAATACTTTAAAGAACATTTTGATGTAAATTTTATCGATTATCTGACTCAGATAAAAATGCAACACGCTTTACAACTACTCAAAGAAGGATGGTCCATAACTGAGGTCAGTTCTTTTTTAGGTTATTCAAACGAAAATAATTTTTCAAGAGCATTTAAAAAATACACCGGATTAACACCACGCAATTATAAGGAATATAAAAGCTCATGAATAAACAAAACTCTCATGATTTTAATTATCGGATTAGCTTTTTCCGCAAAAAGCTAATCCCTCAATTATTTATTATTATCGCGGCATTTTCTTTAATCAACATCATCACCTGCAGTATTGTCAAAAACAATATTCGCCAGCGATTAAATGAAGACAGTGAAAAGCTTCTTTCTCAATCTATGTATACATTTAATTCTATTATTAACGAAATATATACATTAGCATTGCTTCTCACATACGATTCCCCAACAGCTGATACAATTCGGGCCTGTCTTCAAAAACCTTACTTCATTTACTCGGATGTTGAAAATATCAAATCTATCATTATCACTCCAGTAATCGCCACCAGAGAATACATTGAATCCATATATATATATTTTGAAAATGACAATGATTATTTTTTCGCTAATAATGAAGGCATTCGTTCTTTAAAAAACTATAGTGACAATGAATGGGTTCAAGATATTTATTCTTCAGAAAACCAGAATAAAACGATATGGAGTGAGCAAAGAACTTATAATAAAATAGCTGACTTAAATTTAAATCAAACCGTTGTCAGCCTCTACCAACGCAATCTCTATAGGGATGGCATCGTGGTATTAAATCTCAATTGCGATTATTTAAACAATTTATTAGACAGTATGATAAGCTATACAGGCCAGGTGATATATGTTCTAAATGAAAAATCCGAGATAGTTTTTTCAAGCTCTGATAACCCCTTCATCAATCACCTCAACGCTAGTGCTTATAGTCCAGACATGTCACAACCAAACGAAAAGATATATTATGTAACTCGTCAACAATCCGATTTCGTTCCTTCCTGGACTATCGTCTCGGCAATACCTTATCAGTCCCTGTATGCACCTATTTCCAGAATTAATTTATTTATCCTAATTACCATAATATTTGTTTGTATCGTTACCTCCGTCATTATGCTTCAACAAGTAAAAAAATCATATAACAGTATTACTCGAATCATGAATTTTATCAATGACATTAAAGAAAACCCGGAGCTCCCGCCTACGATACAACAATCTAAGGAATATGAATTTATTGTAGAGTCTGTTATTGAATCCAGCATTCGGGAAAGCGAACTTAAACAGCAGCTTCTCCAAAAACAATATCAAAATAAAGTTTTAGAATTAAAAAGTCTTCAAGCACAGATTAATCCTCATTTCCTTTTAAACACCTTGCAATCCATTTTCTGGGCAAGCTTCCAGTTGACAGGAAACTACAATCCAGTCAGCGAAATGATTGAAAACCTAAATACCATACTTGGCTATTTACTAAAATCCAACGATACGTTGGTTTCCATTGAAGATGAAATTCGCGTATTGAAAAGCTACGTTTCAATTTTCAAGGCACGTCATAACCACTCTTTTCTTGTCTCCTGGGATATCCCAGAGGCTGATTACTCAAACTGTTATATTGGGAAAATGATATTACAGCCTTTTATTGAAAATGCCATTTCACACGGTTTTATCGGAAACCATCGATCTGATTATCATATTACTTGCTCCCTACGTAAATCTAATAAGGATATACTCATAATAATTAAAGATAACGGAGTCGGCATAGCTAAAGAAACTCTTGAAAAAATAAAAAGAAGCTGCCATCCGACAGCAGAAACTCCAACCAGTCACATTGGTATATATAACTCTAATCGTCGCCTTTATTTGATTTATGGCAATACATATACTATAAATTTTGACAGTACTCCGCAAACAGGAACCACAGTTACCTTATCTCTTCCATTGATTACTCAAGAAAACTATAATTCCTATATCCTAAAAACCAATCAATAAAGATTTTCTGCTTTCTCTTATTTTTTGATATTCAGCCAAATGAAAAACGGGGCTGTTGCAAAAGTAGCTAATTAGGCTGCTGGAGCATCAGCTCCTCTGTTACTCTGATAACATCAGGAGGCAAATCCGGATTTTCGGATTTGCCTCCTGTTTTTGCGCGCACGAAATAAAGGTAAGCGATGAATTACCTACCGTTCCAATTTTTCATAATCATATGAGATAATCTAAACACATGAAGTATAAATCCAGATTTTGATATTGAGTTAAAGCATTTTGCTATAACTACACCCCTTGATCTAGAGTGTTTTACTTCAAAGTATATCAGGAACGGAGTTGATATACCCGAATGGATTATCCTCAAAATTTAAATGCATCTGATCGTTACTGGTATGACCTCATACAGAAATGCCGAACCAGTGGAAAGTCAGATTATCAGTGGTTAAAAGATAACAACATCAAATCACCTACTTTTTATTATCACGTAAAGCAGCTTCGTAAGAAAGCATGCGAACTGCCTGAAGCTACGAAAAGAGCCTCCATACCGGAAGTCCAGGAAGTCGTTCCCGTTTTCTTCAAAGATGAAGAGCTTTCTACTCCAACTGCTCCATTAGAAACTACAATTCCGGAGGCTGCAGATAATGCTGTTGCTGTCCGTCTCAATGTTCGTGGCATCTGTGTGGAGATCTCAAACTCAACATCGCAGACCATTATACAAAATACCTTATCTGCGCTGCGATACCTGTGTTAGGCGATATCTTCGGGATTTCCAAGATCTACTGTGTGACGGGCGCTACAGACATGCGCCGCAGTTTTGATGGATTAATGGCAATTATCCGGGATACTTATCAAATGGATCCATATGCAAATGCAGTTTACCTTTTCTGTGGAAAGAGAAAAAACACTTTGAAAGCTTTATACTTCGACAAAGATGGTTTCTGCCTCTCGTCAAAAAGGTTGGATAGCAATGGTCGTTTCCAATGGCCAAGAAATTCATCAGAGGTTAGACAGTTGACCAGACAGGCATCTCGTATCGCAGATCAGGAAGCAACTATTAAGGAACTTCGGATTATGGTAGATGAGTTGCGTTCTCTCAAGGCAAACTTAGAAGAAACTCTGGAGGAGTTCCGTCGTCAGTTCTTTGGTGTACGCAGTGAAAAAACTTCTGCATCCAAAAAAGAGGAAGCTGAAAAGAAAACCATTCAGGTAAAAGGTTATACTGCCCAGCGTAAGAAGAAAGCTACACGTGAAGAACTCTATGCAAATCTTCCGGTCCGTGAAATCTTATGCACAGTACCAATAGAAGAACGCCAATGCGACTGGTGTAAGGACGAGATGGTTTCTCTTAATGCACCTACATTTGTAAGAGAGGAACTTCGTATCACGCCTGCTAAGGTGGAACGAATCCGATACATGCAGGAAGTGTTGATCTGTCCTGAATGTAAGAAAGATAATGACGGCTCTTTTAAAAAAGCTGCGGCTCCTTCTGCTCTGATTCCACATAGCCCTGCATCTGCATCCTCTGTTGCATATGCCATGTTCCATAAATGTTTTATGGGACTTCCATACTATAGACAGGAATCTCTTCTTGACCAGTTAGGAGCAAAAATTCCGAGAGAAACTTTGGCAAACTGGTGCATTATTGCCAGCAGAGACTATCTATACCCTATTTATGAAATGCTTCACAATGAATTGATCCATCGCGATATTATTCATGCTGATGAAACGGTTTGTCAGGTATTGCGTGAAGAAGGTAAGGCTGCACAATCTACTTCCTATATGTGGATTTATAAATCCGGTTCTGATGGACTGCCCGGAATCGTAATGTACGAGTATCAGCCTGGAAGAAGCGGCGATTATCCAAAACATTTCCTGAAAGGATTCTACGGGTCGCTCCAGTGTGACTGTTATCAGGGCTATAACAAAGTAGAAGATGTCCTTCTTATCTGTTGCATGGTTCACTGCAGAAGGAAGTTTTATGAAGCACTTCCTTCTGAAAGGAAGAAAAGCATAAAACTTCTTGATATCAACTCACCAGAAGCCCTAAAGGAACCAGAGATTCCAAAGGAAGACCTGGACAAATACATTCCAGCAGAAATAGGGGTTGCTTATTGCAATAAACTATTCTACCTGGAACGTACATTTAAAGATCTGGCGCCCGATGAGCGAAAAGCAAAAAGGTTAGAGCAGGAAGTTCCTATCTGGGACGCATTCCTGACGTTTCTCTATGAAGCTTTTTGATACATACAGACGCTTATGATTCTGGGATTTGGTACACTTTTCGCGGTAAGGACAATCCGTACAGTTTTCGCATTCGTATACTGTCACATCCGATACATATTCGCTTTTGCTTTTTTGCTTTCTGACAAAAATGGGACGCATCATTTTTCTGTTATGGCAGATATATGTATCGTTTGCTTTATCGTACTCCATGTTTTCTCGTTTGCGGACCATCTGATAGAACAGATCCTCGCAGGCATTTGCAAGGAAACCGGTACGGAAACGGGCAATCGTGCTATGGTCAGGTGCTTTTTGTCCTGCAAGCAGCCACATGAAATTGATATTTCTGCGGCAGGCTCTTTCGATTTTTCTGGTAGAATAGATTCCCTGGGAATACGCATAGGTCAGGATCTTGAATATGCATCGTTTTTTTGAACAAAAAACACGGTTTTGCAAATTTACTAATTGTTCATAATGCCCTATAATAAAGACAATTGATAAAGCGATTCATAAAAAGGAGGAAGGTATTTTATGAAGAAGAAAATTGCATTGTTAATGGCATGCACCATGGCAGCAGCGTCACTGGCTGGTTGTGGCGGTGGAAACTCAGCGAAAGAGACAACCGCAGCAGCAGCTCCAGCAGGGACAACTGCAGCGGCAGCAGGGGAGACAACCGCAGCAGCAGCGACTCCTGCAGGGGATGTAGCGATGACCATGTTCTGGTGGGGCAATCAGATTCGTAACGAGAGAACACAGGCTGCTCTGGATCTGTATTCCGAGACTAATGGGGTAACCGTTGACGGACAGTTCGCAGAGTGGAGTGATTACTGGAACAAGCTGGCAACTTCCGCAGCAGGACATGCAATGCCAGATGTTGTACAGATGGACTACATGTATCTGAACCAGTACGCAAGCAGCAACCTGCTGGTTGATTTAAAACCATATATTGATGACGGAACACTGGATGTTTCCCAGATCTCTGAGAACACTATCGCATCTGGTTCTGTTGGTGATGGTGTATATGCGATCGCAGCAGGTATCAACTCTCCGGCACTTCTTTATAATAAGACATTACTGGATGGTGCAGGAATCACCGTAAAAGACAACATGACCATGGACGAGTTCTATGCGCTGTGTAAAGAAGTTTACGAGAAGACCGGTGTGAAGACCGATATCGCTTACGGTATCGCACAGTCCTGGAGTGAGTATTTCATGAGATCTTATGACATCGTTCCATTCGGTGACAAGTGCATGAACGGCGATGAGACCTCCTGGACTCCATTCTTTGAGATGTATACCACAGGCCTTTCTGAAGGCTGGATGCTTGATCCTAGTGTATTCGCAGAGATCACGGTTGGTTCTGTAGAGCAGACTCCTATGGTATATGGCCAGACACCAGATACCCAGTCCTGGTGTGAGTTCTACAACTCCAACCAGTTATCTGCAATGCAGAAGGCAGCTCCAGAGGGAACCGAGATCGGCATCACCACATGGCCGGCTCCAGATCCTAAGAAATCTGCTTACTTAAAGTCCAGCCAGTTCTTCTCTGTTGGCTCTGACGCTAAGAACCCGGAGGAAGCTGTCAAACTGTTAAACTGGCTGATCAACTCTTCTGAAGCAAACAACATCCTCTTAGGTGAGAGAGGTGTTCCGGCTCCAGCTAATATTGCAGAGGAAGTTGCTCCTCAGATAAGCGAAGTTGACCAGAAGGTAGTTGCTTTCATCAATGATGTCGTAACACCAAACTGTTCCCCGATCAACCCTCCACAGCCAGATGGCGCAAGCGAGGTTTATGACCTGCTGAACCGTACCGTTGAGAAGGTATGCTATGGCGAGCTTGATGCTCCAACAGCAGCAAGCCAGTTCTGGACCGAGGCTAACAAGATCATGTCTACCAAATAATTAGTCATTTATGGGGAGCAGGAGAGTTCTTCTGCTCCCGGTTTTCACTTAAATTTAGAGGAGGTTGCTGTATGAAGGGTAAGAAAAACCTGACCTTTAAACAGTTCATGGGAAAGGAAAGCGTAGCCGGAGTGGTATTCTGCTCTCCATTTATCATCGGTTTTTTGATGTTCATGATCGTTCCAATGGGAATATCCCTGTACTATTCATTCTGTGATTATAATATTTTAACTCCGGCAGTATTTTCAGGGGCAAAGAACTATATCAAGATGTTTACGGATGATGAGGTGTGGCGCAAGAGCATTCAGGTCACTTTCTATTTTGCCCTTGTTTCTGTTCCGCTCCGTCTGATCTTCGCACTGATCGTTGCCATGCTGCTTTTAAAGACAACGAAGGCAACCGGCTTTTACCGTGCAGCTTACTATCTTCCATCGATCATCGGCGGCTCTGTAGCAGTAGCCGTTCTGTGGAAGAGGATCTGGGCAACCAACGGTGTGATCAATACCCTGTTAAACACCATTGGCATTAAGACCAGCTTTGCATGGCTTGGCAACACCAAGACCGCGATCTGGATGCTGATCATCCTGGCCGTATGGCAGTTTGGTTCTTCCATGCTGATCTTCTTGTCCTCCCTGAAACAGATCCCGACCTCCCTTTACGAGGCGGCAAGTATCGATGGTGCCAATGGATGGCATAGCTTCTGGAGGATCACACTTCCGTTACTGACACCAACGATCTTCTTCAACCTGGTAATGCAGATGATCAATGGTTTCCTGGCATTCACCCAGTGCTTCATCATCACGGGAGGCGCTCCGATGAATTCCACCCTGTTCTATACGGTTTATATGTATCAGCAGTCCTTTGAATTCTACAACACCGGCTATGGCGCGGCTATGGCGTGGGTGATGCTGATGATCATTGGTCTGGTGACACTGGTTCTCTTTGCAACCAAAAAACTGTGGGTATACGATGGAGGTCTGTAGAACATGAAGAAAAAACGTCTGATTGGAAAAATAATCTATCATGTGTTGGTCTGTGGCCTGGGCCTTGTCATGATCTACCCATTGGTATGGATGATCATGAGCTCCTTCAAGCCGACCAGTACGATCTTTACGACGGCAGGCCAGCTGATCCCGACACAATTTGTATTCGAAAACTATGTAAACGGATGGAAAGGCTTCGCAAAGATCACATTTGCGACATTTTTCAAGAATTCCCTGTTTATTTCGATCGTAGCTACAATGGGAACCTTGATCTCCTCTTCCCTGGTTGCGTTTGGTCTTTCCAGATGTAAATTCTTCGGAAGAAGAGCCCTGTTCGTAGCAATGCTGTTATCCATGATGCTTCCGGCACAGGTGCTGATGATCCCTCAGTATCTGTGGTATCAGAAGTTAGGCTGGGTTGGTTCCTACAAACCACTGATCATCCCATATTTCTTTGCGATCCAGGGCTTTTTCGTATACCAGATCAGCAACTTTATCGATGGTATCCCGAGGGAGCTGGATGAGGCGGCGAAGATCGATGGCTGTTCTTATTATAGCATCTTCTTCCGCATCGTGCTTCCGCTGATCACACCGGCGCTGATCACATCCACGATCTTCTCCTTTATGTGGAGATGGGATGATTTCCTGTCAGCCCTGCTTTATATCAATGAGTCAGCCAAATATCCGGTCAGCCTGGCGTTGAAGCTGTTCTGTGATCCAGGTTCCTCTTCTGATTATGGTGCAATGTTCGCTATGGCAACATTGTCGATCATGCCGGCGATGATCATGTTCTTCTGCTTACAGAAATATCTGGTAGAAGGAATCAGCACATCCGGTCTGAAGGGTTAATGAGAAAAACGAATGAAAAGAGAGGGGAGCGCAAAAAACGCATGAACGTTTTTTGCGCTCCTTTTTTCTATATGGAGGAGAAAATATGAGACAGAAAAGCGAGAAGGAAAGACAGCTTTGGGCACAGTTTGATGCGCTGCAGCTTGGAACTGGATGGGTGGAGGATGACATTGGAAAGCTCCAGATCCTGGTGGAGGATGTATACGGGGACAGTCATCCGGGCAGCGCCCATCTGGATGCTGTCAGCAGACAGGCAGTCTATGGCGTATTTGAGGAGGGGGCATTTCCGGCACAGTTTCATGTGACGGATATCTGCGACGGTTGTGCCCAGGGGCATGACGGCATGAACATGGTTCTGGCATCTAGGGAAGTGATCTGCGATATGCTGGAGATCCATGCCGGTTTTGTTCCGTGGGATGGAATGGTGATGAGTTCTTCCTGTGATAAATCGATTCCGGCACATCTAAAGGCTGCAGCAAGGATCAATATCCCGACGATCTTTATCCCGGGTGGAAGCATGAGACCTGGTCCGAACCAGACGACCTCACTGGTTGCAGGTGATATTTCTTTGAGACAGAAGCGGAAAAATGAGATCACACCGGAGGAGATCCGCAATTATAAACTGACAGGCTGTCCATCAGTCGGAGCATGTACCTTCCTTGGAACGGCAAGTACCATGCAGTGTATGGCAGAAGCCCTTGGCATGGCACTTCCGGGCAATGCCCTGGTTCCGGCGACCATGAGAGATCTGACTGAGTACTCCAGAAAAGCCGGAAAACAGGTGGTACGTCTTGCGAAGGCGGGGATTACTCCTTCTATGATCATGACAAAAGAGGCATTTCGCAATGCGATTGTGGTGCACAGTGCGATCGGAGGCTCCACCAATGCATTGATCCATCTTCCGGCAATCGCCAAGGAGCTGGGGATCGAGCTGGATCCGGAATTATTTAATGAGATCAATCGGAAGATCCCGCACATCGGCAATGTGAATCCGAGTGGAAAACATCTGACAGAGAGCTTCTGGTTTGCCGGAGGTATCCCGATGGTGCAGATCATGCTAAAGGATCATCTGGATCTGGATGTGCTGACCGTGACCGGAAAAACATTAGGAGAGAATCTGGAGGAGATCCAGAGAGAGGGATTCTTTGAACGGAACATCGGCTACCTGCACAATTACGGCTTAGAGCGCGAGGATGTGATCACTCCTGTTGAGACAACGAAGGAAATGGGTTCGATCGCGGTGCTCAAGGGCAATCTGGCGCCGGAGGGAGCAGTAGTCAAATATTCCGCATGTGAAGAATCCATGAGAAAGCATCAGGGAAAGGCGGTCGTATTTAACTGTGAAGAGGATGCCCATGACGCTGTAGTGGAAGGACGGATCAATCCTGGAGAGATCATGATCATCCGCTACGAGGGGCCGAGGGGCAGTGGAATGCCGGAGATGCTGATGACAACAGAGGCCATTGTCTGCGATCACAAATTAAATGGCAAGGTTTCTTTGATCACAGATGGAAGATTTTCCGGTGCGACCAGAGGAGCGGCGATCGGACATGTGTCACCGGAGGCAGCAGTAGGCGGGCCGATCGCCTATGTGGAGACCGGAGATATCATTGCATATGATGTTTATGAGAAAACGATCAATATCGTAGGGCTTTGTGGAACGCCATTGTCTCCGGAGGAGGTTCAAAAAGGGCTTGAGGAACGCAAAAAGACTCAACCGCTGGTGAAAAAGCCGTATAAAGGAGTTTTAAAACGCTATACCGATCATGCGGAGTCAGCGATGAAGGGCGCAGGTTATTAAAAAATACAGGCAATATAAGGCACAGGGCATAAGACATACGATATGAAACGCAGGATATAAAATACAGGGGGATTGACAGATGGATTGCAAATATATAACACCTTCCGTAACAATTTTTAAAGCAGATGGAACTGTGGATCTTGAGGCAATGGAACGGCATTTTGACTTTTTGATCCAGGGTGGTGTGGATGGAATTTTAGTACTGGGAAGTATCGGTGAGTTCTTTTCAATGCCGATGGAGGAAAAAAAGAAGCTGATCCGCTGTGCAGTAAAGCATATCGCAGGACGTGTAAAGCTGATCGTTGGAACGACCAGCATGGTGACAGAGGAGATCATAGAATTGTCTAAATTCGCACACAGGGAAGGCGCAGATGCCTGTATCATCCTGCCGCCATATTATTTTCCATTAAGTGCGGCAAGCATCGAGAATTATTATGATCACATCGCCAGTCAGCTGGCTGATCAGGAGTTGTATCTTTATAATTTCCCGGATCGGACCGGGTATACAATCCCGGTTCCGACTACATTAAATCTTCTGAGAAAACACAAAAATATCAAAGGATATAAGGATACACAGGCCGGGGTTTCCCATACCCTGGAACTGGTAAAGACAGTAAAGAAAGAATTTCCGTATTTTGAGGTATATGCTGGATTTGATGATAATTTTGCCCATAACGTGCTTTCTGGTGGCAATGGCTGTATTGGAGGACTTTCCAACCTGGTTCCGGAAGTCTGCCATGCCTGGGTAGAGGCGTTCCGGAGAGAGGATCTGGCGGCAGCAAGAGAAGTACAGATGAAGATCAATGGATTGATGGAAATTTATCAGGTCGGCACGCCATTTGTACCATATATTAAGGCAGCGATCGGCAGAAGAGGGCTGGAGGTGAGCAGCAAGGCTTCCTTCCCATTTGTAACACCGACAATAGATGATCTGGAAAAGATAGACCGGATTCTTGAAAAATATAGTATTGAAAAAGTCAATGGATAACTACATAGGGATCGTATGGGAAAATGAATGTTCAAGCTTTAGATGATAAGGAGGTGTGGAATATGCAGGCAAGTTTTTTAAACAGGATGATCCAGAATCCGGTTTTGTCAGGATTTCATCCAGATCCTTCGATTCTGCGGGTGGAAGACGATTATTATATTGCAACATCAACGTTTGAATGGTTTCCGGGGGTACAGATCAATCATTCAAAAGATCTGGTTCATTGGGATTTGCTGGGATATCCCTTAACCCGTGTCAGCCAGTTAAATATGATCGGAGAAGAAGATTCCTGTGGTGTATGGGCACCGTGTCTGTCTTATGATAAGGGACGTTTCTATCTGATCTATACAGATGTAAAATCTTTCATTGGAAGTTTTAAGGATACCCATAATTATCTGGTGACGGCGGAGGATATCCATGGACCGTGGTCAGAGCCAATCTACTTAAATTCCAGTGGATTTGATCCGTCCCTATTTCATGATCGGGATGGCAGAAAATATTTAGTGAATATGGTGATGGATCATCGTTCTTATTCTGCATCGAAATTTGCGGGAATTTTGCTTCAGGAGTATTCGGAGGTAGAGCGGAAATTAGTTGGGCCGAAAAAGGTGATTTTTAAGGGGTCTCATCTGGGCGTTACAGAAGGACCACATTTGTATTGGAAAGACAGTTACTATTATCTGATGACTGCGGAAGGTGGTACTGGCTATCACCATGCAGTGACCGTAGCAAGAAGCCGGAATATAGATGGTCCTTATGAGGTGGCTCCCAATACGCCTATGTTGACCAGCCGGTATTTCCCAACCCATGAACTTCAGAAAGCTGGACATGGAAGTTTAGTGGAAACACCGGATCACCAGTGGTATCTGGCCCATTTGTGCAGCCGTCCTGTAGGGCAGGAGCGGAGATGTATTTTGGGTAGGGAGACTGCAATCCAGAAGGTAAAGTGGGTTGAAGACTGGCCTATATTGGAAGATGGAACATGCCTGCCTCAGATGGAAGTGGCAGCACCGATGGCAGGAAATCAAAAAAACAATACAGAAGAAGGAAAAGTCAGAGACGGTGTAGAAGCGAAGGAGATCGACATGAGTGGGCCATGGTTTTATGAGGATTTCGATGGTGATACCTGGAGTCTGCATCTGCAGTCACTGCGAATCCCATTGGATGACCGTGCATCTCTAACAGACCGTCCAGGCTGGTTAAGACTGTATGGCGCAGAATCCCTGAATTCTCATTTTACTCAATCCCTTCTTGGCTGCCGTCAGCAAAGCTTCTATATGGAAGCGGAGACAAAAGTAGAATTCCAGCCGGAAAACTTTAAGCAGATGGCTGGATTGGCCTATTACTATAATACTCAGTGCTACTACTATCTTCACATTACCAGGGACGATCAGTTCGGCCGGATTCTTTCCATCATAAAAAATGATCTTGGAAAAGGCAGTTATCCCATTGGAATGGGCGTGTCGATTCCAGAGAAAGGCCCTGTATGGCTGAAACTGACAACCAGGAAAGAAACCGCTCAGTTTTCATATGCACTGGATGGTGAAAATTACAGAGAGATTGGAGAACCGCTAGATGCCACCATTCTTTCTGATGACTACTTTGACCAGACTGGCCATGGTATGTTTACTGGGGCCTTTGTGGCTATCTGTTGTCAGGATACCAGTGGGGAGAGAAAGGCAGCGGATTTTGACTGGATCCGGGTAAATATGATTGTATAGGGGAGTTGTTTTCTGATGGATTGACTTGTTGAAAAACGGCACACCGCATTCTTGTTACTTTAGTGATGAGTTAGGTGTGCCAAATTTTTTATCATAATACAGAACTGGTGTTTGCTATATATAGAAATATATGGTATCATATAAATATAGAAAAAGATATATTTACGATTAAAAAAAAAGCACTTTCATATGCTAGATGGTATCTCTATTCTTTGCAGTACCATCTTGTCTGGTGTACGAACTATCGAAAACAGCTTCTGAAGAATGGGATAGACGCAGAATGCAAAAAGATGATGTATGAGCTTGCGGAGGCATCTGTGGAATTTATCGTATTGTGCAGTTACCGTAAGTGACCGAAGCAGGGATCAGATAATGGCCTATGTGGAGGGACAAAAAGAGAGGGAAAAAAGAAAGTAGGGAACTTTATGCAGATTGTATCCAGCTATGGAGTAGAAATTAAACAAAAGAATATACCGCTCTGCTCTACGCTGGATATTTTTCGGAAAGCGGTTTCCTATTTAATCCCGGTGTATGCAGAGACCTGGAAAGAACTTTCAGAAATCAGGAATTTACAAAAACGCTTTAACGAGGCCGAGCATCTGGTGCATGAGACAAAAAAGAATCATGCCAGGTTTGCGTTTGACCGTCATTTTCCTAAGATGCCATCTTATCTGAGAAGGGCGGCCATTCAACACGCACTTGGAGCGCTGTCCTCCTATCAAACACGCCTTGGTTTGTGGGAAAAGGGAGACCTGAAAGGAAAGCCGAAGCTGGTCTGTGAGAATCATGCGATGCCGGTATTCTATCGGGATGTCATGTATAAGGAAGCGGAGCAGGGAGAAGATGCAGCCTGTTTAAAGCTGTTTGATGGGCGTGACTGGAAGTGGTTCCAGGTAAAACTACTTCATACCGATATGGAATATCTGCGAAAGAAATGGAGCGGGAAAAAGGCATCCGCTCCAACACTGGAAAAGAGACATCATAAATATTTCCTTCGGTTTTCTTATACAGAGGAAGTAAGCTTATCGAAAACACCGGTAAAAGAGCAGGTGATATGCAGTGTTGATTTAGGAATCAATACGGATGCGGTCTGCAGCATCATGCGGGCAGATGGCACGATCCTGGGACGGAAATTTATCAATTTCCCCAGTGATAAAGACCATTTGTATCAGGTGCTTGGCAGAATCCGCCGTTTTCAGAGAGAACATTCCTCCAGACAGGTCCAAAGCCGATGGGATTATGCAAAAAGACTGAACATGGAACTGTCCCGCAAAATCGCTGCGGAGATCACGAAATATGCTGCAGAGTATCAGGCAGATGTAATTGTGTTCGAATATCTGGAAGTGCAGGGGAAAATATCCGGAAAAAAGAAACAAAAGCTTCACTTATGGAGAAAGCGGGATATTCAGAAACTGTGTGAACATCAGGCACATCGGAATGGGATCCGTGTGTCCAGGGTCAGTGCCCGGAATACCAGCAGGCTGGCCTGTGACGGAAGTGGAGCGGTAGTGCGAAATCCGGAGAACCATAGCCTTTGTACCTTTCGGACAGGAAAACAGTATAATTGCGACCTGTCAGCAGCTTATAATATCGGGGCAAGATATTTGATACGGGAGCTTTTAAAACCCTTGCCGGAAACGGAAAGGTCTTCCCTGGAGGCAAAAGTACCTGCAGTGAAGCGTAGGACCTCATGTGTTTATGCAGATTTAAGAAAGCTTTATGTAGAAGTAAATGACCTAAAAACTGCATAAATACAGGCAGATATCCAGCGGACTACCTGTAATGTGGAAACCAGCCGTATCCGGCTTGGGAAACGTGCGTATCCGCACAATTCTAAGTTACTGGCGTATCCGCCGATATTTAGTCTTGCCGTTTAAAACGGCTGAGAAGCACGTGGCTTTGGCCATGTGAGGTTCAGTTCGCCCGGCGCGAACGTTATTCTTAGAGGTGAAAGTCCTAAGTGCGCCTGTTAGCGGGAAGCACATAGCCAATAAGGCAAGGGTGTCCGTTGTAAAGCGGAATCTGAAGGAAGCCTGCGGCAAACCATTGGTCCGACGGACAGAAATCATGTATAAGGCTTACAGTTCGGATAAGACTGCTGAATAAGTTGAAGTCCAATAGCTAACAAAGAACTGGTAGTAGACATGGCGGATAGATGATGGGAAAGATAGCGTATTTTAACCGGGGAGATCCTATGAGTGGTCTCATTTGCCATAGTAACAACGAATCATAGGAAGTCAGCAGATGTCATAGTAGTGATGTTGTCAAGATTGGTTGACACATTTTTCTCAAGGACATCATGGACTATGCTGCTATACGCAGAGAATCATAGTATCTCTGTCGCTTGAGCATGGGAGGAAGACCACCATTGGTGGTGCAAATCCTCCGATTGTTCCAATAACTGATAAAGTATCTCCAGATTAGAGACTTCAGTTCGGATACAGTCAGGTTTTCACTGTTGTATCGGTCATACAATAATTCTGTCTTTAGACGCGCCCACATGCTTTCACAACGGGCATTGTCATGGCATCGACCACCGGCACTGTTCATACTTTGGATGATTTCATATTTTCTCAGGGTGCTGCGGTAAAGCTCACTGGTATATTGGCTACCTCGATCGGAGTGAAGCACTGCTCCTCGAATTTCAGGATATGCGATAAAAGCGTTTTCTACCGTATGCTGGCAAAGCGTTGCCTTCATCGTGGTTTCCATTGCCAGCCCCAGTACTGCTGAATCAAAACAATCGAAGATTGCCGAAACATAGAGTTTTCCATCTTTTGCTTTGATTTCGGTGATATCTGTCACGCATTTTTCAAGAGGCTTTTCTGATGTGAAATTTCTCTTAAGAAGATCATCCGATTTACGAGCCTCACGGTCTGCTTTCGTAATTCCTTTCGGATTACGCTTAGGACGATGACTGAGACCGATTTTTTCCATGACTCTATAAACGGTACGCTCACTGGGGATAGTAATGCACTAAGGTCGTTTAAAAGCTAATGCCTTGAACATACGTACACGTCCATAGGTGTCGTTGCAGACATCCTCAGCATGGATTTCAAGCATGGTATCTGCAAGCGTCTGGTATTTCCACGGACGGTCTTTTACGGACAGATATTTATAAAATCCCTGGCGGCTCACATGTAGCATACGACAGTAAAAAGCCAGTTTTCCCTTGATGGTGCCATCGTCAGTCTTAATCGCAATGAATTTCATTCTTTCGGTCTTAGAGACTTCCGACGGCTCGCTGCGAAAAAAGCGCTGGCTTCTTCCAGAAACTCGTTTTCTTCTTTCAGACGACGAATTTCTTTATCCTGATCTTTCACGCGTTTTCGAAGCATGGTTAATTCCTCCGCAAGGCTCATGGCAGATTCTGGAGTATGGGCACCTTCTCCAATATCCAGTTGTCCGGTTCTTACGGCTTTAAGCCAGGTATGGATAGTCCCTTCAGGAATTCCTAATTCTTTAGCGGCTTTCGCACCACCGATTTCTTTTGCAAGCTTAACTGCCTGCACTTTGTATTCATGATCGTACTTACGTTGACTTCGTGCCATAGTTGGGCACCTCCTTATTCTTTTGATTATACTATGAAATCCTTGAGAATAGGCTGTCAACTTTATTTATACACCATCATAGCGAGGAAGTCCGGGAAAGCCGGATGGAGCAAAGGACAGAACAGTTAATCAGCTGGAGTACGTCCTAATTGAGAGTTTTGACAAAACACATGCCGAGAGGAGTACCACAAGTACTATGTGGTTGGGACTCACGAAAAGGAGCGAAAACAGCGCATGGAAAAGCAAAGTATGATTATTAATAACATTCTATCAAACGACAACCTAAACCGTGCCTATAAGCAAGTAGTAAAGAATAAAGGCGCAGCGGGAATAGACGGAATGGAGTGTGAAGCTTTGTTCTCTCATTTGAGAACGAATGGCGCACAGCTGAAAGAAAGTATAAGAAATCAGGCATATAACCCTCTACCAGTAAAGCGAGTAGAAATTCCAAAAGAAGATGGAAGCAAGCGAAAGTTGGGAATTCCGACAGTAACAGATCGTTTGATACAGCAGGCAGTAGCACAGGTGCTGACACCAATTTATGAAAGGATATTTCATAGAAATAGCTATGGTTTTCGGACAGAAAAGAGTGCACAACAGGCGGTATTAAAAGCTGTTGAGTATATGAATGACGGATACAACTGGGTTGTCGATATCGACTTGGAAAAGTTCTTTGATACAGTCGACCATAATAAGCTAATCTCAATTCTAAACAAAGAAATCAAAGACGGAAAAGTGCTATCGCTAATTCGAAAGTTTCTGGTAAGTGGTGTCATGGTTGGTGAGCATATGGAAGAAACAGAGATAGGAACACCGCAAGGTGGAAATCTGTCTCCTCTGCTTGCGAATATTATACTGAATGAGTTAGACTGGGAATTGGAGAAGCGAAAACTAAAGTTCGTGAGGTATGCAGACGACTGCATTATATTAGTAAGAAGCCAGAAAGCTGCCCAAAGAGTGATGGACTCAATTACAAAATATATTGAATCTAAGCTACTTTTAAAAGTAAATCGCAAGAAAAGTAAAATAGGAAGACCAATAGAGATAAAATACCTGGGATTCACATTTTACAATCAATTCAACGCCAAGAAGTATAAGGCCAAAGCTCATGAAAAGTCAGTACAAAAGGTAGTAAGAAAATTGAAACAGCTCACAAGTCGTAGATGGGGAGTGAGTAACTCAGTTAAGGCGCAAAAGATTGCAGAAGTGCTGAGAGGGTGGATTAACTACTTTAAAATTGGTTCAATCCTTACAGTAACCAGAAAGTTAGATACGATGCTTCGATACAGGTTCAGAATGTGTATATGGAAACACTGGAAAACACCGCAAAATAAATACAAAAATCTGGTAAAACTTGGTGTTGGGTCAAGAAATGCAGCGAGAGCGGCATGGTCACATGGATATGCGCGAATTTGTAGAACGGAAGCAGTGTGCTATGCAATGTCAAATGCACGGCTTGCAAGATTTGGACTGCTTTCTGCGGAGGCATACTTTGTAAAAGTGTCAAGTTAACTGAACCGCCGGATGCGGAACCGCATGTCCGGTGGTGTGAGAGGTCGGCGGCGAAAGCCGCCTCCTACTCGATCAAATATATTTCATCTTCTGAATATGATCATGATGAGGAGTGCGAAAAACCGTGTGCTTTTTCGCGCTCTTTTTATTCAGTGCTTACGAATTATTGGCTGATGAAAAAATCCGACTGTAGAAATGACAAAGAATGATTGACTTTGAATGAAAATGATTGTATTATGGGATTAAAGATGATCAAATACAATCATAACAAGTCAAAAAAACAGTAAAACCAAAGCAGCTGAATCAAGAACGCCTGGGCATTCTTGGACTGCAGAATGAAAAAGGGGAATCCGTTATGTTGATGGAGAAACGCTTCCAGGAGATCCTGCGTATCCTGGAGGAGCAGGGAACGGTGTCGGTGCAGGATCTGACAGAAAGCCTGGATGCATCGGAGGCAACGATCCGGCGGGATCTGAGCCAGCTGGCCCAGATGGGAAAGCTAAAAAAGATTTATGGAGGAGCAGCCAGCTTAGAGACTGGTTATCAGACCAGGGAGATCCGGGTGGAGGAACGGCAGGAACTCTATGTGGAGGAGAAGAAGCAGATCGCAAAGTATGCGGCTTCCCTGATCGAGCCGGGAGATTTTGTCTATGTAGATGCAGGAAGCAGTACGGAATATCTGGTGGAGTGCATCGAGGAGCGTGACGCCACTTATGTGACGAATTCCATGTCACATGCTTTGAAGCTGGCAGGAAAAGGCATGAAAGTCAGTATTCTTGGCGGTAATGTGAAGGGAACCACGGAAGCAGTAGTCGGAGCAGATGCTATGGAAACGCTGCGGCGGTATCATTTCACCAGGGGCTTCTGGGGAGCGGACGGGATCCGCAAGAAGGAAGGCTGTACCACGCCGGAGATGGAAGAAGCAGCGGTGAAACGGCTGTCCATGAAACAGACCAGGGACTGCTATGTGCTTTGTGACGGCAGCAAATTCGGCAAGATCGCACAGGTGACATTTGCAGAGCTTGCTGATGTGACGGTGATCACAGCGGGACTGAAGGATAAGAAATATAAAAAATATGAAAATATTGTGGAGGTTGAGGGCATATGATTTACACAGTGACATTTAATCCATCCCTTGATTACATTGTGCGGGCAGATCATTTTGCAGTTGGTGAGGTCAACCGGACAACCTATGAGCAGATCCTGGAAGGCGGAAAAGGACTGAACGTATCCGTAGTTTTGAAAAATATGGGACTGGACAGTGTGGCGCTGGGCTTTACTGCAGGTTTTACGGGAGAAGAGATCGAGCGTCGGGTGGCAGAGCGGGGCGTAAGCGCTGATTTTGTCCGGGTAGAAGAGGGGATGTCCAGAATTAATGTGAAGTTAAAGGCTGAGGTGGAAACGGAACTGAATGGACAGGGACCTCATATTGAAAAACGACATATTGAGAAGCTCTATGAAAAGCTGGAGCAGTTAAAGAAGGGAGATATTCTGGTACTTGCCGGAAGTATTCCGAATACGCTTCCGGATGATATGTACGAGCGGATCATGGAACGTCTGGATGGTCGTGGAATCCGGATCGTGGTAGATGCCACCAGAGAGCTTTTGACCAAAGTCCTTCAATATCATCCATTTTTGATCAAACCCAATCATCATGAATTAGGAGAGATTTTCCATGTGAGACTCAGTGATAAAACTGAGATTGCTTCTTATGCGAAGAAGCTTCAGGCGATGGGCGCGGAGAATGTACTGGTGTCCATGGCAGGAGATGGTGCGGTGCTGGTTGCTGAAGATGGAACCGTTTATGAATGTCCGGCCCCCAGGGGAAAGGTGGTTAATTCCGTAGGCGCCGGAGATTCCATGGTAGCAGGATTTTTGACAGGATATTTGGAGACGGGGGATTATCAGGAAGCATTTTTAAGAGGTGCCGCAACTGGAAGTGCCAGTGCTTTTTCAGAGCAGCTTGCTACCAGAGAAGAGGCAGAGGCGCTTCTTACCCAGCTGAAGGAAGTGTGCTTATGAAAATTACAGACCTGTTAAAGAAAGAGAGTATAGAGCTGCATGGCCAGGTGAAGACCAAAGAGGAAGCCATTGACCGGATGGTGGAATTGATGGTGAGATCCGGAAATATCAGGGATGAGAATGCCTATAAACAGGGCGTGTTAAACCGGGAAGCGGAAGGAACCACAGGAATCGGAGGTGGAATTGCTATTCCTCATGCCAAGAACTGCGGTGTGGCGCAGGCTGGTTTGAGCGCTATGGTGGTACCTGGCGGTGTGGACTATGACGCGATGGACGGCGCACCGGTAGACCTGTTGTTTCTGATCGCTGCGCCGGATACGGAGGATAATGTACATCTACAGGTGCTGAGCCAGTTGGCGGTGCTTCTGATGGATGGAGAGTTTACCGCGAAGCTGCGAAATGCAAAGTCGGAAGAGGAGTTTTTGCGGGTCATTGACGAGGCAGAAAAAGTGACAGATGAAGCCGCAGAACAGGTGGAACCATCCGTTCAAAAATATCAGGTTCTGGCGGTAACCGCCTGTCCTACCGGAATCGCCCATACCTACATGGCGGCAGAAAACTTAGAAAAGACAGCGGAGGAACTGGGCTATACCATAAAAGTAGAGACTAACGGAGCTGTCGGGGTGAAAAACCGCCTGACAGATGAAGAGATTCAGGCTTGTGACGGCATCATCGTAGCGGCGGACAAGCAGGTAGAGATGGCCCGGTTTGACGGAAAGCCAGTGCTGATCACCAGTGTGTCCAGAGGAATTCACGATGGGGAGAAGCTGATCCGCCAGGTGGTGGACAAGCAGGTTCCTGTCTATCACAGTGATGGAACAGGTGCTGGAGCCGCCAGCCAGATATCAGGCAGTCAGATATCTGGAAACAAAACATCTGGTGGTGTGGGAAAGGAACATGTTGTTCGAAAATTTTATAAGCATCTGATGAATGGCGTGTCCTACATTCTGCCACTGGCAGTTGGAAGTGGCTGCCTGGTGGCCCTGGCGTATCTGCTGGGAGCGGATGTAAGTGCCTATAGGATGGTAAACGGGCAGAAGGGAGTGTGGACGGGTATCACGGCAATCGGTGCAGGCGGTATGGGAAATCCCGGAACATACCCTATGGTTATGTGGCTTTTGACTGCCGGCATGGTGATCCGCAAGATTATTTATCCGGTTATGGCCGGATTTATCGCTATGAGTATCGCAGACCGTCCAGGCCTGGTGATTGGACTGGCTGTAGGCGCAGTGGCTGACTGTGGCTTTTTAGGAGCAGTGGCAGCAGGTTTTTTAGGCGGCGGCGCGGCACTGTTGGCTGGTAAGGCATGCTCTTATCTTCCGGAGTCCCTGGATGGCATGAAGCCGATGCTGTTTTATCCGCTGTTTGGAATTTTAATAGCCGGAGTGGTGATGGCCATCTGCCGTCCGTGGATCGGGACATTGGATCAGGTGATCAACCGTATGGTGGCATCTTGTGGAACAGGCTTTGTTGTGCCAGGAATGATCTTAGGCGCAATTCTTGGCGGTATGATGTCAGCGGATATGGGAGGCCCCTTAAATAAAACCGCCTATGCATTCGGTGTAGCCGAGGTAACTGCCTTTAGCGCAGCTGCAGGCCAGTATCAGGTCATGGCTGCTGTTATGGCAGGAGGTATGGTACCGCCACTGGGAATTGCCTTATGCACGACATTGTTCCCTTCGTATTTTACAGAAGAAGAACGGAAAAAAGGAAAATCCAACTATATGATGGGCCTGACGTTTAACACCGAAGGAGCCATTCCATTTGCAGAACGTCATGCCTGTGTCCGGGCTGCCTGTCTGCTGGGTTCCGCTGTCAGCGGCGCTTTGTCCATGTTTTTTGGCTGTGGCGTGATGGTACCTCACGGCGGAATTTTTGTGATCTGGATGATCTCCAACCCCATTGGTTTTCTGGCGGCAGTGATAGCCGGAAGCGTTATAATCATGATGGCGATGGGGATTGGTGTAAAGAGAAAGCGAGTG
>PVML01017493.1_pt1 | contig 182444 bp, 161 predicted proteins | sample 1853371 | NCBI WGS metagenome assembly PVML01 (sample SAMN08533508, study PRJNA380276) | Human gut metagenome, whole genome shotgun sequencing project. | isolation source: participant 1, chromium library | host: Homo sapiens | collected 2017 | reverse complement strand
ACGATGATCTTGTTCTGTCCGTCGCAAACAGTTTCAATACCTTCTGGATCTTCCATCTCTACTGGATGAGAATATCCAAGGTTTAAAGTCAGTTTCTTTCCCTGCTTAGCAGCTCTGTAACCAACACCGTTTACTTCAAGAACCTTCTCATAACCCTCAGTAACACCATGGATCATGTTGTTGATCAGGGTTCTGGTCAGACCATGTAAAGATTTCATTCTCTTTAAATCGTTTGGTCTGCTTACGATAACGTGACCGTCCTTCTCTTCGATGGTCAGCTCAACCGGGAGCTCTCTCTCTAATGTTCCCTTTGGACCTTTTACAGTCACCTTATTTCCTTCTGCGATTGTAACAGTTACACCTGCTGGGATCGCAACTGGCATTCTACCGATACGTGACATGCCTTTTTACCTCCTACTTAAATTCTCGGAGAGGACATATGCGTCCTCTCTGTTTTCAGTTGCATTTCGCACTTACCGTTCGTATTGCAGAACGGTTACGTGCGAAAGTACTTCGCAACACTTAGTGAGGTTTCTCACGAACTTAGTGTTGTCGAAGTTACTTCGTCCATTCGACTAAGCTCGAAAAGACCTCGCCAAGTATTCAATGCCTACCAAACGAAAGCCAAAACTTCGCCGCCTACACCAAGCTTACGTGCTTCCTTATCGGTGATCACGCCCTGATTGGTGGAGAGGATTGCAGTACCGAGACCGCCAAGAACCTTCGGCAGGTTCTCCTTGTCAGCGTATACACGCAGACCTGGCTTGGAGATTCTCTTGATACCGGAAATAATCTTTTCGTTCTTATCTTTACCGTACTTTAAGGTAATGTGGATGTTCTGGAAAGCGCCATCCTCTACCAGATCGTACTTTGCAATATAACCTTCATTTACCAGAATATCAGCAATAGCTAATTTCATCTTGGAAGAAGGTACATCTACTGTATCATGCTTTGCAGTGTTTGCATTACGGATTCTTGTAAGCATATCTGCAATTGGATCGCTCATTGTCATTTTGAAAATGCCTCCTTTTCTAAATTCTATCTATCTTCACCCGCCGAACCTGACAAGCTTATGCTGTCAGGCGCTCAAGCGGGCCTTCAGCCTACCAGCTTGCTTTCTTAACGCCAGGAATCTGACCCTTGTATGCTAACTCACGGAAACAAATACGGCAGATACCATATTTTCTCAGGTAAGCATGTGGACGGCCACAGATTCTGCAGCGATTGTACTCTCTGGTAGAGAATTTAGCAGGACGCTGCTGTTTGATCTTCATTGAAGTCTTAGCCATGAATGTTTCCTCCTAACTATTTTGCAAAAGGCATATTGAATAATGTCAAAAGTTCACGCGCTTCTTCGTCAGTATTAGCGGTGGTAACGAAGATGATATCCATACCTCTTACCTTGTCAACTTTATCGTACTCAATTTCAGGGAAAATCAGCTGCTCTTTGATACCAAGAGCATAGTTTCCTCTGCCATCAAATGCGTTAGGGTTAACACCTCTAAAGTCACGTACACGTGGCAGTGCCAGGTTGATCAGACGATCAAGGAATTCGTACATTCTCTCACCACGAAGGGTTACCTTGCAGCCGATTGCCATGCCTTCACGGATTTTGAAGTTTGCAACAGACTTTTTAGCCTTGGTTGTTACAGCTTTCTGACCGGAAATGATCTCCAGATCTCTAACTGCGGAATCCAGAACCTTGGCATTTTCCTTAGCTTCGCCTACGCCCATGTTGATAACGATCTTATCAAGCTTCGGCACCTGCATAACGTTCTTATATCCAAATTTCTTCATCAGAGCGTCTACGAATTCGTTCTGATACTGTTCTTTTAATCTAGCCAACGTTTTTTTCCTCCTCTCCTGAATTATTCAACAACCTTACCGGTCTTCTTAGCAACGCGGACTTTCTTTCCGTCTCTTACTTCAAAGCCAACTCTGGTTGCCTTGCCGTCTACTACCAGCATTACATTGGAGATATCAATTGGAGCCTCCTGATTCACGATGCCACCCTGTGGGTTAGCTGGAGACTGCTTGGTGTGCTTTGTAACCATGTTGCAGCCCTGAACCAGAACTTTGTTCTTCTTTACGTCAACAGAGAGTACCTTTCCCTGTTTGTCTTTATCTTTTCCTGCGATTACTACTACTAAATCGTCTTTCTTGATTTTCTGCACAGTGGACACCCTCCTTATAATACTTCTGGAGCTAAGGAGACAATCTTCATGAACTGCTTGTCTCTTAATTCTCTAGCTACAGGCCCAAAGATACGAGTTCCTCTTGGAGTCTTGTCATCCTTAATAATTACTGCTGCGTTCTCATCAAACTTGATGTAAGAACCGTCTTTACGGCGAGCGCCTCTAACGGTACGAACTACTACAGCCTTTACAACATCGCCCTTCTTTACAACACCGCCTGGTGTTGCATCTTTAACAGAAGCAACGATGACATCGCCGATATTTGCATATCTTCTGGTTGAACCACCTAATACACGGATGCAGAGAAGTTCTTTTGCACCGGTATTGTCGGCAACCTTAAGTCTTGTTTCCTGCTGAACCATACCTGTTAACTCCTTCCCTAATTATCTTGCTTTCTCGATAATCTCAACAAGTCTCCATCTCTTATCCTTGGACAGTGGTCTTGTTTCCATTACTTTTACAGTATCACCGATGCCGCACTCATTGTTCTCATCATGAGCTTTCAGCTTAACGGTTTTCTTAACGATCTTACCGATCATTGGGTGCTTTACGTGGTCCTCGATTGCTACAACGATGGTCTTATCCATCTTGTTGCTTACCACTTTACCGATACGGGTTTTTCTTAAATTTCTTTCCACGGTAAGTTCTCCTTTCATTAAGCATTAGCCTTCTCAGTGATAACAGTCTGGATACGAGCGATGTTCTTGCGAACTTCTTTGATCCGGGATGTGTTGTCTAACTGATTGGTTGCATTCTGGAATCTTAAATTAAACAGTTCCTTCTTCGCAGCTACTAACTCTTCATTCAGCTCATTTGCTGACTTATTCTTTAACTCTTCTACAAACTTATTAGTTTTCACTGTTATCACCGCCTTCTAAATCTGCTTTAGAAACAATTTTGCACTTGCATGGCAGTTTGTGCATAGCAAGACGAAGTGCTTCCTTAGCTGTTTCCTCTGGTACACCAGCGATCTCAAATAATACGCGGCCTGGCTTTACAACTGCTACCCAGTACTCCAGAGCGCCTTTACCGGAACCCATACGGGTTTCTGCTGGCTTTGCTGTTACAGGTTTATCCGGGAAAATCTTGATCCAGACTTTACCACCACGCTTAATGTAACGGGTCATAGCAACACGGGCTGCTTCAATCTGGTTTGATTTGATCCAACATGGTTCAGTAGCGACTAAACCGTACTCACCGTTAGAGATCGTATTGCCTCTTAATGCTTTACCAGCCATAGATCCACGGAACTGTTTACGACGCTTAACTCTCTTAGGCATTAACATTATTTATCGCTCCCTTCCTTGTTTCCTTTAGTAGGAAGTACCTCGCCTTTGTAGATCCATACCTTAACGCCAATCTTGCCGTAGGTTGTATCTGCTTCTGCGAAACCATAGTCAATATCTGCTCTTAATGTCTGAAGCGGAATAGTACCTTCGCTGTAGAACTCTGTACGAGCCATATCAGCACCGCCTAAACGACCTGCAACTGCAGTCTTGATACCTTTAACGCCAGCCTTCATAGTTCTGCTCATGGTAGACTTCATAGCACGGCGGAAAGATACACGATTCTCAAGCTGCTGTGCGATAGATTCAGCAACCAGCTGAGCATCTCTGTCTGGTCTCTTGATTTCTTTGATGTCTACGAACAGCTTCTTAGCAGTCAGCTTCTGAACTTCTGCTTTCAGCTTTTCGATCTCTGCGCCGCCCTTACCGATAACAACGCCTGGCTTAGCAGTGTAGATGATAACCTTCACTCTGTCAGATGCGCGCTCGATCTCGATCTTGGAAACGCTGGAGCTCTTTAATTTGTTCTTAAGGAACTTTCTAATATTATAGTCTTCAACCAGGTTATCTGCAAAATCAGCTTCTGCATACCATCTGGAATCCCAGTCTTTAATAACACCGACTCTAATGCCGTGTGGATTAACTTTCTGTCCCATATTTGCCTCCTATTTATTTCTCATTCAGAACTACAGTGATGTGGCTCATTCTCTTCTCGATTCTGTAAGCACGGCCCTGAGCTCTCGGTCTAACCCTCTTCATGATCGGTCCCTGGTTTGCATAGCACTCTTCTACGTACAGTTTTGCAGGGTCCATGTTGTTATTGTTCTCAGCGTTTGCTGCTGCTGATTCCAGTAACTTCTTTACTAAGCTGGAAGCATATCTAGGATTGTAAGTTACAATACCAAGTGCGGTCTGTAAATCTTTGCCTCTGATGGCATCTAATACAAAGCAAGCCTTCTGGACAGACACTCTAGCGTAAGACAGTGTTGCGCTTGGTCTGGTGTCCTTCTGGGCATTTCTTTCTCTCTTAATTTGGGATCTATGTCCTCTTGCCATTTGTAAAACCTCCTTTCAATTTACCTGTGGATTACTTTCTAACAGCGGACTTCTTCTCGTCTTTACCGTGGCCTCTGTAGGTTCTGGTTGCTACGAACTCACCCAGTTTGTGTCCTACCATATCCTCAGTAACGTATACCGGAACGTGTTTTCTTCCGTCATGTACAGCGATTGTGTGACCAACCATCTGAGGGAAGATTGTTGAACGACGGGACCAGGTCTTGATTACCTGCTTCTGTCCTGCTGCATTCATAGCGTCTACTTTCTTTAACAGATGTGCATCTGCAAATGGTCCTTTTTTCAGTGAACGAGCCATGTGTTCTTAACCTCCTTAATTATTTGATGGTTTTGCCATCACGTCTTCTTACGATCAACTTATTAGACTGCTTGTTTTTCTTTCTGGTCTTCAGACCCAGAGCAGGCTTGCCCCAAGGTGTGCATGGACCTGGACGGCCGATACCGGTCTTTCCTTCACCACCACCGTGTGGATGATCATTCGGGTTCATAACAGAACCGCGAACTGTAGGTCTGATGCCCATGTGACGGGTTCTACCAGCTTTACCAATGTTGATCAGGGAGTGTTCGCCATTGCCAACAACACCGATTGTTGCGCGGCAGATGATCGGAACCATTCTCATTTCACCTGAAGGTAAACGTAAGGTTGCATACTTGCCTTCCTTAGCCATAAGCTGTGCGGAGTTACCAGCGGAACGAACCAGCTGACCGCCCTTGCCAGGATATAACTCAATGTTGTGTACCTGAGTACCAACTGGAACATGATACAGTGGCATGCAGTTACCAACTTTTGCTTCTGCAGTATCGCCGCTCATAACCTTCATTCCATCAGTTAAGCCCTGAGGAGCTAAGATATAAGACTTTGTACCGTCTGCATAGCAGATCAGTGCGATATTTGCGCTTCTGTTTGGATCGTACTCAATACCGATAACGGTTGCTGGGATACCATCCTTGCTGTTTCTCTTGAAATCGATGATTCTATATTTTCTTCTGCTGCCGCCGCCTCTGTGACGAACAGTGATCTTGCCCTGATTATTACGACCAGCGTTCTTTGCCAGAGATACTACCAGAGATTTCTCTGGAGTGGTCTTGGTGATTTCCTTGAAATCAGAACCGGTCATATGTCTTCTGGAAGGTGTATAAGCAGTATACTTCTTAATTCCCATGACATTTACTCCTTTTCTTTTCTTTTCACGGCTTTCATAAGAGCCGTATAAGTTCTCCGGCCGGGCAGCTACCCGGCGGGGTGTGTATAAGGGATTTGTTCCGCTCGACTAAGCTCGGAAAGACCTCGCTAAGTATTCACAGCCTACAGTCCCTGGAAGATCTCAATCTCCTTGCTGTCTTCAGTCAGCTTAACAATTGCCTTCTTGGAAGCAGCGGTCTTACCGAAAGTCATTCCTCTTCTCTTTGTCTTGCCATCGCAGTTCATGGTGTTTACGGAAGCAACCTTGGTTCCTGGGAACATCTTCTCAACTGCTTCTTTGATCATAGACTTGTTAGCGTCTACATGTACCATGAAAGTATACTTCTTATCACCCATAGCGTTCATGCTCTTCTCAGTGATAACTGGTTTTAAGATGACGTCATAGTATTTGATATCTGCCATTATGCGTATACCTCCTCGATGGATGCAACAGCTGCCTTACTAGCAACAACTGTGTTGTACTTCAGAATGTCGTATACATTGATGGTTCCAACCTGAGCAGTCTTAACATCAGCAATGTTTCTTGCGGATAATACTGCGTTCTCATCGCTCTCGCTTAAAACAACCAGAGCTTTGTTAACCTTCAGATTGTTCAGAACATTCTTAAAGTTCTTTGTCTTGATCTCATTAAACTTAAGTTCTTCAACAACGATGAACTTGTTCTCCTGAACACGGCTTGTCAGAGCGGACTTAAGAGCTGCTCTCTTTTCCTTCTTGTTCAGTCTGATTGTATAGTCTCTAGGAGTTGGTGCAAATACAACACCGCCGCCTTTCCACTGTGGAGCTCTTGTTGAACCCTGTCTTGCATGACCGGTTCCTTTCTGTCTCCATGGCTTTCTGCCACCGCCAGAAACCTCAGAACGTGTTTTTGCTTTCTGTGTTCCCTGACGCTTATTAGCAAGCTGTGCAACAACTGCAAGATGTACTAAGTGCTCGTTTACTTCTACACCGAACACGGCATCGTTCAGTTCTAATGTGCCAACTTCATTACCTTCCATATTGTAAACAGATACGTTTGCCATCTGTGTATTCCTCCTTTCCTATAAAAGCTTACCTTTCAACCTTAACGGTTTCCTTTACAGTAACCAGGCATTTCTTAGGTCCTGGAACTGCACCCTTAACCAGAATCAGGTTGTTCTCGGCATCAACCTTAACTACTTCAAGATTCTGAACAGTGATCTGCTTGTGACCCATCTGTCCAGGCATTCCCTTGCCCTTGAATACGCGGCCTGGGGTAGTAGCGGAACCATTGGAACCCTGATGACGATGGAATTTAGAACCATGAGCCATAGGTCCTCTGTGCTGTCCGTGTCTCTTGATTGCGCCCTGGAAGCCTTTACCTTTGGAAATAGCGGTTGCATCGATCTTATCGCCTGCTGCGAAGATCTCAGCCTTGATCTCATCCTTTACAGAATACTCTTCCGCATTCTCAAATCTGAATTCTCTCACATATCTCTTGTAAGATACGCCAGCCTTATCAAAGTGGCCTTTCTGTGGCTTGTTAACAAGTTTTTCTCTCTTATCAACGAAACCAACCTGTACTGCTTTGTAACCGTCATTCTCTTCGGTCTTAACCTGAGTTACTACACAAGGTCCTGCCTGAAGTACGGTTACCGGAACTAACACACCATTCTCATTGAAGATCTGGGTCATTCCGACTTTTGTTGCTAAAATCGCTTTCTTCATTGTCTTACCTCCTGTTTCATGATCTACAGCGGAATGCTTTCGCATTCATCCTAGAACAGCCTAATATACGTGGAACACTATGAACCGTTGCCGGTATGTTGATTCCTACAGGAATGTAGTGTTGCTTCTATATCTAAACCCTTCAGGATATAAACATAATCATTAATGCTTACTGGGATTATTTTGTTTTCATCTTGATGTCGATGAATACACCAGCTGGCATTTCCAGTCTGGACAGTGCATCTACTGTCTTCTGGCTTGGTGCAGTGATATCGATCAGTCTCTTATGAGTTCTCTGCTCGAACTGCTCTCTGGAATCTTTGTACTTATGAACCGCACGCAGAATTGTTACAACCTCTTTCTTGGTTGGTAACGGCACTGGTCCGCTCACCTGAGATCCTGTCTTTTTTACTGTCTCGATGATCTTTCCAGCGGACTGATCTACTAACTGATGATCATAAGCTTTTAATGTGATTCTCATTACTTGACTTGCCATAAAAAAAGTCGCCTCCTTTTCGCACTTTATAAACCAAGTACGACAAGCGGTGACTGTACACGTTCCCGTGTGTGTCCTCACAGAACTCCACACTGATCCTGCTCTCATTTGCAGATTCTTTAATTGGTACAGTGACTTGTCGCCAGTTTCCTAACTTGACATTCGCTCCACGGAAAACCTGCTTTTTGTAAAGCAGCAACCTCACGTTTCTTTGCTATCATGTCACAGCTATTCTAAGATAACATATATTACTATGAAATGCAAGCTTTTTTTTAATATTTTTCAATATTTTTTATTACTGTTCAGTCTTGCGAAGATTTAGGCTGACGCCCAATGCTTCTTGTACGCTGCAGGTGGTCAAGAAGATGCAAGGCTGAACTGGTTTCTTCCTATTATAATGGGATATCATAGAAAAGAGCCGGCCATCATATCCATAGGTCAGCTCTTTTAATCTTATATATATTATTGAAATTTTATCAGTCTTCTGTGCAGATCGGCTCTTCCGGTTCTGTAAAATAGGAACTTACATCACTGTCATCATCTGCTGAACTTAAAGAACCGCTGGAGCTGGTTTTAAATTTTACTCCATCACTGGTCTTAACGGTAGTATTCTTCATAACCTTTCCTGAAGAGTTTACTACATAATTACTGCTGTCTACCTTAAAGCATACATATTTCTGGCCATCAGATGCTTTCTGAAGTTTTCCCTTATAATAAAGGTAATTATCTTTTACACCCGTGTAGCCGCGGCCATTTTCGCTGAAATAGAAGTCCGTCTTATTTCCATCATCTTCTTCTACTTTTATCTTTCCCCGCTGTACACAGCTCTGAGACTTGGTTCCAAAGTAGAACGCGGTCCAGTTGCTGTCACCAGATCCAATATATACTTTTTTAAGGCCATATACCGGATTTCCCCTCTTATTAAATAAGTAGGTCTTTCCGCTGATCTTAGTCAGATCCTGTGTGGTAAGGTGGTCAGAGTCTGCTGCTTTGGGTTTTCCATTATTTGCAAAATAGAACCACTCCACATCTCCGTCATAGCCCTCAATATCTTCCGGCGGCTCTATGGAATACCAGCCAATCTTTGCCTTTCCGTCAGAACCAAAATACATATAATCTTTAATAGAATCAGAGTTTCCTCTTACATTTTTCCAGCCGATCTGCAGGATGCCATCATCATCAAAGCAATAGTAAATACCGTCTATCTTCCTGGTACCGTAATCTCCGTTATCATTGCCATCACTTGGCACATATTTTTTGCCGTTAGTGCCAAAATAGAACCAGTACGGACCGTCTTCACCGTAATCTAAAGTACCGCCCTCCGCTCCTGGGATCACCTTGCTGGAATCCTCGTCATAATTTTCCGGCGGATACAGTTTCTGCCAGCCAGTGCGCATAACACCGTCATTTCCGGTATAGTACATATCATCTAAAATCCAGCCTTTTTCCATACGGCCGTTTCCATCAAAATGATACCATTTATCATTGATCTTCTTCCAGGTATCGTCAATCGTCTTTCCCGTGCTTCCAAAATAGTACCATTCTTCTTCCCCGCCATCGGAAGTCGTCTTTAGCCACTTATCTGTGATCATAATACCATTGCTGTCCACATAGTAATTAGAATCAGCCCAGGTATTTGTAGCCATATATCCTTCTCCGTTCAGATAACGCCACTGACCGTCTGCGCCCTTTTTCCATTCATTATATACTTTGTTTCCATTGCTGTCATAATAGACCCAGGTATTATTTTCCTGCGCCCATCCCTGTGCTGCCATAGCTGGAAATGCTGCCAGCCCTGCTGATAAAAAAGCTGCCAGAAACCAGGCTGCTTTTACGCTCTTTCTCATACGCCCTGTTCCTCTCTTCTTCTGCGTTCACCCCAAAACTGCTGCAAAACAGATACTTTTGCATACAGTCTGCGCTTTATAACTATTGTATCAAGAGTTTTGTTATTGTTCAACCAATTTAATCTGTCAATTCTCTTACAAGAATCTGTCGCAGGCTTCCAAATTGCTTGACGTACTATATAAAAATAGACTATACTCAATTGGAATCCTGTGATTTTGACCCACTTGATACCGGATTTCAGACCTTTTGTTCCTGGTATCATTATAATAATAGAAGAAACGAGGTTAAACAATTTATGTGGCTTGCCGACGGTTGGAAAGATTATGAAGTAATTGACTGTTCCAAAGGTGAAAAATTAGAGCGCTGGGGAGAATATCTTCTGGTGCGCCCGGACCCTCAGGTGATCTGGGATACCCCAAAAAAACATAAAGGCTGGAAAAAGATGAACGGACATTATCACCGCAGCAGCAAAGGCGGCGGTGAATGGGAATTTTTCGATCTGCCGGAGCAGTGGACTATTAACTACAAAGAACTTACCTTTAATTTGAAGCCTTTTAGCTTCAAGCATACCGGTCTTTTCCCGGAACAGGCTGCAAACTGGGACTGGTTCGGGGACAAGATCCGCAGATCAGGACGTCCTGTTAAGGTATTAAATCTGTTCGCCTACACCGGCGGCGCTACACTGGCAGCTGCCAAAGCAGGAGCCAGCGTGACCCACGTAGACGCTTCTAAGGGTATGGTTACCTGGGCAAAGGAAAATGCACATTCTTCCGGTCTGTCTGATGCTCCCATCCGGTGGATCGTAGATGATTGTGTAAAATTCGTAGAACGTGAGATCCGCCGTGGAAATCATTACGATGCCATTATCATGGATCCACCATCTTATGGCCGCGGGCCAAAAGGGGAGATCTGGAAGATCGAAGATGCGATCCATCCATTAGTAAAGCTTTGCGTTCAGCTGCTTTCTGACGATCCGCTGTTTTTCCTGATCAACTCCTATACGACCGGTCTTGCTCCATCTGTTCTTTCTTATATGATGGGCGTAGAGATCGTTCCAAAATTCGGCGGAACTGTTAAGGCTGAAGAAGTAGGACTTCCTGTTTCACAAAGCGGCCTGGTACTGCCATGCGGTGCTTCAGGACGCTGGGAAAAATAAGACTTTTTTATTATGACTGCTGACAGATGATATTATCATATCTCATCTGCCAGCAGCCTTTTTACATCCAGTTTTCCCCACCCCTGCTGATTGTGAGGCAGTCCCAGATCCACCGCCCGTTCCCTGATACGCAGTTTTACATCTTTATTACTCATGGATGGGTATTTTTCCAGCAGCAATGCAATGGCGCCTGATACAAGGGGAGTAGACATGCTTGTACCTGATTTTATAAAATAATGTCCCGGCTCATTGCAGCAGCTGATAATACCGCAGCCCGGAGCCACGATATCTGGTTTACATACACAGGCTTTTGTAGGACCTCTGCCGGAATAATCCACCATTTTGCTTCCCATGACCTCCACTTCCTTGTGGTCATCAGAGCAGCCTACTGTGATCACTTTTCTGCTGATCCCCGGTGTAGTAACAGTTCCCGGTGCTGGGCCATGATTTCCAGCCGCTACCACTACTACCAGACCATCATCCCAGGCTGCATTTACCCCTTTTACCAGCACAGAATTCTCCGTCATCTCCTGGCGTGCGAGAGAACCTACGGAAATGTTTACGATACGTATTCCATATTCGTTTCTGTGTTCTCTGATCCAGCGAAGCCCCATTAGCACATCTGCTGCATATCCATTTCCTTTCCTGTCCAGCACTTTGATTCCAAGGATCCGGCTTCCCGGGGCAATCCCTTTAAATATCCCCCCTGAAGCAGCTCCGCTTCCTGCGATCATAGCTGAAACATGAGTTCCATGACCATTATCATCATAAGGAAGCTTTTTTCCATGGACAAAGTCCTTAAATCCCAGTATCTTTCCCTTCAGATCTTCATGAATGTAAATGCCTGTATCTAAAACTGCGATTCCAACGCCTTTTCCGGTAATCCCGTTTAAAGCTGCCTCATCACAGTGAATTTCCATTCTGGCCCGATTCACATTAAAAAATCCCTTTTCTTATAAAATATGCGCAGAAAAAAGCTCCGTACCTGTCAGTACGGAGCTTTTTTCTAAGGATTTCGGATTTTCAAAAAGGGTTGAAGGATAGTTCTTAAACTTTCGTGCATTTCTTATGTAACTAAAGTATACCATGCAATCGCTGGAAATGTTTGAATGTTCTTTGAATAGATTATTAAGAAATTCTTAATGTTACAGACTTCACTTTGTAAGCGAAAGGACAGAACCATACAATGTCTCTTTCAGCTTCCCCACATCTCCATCTGCAAAGCAATACCCGTCCATGCCACAGGCTTTTGCCCCTTCAATGTTGTTTTGCAGGTCATCAATAAAATAGCATTCTTCCGGTTTTAAACCAAAGCGGTCAAAGAAATGACCATACATTTCTTTCTGGGGTTTCATGCAAAGCACTTCTGCTGAAAACAGTATCCCATCAAAGCAGTCTATTGCCGGCAATACCTTTTTATAACAGGTAAGCAGACGCACAGATGCGTTGGAACACAGATAAATACCATAGCCTTTTGCCTTCAGATCCCGGATCAGGTCTCCCATTTCCGGTCTGGCAGTCATGTTATACTCATGCCAGTGGTCGAAGCATTTAACAGCCAGTTCTTTTTCTTCCTCTGTATCCAGACGGCTGATCATTTTCTCAATTCCGTCCTTTTCTTTGATCACACCCATATCTAAAAGAACCCATTCCGGGGAATCAAACACAGCTGTGCAGATTCTCTTTGCCAGTGCCTCATTATCTGTAAAATGGAGGCATACCGGCATGCCGGAATAGTCCACCAGAACCTTTCCCATATCAAATACAATATTCCTGATCAAAATACCCCGCCTTTCTGCTCCGGAATATGCCGGAGCCATCTGTTGATCATTATATAAAAATGCCGGATGTTCTCGCCTTTGCAGACAAACTGCCAGGCTTCAAACCTCCGACATTTTTAATGTTCATTCTCTTCGTATACCAGATTATTTTGTTTCTGGCTTCTCTACCTGAACGATTGCAGCTTTCTGCATCGGAATACGGCAGTTTTTGTTGCTGCCGAACTCAACGATCACAGTATCATCAGTCATATCAATGATCACACCATAAAAACCGCTGGTAGTAAGAATGGTATCGCCTACAGCAATGCTGCTTAACATCTCCTGCTGTTTCTGTCTTTCCTTCTTCTGTGGACGGATTGACGTAAAATAGATCAGAGCTGCAAAAAATACAATATAGATAACTATAAAGCCCATTCCCTGCATAGTTTTTTTCCTCCTTCACACCTGCTGCCGCCTCGCCGCAGCAGTTATAGTTTTTTGTTCGCCCGCTTCTGGTTACTTTGAAAACGTTCTATTATTTTCCTTCCATACCGGCAAGTTTTGCTGCCTTGTACTCTGCGAAACGGTGTTCTTCGATGGCGTCGCGGATCTCCTCCATCATTTTATTATAAAAATACAAATTATGCAAGGTACATAACCGCATTCCCAGCATTTCTTTTGCCTTTAACAGATGGCGTATATAGCCTCTGCTGTAAGAACGGCAGGCCGGACACTGGCAACCTTCTTCAATAGGGCTGTGATCCAGCTCATATTTCTGATTAAACAGATTCAGTTTGCCGTGGTTGGTATATACATGTCCATGGCGGCCATTTCTGGATGGATAAACACAGTCAAAAAAGTCTACTCCCCGGTCTACTGCCTCTAAGATATTGGCAGGTGTTCCTACGCCCATAAGATAAACCGGCTTATCCTCCGGCAGATGAGGTACAGTCACATCCAGGATATGATACATTTCCTCATGGGTCTCACCTACAGCCAGACCACCAATTGCATAGCCATCCAGATCCAGCTCCCTGATGGTCTCTGCATGTCGGATCCGGATCTCATCTATAACACCACCCTGATTAATGCCAAATAACAGCTGTTCTTTATTAATAGTATCCGGAAGAGAATTCAAACGTGCCATTTCTGCCTTGCAGCGTTTTAACCAGCGGGTGGTACGGTCTACAGAATTGCGGATATAGTCATAATCCGCATGGCTTGGAGGACACTCGTCAAAAGCCATGGCGATGGTAGAACCAAGATTTGACTGGATCTGCATGCTTTCTTCCGGCCCCATAAAGATCTTATGTCCGTCAATGTGGGAACGGAAATAAACGCCCTCTTCCTTGATCTTGCGCAGGTCTGTAAGGGAGAATACCTGGAAGCCGCCGGAATCTGTAAGGATAGGCTTGTCCCAATTCATAAACTTATGCAGTCCGCCGTACTCTTTGATCAGCTTATCGCCGGTACGCACATGAAGATGGTAAGTGTTGGAAAGCTCTACCTGTGTACCGATCTGACGCAGATCATCAGTAGAAACAGCGCCCTTAATGGCTCCTACCGTTCCCACATTCATGAAAACCGGTGTCTGGATGGTTCCATGCACAGTTTCCATCTGGGCACGTTTTGCCCATCCGTCTTTTGTAATAACCTGATATTTCATATTTTATGCCTCTTCGTCTGCCAAAGCAGCCTTGATCATGATGGCACATTCGATCCTCTTTTTCTGCATTTCACAGCCGATCTCATATGCGCCGTTAATAGAACCACTGAAATTATAGGCATTTGCGCTGCATCCACCACTGCAGTAAAATCTTGCAAAGCAGTCCTTACAGGTTTTCTTTGCATATACGTTGCAATGCTTAAACTCATCACGGATATCTGTATTTACGATACCGGTATCTACATTTCCAAGAAGGAATTTTTCATTTCCTACAAACTGATGACATGGATAAAGATCACCCCATGGAGTAACAGCCAGATACTCTGTACCGGAACCGCAGCCAGCCAGGCGTTTTGCAACACAAGGTCCTGCTGTTAAGTCTAACATAAAATGGAAGAAGTTAAAACCTCTGCCTTCTTTTTTCCGCTTAATATATTCCAGAGCCAGTTTATCATATTCCTTTAAGATCTGCGGAATATCCTCTTCCCGGATAGCATAATCTTCTGATGGATCTGCAACTACCGGTTCCATGGACATCTGCTGGAATCCCAGATCTGCATAATGGATCACATCATCTGCAAAATCCAGGTTATTTCTGGTAAATGTACCTCTTACATAATAGTTCTTCTGTCCTCTGCTTTCAGCAAACTTCTGGAATTTTGGAACGATCATGTCATAGCTGCCGCTGCCATTGCGGAATGGACGCATCTTATCATTGATCTCTTTCCGGCCGTCAAGGCTTAATACTACGTTGCTCATTTCACGGTTGCAGAATTCCATGATCTCATCATTTAAAAGAACACCATTGGTAGTCAGTGTAAAACGGAATTTCTTGTGGTTTGCTTCCTCTAAGGAACGGCCGTATTCTACCAGCTGTTTTACTACCTTCCAGTTTAAAAGAGGTTCTCCGCCGAAGAAATCCACTTCCAGATGCTCTCTGTTTCCAGAGTTTGCAACCAGGAAATCCAGAGCTTTCTTACCTACTTCAAAGCTCATTAAAGCACGGCGGCCATGATATTCTCCTTCTTCTGCAAAGCAATAACGACAGGCCAGGTTGCAGTCATGGGCAATATGAAGGCAGAGTGCCTTTACTACTGTCTTGCGCTTCTTAAAATCAAGAACAAAATCACGGTAAATATCTCTGGTAAGCAGCTGCTCAGCATCGATCAGCTCCTGGATATCTTCCAGTGCCTCACCAACCATTTCTTTTCCATAGGTATCGTCTAATTTCTTATGAACATTTGCTGTTACTTCTTCAGAAAGCTTCTCAGGCTTATCCATTTCCGGAATCTGCTCAGAAACTGCTGCGATGGCGTCATAAACCACCGGATCTACTACATGAACGGAACCACTGTTCACGTCCAGAACAATATGATAACCATTATTAATATACTGATGAATCAAAATTTAACTCTCTCTTTCTAAATTTAATAGGCCTGTGGGGCCGCGTCAAAAAAGCATATGAAAGCCCCTATAATCTCTGTGACCATAGGGGCTTTGCACACGATCCGTTACCGGTCTATACCATTAGCGGGCAGAGTTTTCGCAGCTCTGGTTGCCAACGGTACAGGAAGTCTTACATGCAGACTGGCAGGAAGTCTGGCACTCGCCGCATCCGCCCTTCTTCATGGTATCCTTTAAAGTATTGGAATTTAAAGTCTTAACATGCTTCATTGTACAGTACCTCCTTTTTATGTGCGCCTGTAAACGCATAAAATATCTTTAGAATTATAACATAGGTTATGCGGGCTTGCAACGGTGAATATACTTGACTGTAAACATATTTTAGAGGAATGTCTATGGAAAATAACGTTATCAAACCACTGCTGCGCTCCCTTTTTATCGCCTATGTGCTTTCCGCCATTTTTTTAGTGATCCTTGCTTTTGCCCTCTATAAGCTGCGCCTTGGGGAAAGTCTGGTAAACCTGCTGATCTTTGCCGTATATTTTGCCGCCTGTTTCGCCAGTGGATTCTTCACCGGCAGACGCGTAAAAAGCCGCCGTTTTTTCTGGGGGCTGCTGTCAGGAATGTTTTATTTTCTGGTGCTATTTGCAGCTTCTTTCGCCATGAACCCACAAGCAGCCATAAATGCTGGGCGTTCCCTTATCGTCCTTGGAGTATGCGCCGCAGCCGGAACTGCAGGTGGAATGTTTGCTTTTTAACCAGATCAGAAAATTCATCTGTTTCTATTGCATAAAACAGAACAAGGTTTAGTCTTTCATGTCCTCAAACAGCTCTGCAATAAGGAAAACCAGACTGCCTAAAAATACGAAAATATCCCCCAGATTAAAGATCACATTTTTAAGACGCTTAAACTCAATAGAAAAATAATCCACTACATAGCCCTTTACCAGACGGTCATACAGATTGCTGACAGCGCCTCCAAGAACCATGGAAAGACCGATTTTCTGAGCCAGACAGCCTTTTTTTGTAAAGAGAGCTGCCAGTGCCCCTGCTGCCGCTGAAGTAACTGCCAAAGGAACTCCTTTTACCAGCTCCGGACGTTCTTTCATAAAACCGAAAGGAAATCCGGGGTTGTAGCTTTTGTGAAGGCGGATAAGGCCTTTCGTTCCCGGAAGGTCTCTTGGAAATTCCTCATCCCCTTCCCGTTCTATTTCATCTTTTATAAATAAATCAAGAGCAGCAATGCCGCCTGTAAGCCATGGTAAAAGCATGTTCTGGTCCATCCTTTCTTGTAAGATCCATTTTTACGTACCATTTTGTTGCCTGTTTTTATTTTACTATAATCTCCCGGTCACGTCCAGTTATACAAAAGATATTCCAAAAGTGCCTACCCGTGTACCGTAACTATCCGTGGTTACTGTTCATGCGTTGCATGACCAGCAACGGAAATGCTCACACAACCATATTGTTTCCGTATACTGACAACAAATAACACAGAAAGGTATCCATATGCCCTCATGCATCTTAAATCCAGCTTCCGAAGAGGTGGCCGACTTTATCTACCGCTTTGGCTTTCTGCAAAATAATCTGCGGGACCCGGAGCAATTTCCCTGTGTGGATTATGTAAGCAGCGATTATGCCATTTTTTACATGCCCCTAAGTGAAGCTCTGCCCCTTTCTCTGGAACGCTATCCCTATTACAGTATTCCCGGTCTTTTCACCCTTTTAGATGATTCTGCCATGGAAGCCTCCGGTATTCTGGCAGCTTTGCAGACACCAGCGCTATCCAACATGGGAAAAGGCGTCCTTATCGGCATTGTAGATACCGGTATTGACTATACCAGTCCTGTTTTCAGAAATGAAGACGGTACCACCCGCATCCTTGGACTCTGGGATCAGACACTGCCAGAAGATACTTCGGCACCTTCCCCTGGTGTGCCTGATTATTATCCTATGGGCGGTGCTTCCTATGGTACAGAATTTACCATGGAAGAGATCAACGCCGCTTTAGCAGCCGATGATCCATTTTCACTGGTGCCTTCAAGGGATATCAATGGACACGGCACCTTTTTAGCCGGTCTGGCAGCCGGAAGGTCCTTTCCACTGCAAAATTTCACTGGTGCTGCTCCTATGGCTGACCTGGCAGTAGTAAAATTAAAGCCCGCAAAAAAGTATCTGCGGGACTATTACCTGATTCCTGAAAATGCAGCTGCCTTTCAGGAAAATGATATTATGATGGGAATTAAATACCTGAGAGTCATTGCCGACCGGTTCCGTCAGCCCCTTGTTATCCTTCTTGGACTCGGAAGCAATTATGGCAGCCATACCGGCACTTCTCCCTTAAGTCAGGTGACCCAGAATTACGGCGGCTTCTTTGGCATTGCCACTGTGATCGCAGCGGGAAATGAAACCGGGCTTTCTCATCATTACGCAGGACAGCTTTCTGCCGATACTCCCTATGAAGATGTAGAGCTGCGAGTAGGTGAAAGAGAAGCAGAACGTGGTTTCATCCTGGAACTGTGGTCCTCTGCCACAGAGCTTTTCACAGTAGGCTTCGTCTCTCCCGGTGGAGAACGGATCAACCGGATCCCTGTTTTAGCAAACAATGAAACACGTATCCCCTTTTTGCTGGAAAACACCATCCTCACTGTAAATTATGAACTGATCGAAGCCGGAAGCGGCAGCCAGCTGGTATCCGTGCGCTTTGAGCGGCCTTCTGCAGGTATCTGGACGATCCGTGTATACAATACCCAGTTTCTTACAGGAGAATACCATATGTGGCTGCCAGTTCAGGGCTTTATCTCTGAAGAAACTGTATTTTTAAAACCGGATCCCTCCAATACCATCACTGTACCGGGCAATTCAAGACTGCCTATTACCGTAGGAGCATATGATCACAGAAATAACAGTATCTATATCCACTCCAGCCGCGGTTACACCAGCAGAGACTATGTAAAACCGGATCTGGCGGCGCCAGGTGTGGATGTGCTGGGACCTGGGATCCGTGACACATCCGGTGCTGGCGTACGTTCCTTTTTGTACTCTGGAAATAACATTCCGTCTATCACTCCACAAAATACGCCTTCCAATACTTCTGCACCTTCCAGCATTCAGGAAAACTTACAGACATTCTCCCGCCGCACCGGTACCAGTGCCGCTGCCGCCATTACCGCCGGGGCAGTGGCCAACCTTTTAAGCTGGGGCATTGTAATGGGAAATTATCCTGCAATGAGTGAAGCTCCCATCAAAAGCTACCTCATCCGCGGTGCCGCCAGAAATCCTGCTCTTTCCTACCCCAACAGGGAATTCGGCTATGGAACCCTGGATCTGCTGCAGACATTTCTCCGGCTGCGGGAATAGCAGACAGGAACTGCTGCAAAATGCAGCAGCGTTTTTCTGCTATCCAGTTGTTCTGCCTCTTCGAGACATCTGTACGATCAGAACGGATTTTAATCCGAGCTGGGCGTACAGATGTAACGAGAAGCTGCGCAAACAACGGATGCAGAAAAATAAGCGCTGTATTTTGCAGCAGTTCCTGTTTTCCGCGATTTATATTCTTACATCTCACGCATCTGGATCAATGGTCCGCCCTTTTTCTCCAGATATGGCCGTGTAACCACTACAGACCCGATATTTGGATCTTTAGGTATCTCATACATAATATCAAGCATAAACTCTTCCAGAATGGCTCTCAAAGCTCTTGCACCGGTTCCGCGCTTTAACGCTTCCTCTGCGATCCAGGAAAGAGCATCCTCTTCAAACACCAGCTTCACTTCATCCATTGCCAGCAGCTTCTCATACTGACGGAGGATCGCATTTTTCGGTTCTTTTAAGATACGGACCATCATATCCTTGTCCAGGCCCTTTAAGGTAACAGTCACCGGCAGACGGCCCAAAAACTCCGGTATCATGCCAAATGTCCTTAAATCCTCATTAGTCACATGGCTTAAAATATCCGGATCATTGTCGAAACTGTCCCGCAGCGCAGCCCCAAAGCCCATAGAAGACTTCTTAGTCAGCCGTTCCTTGATAATGTTTTCCATATCCGGGAACGCACCGCCGCAGATAAACAGGATATTATCCGTATTTACAGTTGCCATAGGCGTCATGGCATTTTTCTGATTAGAGCCTACCGGCACTTCTACTGTACTGCCTTCCAACAGCTTTAAAAGTTCCTGCTGGACAGACTCACCGCTTACATCCCTTGTGTTGGTCTGTTTCTTCTTAGCGATCTTGTCGATCTCATCAATAAAGATAATACCTTTTTCCGCCCGCTTTACATCGTTTCCTGCAGCTGCCAAAAGCTTGGAAACAACGCTTTCAATATCATCGCCAATATATCCGGCCTCTGTAAGAGAGGTAGCATCTGCAATCGCCAGCGGCACATCTAAAAGCTTTGCCAGCGTCTTTACCAGATAGGTCTTTCCGCTTCCTGTAGGTCCGATCATAAGAATATTGGATTTTTCGATCACAACACCATCGGGATCTGCTCCTCCTAAAAAGGCACGTTTATAATGATTGTAAACTGCTACAGACATTACCTTCTTCGCCTTGTCCTGTCCGATCACATATTCATCCAGCTTGCCTTTGATCACGTGAGGTGCCGGAATATCCTTCATTGTCAGCTGTTTTTCCGGTTCCTTGCTCTTTTTCAGCTTCTGCCGCTGAGGGATCTCATTTACCGGCGGCATCTGGCTTAAATCGTTAAAATTCATGTTCATATAAGGCATACCCGGCATTTTTGAAAAATCCATGCCGCCTTTTGTCACTGTATCAAAGGCCTTCTGCATACAGTCATGGCACAGACACATACCCCCTGGCATTGAAATCATCGGGCCAGCCTTACTTTCCGGTCTGCGGCACATATAACAGATCTTTTCATAACTGTCCTTGTCGTCTTTCTTGTTTTTATCCTCTTTATTTACATCCTGAAGTCCTTTCAGATCTTCCTTTTCCAGATTCTTATCTTCCACCATTTCTCTCCTTACCACATTCTTCCCCAGGGAAAGCCGCCTCCTGCTCCCGGAAATTCCCAGGGATCTGTCTGTTCCTGACGGCCGGGAGTTCTTTTTCTGTCACCTCTGGGGGCATTGTCTCCGCTGCCATTTGCATTGCCATTTGAGCCGTCATTATCAGCTTCCGTTCCACTATCAAGGCTGTTTTCACTGCCATCTCCCACAGACCCCGGCAGCCCCGCTAAGGTCACCTGAATCTGCAGTTCCTTATACTTTCCTTCTTCCTGGCGCTGTACCAGAAGCTCTATGGTCTCCCCTGCTTCATAACCTTTTAAGAACTTCTGAAGATCCTGCATGCTTTTCACAGTCATTCCATCTAATTTTGTAATAATATCCTTCTCACGGAGTTCCGATCCTGCAGCAGCCCCATCTTCCAGTATCTTGTATACATAAACGCCCTTTGGCATATCAAAGGTAGTGGCTGCATCTTCGTCTACTGTCGTTCCCTGAATTCCCAGATAGCCCCGCTTTTCTTCTGACACATCTGAACGGGTCTTCCGGTTCATCAGTTCATCTAAAATATCCTGAACACCAGAAACAGGAATGGCATAACCGATCCCCTCTACCTCTGTAGAAGAGTATTTTGCCGCATTGATACCAATTACCTCGCCCTTCATATTCAGGAGGGCGCCGCCGCTGTTTCCTGGATTGATCGCAGCATCCGTCTGAAGCAGCACTCTTGTATTTCCATCCGAAGTCTGTACTTCCCGGTTCAGTGCACTTACATAACCTACTGTTACAGACTGGCCATAACCTAAAGCATTTCCAATAGCGATCACGCCCTGTCCCACTTTCAGTGCATCCGAATCTCCCAGCTTCGCAGCTGTGATCTTATCCCTTGTCTCCTGAGGGATCTGCTCCAAAGGAATGGAGATCACTGCCAGGTCTGTATCTGCATCTGTTCCCTTTACTGCCGCATCTACAGCTGTATCATCTACAAATGTGATCTTTAATGATACCGTATCCTGTACCACATGATTATTGGTCACGATCAGCAATTCTGTATCATTTTTCCCGATAATAATACCGGAACCACTGCTTGGCACCTCATAGGACTGACTTCCTCCTCCAAAAAACCAGCCATATCCATAATCCGGCATCTGATAGACTGCAGTGCTGGCAACTGCCACAACGGAAGGCATCGTTTCCTCTACGATCATAGAAACCTCACTGACAGGCGCCTGCATCACCCCGGCTTTCGGAAATGTTTCCGGTATCTTTCCTCCTGAAAATGGCTCAGGAGAAGGCGTTTTTTCTTCTAAAACCGCTTTATCACTATCAGATGAAACAATGGCAAAAAACTGGGAAAACATTCCGGAAGATGCGATCTGGACACCTGTCATCACCGTTCCTGCCACAGTTCCAAAAAGAACTGCTGAAAGAACGATCCATGCCGTCTTTTTCAGCAAACTGTTTTTCCTCATGTGTGTTCTTTTCTCCTTTTTACTTTCACGGTCCTTATACAAACTAACCGCATCAATTTCAGGTCTTTTGACCTTGGTATCATTTTATACTGAATCTATCATTTCAGCAAGTGCAGAATATGGAAGTGATACAGTTAAAAGGCTGAACTGTAGCAATTAAAAAGAGACTCCACAAACCAAATTTTCGCGGAATCTCTTTATTGCATTGCCCTGCTTTGATCAGGCTGCCGGTGAGATAACCTCTCCCGGACCACCGGTATTTTCTTCTTTCACACTGTTTCCAGGACTGATAGGGGAAGCAGCGGTAGTCTCCGTATTTCCCGGACCATGGATTTTGATTGCTGCCTCTGTAGTCGCAGCCTCAGTAGCAGGTGAAGGTGACAATGTACCGCTTGGTACTGTTGGTTTCAATGCCGCACCTGATTCGCCTGGATGAGCTGCACTTGTCGTTTCTCCCGGATGGACTGCCCTTGTAGTCTCACCAGGATGAGCCTGACTGGTCTCACCTGGATGGGCCTGACTGTTTTCGCCCGGATGCAGTCCCTCTGAAGTCTCAGATGGATGCCTTGTCGCTGACGGATCGTAATCTTCCGGCGGATCGATCACATTTCCATCGGCATCTGTCTCATATTCAAAATCAGTCTCACCATCAATAATACTCTCTTTTGTGGAAGAACTGCTCTCATTATTCTCATCCGAAGAAGCGGTACTTTCTGAATTGTCCTTCTGTGTACTCTTCTCATCCTGCTTTGCTTCTGTTTCTTTTGGAGTATAGCCGCCGCCGGTGCCAACGTCACCTACCGGCTTTCCTTCCTTATACAGACCTGTATCCGATGCAATCTGGGCACTGATCTTCTTTACCATATCACTTGGTGTATAATTTTCATCTCCAAACAGCAGCTTATGCAGGGAAATTACATTGCTTTCCAGTGTTTGAGGGATAACGCAGTCGCCTTTTTTACCCATAGTCATATCACTTCTTGCCTCAGGGAATCCTGTAGTCTCTCCAATGTGATAGCGGGTCAGATTCTTTGCAGCCGGGACCACGTCATTCAAAGTAATACTGCTTAAGATCTGAGGGAAAACAACCTCCATGACATTATTTACAACAGAGAAATTCGCTTTCTTCAATTTGTCAAAACTTAACTGGATGATCTTTCTCTGGCGTTCCGTTCTTGCAAAGTCTGTATCCATTTTTCTAAGACGTGCATAGGCAACTGCCTGAATACCATCTAAGTGGTTTGGTCCGGCACTCTTTAACTGATAAGAGCCTACGCCTGTGGAATTTACAGTCTCCGTAATATAAGCATTGATGTAATAGAACTCCGCCTTGCTCAGTTCTACATCTACACCGCCTAAAATATTAATGGCATCTGCCACGGCCTTCCAGTTAAAGGTAGCATAGTCATCGATCTCCAGATCCAGATTTCGGTTTAAAGCTTCCACTGCCTGTTTTGGGCCGCCTCTGAAATAGGCCTGGTTGATCTTATTATAACTGTTCTTATCATCTACATTCAGATACGTATCACGGAAAAGGCTGACTAACTTGATCTCTCCAGTCTCCTGATTGATATTGCAGATAATGATAACATCAGACATATTGCCTTTTCCAACAGAACTGTCACGGCTGTCCACACCGAACAGAGCCACTGTCCAGTAGCCTTTCATGGCCTGCTCTTTTTCCACAGAAATATAAGGGTTGGTCATATCTGCCTTGTTAAACTCTGTATCTGTCTGCATCAGAGACATCATACGCTTTCCATACCAGCCTGCGCCGATCAGTGCCAGCGCAATGATCTCTGCCACAATAAAGATAATGATCGCCCTTAAGCGGCTGTTTCCTGCTGTTTGGGCTGTGCGGCTTCCTCTTCTCGTACCGGTGCTTCCTGTTCTGGCTGTATGACCGGATGAAGCAGGCTTCCTTCCTTCTCTTCTGCGGCTGTGTCCTCTCTTCAGTTCGTCATCCGTTTCAAATTCGTTGTCAAAATCGTGATTCATGTACATTTCCTCATTGTAGTGGTAAGGGTTTTTGTTCGATCGCTGTTTCAGCGATCATTCTTTAGTAGGCATTTTTATTGATAAAACCTTTGAATATAGTCAGGAACATGATCTTAAAATCAAATCCCAGACTCCAGTTCTCAATATAATACAGATCGTGTTCGATCCTCTTTGTAATAGATGTATCTCCTCTGTAGCCATTGACCTGTGCCCAGCCGGTAAGTCCCGGCCGTACCTGATGTTTGATCATATAGCGTGGGATCTCTTCCTTAAATTTCTCTACAAAAAGAGGCCGTTCCGGTCTTGGTCCTACCAGGCTCATGTCCCCGATCAGGATATTGAAAAACTGAGGCATCTCATCAATGCTTGTCTTTCTTATAAAACGCCCAACCGGCGTAACCCGCGGATCATGTGGGGTGGTCCACTGTTTTTTCTCCTTATTGGGATCCTGTACTTCCATAGAACGGAATTTAAACATCTTAAAGGGACGGTTGTGCAGTCCAATACGCTCCTGGCTGAAAATAATCGGTCCTGGAGAAGTAAGCTTGATCAGCGCTACTGTGATCAGCATAATCGGCGAAAACAGGATAATGCCGAACAACGCCCCGAAAATGTCCACACAGCGCTTGATGGTAGCATTAAACACATTGGTCAAAGGCACATGCCGGATATTGATCACAGGAAGTCCCTGCAGATCTTCCATATAGGGGATCGTAGGGATAATGTTATTGTAATCCGGAATAAATTTCGTATGCACGCCGGATTTCTCACAGGCTGCCACGATCTGTTCCAGATTGGCATATTCGCCGATACTTAACGTAATAACGATCTCATCTAATGTATTGGCCGCAAGAAATGTTTCCAGATGAGAGATCGGGCCTAAAACCGGGATCTTCTTGTAAACATAATCTGCATTTTTATGGTCATCTAGGATTCCCTGGATGTGGTATCCCCATTCAGGATTAAAGGACACACGATCAATAAAACCTTCTGCTGCACGGCTGTAACCGATCAAAAGCACATGCTTCTGATTATAGCCATTGGTACGCAGGGAGCGTAAAAATAAGCGGATCGCCATTCTCTCTCCTGCCAGAAGAAGAATATTCAAAATAAAGAACACCAGGAGCATTCTGGTTGAGAAATACCCCAGATGTACGATAAAGCTTCGTCCGCCGAATAAGATCAGCGTAAAAAGCATCAGGCCGATCACATTTGCCTTGCAGATATTGGCAAATTCGACCCGTCTTCTCTGGATGCGTTTAGGTACATACAGATGAAAGCAGCCGTTTAAGATCAGATAAACGGGAATAATAAATATAAGAGCCAGGAAATAAGGTCCCGGCTCAAGAGTCGCTCCCCTTAAAGGCACAACCTTGCCACTGACGATAATAAACCACGCCAGCACATAAGCTGCTGCTGTCATCACTGCATCCAGAAGCACCTGAACATGGTTCAGGCTTTTCTGGTTATCTTTAATCATTGTATATCACCTTTTTTGGATAGCATTTGCATTCATTTCCCTATAGCGGAAAAATGGACACATAATCTTCAAAACATTATACATGATGAAACCGCATTATTCTAGAACTTTTCTCTTAAAATATACTAAAATTTCACAGTTTTGCCGCCTGTCTTGCCAGAAATTCCCGTATATAAAGCACGGTCCCGGTGCATAATCCCCATTCAATGGAAATATAATTTTTCAGATGCTTCTTATCATATTTCACTTTTTTACACAATCTGGCAGTCTTAAAACCTTCTTTTAAGCCGTCAATATAATCTTTTCCAAAGCCGATCTTCTTAAAAAATCCATATTTTACCAGGATCCCCAGTCCCAGGGGAACACAGTTTAAAACCAGCTGGGGAAGAGGCATATTTTTATAATTCAGATAAATATTGTTCCTTGCAGCCAGACGCACCTTAAAAGGATTATATCTGGAACCGCTGGTACCGCTGCCTACATGGTAGACGATCGCCGTCGGACAGTAAATATTATCATATCCATAAATACGTGCCCGGTATCCCACATCAATATCTTCCAGATAGGCAAAATGCATCTCATCAAAATAGCCGATGGTCTCAAATACCTCCCTGCGGTAGATGGCAGCCCCAGCACAGGCGGAAAATACCCGGCAGACGTGGTTATAACCGGAAGACGGCCGTCCCACGCCTCTCTGAAATGCCCAGCCCATCAGGGTATACATGTCCCCTGCATCATCCATTTTGCTGTGATCATACAGCTGGATCATCTTGCTGCTGACAGAAAAGATCTTCGGTGAACGTTCGATTGCCTTGATCATCTCGCCAATATAATGGCAGTCCGGCTCTGTATCATTATTTAACAGGATCACATAAGGGGTTTTTGACGCCTTGATCCCCACATTCACAGCTCCGGAAAAACCGGTATTGGTATCCAGGAAAATACTTGGAACCTTATGTTCCTTCAGCCATTCTACACTTCCGTCTGTAGAACCATTGTCCACCACCAGGACCTCAAAATCCCGGCAGATCTGCATATTCAGTGCCTTAAAACAAGGCTCCATAAACTTAAGGCCATTATAATTAGGAATAACCACCGTCACTTTGGCCGCATTACTCATCGCTTTTTTTCTCCTCAGGTGCAAACTTGTCATAAACTGACAGGTCATATGGCTCTCCGATCTTTTCTTTTAACAGATCACGAAGAGCAAAATTAGACTTTCTAAGAGTCAGGTTTGGATTGTAGTATGGATCCCCGTTTTTAATGATGTCCGGCCACTTTTTAATAAAAATGGCTACCTCTTTATTAAATCTAGCCACTTTCTCCGGTGTGTCCTCCAGTCCTCTTGACTTGGACTCATAGTGGTAAAGGGTGGCATAAGGGGCATATACTACCAGTTTTCCCAGTGCACGCACTTTCATGCAGTAATCAATATCATTAAAAGCAACTGCCAGTTCCGTACTTAAACCACCTACAGCATCAAACACAGACTTTTTCGTCATTAAGCAGGCTGCTGTTACAGCACTGTAATCCTGGGCACACATAGCACGATGGAAATAGCTGTTTTCTGCCTTGTGCAGACCGATGAAGGTATGACCTGCAATGCCCCCAAAGCCAATGACAACACCAGCATGCTGGATGGTATCATCTGCATACAGAAGTCGCGCTCCGGTAATTCCCACATCCTCTCGCTGACAAAAACCTAACATTTCCCGGATACTGTCCGGTTCCAAAAGCTCTGTGTCGTTATTAAGAAGCAGCAGATATTCACCTTTTGCAAAAGATGCGCCGAAATTATTAATGGCAGAATAATTAAATCCTTCTTTCCAGGTAACCACATGGAACGCCGGATGTTTTTCTTCCATTTTCCTGTAGTACTCAAAAGTCTCTGGCTCTGTACTGTTATTTTCCACAATAATAAATTCCAGATTCCGATAGGTGGACTTCTCTAAAATAGAACGGACACACACATCCAGATCCTTGCTGTGATCCTTATTCGGAATGATAACAGAAACTAAAGGCTCACCCTTGATCTTAAAGGTGGTATGATAAATACCGTAATCTACGCCTTTTTCCACCTTTTCTGCTGCAATGCCCATTCGCTCATAATGAGCCATAATCGCTCTGGAACCGGCCTCAAAAGCATACATCTTGCTTTCTGGATTGCTGGCTGTAGAATCCTGATGACACCGCCAGTGATACAGCACCTTTGGAATATGGATGATCTCTTTTGCCTGTTCTGTGCAGCGGAAAATAAAGTCATAATCCTGGGCTCCGTCAAATTCCTGGCGAAAACCTCCCACGCGGTCTAACAGTTCCTTTTTCACCACAAACAGATGGCAGATATAGTTGACACTGGTAAGAAGATCCGGGTTAAAATCCGGTTTAAAATGAGGATCAAATAAGGCTTTTCCGTCCATATCCAGCTTATCTTCGTCAGAATACAGCACATCACAGTCCTTATGCTCATTAATCGCCTTTGTCACTTCATAAAAAGCATGAGGCGGAATGGTATCATCATGGTCTGCCAGGATCACAAAATCACCCTTTGCCATAGAAAGAGCTGCATTGGTATTTCCTGCGATCCCGCGGTTTCCCCCTAAAATCTCATAATGGATACGGGCATCTTTTTCTGCATATTTCTTCAGGACTTTTCCTACATCCTGACCTCTGGGGCTTCCGTCTGCAATACATACTTCCCAGTGGCCATAGGTCTGATCCAGAATGGAATCCAGCATTTCTTTTAAATAGCGCTCCGGTGTTTTGTATACCGGTATTACCACTGAAAATAAAGGTTCACAGGCAAAATGTGTCTCCCTCTGAGCCTTTAAATCTTCTTCTGCAGGCTTAGTCAGATCGTACCACTCACCATAGTCATAATCATTATCCAGTCCCTGGATCTTATGACAGGACTTTTTGATCAGGGCACGAAGACCATTTTCCTTCCAGAAATCAAGAGCCACATGAACCGTTTCCATATTCATCAGATCCTTGATCTTTTCCATGCGCTTGTGGGCTACGCTGGCTCTTTTTGTGATCAGTTCTTCATTATATTTGATCTTCGCCTGTCTGCCGTCACAGCGGATCAGCAGCCAGTAGCTTTTTCCCCGCTCATAAGGGAACTGGATATCAAAACCAAATTCCTTGTCGATCACTTTCTTAAAATAGATCTGGCTTACATCATCTCTTCTGGTAGAGACCATTTTACACTTCACCGGCTGGTGATGTTCATCCTCTACCCGGAACGTAACCTTGCTCTCCGGGGACTTTCCCAGTGCCCATCCGTTTAATGTAATGGAATTTTCACGGATACGGACCACATCTACCTTATACTTCATTTTCCTTACCGTCCTTTGCTTTTACGTCCTCTTTTCCGGTTTCCGCTTTCTGGTCAAAATTCAGTCTCTCTTCTTCAATGACCAGAGGACGTTTCATCACACGCTGGTTGATACTCATAATGTACTCGCCCAGAAAACCAATGAAGAATAACTGGACAGAACCTAAAAATAACATTCCAATGAGCATAGGTGCCATACCTGCAGGGAAACGCTCCCACCAGATCAGCTTCATTACCAGATAGATCAGCGCAATGATCATACTTCCTGCTGCACAGATACCGCCGAAGATCGTCGCCAGACGCAGTCCCTCTTTTGTATAAGAGGTAACACTTAACATAGCTGCGTCATACAGACGGTAAAAGTTATTATGAGTCTTTCCTGCACGGCGTTTTGGCTGCTCATAAGGGATTTCCTTGCGTTTGTAGCCTAATTCTGCCACAATTCCCCGAAGGAACGGAGTAGGATCATCTAATTTTCGCAGGATCTCAATAAATTCCCTGTCATAAAGGCCTGAACCTGTAAAATGTTCGATCTGCTCTACTTCCGACATTTTCTTGATAGTCTTGTAATAGCAGGAACGCAGCCAGTACATGATCTTGTTTTCCTTGCTGCTGGTCTTAATACCAATAACGATCTTGTAGCCTTTTTCCCATTCATGGACATATTTGGGGATCATCTCCACCGGATCCTGGAAATCAGCCACCATTTCGATCACACAGTCACCGGTCACCTGAAGCATGCCATAGTAAGGGGAGTTAAACTGGCCAAAATTTCTGGCATTAAAAATAGCTTTGATCTTCGGATTCTGCCTGCAAAGCTCCCGGATCACATCACGGGTGCCATCTGTAGAATCATTATCAATAAATACAAGTTCATAGTCGTACTGAGGCAGTTCTTTTTCTAAAATATCTGTAACTGCCTTGCTGATCGGGCCTGCATTTTCCACTTCATTATAACAGGGGATCAATACACTGATCTTCTTCATAACTTTTTGTTCTCTTTCTCTTTTTTAATGTATCTGAAAGCATTTTATCATGTGCTTTCAGGGTGCATCATAGTCTCAATGCCCTGACGGAAGGTAAATTTCTCCTTCCACCCGCCTGTAAGCAGACTCAGACGTGAAATATCCGGTCTCACAGAAAGGGCCCCTTCTTTTGCCTGAACAAAGGTGCCGTATTCCAGCTCCCCCGCACCACCTGCAATGGAATGGATCTCTTCTACAAAATCCCTTAAAACCCGGGTATCCTTTCCTGCAATATTTACAATAGTGCTTACAAGACTATTCTTCTTATACTGGTCTGGTGCTGACTGGGGAAGATGTGTATACAGTTCATAAACTGCTTCCACTGCATCACCAATATACATAAAATTCCACTGATGTCTGCAGGCGCTTAAGGAAACCTTATTTCCGGCAGGAAGCTCCCGCACCAATGTGGAAATAATAGACCATGGATGATCTCCTGTTCCGTAAACGCTGAAAAACCGCAGGTGCACATAATGAAGTCCCAGTTCTTCACACAAAGGCACTGCTTTCTGGTAAAATTCCCATTTTGCCTTTCCGTACTGATTCACCGGATGACACTCTATATCTTCCTGCATAAAGCCGTCTGTAAGGCCATACTCTACTCTGGAACCGGCATCCATAAACATGGTACAGCCCAGTTCCTTTGCCGTGCGGATGCATTCTAAAGAACCGGCTACATTTTTCGCCTGAACCTGAGGTGAGTCGATCTCCTGACGGTTCACACCTCCCCAGGCAAGATGAAAAAAAGCATCCGCCTGACCGATCTGACCTGCACAGTCCCTTACATGATCCAGGTCGCAGAAAACCAGATGAAGATTTTCATTCTTTGGCAGCACATCTAAATGACTGGATCCTGGACGCACCAGAGCAAACACCTGGGCTCCTTTCTTTAAAAACAGTTTCGCCAGGTTGCTTCCAATAAAGCCTGTGGCGCCTGTTATGACTATTTTCATTCCATTTCCTCCAAATAGTTACTGTTCATGCGCTGTATGACCAGCAACGGAATTATGTTCCATGTTCCCAAAGCACAGGAACGTTTCAGACCATTTCCAGATGATTGGAGCGCATGGCACGTATCTCTATCTTTTCACCGAAACGTTCTCTGATGATCTTTGCGATCTCATCTGTATAGCCAGGCGCTGTGATCACAATGGCATCCACCGGATGTTCTGTAAAATAGTCCGGCGGTACAATGGGAAGATGAGAAGCAGGAGCAAATTTGCCATGTTTAAAAGGCGCAGAATCAATAATATACTGCACGTTTTTCCCAAGGCTGGTAGTAGCTGCCAGAGTAAAGCCCTGATGGCTGGCACCCCACATGCAGACTGTCTTGTTCCATGCCTTTAAATACTTCATATAGGTGTCCATTTCAGAGCGCAGGTTTACATAACAATCCAGCAGATTTCCTGTTTCCATCTGAGGACGTTTGCGCACGATCAGAGATAAGGTATCCCTGTTGATCATGGAAGCCTCCAATACTGCAAAACCGCAGCGTTCCATAAGGGAAGTAAGGGTGTCAAAGGTATAATACGCAATGTGGTCACGGATCAGCTCATAATAGCTGCTGTGCTCCATAATATACTCAAAACTTGGCACTGTGATCAGGCCCATGGCATCATCTTCCAGATTATTCCAGATGGCACGCAGCATAGTCACAGGATCCGGCTGATGTTCCAGGAAATTAAAGGATAAAAACACATCGTAAAGTCCCCCTGGGAATACAGTATCCTCTGTCTCCGTAAAGCCCTGAACCACGTCAATGCCCTTGCTCTTTGCCAGTTCCACCAAAGCAGGATCATGCTCCATTCCGTGGACTTCTACTGAAAACTCCTTTAAAACCTGTAAAAATTCACCTTGTCCGCAGCCTACTTCAATAAAGCGTTTGCCCTCCAGGTGGTAGGTATCAATGAGGTGTTTATACTGCTTTCTGCGAAGCTCTGCCATCGTAGTAGAATATCCACCGGCACGGATCACATCCCTGTAATAATCCACAGGTTCACAGTCAAACTGCACCAGACCGCAGCCGCTGCACTGGCACAGATCCAAAGTCAGCCCCTTATCAGCACCTACATGGTCTGCATCAGGCATGTGCTGTGCAGATGCCGGCATATTATCTAAGGTAAGAAGCGGAGTCTCCCAAAGAGGGGCACCGCAGGCAATACAACGTTTCATTTCACCTGTTCTCCTTTATTTCGGATTTTGTAACTGTTCAGAGCCAAGCAAAATTTCATAAAACAGGTGTAAAATGCTTGCATTTTTAAGACTGTTTTTGAAATTTTATTTGGCGGATACGCCACACCGACGAAATGCAAAGCATTTTGGAGGTTGGCTCTGAACAGTTACCGAATTTTTATCTTTTTTTCTGGACCTCTTTCATGGTCTCCAATATTCCTTCTTTAAATGATACCTGCTGATGAAAACCAATAGCATTTTTAAGCTTCGTAAGCTCTGGCATCAGGGAAACACAGCCTTCTGCATTCGGCGGCCGGTACCCGAATTCATAGCTTCCTTTTTCACCGCAGATCTTAAAAAGTTCTTCTATATACTCTTTTAAAGGTCTTGTATCTTCTCCTGCCACATTATACACGCCTGCCGCAGCTTTGCCAAGAAGAAGTTTTACCAGTATTTCTGCCGCTTCCTTCACATACAGGAAGTTCCACTGCTGGGTGCATGGTCCCATTTCCATATGACCGCCGGATAAAAAGGTGCGGATGCAGGTCTCGATCAGAGACCATGGATGATCTCCCGGTCCATACACACTGAAAATACGGGTATGGATATAGTCTATTCCCAGCTTCTTTGCCGCTTTTGAGGCCTGCTGGTACACTAAAACCTTGTCTTTTCCATATTCAGACACAGGATGGCACTCTTGCTCCTCCTTCATCCAGTGATCACAGATCCCATATTCTGCCTGGGAACCGGAAAACAGGAACCGTCTGCATCCAAGGGCCGCCGCTGTATACAACGCCTGGATCGCATAGCTAATATTCTTTTCCTGCAGCTTTACGTCCTTTCGCTTGTCACTGCCTGCGCCATCCCATCCCAGATGAAGCCAGGCCTTTGCCTGAAGCTCTTCCTTTTGGTAAATTTTTTCCAGTTTTTCAATCTCACCCAGCTGGCAAAAGCAAAGTTCCAGATTTCCAATCTTCTCACCCTTTTCCTCTGCCTGCTGCTTTAAGTCCTTAAAAAGCTCCTGCAGTGCCCCGGCCCCCGCAGATGCGGGACGGGATACTGCAAGGACATCTTCACCCTTTATCAAAAGCTCTTTTACAGCTGCTCTTCCAATAAAACTGGTAGCGCCTGTAACGATCACTGCCATAGATTGATCCTTTCCGTTACTCTTTCTATTTTTCTATCCTTTGATCCTTGGAATGATCATATTTTCATCCATTTCCTCATCTGGAAGGAATGGTGCCAGATCTTCCAATGGCGGAGATACCAAAGTTCCATCCGGCAGACGCTTTGCAGAAGATTTCGGCTCAAAATTCTGGTCTGTAGACACAAAGATCTCACAGATCACCGGACCTTCTGTTTTCAGTGTTTTCTCCACTGCCTCTGCTAACTCCCCGTTGTGCTCTGCTCTCACATAAGGATAACCATAAGCCGCTGACAACTTCTCCATATCCGGGAAGCTTAAGTCACCACTGTCATAGCCAATACCAATCAACGGTTCGCCAAAGAAATTCTTCTGAGTCTGGCGAATGGAATGATAACCGCCATTGTTAATAAGAAAGATCTTGATTCCCATTTTGTGATGGATAATGGTCTGTAGCTCCTGGATATTCATCTGAATACTGCCATCGCCGGTGATCAGGATCACATCTTCCCCTTCACGGTCAGCCCCCACACTGTAAGCACCGCCTTTTCTGGACGCAGCCCAGATACCGATGGCCGCCGGAAGGTCATATCCCATAGAAGCCACTGCAGAATTGGAAATAAATCTCTGACCCTTTTTAATGATCTGGGCATGACCGCCTACTACGCAGGCAGAACCATTTCCCACTACTGTGATCTGGCCTTCCTTTAAACGGCTGCTGATTGCCTGGATCGCTGCATATACATTGGCAGCCTCATCTTCCCCATGTTCCCAGTGCTTTTTCTGCACAACCGGATATTTCTTCTTCCACATGGCACAGGTCTCATTCCAGGTAGTACCCTTAATACCTTCGCCATAAGCAAAAATCTGCTTCTTCCCCGGCTCACTTAAGCTGTCTGGAAGGGTATCTTTTTCTGCCTCTAATACTTCATCCAGGCACTGATCCAATACTGCCAGCAGATCTGCCGCATCGGCATGAACCGGCATATCCACATGGACAGAAGGTTTCTTTAACTCTTCTTCATCAATATCATTTACGATCACATAAGCCTCTCTGGCCCATGTTTTATAGTTATAGCCCACCTGGCGGATACTTAAACGGCTTCCGATGGAAAGCACCAGATCACTGTTCTGGATGGCAAAATTTCCCGGCCGGTCGCCCATATTTCCGCCGCGACCTACATATAATGGATGCTCATCCCAGATACAATCCTCACTGTCCCAGCCAGTCACCACCGGGATTCCCAGCTTTTCAGCCACTTTCATAAAAGTATCATGAGCACCGGACAGACGGATACCATTTCCCGCATTGATCACCGGACGTTTTGCCTGGCGGATCTTTGTGATAATGGCCTTTGCAGTTTCTTTTGTCACTTTCTTTGGAAGAACCTGGCGTTTCTCCCCTTCTCCTGCTTCATCTTCAGGAATAGCAGGTACATTTTTCTTATCTGCCCAGCCATTTCCCCCTTTTTCATAATCTTCCACGTCAAATCCGATCAGCTCATCGGTTTCCACATAAGCCCCCTGAACATTTAAGGGAATGTCCAGCCAGCTTGGTCCCTTACGTCCGGAATTTGCCAGATATAACGCCTTTTCCAGGCAATAACGGATGCGCATAGGATCAATGACCATTTCCGAATACTTAGTCATACAGTCAATGGCTTTGCAGATATCAAATTCCTGGTCGCCCATAGCACGGATCCCGGTACCGGACCAGCGTGCCGTCGTATCGTAGCGAACCTGTCCGGAAAGCACCAGCATAGGGATGGAATCCAGCCACGCCCCCAGAACACCGGTAATGGAATTGGTTCCTCCAGGTCCTGTTGTCACGCAAAGAACTGCCATTTTATTATGGATCCGGGCATAGGCCTCTGCTGCAATGGCGCAGGCCTGCTCATGATGATCATAAATACAATGAAGACCTTCCTGATGTCCCAGCGCATCATCTAAATGCATGGCACCGCCGCCTGTAACCATAAAAGCCTGGTGGATGCCGGCCTTCACCAACATTTCAGAAATATAGTTTGAAACTTTCATCCTCATAATACGTTTTCTCCTTTAAGTCAAACATTCTTTATAAACGCACCAATCTATCTGAAAACAAGCATACCACAAAATGCTTAAAAAACATACTGTCTTTTTCCTTAAGGGGCCAGTCCAAAGGCCTGTTTCGTTACTGTTCATGCGTTGCATGACCAGCAACGGAATTTGCCGTGGCTTCGCATTTAAATACGGCAAATTCCCGCTGCCACTACGTTATCGTACGGCACTTTCGGTTCCAAAAGTGCCTACCCGTGTACAGTAACCCCATTTCCAAGTGTGGAAACCATACCCAGACTTACCAGCAACCTTCACTGGAAAGGCAGCTTCATCCTGGTTATAATGACCTGCGTAATGCAAACAACGGATCAACGGCCACTAACAAACTACAAGATCAACACCATGTACTTAAAAAAATTTCAAGAGTACATCACATCAAAAAGGAGAGATTTTATATTATGAAAAAACAGGCAACATTTCTGGCTGTATTATCCACTGCAGTATTTACTGCATCCATGGCCTTCCCGGCCTATGCAAAAACAGCCGGCTGGACCGAAAAAGACGGCAACTGGTATTACTATGATTCCTACGGAGATCCCCTTACCGATACATGGAAGAAATCCGGGAATGACTGGTACTACTTAAACTCAGAGGGCGTCCGCGCTTACTCTGAACAGATCGATGAATACTATGTAAACGAAGAAGGAAAACGTGTCACCTACCAGTGGGTCACCATTGAAAATGAAGATTACTGGTACGAAGATGACGCTCCTGAATTTCTCTATTACTACTACGGAAAAGACGGAAAAGCCTTAACCTCCACCTGGGCTTCGATCAACGGCAGCTGGTACTACTTTAACGAAGACAGCATCATGGAAACCGGTTCCATCCAGGTAGACGGCTATAACTATTATCTGGGAGAAGACGGAAGCAGAAAAACCGGCTGGGTCCTTTTAGAAGAAGAGACAGACGATCCGGAAGATTTAGAAGCATGGTACTACTTTGACGGAAATGGCCGCCGCATCGAAAACGAAGTAGATAAGAAGATTGACGGTGCTTATTATACCTTTGAAGACGGAAAAATGCAGACTGGCTGGTACAAACTTCCGGCTGCAGCTGCAAATACAGCTTCCGATGATACAAATGACCAACAAACTGGAAACGCTGGATCCGAAACTATAGAAACTGCCTCTGACTCAAATGCCAGTGCCGCAGAAAGCAGTGACTCCAATGACGCTGCAGCTTCTGTCGCTGACCTTCCAGCCATCTCCGGCTATAAATACTATGATGAAGACGGAAAACGTGCTTCCGGCTGGCGCACCATTGAAGGGGTGGAAAACATCAACGAAGACGGTGAATTTTTCCGCTTCTACTTTAAAAACGGCAGTCCTTACTATGGAAAAGAAGGCCTTGAGATCTTCACCATTGAATCCAAAAAATACGCCTTTAACACGGCCGGAGAAATGCAGACCGGCAAGCAGTCTGTAATGACCTCTGAAGGTGTTTTCGCCAACTACTATTTTGATGAAGAAGGCGTTATGAAAACAGGCAAGCAGACCATCTACGACGAAGACCTTGGTGAGACCCAGAACTGGCTCTTCCACGCAGAAGGCACCAAAAAAGGTCAGGGCTACCACGGCATCAAAGACAATACCCTTTATGTAAATGGTCTTAGACAGGAAGCCGACAAGGACCTGCGTTTCGCACCTGTATCCTTAGACGGCACCCGTTACCTTGTAAACGTAAACGGTGCAGTCCAGAAAGCCGGCTCCACCTCCAAATCTGCCTCTAAGCCGGAGCTTGGCAGCGGATATAAAGACTTCAAAGATGAAAATGAAGTGATCTGGACGGTCAATACAGAAGGTATGATCCAGTAAGAGGATTTTGTTTTCAACCAAAATTTTACAAAAGACGGCGCTCCCCTATCATCCGTTCACAAAAAGGAGCGCCTTTTTTTGTGCATTTTGACGAATTTAAAAATATTTTAAAAACAGGCGGTATATTTTGGAGATTCACGCGTTATTTATAGTGTAAGTATTTTTTAACAATCATTCTACATAAAGGGGGATTTGTGATGAGAGAACTTGCTGTTTTTTACTGTCCGAAATGCGGATACTATGCCTACTACCAGACTTCGCGCCATCCACAGTGTCCCAGATGCAGTCATCCGGATGTGATGCATATGGCGCGTATGCATTACAGAGAATTTATGGACATGGGATGCAAAGAAAGAGACGATTACCTGGCTCTTGAGATTTTAAAGGACAACCCGTCTTACATAAAAAGGATCACCGCTCCTCACAAGCGTTTTAACAGCCGTGAGATCATTGCAGAAATGAACATTGAGATCATGCGTCTTGACACAGAAAATAAGATTCTCAGCGATACCGTCAAATGGATGCACGATACCATCTGGGAGATGATCTGTGAACAGAAAGGCTACACTAGTAAAAATGCAGCTGAGATTTTAAACCGTCTGGAGAATAACGATCCCCAGGAAGACCAGCAAGATTCTCCTGAGGATACAACGGTCACCGCCGAAGCTCATACCAAGGAACACATCCGGCATTGACCTTTTCATTCCTGACCATTCGCCCGATCACATCAATTACTGGTACAGCCCCAGCAGACTGCCCGGTTTATCTGTGATCATATTATCAATCCCGGCTTTTTCGCACTTTTTTAAAGAATAAAAATCATTGATATTCCAGGCAACTGCCTTCTTTCCAAGGCCGTGTATCTGATCCACCAGTTCCTTGCTTACCAGCTCAATGCTGATCATAAACTGGTCCGCAGCCGTATACTGCCCCGGATCTCCTATATCCTTAGATGTGATATAACCGGTTTTAAGAGAAGGCTCTGCTGCCTTTACTTTCACTAAAATATTGTAATCAAAAGACGTGATCATACACTGATCCAGCATTCCCTTGTCGCGGATCAGCTGTATGACTCTGTCTGCAAAGTCACTGCTCTGACCGGCGTCCTCTTTTATCTCAATATTGAGGCGTATCTTCCCTTTGCAGGTATTTAAGACTTCCTCCAAAGAAGGGATCTTTATGTCCTGATACGCCGGTCCCATACTGCCTGCCGGATGAAGCACTTTTAGCTCTGCCCATGTCAGATCCCTTATCCTGGTATCTTTTCCCATAAGCCGCTTCAAATTGCAGTCATGGAAAACCACCGGCACATTGTCCTTTGTTTCATTTACATCCAGCTCGATCCAGTCAGAGCCGCTTTCTATGGCTTTTTCAAAGGCCGGAAGTGTATTTTCCAGCGCCTTTAAAGAATCTCCTCTGTGAGCCGTGATCTCCACCTGGGTGATCCAGGACGTATCCTGCGCATATACAGGCATAGTCTGCCCTAAAATAAGACAGGCCGTCACTGCACAGACCGCCTTTTTCATGTGTATTATTCTTTTTTTACTTCTTAAAATCATAAAATATCACTTCCTGAGATAATTTTTCACTTGAAATATAGGCTCTGATGTCCTATATTATGATACTAGTATAATCCAAACGTTGAAAATCCCATAACAGCTCGCTTGCAGGAGGATTTAGAAACTTTGGCTTGACAAAAAGGGGGATTTTGCCTCCAATTTTATATACTAAAGAGGAGCAAAAATGGATATCAATCAATTACTTAATGAACTGAAAGAAACCTATTCTTTTTCCAATGTAACCTGCAGCCAGACACCAGGTGACGCCATGACTGACTTCGTATTCTTCCTGACACAGGACCAGATCACCCGCTTTATTGAAAAAGCAGGCCGGTTAAACTCCATTGTAGAATCCTGTGCAAACATGATCAGCATCTGCGAGCCTGAGTTAAAAGATACATTAATGGCAACTACCATCCGCTGCATCGGTGCAAATGAATTACATGTCCGCACCTGCGATTCTATGATCAGAATGCTGATCCAGTCTCTTTTTGACTAATGGGTAGTATAGCACAATTTTTCCAAAAAATACCCATTGTAAAAAAGCTTTCATAAAACTGTAAATATTTTTAGACATCCCCTTCTAAATGAGGTACACTATAAGTATCTATTGATAGAAAGGGGATATTTTTTATGCAGAAAAAACACTTACGTATCCTTGTAACAGCAGCCTGCTTAAGTGCGGGACTGGCATTTTCCGCCTATGGAGAAGAAACCATTTCCTCTGTTCCACTCTCCTTTACCTGGGATGGTGCGCCAAAAGGCGGGGAAATGGTTGGTACACTGACTGCCTCCACCACCAGCAAATCCTTTATTGTAGAAGGCAGCGAATATTTAAAAGATGACGATACCTGGACTTACGGTGAATGGCCCTGCGCAGAAATCGAGCTTTCCGCAGCAGAAGGTTACCGTTTTGCCACCCCAAACCGGCGTACCTTCTCCTTATCCGGCTGCAATGTCCAGTACAAAAGTGCTGAAATCGACAGCGACGGAAGCACATTGATCTTGCAGGTCTACTTATCCCGTATCGGCGGTCAGCTGCCGAAGATCACTGATCTTTCCTGGAGCGGTGAAAATGCGGTCTGGGACAGTGTGGAAGGCAGTGACAGCTACGAAGTCTGCCTGAAAAAAGATGGAAAGACTATTACAACGGTAAATCCCAAAGGAACCTCCTACGATTTCTCTGACTATATAAACAACGCTGGTTCCTACACCTTCACTGTCCGCGCCATCACCACCGCCGGCAGCCAGAACAGCACCTGGTCCACAGGCTCTGAAACCTATATTCTTTCCCTGGAAGATGCATGGCACAGTGACAACGGTACCTGGAAAAAAGTGGGCGCCAAATGGCGTTTCGTCTACAAAGACAACTCCTATCCCACCTACAGCTGGCGCCAGATCGGAGAAAAATGGTACTACTTTGATGGAAACGGATATATGACAAACAACTGTTACGTAAAATCCCTTGCAGAAAATCTGTATTACTGGATCGGAGAAGACGGGACCTGGGATGAGACCGGGGATACGAATACACCGAATCGGGCAAGTTATACGGTCTATTAAAAATTGGGGTGCGGTCCACCATTTACCGCACCCCAAAATTCTTTACATTTTTATCTGCTTTCGCTGATCATTGCTCTCACTGCTGATCTCGTTCACTTCTTATCATTTTGCGCACCAGAAGCAACGGACTTTCCAAATCTGGTTAAATATTTCTCCCATGCTTCCTTTGTTGTATACTTCCCTATATTTTTCCTGTATTTTCTGGCCGTCTTTCCATACCCGGCCAGCAGGCAAAACAAAGTTCCCAGCATATGGCCCATACAAATCATAAACTGCACAAAATTCCTTTTTACAAGAACCGCCCGTTCTGTCCTTTTATCCCAGATAACCACCGCCTCATGTTTCAGGTAGTTTGAAACCGGATCCCATGGTTTTACAAGAGGTATATTACCGCCTCGGTACTCATCAATATAAGTCAGCTTTTCAGCTTCTTTATACAACCGGGCATTCATTTCTTCCGGGTCCAGTTTCCAGAGCCATTCCGGACCTTTTAAGAAATCTTTGACACCCTTACAAATCAGTTTTACATCTTTATACCTGTACCTGAACAAAGTTCCCGCCATCTTACAGACGGTATGGTTCAGAGCTTCCATGAAAGAATGATCCTGCAGTACTATTTCCACCAGAAGATTTCTCATGTCATAATAGGGCATAACTTCCGGCATAGCAGTCCGTATGTCCCGATGCCATACGCAAATGCCATTTAAGAAAGTGATACCTGCATCACGGTTCCGTATACCATATTCGATATCATCATGGCACAGAAAAAATGGGAACGGAAGGTTATCTTCCCTTACTGTATTCAGAGAATAACAACAGCACCACCAGCCGGAATACAGTTTATGTTCATTGGCAGGTTCCAGTACAAAGGGATCGGCCCCGCTTTCATAATAGGTCAGATTAAAATTATAATACTGGTTCGGGGTGTTTTTTCCCTTTTCCCACCACTGCCCTGCGCTGAAGCTGTATTCCTGCTTTTCCAGTCGAAGAAGCATGCCTCCCACTGTCATATCCTTCCACTCTTCTTTTAAAACAGTTAGAAATCCATATAGCCGTACCAACAGATCCGGCTGTATCACGGCATCATCTTCCATAAGAAGAACGTGGCTATATCCATCTTTCTCTTTTCGGTTCAGGATCTCCATCATTCCCCTTGTAAAACCACCAGAAGCACCGACATTTCTGTTGGGGATAATATCCAGCATTTCTTTCTCACTGAGTATTTTAACGATTTCCTTTACCTGCTCATTGCTCTCTAATGTTCTTCCATTATCGATCACAAAAATGTGGCTGTGATGGGATACCTCAAGGCCGGGATTGGAAAAAATATGCTGATACCATCTTTGAAGATTTCGTGAAATATATCCTTCCCGCCTGTAGGTACAAATATCAATGCCTATATTTACCTTCCGGCAAGCACTGTCCTCAATCTCACCCCAGAACATGCCTTCCAATACCCAATTAAACCGGTTTTCCACGATCAAAGCAAAGGCAAATACTCCATCATCATACTGATCATAGGGAAACGGAATCACGTATTCCTTTTCATTTTCCCCATCCAGCTCTATTTCCTGTATATCCTTCTGGTTGTGCATCAAAATAAGCTTCTTAAATCCCCTTAACCGGATCTTCAGCATTATCTTTGAAAGATTCGTATATTTTTTCCGCTTTGCAATATAAATAAGATTAAAATAACCGTCAAATGTAAGCCTGCCAAAGGCATCATGGTAATACATGTCTGTAATACTGCATATTCCATCCTGAGGAACTAATACACTTTGTAATTGGACTTCCATTTTCTTACTTTCTCCTTCTGTTCCAGATGTACTCTTGGAATTTTTTTGCGGCGGTATACAGCATCTTCCTGCTCTTACCTGCGCTTTCTCTCATACCATACAGTTATGCCCCAGAAAGCTGCGCCAACAACTGACATTGCAATACCTGCATATAATCCCTGAACATGGTACTTCATTTCAATGGTATTTTCCCCTGCGTTAATAGGCAGTGACATCATACAGTCTCCGATCAGCTCCGGTTTTACTTTTTTACCATTAACCTTCACATTCCAGCCTTTATCATAAGGAATCGACAAATATAACCGATCCAGATTCTGAGGATTCTTTACAGTCCCAGAAACAGAGCCATCCTTTATAGTCAGTCCTGTTTCCTCCCTGCTCTTAAGCTCCTGTGTTACATTTTTAAGTGTTTCCAGATCCGTATAGTAAAAAGCTGCGTTTTCCACACTGTTTTCAATTTGATCTCCATCCAAATGAACATGGACCGATGATTCCTCCGGATTCTGTGGAACATAGGAAACTCTTGGAGCGATCCAGCTATTATAAAGAGTCACAAGCTGATCATTTACACAGAATTTTCCGCTCTTATCATCCTTCATATTAAAATATCCATACACCGGTGCTGCCTGATAAGACACATCACAGGATACTGTATTGGCATCTGTCTGCAGCTGTGTATCGATTTTTTTATTTACTTCCACATTTTGTCCTGAAAGATAACTGTATACCTGGTTCTGGTACAAAAGCTCATCTGTTTCCTCTGCATCCGGCAGCTGCAAAGAAGACGTATAAGTAAATGCCATGGGCAATGCATAAGGGTTATAATACACGTTCTTTCCATTCCCCGGCTCTATATCCTCTATTTTTTCCCAGCCTGGGATATCATAAGAAGAAAGAAGATACTTCACTCCCAGAATACTGTCCGCTCCCAGTACAGAAGTATTGGCAACTGCCATTACATCCCCTGAAAATTTGTAACCCAGCTTATCTAAAAATTCCAGCTGACTTACGTCCGGATCTGAAGTATAACCGCTGATGGAATGATAGTCATACGCCAGTCCCTCATTATAATTCGCCGTCAGCGTACTGCTATCTCCTGAACGGGTGCTGGTCTCATGCATACGGTAAAATCCTCCATCCCGTTCTTTCACCTGGGAAACCAGTCTTTCTTCTTCCCTTGTATAATTTCTAAAATGTTCCACCTGATTATCCAGCCCAAGAGTCAGCTTTCCGTTATAAACCAGTTCCATAGAAACAGTCAGAACCAGACAGAACGTTGTAGCCCACTTTAACACCTTTTTGCGGCAGCTGATGTGAACATCCAGGAAAAGAAGGGTAAACCAGAACGCCGTTATGGTCATATACAGGTTAAAAGGCTTCGCCAACGGTTTTACATACTCCATAAAGGACAGTATCAAAAATAAAGCAGCCTGACCCTTCCACATATCTTTTCTGTCGATTCCTGTTTCTTTCCGGAAGGCAAAAATATCCGCCGATATCGCGATCAAAGCCATAGTTCCAATATAGCCATACCGGTACCAGTAACTTCCCGCATACTTTAACAAACAAAACACCCATGTAAAGGCCGGAATATAGAACAGAGATAAAACAAATAACAGAAAGGTGATCTGCAGCGTTTTCTTTCTCTTTTCCAGCTTTTTACACAAAATGCCGATCATACAGCCCAGCACTGCCATACTTCCACAGTAAAAAGCAGGATTCCCATACTCACTTTTAGAACCGATCTCCAGTCTTTGAATAAAAGAAAAAATATTTCCCCAGCCAAAAACACCAAATATAGGAGACCAGTTGATGCTTCCTTTTCCGTCTGACATAGCGATCACAGAAGGCAAAAATAACGCTGCGCCAATAAACAGTGCCGTTCCCATGGCAATGCAATAACGGACACCATAAAGGACCATCTGCTTTATATTAGTGTGAATTCTTCGTGTACTTCGCACTAAAGCAAAAGCGAAGAAGGAAAAACTTGCCAAATTCCTTGATTTTACGCGCTTTCTGTTTGATTTTTTCTTGGAAATGTGGTACCATTTTAGTGCGAATATCACACTAAAAGGAGACACTCATGTACTACAGTTTTACGGTGCCGATTCCCAAAGCACAGGGGAAAATCACCCGGATGAAAAAAGGAAATCTGACATACATTCAGTTCGAAACCGGTCGCACGTATTACCCGGAAAAGAAATACACGATCCCTGTGCGGGTCAGCATCGGAAAACTTGATCCGGACCATCCGGAAATGATGTACCCCAATGAAAAGTTTTCTGACATCTTTCCTGACTCGCCTATGCCGGAGGAGCGCCCTGAAGCCTATAGGAGCTGCGCCCTCCGAATCGGATCATATATTGTGATCCAAAAAGTATTGAACGAGTACAAGCTTCCCGGAATGCTCGAAAAACATCTCGGTCAAGACCATGGGCTTTTCCTTGATCTGGTCTCATTCATGATTGTTGATGAAGAGAATGTTGGCCTTCATTATCCTGATTTTGCTTTCTGCCATCCGCTCTTTTCGGAAAACATGAAGATTTACAGTGATGTCAAGGTTAGCAGGATGCTAAACTCCATCAGAAAAGACCAGATTATCGGTTTCTTGAATGATTGGAATAAAGGCAGGGACCATAAGCAGCAGATATATATTTCCTATGATTCGACGAACAAAAACTGCCAGGCAGGAGACGTCGATCTCGTCGAGTTTGGGCACCCCAAGGATAACAAGGGCCTCCCTGTATTCAATGTTTCGCTGGTTTTTGATAAATCCAACCGGATCCCCCTGCTGTATGAAGAGTATCCGGGATCTATAACGGATGTATCCCAATTCACCTACATGGTAGATAAAGTCTTGGAGTACGGATACAAACGCATCGGTTTCATCCTGGACAGGGGCTACTTCAGCAAGGAAAATATCCGCTACATGGAGGAAAACAATTTCTCCTTCATTATGATGATCAAGGGAAGGAAGGAACTGGTAGCTTCACTGGTGGAAAAGCATCGCAACACATTTGAGACGCAAAGAAGCTGTTCGATCCGTTCCTACAGAGTCTACGGAAAAACGGTGCAGGCCAGACTATATGAGGATGACACCAGAGAAAGGTATATCCATATATATTTCAATCCTTCCAAGCAGGCAGCGGAACGTGAGGTTTTCGAGCAGCAGATAGAAAAGTATCGTCTCTTTCTTGAGAAACACATTGATACGGAAACGAAGTTCTCCAAAACTTACCATGACTACTTCAACATCCAGTACAATAAAAAGGGTATTCTGATTACGGTCAGCGAAAAGGAAGAGGTCATTGAACGCCAGCTCAGGCTGTGCGGGTACTTCTGTATCGTTACATCCGAGAAAATGACGGCATCTGCCGCATTGATCCAGTACAAAGGGCGCGATATTTCAGAGAAGTTGTTCCGGTCTGATAAAACATTCCTTGGTTCAGGCAGCATGAGGACTCATACGGCGGAAGCGCTTTCTGCAAAAATCTTCGTAGAATTTGTCGCCCTGATTGTCCGAAACCGTATCTACAACCTTCTTAAAGAAACAATGCTGCGGCTTCAGACAAAAACGAACTATATGAATGTACCAAAGGCGATACGTGAACTGGAGAAAATCGAGATGGTTCGCCGTAACAACGGTTACTACCGGCTGGATCATGCGGTGACAAAGAAGCAGAAAACGATCCTCAGTTCCTTTGGGTTGGAGGACACAGACGTATTCCATTCAGCAGCTGAAATCAGCAGGCTTTTAGGAAACAATCAATCCCTTTTACCAGATACGGATGAAGAGAATGAGTCATTTGAAAACAAGGAGGACGATTTCTATGGCGAGGATGAAATCGATATCTGCGATTGAAACAGAACTCAAAAAAGCTGAAGACGATCTCAAAAAGGCCCAGGAAAAAGTGGATATCCTTTCGGATCGGGTTCTAAAGTTGCAACAACAAAAGCAGGAATACGAAAGTAGGAAAATCATCGATGCCTATAAAAAGAGTGGCAAAACACTGGATGAGTTGCTTACGTTTCTGGATGTCTGAGTCTGTGAAACTTTTTCTGTAAAATAATCTAGGCAAGGTCCTTCTATGATAAAATAATTATCATTAGGAGGGCCTTTTATTATGGCAAGACAAAAGAAACCTGTACACAGAGTACAAATGACCGATGGTAAAAGAAACATCATTCGGCAGCTTCTCGAAGAATACGATATCGAGACTGCAGAAGACATCCAGGATGCTCTCAAAGATCTCTTAGGTGGCACCATTAAAGAAATGATGGAGGCCGAAATGGATGATCACCTTGGATACGAAAAGTCCGAGCGTTCTGACAACGATGATTATCGCAACGGCTATAAACATAAGCAGGTAAACAGTCGGTATGGTTCTATGGAAATCGAAGTCCCACAGGATCGAAAATCGACCTTTGAACCACAGATTGTGAAAAAGCGTCAGAAAGATATTTCTGATATTGATCAGAAGATCATTTCTATGTATGCAAAGGGAATGACCACTCGCCAGATCTCGGAAACAATCGAAGATATCTATGGTTTTGAAGCATCAGAAAGTTTCATATCTGACGTGACAGATAAAATACTTCCTCAGATTGAAGACTGGCAGAACCGTCCACTGGATGAGGTATATCCGATCCTTTACATCGATGCAATCCATTATTCTGTGCGGGATAACGGAGTCATTCGTAAACTTGCAGCTTATGTCATTCTGGGTATTAATACAGAGGGCAAAAAGGAAGTCCTGACCATTACAATCGGTGACAATGAAAGTGCGAAATACTGGCTTTCAGTCTTAAATGAACTGAAAAATCGAGGAGTTAAGGATATCCTGATCATCTGCGCCGACGGCCTTACAGGCATTAAGGAAGCGATTGCAGCAGCGTTTCCAAAAACAGAATACCAGAGATGTATTGTTCATCAGGTAAGAAACACTCTGAAATACGTTCCGGATAAGGATAGAAAAGCCTTTGCTACAGACTTAAAAACCATCTATCAGGCTGCTGACGAGCAGAAAGCTCTGGCTGCCTTAGACCGTGTAAGTGAAAAATGGACTCCCAAATACCCGAATTCCATGAAGCGTTGGAAGGACAACTGGGATGCTGTTTCACCTATTTTTAAGTTCTCAACTACTGTCAGAAAGGTCATTTACACGACAAATGCGATAGAATCACTGAATTCCACCTACCGGAAGCTGAATCGCCAAAGGAGCGTATTTCCAAGCGATACCGCCCTGTTAAAAGCCCTGTATTTGGCCACTTTTGAGGCTACGAAAAAGTGGACTACCACAATCCGGGATTGGGGCCAGGTCTATGGAGAACTGAGTATTATGTACGAAGGACGCTTACCTGAATAATCAAAAGACAGCTTAAAAAGACAGGCGGGAAACCGCCTGCCCTTGACATGCCTGTAAGCAACTGTTATATATAAGACAAGGGCGATAAGCCTAATCCGTAAGCTTATTGCCCTTAATTATCATAGAAGAATCTTATTTACAGAGATTTTCTCATACACTCGGATGTCTGAAGGCTACATCAGGCAATCAAGTGTCGTTTAGTGTGAAAAACATGAAGAATTCACAATTAGACTTTTCCAATGGAGTGATCAAAATCACCTCATACAAAAACCAGATGGCCGAAAACAAGAAGTCAATAGCCGCTGCATACCAGTTAAGTAAAAGGGCAATTCCTGCAGCCCCCATCAAAAAGGCTTTCTTATTTTCACGGACCAGCTTAGAAACTCCCAGTAAGATCAGCGGCAGCATATACACTCCATCCAGCCACATAATATTACTTGCCTGGTCCATATTGTATTCCATCAAGCCATAGCCTAAAGATAATACAGCTATAATCGCTGCTTCCAGATCTTCAAAACGGTTTCTTAAGAAAATACTGCAGGTCAGTGAACACATTGCTAATTTCAGGATCACAACAATGGTAAAAAATGCCTGGATCTGATCCTTTCTGAAAAAAGCCACCAGTAAATTAAAGGGCGATGCCAGATAATAAGAAAATACCGCTATATTTCCACCGCCCATTGTTCGGTTAAAACTGTACCCGATTTTCTGTGTTCCATTTAACACATCTTTAAAATAAGCAAAAAAATCAAGATACTGGATCTGTGCATCCATAATCGCCATGGATCCCTTTGTGCCAAAAGGAACGATCCCTTTTAAATAACACAGGATCACCATAAGCATAATGGTAGCTAAAAATACAAAACTATATAACGCCGCCTTTGCTTTCTTTGTCATACCAAATCTCTTTCTCCCTTATATTAAAATGTTAAAAAGCACTGCAACGCTTTTATCTTCTTTGCGCCCGCAGTGCTTTTTTCCTTTATGCTACGATCACACCGATCACATCTGTGTTTACATTTTTCGCTAATTCCAGCTCCTGAGCAATCACAGAATACTTAGAATTACCTCTTTCTTCTACCAGGATCACTCCCTGCGCCTCTGCCAGTTTTCTGCGGGCAGACGCACTTTCTACCAGATTTCTCTCACTTACGATCTGTACCTGTGGAAGCGCAGCTTTCAGATGTTCACACACCTGTGCCATCTGCTCCTGTGAAGCAAGACCTGTTACAAACAAAGCCTTCTTACCTTCTGCATAATTTGCCGCGTTAGCCTCGATCATCTCATAGATCACATCATCCGGCCAGATCTTATCATCACCAGCCAGACGACGCAGCCAGCTGTCAATAAAACCAAACATGCGCTTCTTCGGAACAACAGAAAATGCTCCCAGACTCTTAATATGGAAACGGTTCATGATCTCCTTATCAGAAGTAACCTTATCTCCCATAATATACAAGCCAGCTACTGCGCAGACAGATACAAAACCACCTGCCAAAAAGCCTATGATCACATATTTAATAACATCCTTAAAAGAACCTGTCACAGAAGTATGATCAGCCGGTTCCTCTAAGCCATCCAGACTTGTATTCAGATCCTTCTCTGCTTTCTGAAGGGCTGCTACATTGTTCCGCACGGTCTGCTGCTGATTTAAAAGATCTCTGTCTACCTGCTCACCAGAAGACTGGTTCAGAATACGGATCTGGTGTGCCTTCAGCTCTGTTTCAAACCGGTTATGAAGTTCCTCCACCTGATCCAAAGCACTCTTCATCACAGCTTCTGTGTAATCCTTGTCCGGTCCTACCACTGAAATATGAAGGATCCCTCTGGAAGCAGCTTCATTCTGTGTCTCAAGTACAAGACCAGGAGCATTGGTCTCATCCATTCCCAGATTGTTGTTCACACGGATGGTCTCCCTTACATAACGTTCCTCTGTTTCCATTGTCTGGGCGGTCTTCTGAATATAATCACCATTTCTAAGACCGTTCTCAAATGCATTTAACAGACTTCCCAGTCCATGATCTCTGATATCAGAAATCTCCACCAGAACATCTGCGGAAGAAAAAGCTTCCTTATAAGGATTGATCTGCATCAGCGGAGCCTCTGACAGATAATTGCTCTGCTCTTCCATGCTGTTTTGCAGATTTTCAATGGAAGTCTCCAACGCCAATTTCTCTTTTTTATAATTTTCCACTTCTTCCTGGTAACTTTCTGTCTGTGGCAGATCGGTTTCAACGGGATTTCCCTTTACTCCCTTATATCCACCTAAAAGGGCTGCTCCGATCACTGCGGCCAGAAGGAGGATTCTCCATCTGTATAATAATACAAACAACAGATCCTTTAAGTCTATTTCCTGCTCATAATCCTCTGTGTACATCACTTTCTCCTTATTGTTTATTTTACAGCAACAGCAAGGCTGAACTGTTACATTCTTACTATCTGGAACCTTTACCTGTAATAACAATTCCCACTGTCATCAAAAGGATCTTAATATCCTTTAAAATACTCCAGTTATCAATATACTGCATATCCAGCTGGACCACTTCATCAAAATCCTTAATATCACTACGGCCGCTTACCTGCCACAGACCAGTCAGTCCCGGAGTCATACTCAGGCGGCACTTATGCTTCGCCTCATAGCGCTCAAACTCATCCACCGTAGGCGGTCTGGTTCCCACCAGGCTCATATCACCCTTTAAAATATTCCAGAACTGGGGCAGCTCATCAATACTGGTCTTACGGATAAACTTTCCAACCTTTGTAATACGGGGATCATTTTCCATCTTAAACATCAGACCATGGACTTCATTTTTCGCCATCAGATCCTTCTTGCGCTGCTCTGCATCCTGGTACATAGAGCGGAATTTATAGAAGGTAAAACGGCGGCCATTCTTTCCAATACGGGTCTGTCCAAAAAATACAGGTCCCGGAGATTCCAGCTTAATAGCCGGTGCAACAAAGATCGTGGCAATTCCCAAAATAACCATTCCCACCAGAGCACCTGCAATATCCAGAAGCCGCTTCATGATCAGTCCTCTTGTGGAAATAATATTTCTGGCAAAAGTAACTACTGCGTACTTTCCCACCTGGTTCAAATTCTTATTTCCGTGGCCCAACAGATCAAAGGCATCAATATTTACATCTACAATAACGCCCATCTGTTCCAGCTCGGAAACCCAGCTTTTTAAAACAGATTGTTCCAATCCATCTGTATAAGCAATAAACACTTCATCGATCTCATTGTGGATCACATAATCCATCATAGTATCCCTGGATGCTACTACCGGATATCCCATAAACTCCATACCCGATTCATCCTTATCCAGAAATACAAGGCCACTAAGCACACGGTTCCATTCCTTGTATGCGATCAGATTATCGATTAACGCTCCTGCTTTGCCGGAACTGGTCACAAGGAGCAAATGGCTGCTGTATTTGCTGTATTTATAGACACGGGTCATATACTGTTTGAAGCAGATCCTTCCTATATACATAAGGATGGTATCCGTCACAACAAAATAACCAAACACAAGACGGGATAACTCCGTACTCCGGTGCATCACATACAGAAGCACGATCCAGCAGATCGCTAAGGCAACTTCCAGCCGGACCACACTGACCAGTTCATCAAAATAGCCGCGCCTGAAAAAATGATGATTAAAATTTACACATACATTGATCAATATGTACAGCAGGCACATGGTAAATACCAGCCACGCCTGATCTCCATGTTCAAACGATCCATATAATATTCCATACCGGATCCAGAATGCCAGAGCGCTGCTGCACAAAATGCAGAAAATATCGATCAGCCAGATCAGCATATTTTCCATATTTCTTCGCTTTTGGTACATCTCAACTCTTCTCCCCTGTTACTAACTCAAACAGATTTCAAAAAATCCCTGAAATCCGTATTAAACATGGGTATTATAACATAGATGGGGCAAAAAAAAATATATATTCCCTTAAATTTGCGTATTTTTGATATTAAATTTTTTCCAACTCCCCTTCTTATTATAATAAATAAAAACTATATAATAAGGAAAGGACATTTTTATGATCTTCAATTTTGAACAACAAAAACTTTACACATCCAAATTTCTCAACGCACTCTCTGTAGAGCGCAATCTTTCCCCAAAAACTCTTCTAGCCTATCGCTGCGATATAAACGGCCTTCTAATCTGGATTAATTCCCAGAATTTTACAAATCTTAACGAATTCTCTATTTCTTCCTATTTTCTATATCTCCAAAAAGACTGTAACCTCCAGGCGAAATCCATCCGACGTAAATATGTAGCTTTGGGCCAATACTTCAATTTTTTAAAATCCGAATATAATATCAATGAAATCTTTTTCCGCTTCACTTCCCGCAAGTTCCACATTCCCAGAAATCTGCCCAAAATATTAAGCAATCAGGAAATCCGAAACCTTATATCTGTGTCAACCTCCGAATACCAGGCTTCCCCTTCCGATTATAAGCGACGTTTAAATACCCGCAACATGTGCATCATTGAACTGCTCTTCTGTCTGGGACTTCGAATCGGTGAAGCAGCTTCCCTGGATCTGGATGACTACTGCCAGGAAGATTCTACCATCCTGATCCGTGGAAAAGGAAGCCGGGAACGGCTTTTATTTATCTCTTCTCCTGTTGTATGCCAGAAATTAAACCTGTGGATCAGAACCCGCCAGGAAATGAGTCCTACTACTACTGCCCTTTTTATCAATCGCTATGGAAACAGACTAAGTATCTACAGTATTGAAAACATATTTTACAAATATCGGGATCTGTCCAAGATCAATCCCAGTGCCACTCCCCATTATCTGAGACACAGTTTCGCAACCCAGCTTCTAAACAACGGTGCCGGAATCCGGGATGTACAGGAATTGCTGGGACACAGCAGCATTGTCACTACCCAGATCTATACAGAAGTGTCCACTGCAAGAAAAAAAGAAGTGTTGATGAAATATAACGGCCGGAACCGATTGGGGATGGAATAAGCAGCAGCTCTCCCATATTAAAAACGCAGACTCAGTTTCAGGATCATCCCGAAACTGAGTCCCTACATTCTTTCAGCAATAACCTTACACCGCTTTTTACAAAATGCTATCCCATAAAGCAGGACATCATGTCTGTCATCATTCAATAAATACTCATGATACCGTCTATCCTTAATCTGGGCAATTGCTTTCTGACATGCACGTTCCATTTCGTTGAATTCCTTCGTATATTTCAATTCCGTAATGATACCAGCATCTGGATCATCTCTGATTCTGTCAACATGATTGATAACATCCCATGGACAATACACATCAACATTTCCAAAACGATATCCGTCATACCATTCTTTCACTTCTTTTAATCTATTTTCCACATGATAATAAGAAAGAAGATTCTTTACCTCTTCATCTGTAAATCCAAACTGTTCGTCAAATCGGGTGTCTGTAATGGACAAGATCTTAAAATTATTCAATCCGGTAAAAATACTTTCCTTGGAAACACGAAGACAGCCCATCAGAACCGCAAACTCCAACGCATCATTTGTTTTCAGCACATCTCCAAACAATCCACGTATAAAGGACGCCATTTCTCTATAGTACCCACATTGAAATGCTTTATCTAAAGGCACATCATATTCATCAATCAAAATAACTGGCTTTTGTCCATACTGTTTATACAACAGCTCAGACAATGTCTTTAAGGATCTTAAAAGGACCTGATCGCTCATCATAAATGAGCCTTCTTTCATAGAAACGATTGCCCTATACATTTCCTTTTCATTGGAAGAAATGCGATCACTATCCAAAAGAATAGAAAAACGGCTGGCTTCGCTTCCGATCACATCCATAAAACGATGTTTTGCCTCTTCAAAACTTAACCCATCAACACTCTTCAATGTAATGAAAATGACCGGATATTTACCCATGTGCAAATTGCATAACTGTTTATTTTCAGAAATATATAATCCATCAAACAAAGAAGCTTTCGCGTCTGTTTCCAGAAAGCATTTGAGCATACTCATATTAAGTGTTTTGCCAAATCGCCGGGGGCGCGTAAAAAGATTTACTTTTCCACGGCTATCAAATAATTGTTCTATAAGCTTTGTTTTATCTATATAGTAATAACCACATGTGCGGATCTCTTCAAAGTTTTCAATCCCAACCGGTAACTTGATCGCCTCACTCATAGTATTGGGCTCCTTTCATTTTTCTTTGATTTCCAGAAATTTAATCTTCGAGATTAGTATAGCCTGTTTTGGTAAAACAACTGTAGCAGCAGTATAAAGGGTTGGATTATTTTTTCGTACCCCAAATAGCACACCCAACATCTAGTATTGATCTGTCACTCCCGCTTAACCACCGCACTCTTCCCCCGAAATGCAATTCCAATTTTAATAATAGACTTTACTCCTGCATTCTTCAGTTCTGTGTCGTATCTTCTCTCTTCAATCTGGTGAAGGGCACTCTCTGCTAGAGCTTCTAGGCTTACATGAATATCATTGGTATGTTTAAATTCAAAAAGAAAGCCTGGAATACCGTTCACTAAAGGAGTCAACTGGATATCAAAACGTCCAAGCCCAGATTCGCGATTAGAACGTATCTGATAGCGATTACCTAAAACCGCGCACAATCCCAGCATCATGCCATGATAGAATCCTTCATTTGCTCCGTCTATAGAAGAAATACTCTGCAGCATAAAATCCTCTAATACAGATTGTAATTTCTGAGCATCACCTGAAAAAATCGCCTGATTGATAGAAATAGCAACATAATTCTGATTTGTACGATTCAGGATTTCTTTTTCATAAACAAACGAAATTTCCTTGTTGGGAATTGCAACATCACACATAAAATTTCCGTCATTTTGCGGATAGATAGCATCTACTTTCAGATATCCAGCAACTAGAAGAAAGCTGTAAATGCTGTAAAGGTTATTTTGGATTTCTGGGTAGATCACACTTGTATCTATATAAGTCGTAATTTTTTCACCACATAACAATTTACAAAGATTTTCTTTGATTTCTGGTGTCGCTGCAGAAATAATTTCACCAATAATGTCATTACTCCCGGTAGACTGCCAAAATGCCTTAGGAAAACATTTGTCTGCAATATAATTGATTACAGACCATGGATTAAAAATCCCTGTATTTCCAAATTTATATCCGTCATACCAATCGCAAACTTCTTGAAATTTATCTTCTTTTCCATAATAATGCAGCATGTACTTTACTTCTTGCGCTGTGAAACCGAAATATTCACCGTAACTTTCATCCAGAATCGAGTTCGTTTTTAAATTATTCATACCGCTGAAAATGCTTTCTTTTGCTACACGCAAAATGCCCGTAAGAAAACCAAATGCCAAATGTGGATTATCTTTTAATCCACCAGAAAAGAAATTTCGCATAAAATTTACAATTTCTGAATAGAAATTACAACTATGTCCCTGTTGAATCGGTGTGTCATATTCATCAATAATAATAATGCACTTTTGATCATAATGTTTATGCAGCAATAACGATAAAAGCTGTAAACCCATCTGACAATCAACTTCATTAGCATTTCCTTTTGCAATGCAGCGATACTGTTCTCGCTCATAATTGCTTAATACAGAACTGTTTTCCAATTCATCATGTCGTATAAATTCCAGGGCAATCAGATTTCGGAGTTTTTGAAAAGTTTCGTTCCATGTCAGGCATTTTACATCTTTAAATGTCAGAAAGATAATGGGATATTTTCCCTGATGCTGGGTATAAAAATCACCACACCGCCATATCTGTTTATCCCTGAAATAAATAGAAGTATCTTCGGACGTTTTTTCAAAAAAAACGCGCAGCATATCCATATTTAATGTTTTACCGAACCGACGTGGACGGGTAAACAGGGACACCATTGGCTTCGTATCCAGGAAATCACGGATCAGCAAGGTTTTATCTACATAGTAATAGTTCGCAACAGCAGTCTTAAAATCAGAAACACCAATGGGCAGCGGTTTTCTCTTTGTGCCATAGTAAGGTGGAACATTTTCTTTTGGTATCATCCATCTATGCCCCATCCTTAACGCTCCGGGCAATTCACCTTGTTTACACATTTTCTGAACCCTACGGATGCCGACTCCCATTGCTTTTGCTACATCTGCGCACGATAAATAGTTCATGGTACACCTCCAAACGAACTTATGCCGCTATTATACCTATATAAGCGAAACATCGCAATGATATTTCGCTTAATTTTCGGTTTCTAAAATATTTTTGTACATATGTAATTGCTTCCCTTTAAAACTTTGATCTATGTCAACATCCAAATACCAAGCTTCCACTGTACAAGTAAAGCCAGCAAACTTATAACTCCAATCCCGGAGCTCCCAATATTCTCATATTTTTTTCTGATTTACTGGCCTTATAAGCCTCCGAAGCTTTATATAAAATAATTAAATTGAACCCATTTGTCCAGCGCGTCAGATCTTTTTTCCACATATCCAAAATACTTTTATCTTTTTGCATCTGAATTTTTTCTTCCTCTGTTTTATGCGGTTTGCTAAGTTTTTTCATAATCAGCCCTTGAAACTGCCTCTTTCATAAATTGACCCAGAGCTTTTAAAACACTCGTTTTTCCGCTTCCATTTTTTCCAGTTAAAATCAAAGCTTTACACTCTTCTTTTGACAGCGGAATCACTATATCTTTCAAATGGCGAACATTGTATATCTTCAATGCAGTCATAAATGTATTGACTATCGGTTCCTTATTCTTCGATTTCCAGAAACTTAGTCTATGAAGTTAGTATAGCCTGTTTTGTGGGCAAAACAACCATTTAACAATCCGACAGAAGCCCCTATATGCTCTCTATATCAGGTCCAAATAATAGCAATTATTTGGAGTTTACGGTGGATTTTGACTTAAGATTTAATGCTAAAATTTAACAATGATAATGATGTAATAAGTAATATAAAAATAAGAAAGCCGATAGTTGCTGGATACAAGCAATTATCGGCTTTTTTAGTAACAAAAGCGAATCAATATAAATTGTAAATTTAATTTTAAAGTTAGGGTTATATACTATGAAACATTTAAGAGATAGAGAAACGTTTAAAGTCTGTTTAGTAGGCTCTTCCGGTGGCCACTTGACGCATTTATATATGCTAAAACCCTTTTGGAAAAACAAAAATCGATTCTGGGTAACCTTTGATAAAGAGGATGCAAGAAGTCTTTTAGAGGGCGAGAAAATGTATCCTTGCTATTATCCTACCAATCGTAGTCTTAAAGCTTTGATTAAAAATACTGTTATCGCATGGAAAGTTCTTTATAAAGAAAATCCTGATTTAATCATTTCTTCTGGCGCAGCAGTGGCGGTTCCATTCTTTTATCTTGGAAAATTAATGGGAGCGAAACTCATTTATATAGAAGTATTTGACCGCATTGATAAGCCTACCATGACTGGCAAAATGGTATATCCAATCGTGGACAAGTTTATTGTGCAGTGGGAAGAGCAAAAGAAGGTTTATCCAAAGGCTATCAATTTAGGCAGTATCTTTTAGAGGGGAAAAAGATGATATTTGTAACAGTTGGAACACACGAGCAGCCGTTTAACAGGCTTGTGAAAGCAGTAGATGAATTAAAAAGAGACGGAGTAATTACTGAAGACGTTATCATGCAAACCGGGTTCAGCACATATGAACCGAAGTATTGTCAGTGGAGCAAGCTGATCCCTTACCAGCAGATGATAAAAAATGTTGAGGACGCACGCATTGTCATCACTCATGGAGGCCCTGCAAGCTTTATCATGCCGCTGCAAACCGGTAAGACACCTATTGTTGTACCCCGTCAGCACCGGTTTGATGAACATGTAAATGACCACCAGGTGGAGTTTGCAAGAAATGTCGCTGAGAGAATGGGAACTATTATCCCGGTTGAAGATATAAGCAGACTTGGTGATGTGATTAAAAATTACGATGAGATTGTTGCCAAGATGGGGCATGGCATGAGCAGCAATAATGAGAAGTTCTGTAAAGAGCTTGAAAATATAGTAAATGGGATGTTGAAATGAAGATGCTACAACAAGTAAAGGATAAGCTGAATACTGCAAGTTCCATCGATGTTGCCAGCATTATCAATCAAATAGAAAAATATGATATCGTATCGTTCGATATTTTTGATACGTTGCTTAAGAGAAATGTTAAAAACCCAACAGATGTATTTGAATATATAGAGAACAAACATAATAAAGCGGATTTTTGTGAAAAGAGAATTGCTGCCGAAAAAAAAGCAAGAGCCAAAAAGAACGGTATTGAAGTGACGCTTTCTGATATCTATGCTGAAATGCCATATGATTTCTCGAATGAGGAGTTGGAAGCAGAAGGAAAGCTGCTAACTGTAAATGATTGGATTCTCCCTGTTTATAAACATGCTCTGAAATCGAAAAGGGTAATTATTACATCTGATATGTATCTGCCAGAAGAATTCATATGTCAGATTTTAGAGAGAGAAGGGCTTGGAGGATATGAAAAATTATATCTTTCATCTTCCGTTGGAAAAACAAAACATTCCGGTGAGTTATTTGAGCTTATTATTAGTGAATTAGGAAAAGAAAATCGACTGATTCATATTGGCGATTCATACAGATCAGATTTTGAAATTCCGAAAAAGCATGGAGTAGATGCAATCCATATCCCGACAAAAATTGAAAAGAATACATTTAAGTTAAAAGAAGCTGGTATTGAGGAAAATATAATAAATTCTTTCTTGAATAATACTTCACCAATAGGAGAAAGCAAATATTATCGATTTGGATATGAGAAATTTGGCATGTTTTTATGGGGATATTCAAAATGGCTCCATAAATCTGTAAAAGACTCAGGCATAAAGGATGTGTATTTTTTCTCCAGAGATGGACTCATTATGAAAAAAGCTTTTGATGCACTTTATAATGATGTTCAAACACATTATTTAGAGGTATCAAGAAGAAGCTTGCGAGTTCCTATTTTGTGGACGAACTATGAATTGCCTCATGTAATTAACATGATTTCTCCATCAAAATTGGTTTCGCTTACAACCATATTTGACGGTGTTGGTCTTGATGTAAATAATTACCGTTCTCTAATTGAGAAATATGGTTTTACAGTTGAAAACGCCTTTGACAGGAAAGAATTATTAGAGAATAAGAATTTGAATAGCTTGTATTCCGAGCTGGGAGCAGATATAGAGACAGTATCTAAAAAGGAATATGAATTATTGGTTAAGTATATTGATCAGAATCATCTTTCCGGAAAGTTTGCAATAGTGGATATTGGCTGGTCTGGTGGAATGCAACGTTATTTGATAGAAACACTTAATAAACTTGGAATTGAAGCAAGTGTAAAAGGCTACTATATAGGTGTTGCTGATTACTATAAAAGAAACATTGAAGTTGTACCTAATTTGGATCTGAACGGTTACTTGTTTGATTTTCTACATGATAAAAATGCAAAAGACAAGAGAAGTGCTTTTGTCGGGCTCTTTGAAACGCTCTTTTTAGAGCAAGGTGGATCAGTAAAAAATTATCGATTTGAAGGCGAGAATGTAACTGCTAATAGACTTCCTTATGAATATTTGGAGAATGGTAAACCTACGTTTGAATACAGAAATGTGATGGACATTCAAAGAGGAGCATTAGATTTCATTAAACGCTTCGGGGACATGGACTTAAATGTTTCTGCTGATACGCTATATGAGGGATTATCAGAAACAGGATTGAAACCGAAAAAGGCAGATATGGATATGTTTGCAGATTTTCGCTTTTTTGATGAAGGTGAGACATTATACCTGGCAAAGTCTAAAAGCATTTTTTACTATATATTTCATGTTGGAAATTTAAAGAGAGATTTCTTGTCAAGCAGATGGAAGATTGGATTTATGAAGAGGCTTTTTAAAATCAGTCTGCCATATGAAGAAATGTACAGAGCGATGCTAAAATATAAATAAGGTAGATATGTAGAAAATTATGAGTACAAGGAAACGCATATTACAAGCAAATTTGAATAACCAAGGCGGTGCTTTTTCTGTTGCTTACGAAGCACAAAAGGAATTGCAAAACGATTATATATTTGATTACTATTTTCCAGATGATTTTGTGAAAAATGATGTTTATACACATTTGATATCTATGGGAAGCAAATGTGTAGGTAAATTGGATTGTAAAAACAGATTTTTTAAGCAGTATGAAGTTTATAAGAACTTTTACAGATACCTCTGCGATAATGAATATGATACAGTACATATTCATTCAGATACAGCATGGAAAATCAGTGTTTATTATCTTGCAGCAAAAAAGGCTGGAATAGGACGTATCGTTGTTCATTCTCATTCGAGTGGGATTAATGGACATTATAAAACGATCAATTACTTGTTACATTTGCTTGCCAAGCCTATCGTAAAGTCAGCACAGTATAGATGTGCTTGCTCTAAAATTGCAGCAAAATGGATGTTTGATACAGATAAAAATGTTTCGATTATCCGAAATGGAGTGGATGTTGAAAAGTTCAAATTTGACGAAAAAGCAAGAAAAAATGTGCGTGAAAAACTGAACATACCTGAGAAAATTGTGATAGGAAGTGTAAGTGATTTTTCCCCCCCAAAAAACCCGGAATTTATATATAAGCTTGTAAAAGAGTTTCAAAATGATGAGAGGTATATTTTTCTTTTTGTAGGAAATAGACCTAATGGATGTGATTTGAAAAAGCTTGTCGATGAAGACGAGAGCATTCATAATGTTGTATTTGCTGGAGCTGTTACAAATGTTCCGGATTACCTCAGTGCTATGGATGTCTTTATCCTGCCATCAAGATTTGAAGGACTTCCTATGTGTGCCTTGGAAGCTCAAGTAAACGGTTTGTATACGATAATATCGGATAAGGTATCTGATGAAACAAAATGCTCTAAATACTTTGACAGGTTGAGTTTGTGTGCAGATGAATGGAAAAGTCAAATTATGAATATTGATTTTCCAAATGATAGAGATAACAGAGCTGCTTTCTTGGATCTTGCTAAAGCAAGCTCAGTAAATATGGCAGACGAGTTTAGAAAAATATATGAGGATTAAGCGATGGGGTTAAAGACTATTTTTAGAAAGCTGAAATATGGCGTTCGTTACAATTCTGAATCTTATATTAAATATTTGAAAAATATAGGAGTTGAAATAGGAGATAGAACAACTGTTTTTGATCCTCGCTCAACGATTATTGACGAAACACGCCCTTGGATGATAAAAATCGGAAATGATGTTCAAATAACAGCAGGTGTAACTATTTTATCCCACGGCTATGATTGGGCAGTTTTAAAAGGTGTATATGGAGAGGTTCTCGGATCATCGGGGGGGGGGTGGAAATTGGAAACAATGTCTTCCTCGGAATGCATAGTACAATCTTAAAGGGTGTGCATATAGGAAACAATGTTATTATTGGAGCTAATTCGTTGGTTAATAAAGATATACCGGATAATTGTGTGGCAGCAGGCAATCCCTGTAAGGTAGTAATGAGTTTAGATGACTACTATAAAAAAAGAAAAGTTGCACAAGTGAAAGAAGCTACTGAGCTTGTAAAACTTTATAGGGACAGAAAGCATGAAGAACCAAGTGAATCAGTGCTGCATGAATTTTTCTGGTTGTTTTCAGATGAACCAAACGAATTACCGGAAATATGGGGAAATGTGAATAAGCTGGTCGGTAACGAAGAGTTTAGTAAAGAGATTATGAGAGGACATTCTAAAACGTATAGTGATATGTCTGCGTTCTTAGATAGTATAAAATAAATTTGGAAAAGAGTGAGGGAATCAATCATGGAAGATTTAATTAGCATTATTGTGCCGATTTATAATGTGGAAAAATACATTCACAGATGCATTGATTCCATTATCAATCAGACATATAAAAATATTGAAATTATTTTAGTGGATGATGGTTCGTTAGATGGAAGTGGCAGAATTTGTGACGAATATCAAAAAGAAGACGAACGAATAAAGGTAATTCATAAGAAAAATGCAGGGTTAGGATTTGCAAGAAATTCAGGCCTGGATGTCGCATCTGGGAAGTATGTAACTTTTATTGATGGTGATGATTATATAGGATTAATGCATATAGAGAAAATGCATACCCTTATAACGGAGACAAATTCTGATACCTGCATGGCTGGACATACCAAAGTGTATTCAAATAGGAAAGAGATACATTTAAATGTATGCTCCGGGAAAATCTATAGAGGCGATGTTAAAGAACAAATACTTCCAAGAATGTGCGGAGCTAATACACATGGTCAAGATTACATTGAAATGTCTGTATGCATGGTTCTTTTATCTAACGAAATCATCAGACAGAATCATTTGAGATTTGTGTCAGAAAGAGAATATGTTAGTGAGGATCTTGTGTTTGACTTTGAGTATTATCCTTTGTCTAAGAGTGTATGCATATCTGACGATGCTGACTATTATTATTGCGATAATGCTGGATCTCTTACAACTAAATACAGAAGTGATCGATTTGAGAGCCAAATCAAATTATACAAACTCCTTTCTGAAAAAGCTAAACAAATTGGTATATGGGAGGAGTGCAGGGAAAGACTACAAAACACAGTTTTGGCCATCGCAAGGTATTCTGTAAAATTAGAATACAAGTTCGCGGATGCCAATGGAAGAAAATTAGCTCATAGCAATGTCAAAAAAATTTGTGAAGATAGTACATTAAAACGAATATTTGCAGAGTATGATGATAAAAATATTAGGAAGTCTTCGAGAGCTGTTAATTATTTGGTGAGGAATCAGCACTTTATATTACTTAATGTTGTTATGTGTATTAAAAATACTTTTGATATTTGATGAAATGGAAAACATAGTGTCCGTCTGCGGTACATTATGAGGATGAAATATGACAATTTCTAAAAAAAATTTATATAAATGGATATATGCATTGATTTTCCTTCCGTTAGCTGTAAGGTTTTTTACAGATAATTTTGGAATGCCATATACAATTATGCCGATGTTCGATATTTTGGCAATTATTATTTTGTTTCTTTCATATTGTTTAACACGTAAAATTAATAGAAAAGTTCATATTTTGGAATTGTGGTTATTTTTATTTATCATCGCAGGAGTTTCATCAATTGTTGCAAATGGCGGAACGACCTTATCAAATCTTTTTTATAGCGGCAGACCCTATTTTAGAGTGATTATTGCATTGCTGGCTTCTGCTATAGTATTTAATTTAAAAGACATAGAAAAACTATATTACTATATCGAAAAATTGCTATATTTAAATGCAATTATTATGACCTACCAATTCTTTTTTCAAAGACTGAGGCAAGACATAATTGGTGGTACTTTTGGAAACAATCAGGGTGTTAATTCTATTCAAAATATTTTGTGTGTATTTTTATTTGCAGTTACTGTTGAGCTTTATCTGAAAAAGATAATCTCCAAAAGAAAACTTTTAATTAATTCGATAATAGTTCTGTATATAGCAATCTTAGCAGAAATTAATTTGGTGATTTTTGAAGTCGCTATCGTCGGAGGAATACTGTTTTTGCTTAATTTAAAATTTACGAAAAAAGCATCAGTAAGAATGATATTCCTTGTTTCGATTGGCATTATTGGTATGTTGGGCGGAGTTTACTTATTTATGAAACTTAACCCAGAAAGAGTATTCTTGCTTTCCTTTAAAAATATTTTGGAATATTTAGGATTTAATAGTGGAAATACTGGAGTATATAAAATTAGCCGTGTAAAAGTATTTTCACAATTAGGTAATTCGTTCTTTAAGAATGACATGAAAAGATGGATTTTGGGTTATGGATTAGGGAACTGTTCGACACATTCAGAATTCTATAATTTATATCAAAATCTTCAGTATACATATTTTTCAAGTGCCAATGTTTTTTTAGAAACAGGCCTTTTTGGAGCATTTGTTAATTTGGGAGTTATAGTTACTGGAATGGTTTTATCACTAAAGGGAAGACGATTTGTTACTGATAATAAGAATAAAGCATGGTTAGATATCGCATTTACTATTAATGTGATTATGGCTCTTATGTTCTTCTACAATACTACTTTAAGAGATACCTATACGTCTTTTTTTGCAGGTGTTGTACTTGCAATACCTTATATTGTATTAAAAAATAAGAGTGCAAATTAGTGTAATATTTATGAGGAAGGAATATTCATGATACCAAAAAAAATTCATTATATATGGCTTGGCAAAAACAAAAAAGATCGTGCTTCGCAGATATGCTTAAATAGTTGGAAAACAAATTTAAAGGATTATGAGATAATTGAATGGAATGAAGATAATCTCCCATTGGATAGTATTGCTCAAAATAACCGTTTTTTTTATTACTGTAGAAAATACAAACTTTGGGCATTCATGGCAGATTATTTGAGACTTTGGATTTTATATAAGGAAGGCGGTATCTATATGGATACTGATGTTCAGGTATTAAAATCATTTGATGATCTTCTGCAGAAACCAATGTTTTTGGGCTATGAGTTAAATGATTATATTGGAACAGGAATCATCGGTGCTGAAAAAGAAAACCCATATGTAAAAGTTTTATTGGATTTTTATACGGATAAAATTTGGCAAGTTGATTACTATAATAATCCGGTGATATTTAGTAATGTTTTGATGGAAAATCCGGATTTAGGCCAGTACTGTGAACTTTTAAAAAGACCACTACTTTCACCATATGATCCTTTTAAAAATTATGAATCGGAGACTGTTCAGACAGAAGATACTTATACGATTCATTGGTTTAATGCGAACTGGGGAATGACAAGAAAAGGTTATGTTTTTTTAAATACAAAACAGTTTTCGGGAATTAGAAAAGTAATCGAAGTTTTAAGAAAAAATATTGGCTATGAATTACGAGTTTGTGGATTTAAGCCATTTTAGGGGAAGTTATGATAAAAACAAGTGTGAAAAAACTGTTATCCAAGGCTAAAGTGCCTATCAAATCAAAAATGTCCACAGAAGAAGCGTATTCGATTTTAAATACTTGTAGCTCGAAACCAAAGGGAACTTGCTATACTACAAACAAAATAGTAAATACGTATGATTTGCAAATTGTAATTCCAGCTTATAATGTCGAAAAATATATTAAGGAATGTTTAGATTCTGTTTGCGGTCAACATTCGAAATATAACACTTTAGTGACGATTATAAATGATGGATCAACAGATAAAACAGGTCAGATTCTCACTGATATAACTTCTAAAAATTGGGGGGGGGGCAGTGAGATATGCATAGAAATTATAGAACAAAAAAATAAGGGATTATCTGGTGCAAGAAATACAGCTCTATCTAATATTAAAGCAAAATATGTTATGCTTTTGGATTCAGACGATATATTGCCTGAAAATACAATTTCTACGATGTTGGATAAAGCAATTCTTACTGATGCTGATATTCTACAGGGAAGTTGGTATTCATTTGATAATGTAGAAAAGAATGAAACAATATTAGAGGAAGACGGCTTTTTGCCAGGCACATGCGGTCATCTTTCAGGTTATCCTTGGGGAAAGCTATACAAAAGTTCGATTTTGAAACATTTTCAATTTCCTGAAGGTTATTGGTTTGAAGATACACCAGTTACATTTATTCTTGCAGCATTACCCATAAAAATTGTGTCAATAAAAGATATTATATATGGATATAGATTGAATCCAAATGGAATCACGAGCAAATCCTTATATAATCCTAAAAGTATTGATAGCTTTTGGATCACAGAGTTATGTTTGCAAGAATTTCCTAAATTTGATTTGATGTATGATCAAAAAGCATATGAGTATTTGTTAAGGCAATCGTTAATGAATGCAAAAAGAACAAAGAACCAAAGTAGAAAGATACGTGAAGCACAGTTCGTATTGACATGTGAGATAATTAAAAAGTATTTCAATTGTTTTTCTACTGAAAATTTGAAAATGAAAAAAATCGAGGAAGCACTTAGAGATAAACGATTTATACAGTTCGAATTATCAAAACTGTATTTGTAAAGATAGATTATGTGAGACAGGGAGAACAGTCAGTGAATAGATACGGATATTTGTTAAAAAATATAGGCCTTTTGACGCTAAGTAGTTTTGCAACTAAGTTACTTAGTTTCTTTTTGGTACCATTATATACCAATATATTATCGACTACTGAATATGGAACCTATGATTTATTTAATACTACAATAGGTGTATTACTCCCGATCCTTACATTGAATATACAGGAAGCGGTAATGAGATTTTCCATCGATAGTAAGTATGATAGAAAATCTATCGTTACAGTGGCGGCAAGATATTTTATTTTTTCAAATTTTATTGTTATCCTTGGTCTTTTGGTAAATCATCTGTTTACATTTAGCCAGATTGCTAAGCAGTATGCTGTATTTTTATTTCTGATGTTTTTATCGCAGTCGCTATCTGGAATGATAATCATGTATGTCAGAGGAATAGACAAAATATCTGACTTGTCTGTCTCAAGTGTAATAGCATCTGTTATTACTATATGCTTAAATGTTTCGTTCTTGGCATTTTTCCACTGGGGACTTATTGGGTATTTTATGGCCAATATAATCGGCCCGATGGTTCAATCACTTTATTTGATTGTTAAAGCACATGTTTTAGGGGATATTCATTTAGGGCAAGCATATCAGTCTGAAAAAAATGAAATGGTTAATTATAGTAAACCATTGATTGCAAACAGTATCGCATGGTGGGTAAATAATGCTTCTGACAGATATATCGTTGTGTTTTTTTGCGGGTTGGCTGAAAATGGAATATATTCAGTGGCATCGAAAATTCCTTCGATACTTAATATTTTTCAGACAATTTTTAACCAGGCGTGGACGCTGTCTGCTGTAAAGGATTTCGACCCTGAAGATAAAAATGGCTTTTTTACCAATACATATAAAGCATATAATTGCATGATGGTTGTTGTATGCTCTGGAATTATTGTATTTGACAAACTGTTAGCCAGTTTTTTGTATGCAAAAGACTTTTATGTTGCTTGGAAATACGTGCCGTGGTTAACTATTGCAATCGTATTCGGAGCAATGTCCGGATATATTGGAGGCTTTTTTGCTGCAGTTAAGGATTCGAAAATATTTGCAAAGTCAACAGTATATGGTGCGATAACCAATGTAATATTAAATTTAATACTTACACCAATTATGGGAGCATTGGGAGCCGCTATTGCTACGGCTGTGTCCTATTTTGAAGTATGGATTTTTAGATATTTACATTCCAGAAGGTATATTAAGATTAAGGTAAATATGGTTAGAGATCTTATTACTTATTTTTTGCTGGTGTGTCAGTCAATTATACTTTTGACTGAAATGAAAAGTTCCCACATGTATGTTCTGGAATTTGGGATTTTTATTTTAATAGTTTTGCTGTATTTTAAGGATATTATTTTGTTATTGAACAAAGGTAGAAATTCAATCAAAATGAAGAAAGGGGGAAGTGATATATAGTATGAAGATAGGGATAATAACGTGGTTTACAGGCCCTAATTATGGAACTAACCTCCAGGCAATCGCTCTTCAATATTACTTGAGAATCCATGGCTATAAAGTTGATATTATTAATTACGAAGTTCCACCAGTCAATGTATCAAAAGAAAAAAAGACTTTCATAAGAAAATTGCTTTATCAGCCGAAAAAATACGCTATAAAGTTTGCATTGAATAGATATAAATCTCGAATTGTAGAAAGAGATAGAAAGCTGAGCAACTTAATTAGTACAAAATGCATTTTAACACCTAAAATCGAAACTATCGATGAACTAATTAAAACATGCAACGAATTTGATTTACTAATCTGCGGCAGTGATCAAATCTGGAATCCTAATTGGTATGATAAATTTTATTTTGCGGATTATGATGGGATTACTACGAATCGAATTTCATACGCTCCAAGTATGGGTGTTAATGCAATTCCTGATTCGGTTGTTGCAGAAATTCAACATGGATTAAAACAATTTAAGGCAGTTTCTGTGAGAGAAGAGAAAGCGGCGGAATTACTTGCCCCTTATTTAACTGATAAACCGCAAGTGGTTGTGGATCCAACATTGCTATTGACAAGTGAAGAATGGCTGGATATTTTTCCGGAAGATGCGTATGAGGGCAATGATTATGTTTTTGCATTCTTTCTGAATGACGAAAAGAGACACTTAGAGGCTGCGAAAAAATTTGCAAAGCGACTTAACAATAAATTGATATTAGTTCCATATAAAGGTACAACTTATCTCCAAAATGCTGATATACGTGCTGATGCAGGTTTGGAAGATATGCTTAATTTGATTCGAAATGCAAAATATGTGATTACGGATTCTTTCCATATAACGGTTTTCTCAATTATTTATAGAAAACAGTTTTATACGTTTCAACGTTTTAAAGAAGATGAATTTACGTCTCAGAATGTCAGAGTAACGAATTTGCTGAGAATGGTTGATTTATCTGAAAGATTAATCCCATATCAATCAACACAAATAGACATGTTAGATGATATCAACTATGACGGACATATTGAAAAATTGAATATAGAGATTGAAAAAAGCAAGGAGTTTTTAAAGGACTCTATCAAATAGACAAATTATGATGAAACGGATTATTTAATAATTGGTTTTACGAAGCCATCATAAATAAGTATAGTTTAGAAGAGAGGAAAATGATTTTTAAGCTTCATAAATATCATATAAGGTGTAATGGAAAAAGTATCTGCAATTGTTGCAATTTATAAATCGGAGGCTTTTTTACCTAAGTTAATTGATTCTATCATATCTCAAACATGGGAAAACCTTGAAATTTTACTTATTGATGATGGATCGCCAGATAATAGTGGTACTATCTGTGATGAATATGCAAAACGAGATAATCGTATCAGAGTGATTCATAAAAAAAATGGTGGTGCTTGTGCTGCAAGAAATACTGGCCTGTCGGAAGCTACAGGAGACTATATTCTTATAATTGACGGTGATGACTGGCTGGAATCTGATTATGTAGAATATCTGATGAACTTGATTCATAAAACAGGTTCTGATATGGCAATGACGGATCAGATTTTTACAACAAGAGATAGAGTCCAGACTGAAAAAGATTCTATTGAGACTTGGACACCGGAAGAAGCATTTTGCAATATTATATACCCCAAAATTCCTATCGGTCCTTGGAACAAGATATACAAAGCTTCTTTGCTAAGAGATAATCATATTGATTTTAACCGTCCTTGGTCTGGTGAAGGATTATATTTTTCTGCAATGGCTGCACAACATTCAAAGTGCGTTGGAGTTGGACATAAGAAAATATATAATTATCGTTTGAACAATGCGAATAGTGGGTTGACACATTATAACATTGTGATGGGTACCAATGCATTGAAAAATATTAAGTACATTAAAGATCATCGTTTGGTATGCACAAAGCGAACCGAGTATGCTTGTGACTGGCATATATGGAAGAATTATGGTTATACGCTGTTTCTGATTATTGCGACAAATTCTGTAAGTGAGAATGAAGAATTATATAAAGACTGCATTTCTAATCTCAGAACTAATCTGGGAAAAGTTGTTCTTCATTCAGAACTCGGAGTTAAGACAAAAATGAGGATGATTCTACAAGCATTGTTTCCTATTTGGTGGGCTAAAAGAGATTTAAGGAGACAGAAGCTGGCTTTACAAGCTGATACTATGGAATGATGGAGGAGTGTAAAAACAATGGGACTTGGAATAAAAAGAAGGATAAAACAACTGTTTCCTAAGCCAACTACTGTACCGATAATCAATAAAATATCTTCAGGAGAAGAATTGACAGGTAAAGTGGCTTTGATATCCGGAGGATCTGGGGGGATAGGATTAGCTATAGCAAAAGAATTTTATTCATCTGGTGCGAAAGTTATTATTGCGGGAACAAATCAAAAAAAGCTTGAGTGTATATGTGCGGAGATTGATAGCGATAATTTCAAATCTATAATTTTAGATTATACTGACCCGTATTCTTTTGAACAGAACATATATGAAGCAAATGCTATATTTGGTACTATTGACATATTTGTAAGTTCAGCAGGCATTCATGTTGATAGAACAGGGTTAGATTTTTTGAATACAACATTAGAAGAGTACGATCAGATAATGAATATAAATTTAAAAGGTACATATTTTGCATGTCAATCAGTTGCCAAAATAATGATTTCGAATAAAATCCAAGGACATATTTTGCTGATTTCTTCTCAGAGTGCTTTGGAACCTTCTTGGTCACCGTATAGACTATCAAAACTTGGGATTGATGGAATCACTAAAGGGATGGCACAACGATTGTTGGAAAACGGAATAATAGTGAATGCTATAGGGCCAGGACCAACAGCCACATCTATGCAAAAAGAGTTTAAAGAAGGTAATATTTATACGTCACTTAATCCAATTAATCGATTTACTATGCCAGAAGAGGTCGCACAATATGCTAAGATGTTAGTAAGTGATTTGGGAAATACAATTATAGGGCAAACATTATATATGTCTGGTGGAAGAGGAATTATAGAAGTTCGATAATTCAGATAATATTGACATTAGGTTGATTTAGAAGAAGTCCACAAGAAATGATTGAGCAGATGAAATTTGAATCAGAAAATACCAGCTTATAAAAAAACAAAGGTGGTGAATCGTTTGGAAAAGAAATATCAATTTTTTATTTCATCAACATATGAAGATTTAAAAGAAGAACGAAACAAAGCTATTCAGGCGATTCTAACCATGAATCAATTTCCGATTGGCATGGAGATGTTCAGTGCTGCCGATGATGATCAATGGAAAATCATCAAAGAAGCAATTGACTCATCAGATTTTTATATTCTGATTATCGGAAATAGATATGGTTCAATCGAAGAAACAACCAGAATCAGTTACACAGAAAAAGAATTTGATTATGCAGTTGAGAAGAAAATTCCTGTACTGGCATTTATCGTGGACAGTTATGTGAGCATGACTGCGGATAAGTTTGAAACGGATTCACAAAAAATATCTAAATTGAATGCGTTCAAAGAAAAGGTAAAGCAGTCTGGTCGTTATGTGAAGTTTTGGAAAAATATAGACAATCTGGAGACATTGATTTCTCAGTCAATTTCAAAAGCTGTCATTCGTGGAAATCGGCCTGGGTGGGTACGAACAACAGATTTTGACATAGATAAAAGCTATGCGGAGATTCTTCGACTGACTGAGCGGGTACATACTTTAGAAGCATTAAACAGTGACTTGAGAATAGAGAGCAACCGAAAACCGATTCTTACAGTAGATGTGTATCCAGATCTTGATGAAGACGGAAAGCCGATAGATCAGGATGTAGAAGTCATAGAAAATGGAATTCACTTGAATGTTCATTCTATTGATATGACAGATGCGGAAAACGGTATAGATTATAAAGACATGACAGGAAAACTTATTCATGCTGATAAAGAAGAAGTAAAACTTATGCGACATGTTTATGAGAACAGCTTCCCAGTATTCTTTAAGGTACATAATACAGGTGATGCCAGAGCTACCGGTGTGCGTGTGAAATTATCTTTTCCAAATGAATTGTTGGTTTTGTCAACGGAGGAACTGTTAACGTATAGTGATAAAGATCCTCTAAGCTTTTCACGAGATGCTTATGAAGGTTGGAATTTGAGATTTGAAAGTCCTAATCAATCAGATACCTTGAATGAAGACAATAAATTCATTGGAGTTGATGAATTAACTAAGGTTGATGATATAGCAAACTTCTTGGATCCGGCAGATGCAAATGAAGCATTGTCTATTTTTCCAGGCGAAGTTTTGTTTGAACCGGAGGAGGTAAAACATAAAGATAGCGAGTTCTTTGGTGGTGTTGTTTATGATACACTAAAATTACCAGAAAAAAGCGTCAGAATTCCCTGAAATCAGCAAGGGATTTTCCTCAAAAAAGGCGGGACATATTGTATCCCCTTCACAATACAGATATCCTTTGGGTAGAGACCAATCTATTCAAAGGAGGAAAGGAAGATGTACACTATGTCCCAGATCAATCATATCAAAGATTTAAGCAATTGTGGATACCGGATCAGTGAAATTTCAAAAAAAACTGGTGCCGATCCTAAAACAATCCGCAAATATCTTTCCCAGGAGGACTTCTCACCAGTACCTCCGGTTGTCCAGACACAGCCATCTAAGCTGGATCCGTTTAAACCTGTTATCCACGAGTGGCTTGATGAGGATAAAAAGCACTGGCGTAAACAGCATCACACTGCACAGCGGATATATGAACGTCTGGTTGAAGAACAGGGATATACAGGCAGCTACAGCGTTATCTGAAAAAATGCCGCTCCGTCCAGACAGAAAAAGCGAACCTTGAACTGGTATGGGATCCCGGCCCGGCCTAGGTTGATTTTGGAGAAGCTGATTTCTATGAAAACGGAAAACTGGTCAGAAAGAAATATCTTACTGTATCGTTCCCTTACAGCAATGATGGATACAGTCAGGTATTCGGCGGTGAAACGGCTGAATGTGTCTGCCAGGGGCTGCTTGATATCTTTGAATTCATTGGTGGCGTACCTCCACTGCTGATCTTTGATAATGCTACTGGTGTTGGACGCAGGATCGGTGATATGATTCACGAAACAGAACTTTTTTCCCGTTTTCGTGCTCATTACCATTTCCGTGTCCGGTTCTGTAACCCTTATTCTGGATGGGAAAAGGGAAATGTGGAACGCAAGGTGGATTATAACAGGGCAAACCTCTTTGTGCCTGTTCCGCATTTTTCAGATGTTATCCAGTATAACCATAAGCTGCTTTTAAAGCATAAGCGGAAAGCTTCTGAGCTTCACTATAAAAAACAGGTTCCAATCTGCGAACTCTTTGAAGAAGACCGCAAAGCGTTGCTGATGCTGCCGCCCAAACCTTTTAATGTATGCAGATATGAATGGCTGAAGGCAGATGGTTATGGAAAAGTCTGCATGGATGGAAAACATTTTTATTCAACAAGGCCTGAAAATGCCAATCAGAAGGTACTGGTTGGAATCCGCGCCCATTCGGTTGATATCCTTACAGACGGAGGGCAGGTCATTACCACCCATAAGCGTGTATTTGGCGACAACAGGAGCGATGTCAGTGATTATACAACTACGCTTGCTGTGCTTATGAAAAACTCCGGGGCATGGGGAAACAGCGGACTCCGGCAGGAAACCCCGGATGTCCTGCGTACATACATGGATGCGCAGCCGAAAGAAAAACTTAAGGACTGCCTGCGGATCATGAACGAACTTACAAACCAGTACGGCTTTCAGGCTGCTGCTTGCGCAATGGAAATGACATGTGCCAGAGGGAACATCAATATTTGTGATGCATCGGTACTGGCTGCCCGGATCACCGGATATGGGATCACTACTCCTCCAGAGACCGGTCCATCATTGGATATCTATGACGAAGCATTCCTGAAAGGAGGCAGCAAAGCATTATGATGACACCCAAAATGAAAGAAGACCTCTGCACACAGATCCTGAATGCCAGCAGACAGCTGTTTCTATCCTCAAAGATCTCCGAGGTCTGCCAGGAGAAGGGAACACAAAAACAGCTGGAGTGTGTCCTGGAACGTATGAACAAAGAGCTGACCTTGCGTGATGAAAACCGTCGGAAACGTCTGATCAAACGGGCCGGGTTTCCAACATACAAAACATTTGAAGGATACAGTTACCAGCATGTCAAACTTCCTCCTGCTTTTAGCAGGGAGGAGTTAGAATCACTGGAGTTTGTGCCCGGACAGAAGAACCTTGTACTGTATGGTCCTGTTGGAGTAGGGAAAACACATATGGCAATCGCAGCTGGTGTGAAAGCCTGCAATCTTGGATATAAAACAAAGTTTTACACTGTAACGGAACTGGTTCTGAAACTGGCGGAATCCCGCAAAAATGGGACTCTGGAGAGGCTTCTCCGGGATTTACGGAGCCTGGACCTGTTGATCCTTGATGAGTGGGGATATGTACCAGTAGACAAAGATGGTTCTCAACTGCTATTTCGGGTGATATCAGACAGTTATGAAAGTAAAAGCCTGATACTGACAACCAATCTGGAATTTTCCAAATGGGGAGGAATATTCACTGACGATCAGATGGCTGCCGCCATGATTGACAGACTGGTTCATCATGGTCACCTGCTGATCTTTGAGGGAAAAAGCTACCGGATGGAGCATGCTCTCATGCGCCAGGATGCATAAAACGTCCTGCCTAAAGCAAGGAAAATCCTTTGCTAAAAACAGGGAATTCTGACGCTTTTTTTAGGGAAAAGTGCTTGACAAAAAACAATGTGATAACTGCAAGCAGGCAGTCATCGCAAACCAGGTGAATAATCCGGGGTGAAATCCATCACCTGTCCGGCGTATGGAAATCAAAGTTCTGTTTTTTAGGGAATCACGATTCCGGCAAAAAGGAAATCATTTTTCTCTAAAACCTTATAATGATGTTATGCACTTTTAGTGTAAATTCATTATGAGGAGGTCACGATTATGACCAAATATCGAGAAATCATCCGGCTTACCGGATTGGGATTCTCACAGCGTAACATCATAGCAAGCTGTGGTGTTTCACAAAAAACTGTCGTCAAAGTTCAAAAACGTGCCAGAGAGCTAAATATCTCTTGGCCACTCGATGATTCAATGACCGACACAGAGCTTCAAAGGCTCATGTTCTCTAAAGAGAGCAAGGTATCTGCCAACAAGCGGATGCCTGACTATGATTACATCCGCAAGGAGCTGCTTCGCAACGGCGTAAGCAAAAAGCTCCTATGGACGGAATACATGGAGGATTGCCGTGCCAACGGTGAAGAACCACTCATGTATTCGCAGTTCTGCTATCACATCCAACAGGATGAGCAGAAACATCGTGCTACCATGCATATCAACCGTAAACCCGGTGAACAGGTTGAAGTTGACTGGGCAGGTGATCCTGCAACAATTATTGATCCGGATACCGGCGAAATCATCAAGGCATATGTATTTGTTGGTGTAATGACTTACAGTCAGTATGCATACGTGGAAGCATTTCTGGACATGAAGCAGAAATCATGGATCAATGCACATGTCCATATGTATGAATATTTTGGCGGTGTCGCCAGAATCCTCGTACCGGATAACTGCAAAACTGCAGTTGTTCACAATGGTGGATGGAAAGACCAGCTGATCAATGAAACTTATCAGGAACTGGCTGAACACTATGGCACTGCGATTATTCCGGCGCGTGTCAGAACTCCCAAGGATAAGCCGAATGCTGAAGGAACGGTAGGAAATATCTCTACCTGGATTACAGCAGCACTTCGGGATGAACAGTTCTTCTCCCTCGCCGAATTAAATCGTGCAATCAGAGACAAGCTCGAACTGTTCAACCAAAGGCTCTTTCAGAAGAAAGAGGGTAGTCGGCGAAGCCTATTTCTTGAGGAAGAAAAACCATTGCTGGCACCATTACCTGCTACCCATTTTGAACTGAGCGACTGGAAAACAGCCACCGTTCAGTTCAATTATCACATATAATGTAAAGCTTTACATTATATGTGAAATGGAAAGTTAGGCAAAATGTAAAGTAATTGCGTATCATCACTTGAATTGCACCCAAAATGTTCCTATCAGCTTTACATTTTATCCTCTAAAATTAGAGTTGCAAAATCAACTTAATGAAGGAGGAACCCATGAATCAGCAACCAACAATAACAGAATTAATAGAGACTGTATCTCAGTCTCTGGAAGCCGATGGTATTACTGCAGAGTATATCCAACAGCTTTCTTATACGTGGAATGCTTTAAAAAGATATCTTTCCGAGCACGATCTTTTCTTTAGTAAGGAAAGCGGTATCATGTTTTTGGAAGAAATTTATGGCATATCTTCAGTAAAAGGAAATGCTAATCTTCGAGCAGTGGATAAACGTCGCAAACGGGCTATTTTTATCCTCATTAATTGTGCAGAAGGCATTAGTTTATATCGAAAGAAGACCTATTGGCCATGTGATTTTGGAGAATCATATGTGAGCGTATTTTCTGATTTCCTAAATGAAAGAAAGACTCATGACTTTGCTCTTTCTACGATAAATCGGGATATATACACACTGAACCACTTTTCGAAATACCTTCAGCTTTCCAAGATATCAGATATTTCAAGCATATCTCCGCCAATCGTACAGGGATTTATGAAATGGCTTGCAACCAGCAAACAGCTGCCAACATTAAAAAGCGTCACAGCCACCATGCGGCAACTGTTGCGATATTTACACCGAGAAGGAATCCTTTCGGATGATTATTCTTCAGCTATCCTAACAGTCAGATGCAGAAAGATTGTTCCCTCTGTGTATGGAAAAACTGAAATAGAAGCTATGCTCAGTTCTTTTAATAGGGCAAGTTCTGTCGGTATACGTAATTATGCTATGGTATTAATGGCAGTCAGATTGGGAATGCGGGCATCCGATATATGTGGACTCGAATTCAAAAACATCCATTGGGAGAAAAGTACAATTGAATTCGTAACACAGAAAACCGGTAAGTCTACAGTACTTCCTTTGACTGCAGATGTAGGCAATGCTATCATCAAGTATCTCAAAGAAGTACGGCCAAATGTAAAAGATGATTATGTTTTTCTAAGAATGCAGGCACCGTTTTGTAAACTTAACCCGGCAGCGCTTCATTCTATTGTGACAAAGGCGTTTAGGGAGGCTGATATCGTAGTTAATCCTGGCAGAAAACATGGTCCTCATGCATTACGCGCAAGTCTTGCAACTGCGATGTTGGAAAATGAAGTTCCGCTTCCTGTGATTTCTGAAACTCTGTCACACTCCAATACTGATACGACTCGAATATATTTAAAAGTGGATATGCATCATCTTCGTAAGCTGGCTCTGGAAGTCCCTGATCTTACCGGAGTTTGGATGGGAGGTGTTCGCATATGAAAAGTATCGAGTATAACAGCATATTTTCAGAACTCATACAAGACTTTATTGATTACAAAAGAGCTGCCGGATACAAATACGAATCCGAAACATCGTGTCTGAAGGAGTTTGATAAGCTGTGTTGTTCACTAAATATCATGACACCAGTAATTACAAAAGAGTTAGCAGATATCTGGTGTACGAAGAAACCACATGAATCCGAACGCAGCAGTCACCAGAAAAGAGTTAGTTGTATCAGGCAGTTCGCTCTTTATCTGATAACATCAGGATATGAAGCTTATATACCTGTAAATCTTGAATATATCCAACATAGAAAATCAAAGTATTCGGCATATATATTTTCCCACGAAGAAATGTCCCGAATCTTTAATGCCAGCAATCAGGTTTATCCAAACAGACAGTCAACTATGCATCTGGTAATGCCAGTTTTGATCAGGCTCTTATATTGTACAGGATTGCGAGTAATGGAAGCATTGAAACTTCAACTTAAGAATGTAAATCTAACCGAGGGAACTCTGCTTATTGAAAGTGCTAAATTTAACAAAGACCGATTGATTCCTGTTTCCGAAAGCATGCGGGAGATCCTGATACAATACTGTTCTGTGATGCACCCGATGTATTCACCGGAAGACTATCTATTTGTTGGTATAACAAGAGAGCCTTGTTCGCATCACAACATATATTTACGCTTCCGCGAAATTCTGGTAAGTGCCGGGATTAATCATGCTGGAAGGGGATATGGTCCAAGAATTCATGACATCCGGCACACTCATTGTTGCCATGTTTTACAGGATGCATCTCATAATAAAGCAGATCTTACAAACATGCTTCCGGCTTTATCGGTATATATGGGACATGAATCTGTGATTGCAACCAGTCAGTATTTAAAAATGACAGCTGAGATTTATCTGGATATCCTTCATGCCGTAGAGAGCTTATGCTCCCAGGTAATACCGGAGGTGCGGTCATGAAACCAACAAATTTTGCCCGATATATGAGCACATATCTTACAGAGTTTTTACCTGGAGTTAAAGGAGTTAGTTATAATACGATTGCATCTAAGCGAGATACATATATGCTTTTGTTTAAATATTTGAAAGAATGTCAGAATCTCAAACCTGAGGCGGTTGACATACCACAGCTAAGTATGGAAGTGATCAATGCTTTCTTGGAGTGGCTTGAGACAACACGTTATTCCAGTGTTTCTACGCGTAATATCAGGTTAGCAGCTATTAAATCACTTTTTTCTTATATACAGATGCAGACGCCGGACTATATATACCAATGTCAGCAGATACTATCTATACCTCGCAAGAAAGAGCCGGAACATAACATAGAGTATCTGACAATAGATGGAATAAAAGCGGTTCTTGATGCCGTAGATACATCCACAAAGCAAGGATTACGAGATCTCGCTTTATTGAGCATTATGTATGACAGTGCTGCACGTGTACAGGAAATAGCAGATTTATGTGTTAATGATTTTCGGATAGAAAAACCGTCAACGCTTCGCCTTACCGGAAAAGGACAAAAAACAAGAATTATACCATTGATGGATAACACAGCAGTGCTTTTGACAAAGTACATTAATCTTTTTCATCCGCATTACAAGGGCACACGTGGTATACCGCTTTTTTCAAACCGCAACGGCGAAAAACTCACCAGAGCAGGTATTTCTTATATACTGAACAAATATGTAAACCTTGCGAAAGAAGATCATCCATCTCTGGTGCCAGAAACCGTATCACCACACGGTCTACGTCATAGCAAAAGCAGGCACATGCTACAAGCAGGAGTTCCATTGATATATATCCGTGACTTTCTCGGGCATTCTGAGATTTCTACAACAGAGATTTACGCTCGATGTGACAGTGAACAAAAAAGAAAAGCTATAGAAGCAGCCTGTCCAAGCATAACCAAGGCAGATGTGCCTCTGTGGCATTCTGATAGTACTCTGATGGAGTGGCTTCAGTCACTATAATAAAGCAGAATAAAATGTAAAGTCATAGAGACATTATTCTACGTTACAACTTAATGTTTGACTGTGGCTTTACATTTTGCCTAACTTTCCATTTCACATATCTGTGGACGGAATGCTATACTCAGTTCCTTATGAATATATCAAAAAGAAAGTTGATGTGAAGGTAACAGATACCACTATTGAAATTTTCTACAACCATAACCGCATTGCTTCCCATTGTCGCCTGAAAGGACGCCCCGGACAGTACAGCACGGTCACGGAACATATGCCGGAAGACCACCAGAAATATCTGGAATGGAACGGTGACCGGTTCCGCAAATGGGCTGAGCGGATTGGCATAAATACGTACACTGTGGTCAATGCAATACTGACCTCCAAACGTGTGGAACAACAGACCTACCGAAGTTGTATGGGACTTCTGAAACTGGCTGAGAAATACTCAGATGCATTGCTTGAAGCAGCCTGTAAAAAGGCGTTATCCTATACATCTTCGCCTAGTTACAAGAGCATAAAGAACATCCTTGTAACTGGTTCTGTGAGACCAGAATCAGAAACTACTGAATCCAAAACCACACATAAAGCACACGGCATCACAAGAGGTGCCGATTACTATCGGAGGTAAACACATATGACCAATCAGAGTACAATTGATAAATTAATTGAAATGCGCCTTACCACTATGGCAGATGCATTTCGTAACCAGCTGGATGATCCTAAATTTAAAGAAGTACCTTTTGAGAATCGCTTCGGTATGCTGGTGGACATCGAATACAGCAATCGTAAAAACAATCGTCAGAAACGACTGATCCGTAATGCTGGATTCGACCAGCCGGAAGCAAGTATCATGGATATCAACTACACTTCCGGGCGCAAGATTAACAAGGATCTCATTAACCGTCTTGCAACTTGCGAATATATATCTGAACACCGGAATCTTTTTATCACCGGTGCTACAGGCTGTGGTAAAACTTACATGGCCTGTGCCTTTGGCATGGAGGCTTGTAAACAGTATTTCAATACCAGGTATGTCCGCCTTCCAGATCTGCTTATTGATCTGGAGATGGCACGGACAGATGGCAGCTACAAAAAAGTCATGGCTAAGTATGCCAATCCGGTTGTCCTGATTCTCGATGAATGGCTTCTATTGAAACCAACGGATTCAGAACAAAGGGATATCTTTGAACTGCTCCACCGGAGACGCAAGAAATCTTCAACGATTTTCTGTTCCCAGTATAAATTCGAAGAATGGTATGATCAGCTTGGTGGTGATGCCAGTCCTCTGGCAGATGCGATCATTGACCGTATTGCTCATGACAGTTACCGAATAAACATCACAAGCATAGATGCTGAACATGATAGATCAATGCGTGAGGTATATGGCTTGGATAAAGCATTACGCGAGTAAACTCGCATAATTGCACAGGTGATTTCCACTTCCGGACATCTGATTCCCAAATTTCCGGAAGTGCGATTTCATCGCACAAGAATATTCAACCAGGACTGGATCGAACCGGAATTGAACAAAGACTATGCCGACTGGGCTGATCATTATGGCACCGCCATTCTTCCGGCAAAGGTTCGGAAACCGAAGTTTAAAAGTTCTGTAGAAAACGCAGTAGGCATTCTTGAAAAAGGATTTTTCCATAAGCTAGAAGAACGTAGGTATTTTTCTTTAGAACAGTTCAACAAGGATCTCTGGAATGAATTGGAAGCTCTGAATAAGGAACCGTTCAAGAAAAAAGAACACAACCGATACTATTATTGGGAAGAGGAGAAACTTGAATTGATGCCGCTCCCCTTCATGCATTACGAGTACATGGAGAGAAAAACGGCAAAGGTGTCAAGTGACTTCCACGTATAATGTAAAGATTTACATTAGATGTGGTAGTTATTGGGAACTTTTAAGACCGCTTTATAGTCGCAAGCCGTGTAACATCCGCCTGGCAGTGGTTTCATACATGGTTTGTCATACTTTTCGAAAGCATCCAGTCTTGAGAAATCCTTTCCTTGAAAAGATCGTTTATTGAGGACCGCTACTATTTTTTTGATATTAGCATTCAGGCCTTCAAATGACACATATATCTTTTCTTTTAATTTCTCAACCAGATGTGTTTCAAGATAACGTACATGATTTTCAACTGTAGGCTTGCCTTTCGGCTTTCTAGCGGGTGGTGGAAGAACTATGGTTTCATAGAAATCTTCCAGATCTGCAAATGTAGACTGCAGGATAAGTTCATCCTTTGTGTGCTTGGTTACAGCAGTTCGCAGGTTATCGGGTACAAAGTATTTCGTAACAGCACCATAAAACGAAACAGCATGGGCACAGCCTTCTATAAAACATGGGAGCTTCTCATTCGGAAAAGCTTCTGCATAGATCAGGCTACTTACGCCAAGCGTGGTCGCAAAAATATGGACCTTTTTAATCTCGCCTGTTTCAGTGTCTATTAAAAGTTCCGGCTGATCGCCAACCCAGTCGATATACATCTTCTCACCAGGGATTCGGTTTACGGCCATTGATACCTTCTGACCACCATAGTTTTCTGCTACGAATCGGTTGAAGTATTCGTAAAACTGTGACTTCTCATATCCATCAGGATTCTTTTCTTTATAATCCAGCCAACAGAACGAAATGTTCATGCGGCTCCCTGATGTATGGATTCTGTCATAGTAATACTGGAAATCTGGAAGTGGGATATCTTTCCTCTGTAGATTTTTCTGCGGATAGAAAAGATCCTCAACTTCCTTAGGTGCCATCATTCGGAGTTCCTCGATTGGGATCCCGTTGGCATGGTATCGGCTCATAATCAGGTTTAATGTACCTGAGCCAATCTTGTAACGGTCCATAACAGACCTAGTCTGGCATCCATTCAAACGCATCTGAATGGAGCCGATAATCGTGTTGTAGTCTTGCATAGTTATGCCTCCTTTCGCAATCATTTGATGACTACGAAAGAACTATAACACGTTGAAAACTTATTGATCAGCTGAAGCGGAAATGCGTTCAGTTACATCCGGAAAGGCTGATCAGTTCTTAGTGGAATGAGTGGTCAGCTGAGCCGGAATTTGCACAACGATGAAGTGTCGGCTAATTCTATTATGAAGCGAGCTACAAAACACTATACTATCAAGATCAACACTCGATAAGTGATGGTCAATCTACTAAAAATGGGCGGCCGTTATGCTCCGCAAAGCGGCCGTTCAAAAACGCATTTGCGACCGCCGGAGAGCGCAAAATACATGCTGTCATCATAATTCAATCTTTCCTTCTTTAATTATATAATTATGTAATTGCATTTCGATCCCACCCAATTTATATTTGTATGGCTCATCACCTCGGGTAAAATCTATCTGCATAACATTTTTACTTTCATTCTGTATCTGCTTGATAAGGAAATCATAAGTTCCTCTAAATAACGGAGAGTAAAAAGCATATTCCATCTTGAAACAATTTTGCATAACTCGTATGGCTCTATTGTCCATTAACCCATATAAATAACCAACAGTCACATCATTCAATTTTACAATAACAAATATTGAATTGTTCATCCTTTTCATGCTATTTTTGATGATGTCATATTTTCTGTCATGCCACTCAACATAACAAGCATGCCATATTTTTGAATAATAATGCAACAAATCTAATTTTTCTTTTGATTTTTTATTTTTGACTTTTGTACGCTTGGTATGAATATCGCATAGATTATTTATTATTTCATCACTTTCTATATTTCTATAAACAGATAACTCATATTCATAGTTATCTTTCTTCATCCTGTTTAATGCGGTTCTTAAATTCTGCCTTGTACTTTTTGACAACCTTTGATTATACGCTTCGACACTTTCTGGTAAATCAATAAATACAGATGTTGTCAAACGATCTTGAAATTCTTTTTCAGCACACCAAATAGAAATAGCTGTGTCATCTCTAACACAATTTAAATTAATATCTAATCCTGGGAACTGCTTTGCAATTTCTTTGAATGCAAAATCAAACCATAGATTATTAGTCTCAAAATAAATAGCGTTCATATAATCCGACCACGATTCAATCCCCAAAAAATAAATCCCTTTTTTTCTTCCCAACCATTTTATCCCTAAAGATTTCTTTTGTACAATTAATGGGATTAACATAACCGTTTTATCGTTTTCAATCACTTCGGCAATGCATATATTAGATAATAATCTATTATATTCAAATTTTAGCCATTGTTCTACAAGTAACACATTCCAATCATATGATTGGAATGCTGTCATCTCTCTTCCTTTTTCAAGTTTTTTCCATACAGTTTCATATTCTTTTAGTTCGTCACTTGACTTTATTATCTTATATTTAAATATCATTTTTATATTTTACCCTTATAATTCTAAAATAGATGCTTGACCATTGAATATTGCAATGCATTGACTTCCAGAATAATCAAAGCATAATGCTCTCTTCACTTCTATATAAACCTACTCACATCATATTTATTAAAAATTCCATTTTCCTTTTTACTTTTTCAATTAGTACAAAACCTTTAAATAGGCACCTATCGCAAAAATCAATCCATTTATTTGGATTGGAATTTAACTGCCTTACGCAATTCAATTTGTTTTCATTTCTTTGAGTCGATTGAAAAGCTTCTATCTCTGAAATACATGTTTTTGATAATAGGCGTATTTCCATTTGAGAACATTGTACCATATCAATATTCAAAATAGTTGGCTGACCATATGGCATCAAAGAATCCACCCTTAATATCTGTTCATCGAGATGTATTTCAATAGTACACTTTTCTATATGGTCAATCATCGGGTTCCCATGTAGCACTATTTGTTCAATAGTTTTTTCTTCTTTAAACGCTATATTTATACACGGATTCAAGTCTGAATCATCCGGTCTCCACAATCCTTTTGAATAATCTATCTGCAAAGGATCTTCAGTAATAATATCATTCGTATCAATAACCTTTAAATCATTGATTTTTGTTGAATCTCCTGAAGTAGCCGTTATTTTTGCATCTCTAATCAACAAACTATCCGTTCTTTTTTTCCAAAAAACATTGTCTGCATTAATAACCATTCTTGCATGCAGTGCTGCATATTGACTCTTATGACATTTCAACGCCTTAAATGGTGTTTTCAAAAAAATAAAACCATTTTTCTCTTGGCTATTTAAAGAAATTCTTTCTTCCCATTTATATGAAACATTGCTTAACGGTATTTTAGCTACCTTCGTATTTTTCAAATCCGTAGCCGAATAGTCATCAACACCATAATATGCTGTTTCATAACAAAGTCCCTTCAAATATAAAGGTATATATGTTTTGATTTCATTCATAATATTAAATACAGCTTCATCCAATGCCAACGATACCATTCTGTGATCTGAATGGAAATCAAAATCCGTCCCTATAATCACTTCTGGCATCAATGTTCTCAGAATTTCTTCAAACTTTAATATTATGCTTTTGTCCCCATCTGTAAAAAAATGGCGTCCATTCCGATTGGGGGTGTCCGGTAATCCCAGAAAAATAACATTTTCTTTTTTTATCCCATACACCGCACATGCATTTCTGGCTTCTTGTTTTCTAATCCTTGCCTTATCAGGATTTGCATCCAATGATGAATACACAACATATACATCATATTGTCTTACCAAATACGATAATATATTACCTGCCAAATTAGTTTCATCATCTTGATGAGGTACAAATATTACTAGTTTTCCCATTTACTCACCAACTTTCAATATAACTTTAACCACATTTTCTATACAAAAGCAAAGAAAATATTGGGTGTAATTTTAGTTAAAATAGCGCAATCACATCTGCTCTTCGCATTATATATAACCGCTTTATTTGAAAATCACTTCTATCCTTTATAGCTACCATTCTAATTTTTCAACACAATACTTCCAATAAATTTATCGATTCGAGTATATATATCCGAATAAAACTTATTTCCAAATATGAAAATTGTTGCTGCCGTAATAATAGTTGCTGATGTTAGTCCAATTCCTATATGCTGTGCTAAATAATATGTACCGACTATCTTTCTAATAATATTATAGCTGGCTTTTATCGAAAACGCTGACGCCACATAAATTGCAGCCGTTCGGCTTCCATATTTTGTATACCACCTCTTTTTATCTGGAATCAAATTTATCATACATAAAGTAGCCATAAATCCGACTCCATAAGAAAATATGCGAATTAGAACACCCTGCAAATTACTCATTCCTGAAGCATTGTAACATTGTATATTTTCATATGACTTGACTGGAACTAAAGAATTAATATGTAATAATATCACGGTGGATACCATTAATAATGATACTAGTATGGCATACCATTTGGGTACTCTTCTGATTTGTCTCACTCTTTCTTCATCCAGCATACTTCCAATAATAAAATAAGGAAAAAAAGCAATTATTCGCGAAATTGACATAAAACGGTCAGCCTCGCGGATTGCTCCTATATATAATCCAAGTAACAACGCCCACAACAAAAGCCCTTTTATCTTCTTCAAATCATTAATTGATAATCTCCAAATCAATAGACTAAAAAAATACCAAAAAATATACCTCGGCAAAAAAACATTTACAAAAAATGTTCTTTCAGTCCATATGACATAAATAGTATTAAATATGAAATAAGGTATCCCACAATTAACAATTATTTTTTTACTTTCGCTTGCCCCCCCTCCCACACCGGAAAAATATCCCGATATAAATATAAAAACTGGCATATGAAATGAATAAATACAGGCTCTTATAATTCCATACCCATTTTCCAAACTGATTTCTTCCAAAGCATGCCCAAAGAGAACCAATATTATCAATACTATTTTTATATTATCAAACAAGGGGCTTCTCTCTTTTACTTTCACACAACTAATCCTTCCATAATAATGCTATTAAGCTGACCACAAAATTCTAATAAATCTGTAAATTATTCTCTTTTTTAGTTCCATACCACTTTCTATGCAATAATTCCAAGTTTGTCTATACACAGTTTTCAGATATTTTTTTGCCTCAGCTTTTTCATCATGATTAACTTTTGGGATCAATTTATAATATGTCAAAACTGCCTGCTTGCAAAAATAAGAACTTACATATGGCAATACTTCATAGTCTTGGTTCTCTTGAAAATATTTAACAACTGAAGCATCTGCGTCTACTCCATCCTTTATCTTTTTTAAACTTACTCTTGCTGACATTATGCTTTCAGGTCGTATTCTATAGAAATACAAAGATTTGTTTAGCAATGCAATCTGATTTGAATTCAAAAACAACTTATACGTTGTAAACGTATCTTCATAAATTCTTCCAAAAGGATATTGAACGCTATCAAACAATTTTCTGCTATATAATTTATTCCATGCTACAAACCCAAACTTCCCAGCTTGTCCAAGATATATCTGTTTTATTAATTCTCTTCCGGATATTATTTGAGCATTGTCCTGGTTATCAGAAAAAACAATCTCATCTTCATTTGAGAATTTACTATATGCACATACGGCTATCATGGCGTTTGATTTTATACAGCATTCATAAAGTTCTTCAATAAAGCTTTGTGCAATCAAATCATCTGAATCAACCAAAGCAATATATGCCCCTGAAGAGGCTTGAATTCCAACATTTCTCGCATCCGATAATCCGCCATTCTTTTTATGAATTACTTTTATTCTGCTATCTATTTTCGCATATTCATCGCATATATATGGACTTTGATCCGTTGATCCATCATCAACAAGAATGATCTCCAAATTCTTATAGCTTTGCCCAATTACAGACTCAATACATTCTTTTAAATATAATTCAACGTTGTATATTGGCAAAATTACAGAAACAAGTTCATTACTCATCAAAAAACTCCTACTATTTTTCTTTAATCTTTTTTTCTAACCAGTCCACAACCCTTCTGGACGCATTTCCATCATCATATAGTGGATATTTTTTAAAATACCGATTTACATTGGCAAAATAAATTTCTTGATTATAGTTTTTAATATTTTTTATCATTTCTTCATTTGATGTTGCCATAGGAAATGGGAAATTGTAGAATTCCGGTAAAAGTCCTCTGGTTTTCTCATATTCCTTTATATCCAATGCACATACAAATACAGGCTTCTTTAGAATTGCAAAATCAAATACACATGAAGAATAATCTGATATTAAAACATCGCAGGCCAATAGCAATTCCTGCATGTCCGGATATACGGTTCCGTTAAGTATATTTTCTCCATAATTTATAAAGTTGCTTTGATTACAAACATTCGGATGAAGTCGTACAACGATTCTGGCCTTTTTATTAACTTTTGCAGAAAATTCTTTCGCTATTTCTTCGTACTCTAATTTGTAGCCCTCTAATGAATAGTTATCTCTGAAAGTAGGTGCATACAGTATATAAAAGCAGTCTTTCTCAAACCCAAATTTTTTTCTTAAGAAGTCATATTCAGATGTATTGTCAATTTGCCTTGCAAAAAAATCATTTCTTGGAAGCCCATATGATAGTATTTCGACATGATCACTTAACCAAAATGCACGTTTGAATTGGTTATCCAGCAGTTTACTATTGGAAATTATACCGTCAGCTATCTGTCCATCATATTTTGCTTCTCGCACATAATCTTCACCAAGTTCTTTTTCCGCATCAGCTTCCGCTTTTTTAGGGCCAAATGGAGCATGCCATGCCTGTAAATATACTTGCTCTTTCTTCTTTTTTACCGGATGAAGATGTCTGACATTGTCAATCCAAACCTTTGCCGTAGCTCTCATATATAAAGCTTTAATAGAATCGATTTTCACTGTTTTTATCTGTTTAGGGAATTCATAAGACGAAAGGTTATCTACTAACCAAACTAACTCATAGTTTCTTCCCGACTTAATCAGTTCTTCTGCAATATACTTTGTACTATCCCCATATCCTTTACCGCCAAAATTATCGAAAACAATTCTATTTTCCTTAATTGGTAATGAATATACAAGTACAGCAAACGGACGTTGGAGAAACTTTTTAAAGAACTTTCGTTTACCCTTTTTTATAAAATTTCCTGAAGTAAGAAGATATTTTACTCTGGAATAATTCATATAATTTAGTTTCTCCTCCTCAATTTAACTTGATTACTATAAATAGGTATCTAATATCTTACAATAATTTGATTTCTTTAAATCACTGTAATCATCATATCTCTGCAATTTATGAATGCCGCTCATTTTCATAAGTTGTTCCCATCTTTCAGATGAGTAATCTCTTTTCAATTCAAACATCAGCATATGTGGCGAACTGTTATTAAAGGCAGGAATACTTTCCCACTCATTCTCATATCGTCTACAAGCCATTGCAAAGAACAAATGAAAAATGAAATAATTTATCGCATAATCATAATCTTTCCAATATGCATACAGCAAGTCTCTTGTCAATATAACAATTGGATTTTCAATTTCGCTTGAAATAAACCAGTTGGAAGCAATTATAGGCGCTTCTTCCTGATTGCCTAAATTCAATTGTTTGAACACAAACAAACGTTGCTTACTCGCATGTCTAAAGAAATCTTCATCTGTACATAAAGCTGTAGAATCTATCCACATTCCTCCCCACTTAGCCAAGAGGGAGATTCTAAGAAGATCTGAAAAATGAGCCATGCCAATTTTACCTTTTTCAAATTTTTCTTCAATATAATCCGGAAGTTCTATATATTGTTTATAATTAGTTTTTGTTAAAATAATTATCTCTTTTTCCGGCATTACTTTATGCATTGAATTTATGCAAGCCTTAACTAAAGGTGGTGCAGATTCATAGCCTTGAAACCAGCATACCCAAACCTTATCAGAAAATTCATGATTAGAGTTTGGAGCAGCCCCTCTATCAATTATCATCTTATACTTTGTATAAAGTTTCTTATAGTCTTTGTATTGATATACTACGGTCTTCGCATCTCTGTCTTTTATATAGAGTAAACTATTTTTCTTTCGAATTGTTTCTATGATTTTTTTCTTTGTTTTCCATAAAAAAACCCCATTTTTTATGGCATCCATAATTTTATTTATCATCAGTTTGTTACCTTTTCATTTTTTCTTTCAAGAAGTTCTGCAAATATTTTAAAGTATCTACCTTAAATGCCATCGCCATACCTAAGTACAAAGCAATTCCTACTAATACTTGAATAAATAGCAATAGAACATTATTTAGCTTCAAATAGGAAACCATATATACAAGCAATCCCATAACTCCTGACATCAAAAATGCCGGAGACAAATCTTTAAGTTGTTCCCGATAAGTGTAGTCGATTTCTTTTTTTAAAGGACCAGCATTAACAACATTCCCATATATAGAATAAAGAAGCATGGTAACAGCAACGGCCGTGACATTTATTTTTACTCCAATAATCAGAAGCAATACATATACCGGTTTTTTATATACCTCAAGTTTTAATATAATGTCACTTTTCCCAATTGCTTTAATTGCCTGCAAGCTAACACCGCCAATCAAAGAAATCGCTGACGAAATACTTAATATTTGCACAAAGGGTACAGCTAACGCCCATTTTGATGTAAACAAGACATTGATCAGCGGACCTGATACCGCTGCCAGACCAAAAAGCATCGGAAACATCACAAAGGACATTATTTTTACAGCTTTTCGAGTCATTTCTTTAACTCGTGTTTTTTCATCACTTACATTGGCTATTGCCGGGAAAAGTACCGACATAATGGAGGTACTTATATTAGTGGTAATTAAAGAAGGAAGCTGATTACCTTTATTATAAAATGCTAAATCGGCCGATGTATAAGCTTTTCCAACAATTAAAGATCTTAATTGGTCAAAAAAGGTTCCGGATAAATCCGCCGCAAGTATTTTCCAACCATAGTTCATCATGCTTTTGGCTGATTTCCATGAAAAAACAAACTCCAGATGCCATGGAACAGTAATTGACAATACAAGAATATCGACGATTGTATTTGTAAAGTACTGTGCAATAAGAGCCCATGCCCCAAAACCCTTATATGCCATAATAATTCCAACAACTCCGGAAATCAAAGTTCCGCCAAGCGTAGAAAAGAAATATCTTTTAAAAATCATATGTCTTTCAACATACGCATGCTGTATTGCACTATATGCACTCAATGGAATTCTTAATGCAAAAACTCGCAAGATCAATGCCAGACCCTGCATATCATAAAATTTTTCAATAAATGGGGCAGCAATAAATAAAATCAAATAGACTAATATTGATACTGCCAGGCTGCAATAGAAATTTGTTGAAAAATCAATTCTATCAGCATTCTTGTTTTGTACCAATGCTGTGCTAAATCCACTGGTTACAAACACATTAGCTATATTGATAAATACTAATATCAGCGCAACAATGCCATAATCTGATGGCATAAGAATTCTGGCTAAAATAACAGAAACAATAAAGGAAACTCCTTGAGCTAATATTCTTTCTGCAAATTTCCAAAACACGCCAGAAAATATGCTGTTCTTCAAATTTTCATTATTCATACTCGTTTTCCTTGTTTTTCTCTTTCATAAATTGCATTTTTTATGCTGTCGAATAGAAATATTAAAACCCAAAAATAAATAAGTGCTATATAAAAATCTAAAGTTGCACATAATAAATAAGCAACTATGCAATAAAGCAGACCAATTACCACATCATTTTTTAACAATCTCTTTTTTACCATCACTGCAGATTTGAACCACATAAAGGCAAAAAAACTTCCAACTATTCCAGAATCCATTAAAAACTCCAAAATAATATTATGCGTATGTGTGGTACCATACAATATATAAGAAGATATTTGATTATCTGTTAATATTCCATAGCCTAATATTGGCTTTTGCATTATCGCATAAATTGCATTCGGCCAAATGATTTCTCTTGAATTCATTCCAACTTTTCCAAAAGTACTTAAGACTTTTTCAAAGTGTGTTTGAAAATTAAATCCTATAATTAATACTAATAACAAAATAATTATTATAAAAACACTACGAACATTTACTATTTTTTTTAAAAGATCTGATTTTCTGAAAAAGAACAACAACATAAATGCACTATATGAAAAAATTCCTGCCCATGATTTAGGAATCAATAAGCATAAAAATGCGATCACAAAGAAAAAATAATCCCACATTTTAATTTTTCTGTCATTTATAAGGTCATCTGATAAAATAAATCCAGATAACGGTATCAAAATAAATGCGGAATAATTATCGCTACCCAAAAAATATTTATCAAACGATACTATTGATTCAGCAAAAACCGGATGATCGACCACAATAGTGTAAAACTGTAAAAGAATATAAACTTTTGAAATACAACTTAAATTTTTCAAAATAATATTAAGCCCATTCGGTTTTCTTCTCATTACATTAAATAGAAAGAGCATTCCTAAAATACTTAACAGTGTTTGAACATTATTTTTCATATTTCCATTAGCCAATATAGCTATCGTCCACCAGCCAAGAAATGCCAAACACCATTTTGATGCCTTTGTCAATGTGACATTTTCGTTTAAGATATATAATAGCAATACAACTGTGGCTATGATTTTTGCGACAGAATATAAAGTATTTAATGTTGGAATTAAAGAAACATTAAAAGGCTTAAGATATGTAAGCAATACTACAAATATGATAATATTTTTAACTTTAACTTTTAATGTCATCTTATCCTTATCTCCTAACAATTACTTTTCATTTATTTTTCAGTATAGATTTCCAATAAACAACTACACATATATTCTATGCTGTAATTTTGTCTCACTTTTAGTTTGTGATTCCATGTTGCCTTTTTAATTTCATCATATTTTGAGATAACTTCTTCAATCTTCATACTTAAGCTCTGTGAATCACCGTTTTCGAATAATTCTCCAATACCTTCATTCATTACTATTTCTTTTGGACCTGCAATTTTACTTGCAATACACGGAACTCCCATTGCCATTGCTTCTACTAATGCCAATCCAAACCCTTCTGACCTTGAAGGAACAACGCAAATATCAATTTTATTTAAGAACTCTGGAATATTATCTACATTTCCCAAAAACTTTACATTTTCTTCTAAAGAATTATCTCTTACGTAATTTTTTAAATTTTCATAATTCCTTTGTTGATTTTCAGCAATGCCTCCAGCAAACAAAGCCATTACTTTTGGATGTTGCTTTTTAACTATTTTTATTGCCCCTAATAGAATATCCTGCCCCTTTAATTCGGGCATTATCCTTGCAACGCATCCTATAACAATTGCATTTTCATCATATTTTTTCAGCTTTGCACAGTCATATTTTTTTGTTTCAATTCCGTTATAAACTCTTACTACCTTTTTTTCGTCTATTCCAGCGGCAACTATATCTCCTGCAACCGCATTTGAAATACCTATAAACTTATCGCATACCCAATTTTTCAGAAGTATTTTGTTCTTCCCAATATTCTCAAATTGTCCCATCCCATGAATTGTACTTACGACTTTACAGTTAGGATTCACAATTTTGCTTAGAATGAGCAATTCCGGTGCATTAAATGAATTACAATGTACAACTTCTATTTTGTTCTTTTTAATATATTTAGCTACTTTAAATAAAGGAGAAATCTTGTCTTTTGACCCAACTTTTCTTCTTAATAGTTTGACATGAATATTTTCATTCAATGTATTGAGCAAATTGTCATCTATTAAATCATTAATTATATATAAATGAACTTCCTCATTTTGATTTTCCATCTGATTGCAAATATTAGCTACTAATCGTTCCGTTCCCCCTACTGTAAAAGAAAACAATAAGTACATTATTTTCATGCCTGTTCACCTAACAATATCCTATAATAAGTTCCTTGTTCTTTCTGTTTTTCTTCACTGAATTTATATGTCAACTTATGAAACTGCGTTTGGCTCTTTATTGTAGCCCACATTTTTTCATCATATTGATCAAATAGCCTTAATAACAAAATATGTGGCGTTGCATTATCTCTCGGAATAATTTTCTTCCAATCTTCTTCATATTTTTCTAATACAATAGACATAAAATCATGAAGCAAAAAATAATCCCACATTGTAGTATTCGTTTTCCAATATTCATAGCAGAGTTCTCTGGTAGCCATAAGAATCTTATTATTTGTTTTTGCTTCCATTAACCAGCTGCTGATATAGCTGGCATGTCCATCCCTGCCAGGTTTCAATGTCTGGAAGAAGAACAAATCAGAGTCAAAAAAATATTCCGGTGCAATTCCGGTGCATAGCACCGTTGCATCCAACCACAGGCCACCATAAGTAATCAGCAACTCTAATCTCAGCAAGTCTGTCATGTGCGTATGCGTAATAACTCCCTGCTTCCACTTTGTCACAATATACTCCGGAAATGTCACATAATCGCTTATATTTTTTTCGGTAATTACTATCACTTTTTTATCTGGATTATTTTTAATAACTGATTGATAGCATTTTTTCACCAAATCCGGAGCATTGTCCATTCCCTGAAACCAACAAATCCATATTGTATCCGAAGACTTATGTTCCTTTTCAGTATAGGCTTTGTCAAATTCTTCCAGCTTCCACTTATATTTCTTATCTAATTTTTGCTTAATCTTTAAAGTGGTCGAAAGCCTTAGGATTTCCAGTGCTGTCCTGCTTTTTCCTAACAATAGGAACTGCCCTATTCCGGTAAACAAGGCTCCTCCCTGCCAATATTGTTTAAGGAGCTTTATGCCGCCCTGCTTTTTAAACGTCTCTTTTAAATTCATAAAACTCCTTTCGACAATCAATTTATTGCTTTTAGCATTTCAATTGTTCTGACAATACCTGTTTTGATATCATATTTAGCTTTCCAACCAAGGCTATTTAGCTTTGAAGAATCAAGGCGAGCTTTCGTTGCTTTGCTGTATCCAGCACTTTCTACTGCATCCGGAATTTCAAACACAACCTTTTTTCCGGCATAATCAGCAATTATAGCTGCCAAATCTTTTAACATAATATCAGATGCGTCATCCGAAATGTTATATGCCTCTCCGCTTTCGCCATTCAGAAGGACAGTCAATAAGCCAGATACACTATCCATAACATATAAATATGAATAAAATTGTGTTCCTGCACTTTTCAGTACAATATCCTCTCCGGCAACGCCCTTATGCAGAAACTGTGATAATGCTTTCGTATCCGTTTTTAATAATGTTGGGCCATAAGACCTTGTTAATCTCGGAATAACAACATCTAATCCCTTTTGTGCTTTATAAGCTTGGCACAAAGCTTCTCCACATCTTTTACTTTCCGGATATCCAGCTCTCATTGTATTACAGTCAATGTATCCGCAATACTTCTCATCAAATTTCTCAACATCGCCACGATTTTCACCATATACTTCATTAGACGAAGCAAATACAAATCTTGTGGTATGATGCTCAACCGCAAAATCAAGTAAATTTTGAACGCCTATAATATTTGTCGTAATAGTTCCAATCGGATCTGTAGAATACTGCATAGGGTGTGTATTACTTGCAAGATGCAAAATATAATCTACTGTCACATCTTCTGTCAAACACAGTTTTCTGTTCACATCATATTCAATAAAGTGAAATAACGGATTTTCAAAACAGTATTGGAATCTATTACGCATTCTTTCTTCACTTCTGCCAAGAGCGTAAACCGTACAATTCAGATTATCATCGTTCTTCCTCATGATAATATCAACAAGCATGCTGCCAATTAAGCCAGTTGCTCCTGATATCATAATGGATTTATTAGTTAATTTTTCCCAAGGCAAATTCAGGTTCGCCACATAATTCACATCTTCTAAATATAAAGAATTGTCATATACGTTCATCAAAATCTCCTTATGCTTACTTCAACCAGTTATCTTTATCTGCCTTTAAATAAGCCTTAAACATCTCCAGATCGTCTTTCGTTGTGAGTTTTATATTCTTATCGGATCCGGCTGCAAAGTGTAATGTAACACCGAGTTCTACCATCATGGTGTTGGTATAATGTGATCCATAAATACCAATTTCCTTTTCATAAGCTTCATGATACTTTGCATCCAATAAGTCAAATCTGTAAGCTTGCGGTGTGGATACACGTCTTAACGTTTCTCTTGGAATATACTTGTTTGTTGTAGTTTCATCGTCTTCGTTGATAACAAAAATCTGTTCGTTATATGGCATAGATGTAACAGCATTCCCGTATTGCGAACATTTGCTGATTACATCCGACAATACTGAAGGCTCTACTAACGGTCTGATACCATCATGAATAATGATATTATCATCCGGGTTAGCCTTTCCCTCCAGTCCATATACACCATTTCTGATTGATTCTTGTCCCGTTTTTCCGCCAGATACAATCCACTTTAATTTTGTAATATTGAACTGTTTGGCATATGCCCAAACAATTTCGTGCCAACCATCAATACATACCAATTCAATAGCGTCTACCTGAGGATGCTTTTGAAAGCTCTCCAAAGTGTAAATCAAAACAGGTTTATCATATACATTGATGAACTGCTTTGGCAGGTCTTGTCCCATTCTTGAACCGACACCACCGGCAATAATTACAGCAATGTTCATATCATTCTTCCTCCCATATATTTCTGCATTTCAATATTTTAACGTCATGTGCAACTCTGTCTTTTTCTGGAGGCAATTTCATATAATCGCCATATAAGCATTTTAAAATAGCATCACTATTTTCCGGTATGTTCACTTCTTCATCTTCAAAGGCAGCTTTTTTCGGTGTTCCAAACCACTCTTTTTTTACTATTTCTCTTTCCCTATATCTGCCAAGCATGTTTCCACACCATTCAGCTTTATCAAAATCTGATTTTTTTAATAACCTTTCCAGGCTATCCAGTATTTTATTTGTATTGAAAAGTTTTCCCACTGGAACCTTTTTACAGAATTCAATAATAACCTTTTCATATGTAGGTCTATCTCTATGAGAATCCACCTGTGTGGTGATATGAGCGATTTGAACCATATAGCGTTTCAACAATATGTGCTTTACTCTAAAACAACGTAAAATTTTATTATCTGGAAGTCCATCCAACGGGAAAATATCAATCCATATATGAGCCTTTCTCGGCTGTTCTGCCAAGTTAATTTCTATCTCTGACTTCAAATCAACAAATTGACTCATGGCAAAATGCCAGTTCGGATCTGTGAATCGATTACAGATTCCATATCCTTTTGGCATATCCTTACTCAGTAATTCATGAAGTTTATCAAAATCTTTTCTTGGCAGTCCTAAATCAATGTCATCATCCCACGGTATAAAACCCTTATGGCGAAGAACCCCAATTAACGCACCACCTGTAAAGTAATACCTTAAATTATGCTCCTCGCAATAGCCAATAAGGACATTCAAGGTATTCATTGTTAAGTCTTGCACTTTTTTATTATCTGTCACGCTTAATTACCTTCTTAATTAATTTAACATTTCCCATGTTTCTAAATATCTTTGGCAAATATATTCCCAGCTGTATGCGTCCTTAATTCGCTTCTTAGCCTTTTGTCCCAGCAACTCAATTTCTTCTTCCGGCAATGCATCTGCCTTATCTATCAGCGTTGCAAGATTACCATCTTCCTTTGTCCAATAAAGAGCAGCATCCTCAGCTACCTCTCTGTTAAAACCTACACCGAGAAGAAGATTCAGCTTTGTTGCTCCCAAAGCCTCAAGCAAGCTTGGATTTGTTCCACCCACTTCGTGTCCGTGAAAATAGGCATATGCATTTTCTCGAATCTTTTTTAGTAACTCTTTGTCATAAACTGTGCCGACAAACTTGATTCTCTTATCTTTGCTAAAATGAAGTTTATTATCTAATTCAGCCAAAAACTTATCATCTTTGGTTGTAATGATTGCAAAATCCTTATCTGTCTTGCTCTTCATAAACTCACGGATCATCGTTTCAAAATTATTCTCCGGTACAAATCTTCCCACTGAAACATAAAACTGATGATCATGTAAATCATGTTGTTTAAGCCAATCTATGTATTTAGAATCATTATCAGCTAAGGTCGAAGGAAGAATATCACTACCATATGCAATAAACGTGGTTTTGGGATTATATTTTTTATAGTCCGCTTGTATATGCTTCTCAATATTTAAACTGTCGCAAATAACCAAATCACTGTGCTTAACCATTCCATGTTCAGAAATACGCCAATACTTTCTAACCGGAGCCGCATATTTTTTTCTGAGATCCTCTCGTCCGTCAGGGTTGTTACAATATATACCTCCCATTGCATGGATTTTCTTGGCAAAATGACCCATTACAGGTCCCACACGAGATGAAAGAACATATACGATTGGGTGCTCTATATTGTGCTTTTTTATATACTTGCAGCAATACTGAAGTGCTTTAATATCATAAAAGATTGCTTGTGCAGAGCCGAGTTCCGGAGATTTGATTTTAAAACAATGTGCATTATGGTAAACATATTCTGAATCAGATATTTTTTTTGCACCGGCTAACTTTGTTTCATCTGTCATTCCCGGCCCATTCGCTTTGCAAGCAATATGGTATTTAATATTTTCATTATTCTGATGGTACTCTGTAAGCTTATCGAGAAATGTTTCATAACCACCATATGTAAAGCCCTTGGCTCCAACAATAAAAACATGCTGCATAAAATTTTCCCTCACACTAATGTCTTTCACAGTATTGGAGTGATGTTTGCAAATTGTCTTATTCTTCAGTTACCGCATAATCAATCTATCTTGCAGAAATCACCATACTTTATTTGGGTGTGTAAGCAGTTAATAATTTCCTTTACTGCAATACTCATTTATCAGTGCTTGTTCGCACTATAGAATTAACATCGAGGTATTAGCTCTATACTGTAAACAAACTTCTCTTTCGAGCCACGAGAAATAGCCCGAATGAAACTCTCATTTCGCTCAGGCTTGACTACCTCCTGTTCTCATTTTCTATTTCCACATATGGATAATAATTAAGGAATCAACATCATTGGGTGTGTGTGTTTAATTCACTAAATTATAGAAACCATCAAGCCGCTAAACGCAGTAGATTTCAACGTGAGTACTCTCTCGACCATATGCGAAATAGACTTTTCAAGAAGATGGTCAAGCCGTTAAAACGCTGTATTTATGCGGTGTTTTCTGGTTTAACCATATAATATCTTTCCAGCCATCTGGATTCAAATAAACCGTACCACCAAGTTTATGGATTTTGTAATAGAAATGACCTGCAAATGGCCCAATGCGGCAAGCCATTATGTAAACGATAGGATGCGGAATGTGATTTTTTTTAATATGCTCACAACAAGCGCTCAGTGCAGCTACATCATAATAAATTGCCTGTGCAGGACCAATCTGTGAAACATCAATTTTAAAACAATGTGCATTATGAAATTCAAATTCACGGTCATTGATTCTGGTTATACCCTCAAATTTAGTTTCATCCATACAACCATCACCATTAGCTTTACATGCAACGTGATATTTGATATTTTTTTTATTTTGATGATATTCTGTAAGTTTGTATACAAATGTCTCATAGCCTCCATAGGAACCTAATGATTTTGACCCTACAAGGTATACATGCTGCACGTTTTTCTTTGATTCCATTTTTATTCTATCCCAGGCCTTTTGTTTATTACTTTGCATTGTAAAAAAACAAAGCCGACAGTCACTCCCATCCAGCAACTATCGGCTTTTTTATTCATATTACTTCATTATCACTGTTAAATTTTGTATCAGATCTCAAGTCAAAATCCATCATTAACTTCAAATAATTGCTATTATTTGGACCTGATGGTAAGCACCGCTTTCTTGCCTCATATATGTGCACGAATATAAAATCCGTACATTTTTTTCAGTGTTTAATATAACACGTTCCATTTAAAACTTCAATAGATTCATAGAATCTTAAGAGTTATTATTGCTGGAAAACCTGTTTTTTTATGGATATTACTAATCATCAATCTATGACGCATGATTTTGCTATCATTTTTTCAGGCGTATTTCTCTTACCATTTTTAATATAAGAATAAAACATAAGAAAACTATTATGCCCGATCCAGATCAGCTGGGGATCAAAGGATCCATGAATAATAAATAATGCATACACCAACAGGAAATACGTATCTTTTCGGATAGCTACGAATATTCCTACCGTAACTAATCCTATTAAAACCAATATGGATATCACTAGTCCCAAACTTAAAAATATCTGCATATAAGAAGAATCTACATAATGATATGCTCCTTCATTCCAGGAAATGTATTGTCCAAACGGATGAGCTCCATAATTCACATATCCCATACGGCCTAGCGCCAATCTTCCATTTATAAGCTTATTACACCACTTCATCCATTCAACAGACTCATCATACCTGATAGAAAGAAGAACCATTCCTATTGACACTAACGGCGCTATTCCCACCGCAATAAACGAATATATTTTTTTATAATCTCTTAAATATGGAATATATTTTAAAATGATTGCCCCAACGATCGCCAACATTCCCATTCCGAAAGCATTTTTCGTATCTGTTTTTACAAATAAATATGCACTTACTGCCGTCATAACAGCCAGCTCTTTCCATGTGATCTTTTCTTTTCGCCAGTATACCCAGCAAAGAATCATATAGAAGAAATAATGGGCACTTCCTGTTGTGTAATCGAATCCCAGGCCTTCTCTGACTCTGGCACCGCCTGCTTGCACAAATATCTGATTTTCCAAAATCCCTGCATAACAGCTTCCGATTACAAAAATCAATGCTGCAATGTGTACCCATAAAGACCATTTTATAATCTCCTGAAAATCTACATCATGAGCAGATACTATAAACACCCAGAATATCAATGGATTTTTATTTTTCGATACAACTGCGCTGATCAAAAGTAAGATTCCTACTGCTGTTATCAATCCCAATTCTTTCAGAGAATATTCCTTTTCCAAAAAATCCAAAATAATCTTGGCACATACCAGTCCATATGCAAGAAATCTTACTATCGGAAAGAGATTTTTCATAAGATCCATGACTTTATAATCGGTATCATAGAGTACTACCGATATCAGATATATCCCATATGCAAAAAGAAACATCCATTTTTTATATTCTTTTTTTACCTGTATTCCTGTCATAATTTTCTTTCGCTCTCCTGCCTTCCTATTCGTTTTCCTAATGTTTCCAGAATTTCTCGTAAAATCCGCTCTTTCATTATAAGAAGCAATGCCCCATAAATTCCGCAAAACACTCCAAAACACACCAACAACATCAGGAACACTCCAACATTCAGCCGGTCTCTGATGACCATCATCCCCCCACCAGCCACAACCACTGCCGTCATGATCTTTCCTATTTCCATTTCTCTGATGATCTCCCAGGCCATGTCTTTAAGTGCCACTGCCTGTACCGCCAGAACGACTGCCTCTGCCACCAGTGTTCCAAAGGCTGCTCCGGCTGCCCCGAATCTGGGGATGAATATGGCATTGAGGATAATATCTGCCACAGCACCGGCAATCTCAGAATAAAGAACGATAGTTTCCTTTCCCAACGGAACCAGCATCTGTACCCCAAACACATTACTTGCACCGATCAGTATCAATGTCGGCATGATGATACACATAGGGATAACGGATGGCAGATATGCATTTCCTGATAACAGAAGGATACACTGTTTTGCCATAATAGTAAAGCCAACTGTAAGTGGAATTGCCAGAACTGCTACAAATTCCAGCGCTTTGCCGGATACAGACTGGAATTCCTTTTCCATTTTCATTTCCACGTAGTAGGAAGTTCTGGGAAGCAGGACGGCTCCCAGGGAAGTAACGATATTTACAAGGATCACCTTTATCTTGATCGCTACATCATAGTATCCCACTTCTGTATTATCCTTCATAAATCCTAACATGGTAATATCCAGATTGGAATAAATGGTAATTGCCACAGACATGGCAAAGAAGATGAATATCGGCTTTAGATGGCGCTTCAGCTGATAGTCTTTAAATCGTTTAAATGTAATGTGCCTGCGCAGATTTAAAAAATTGAATACACCATAACCAGTATTGGCAAGAACCGTGATCCCTGCATATTTCACATAATCTTCTTTTGTATGCACCATCAGGAACATACAGATTACAGCCAGCACCTTAAAAACTAACGATCTTACCGTAATATAGGTATAGCATTCTAACGCCTTGTAGACCCATTCCATGGCGATCAGATTTAAAAACATGGATAAACTGCAGACTATCAGCAACAGCCGTTCTTCCTGAAATCGTGGAACGTATAGAAGCGCGACTGCCAATCCCACATAAGCGATAGCTGTCATGATCCCGTTGATGATCCAGATCTCCTGAGCTGTTTTTGACATCTGCTCTTTATCATCCCGTACCTGGGCACAGGCCCGGATACCGTATGTGGGGATCCCCAGCATAGCAAACATAGAAAAGTAATTGATCACGGAATTGGCAAAGGCAATCTTCCCATTTCCTTCCGGCAGAAGAACACGGGTGATATAGGGAAATGTGATCAGCGGAAAGAGAAAGGCCGATGTGGTCAGGAGCATGTTCATGACCAGATTGAATTTAATGGATTTTTCCTTTTTTTTCATAGATTATGCTCCTGGTTTCCAGCCTGGTCTGTATACTGGATGAAGACCGAACTTCTTCTGTCTGGCATTTTTATATGCCTCTTCAAGAATTGTAAATCTCAGATTTTTCTTTCCTGTCAGGTGGTTGAAAAGAATCTTGATCCGTATTTTCAGGCAAAAATAGTCATAGCAGATGCCAGGAAAATGTTTGCTGTAGGTGTCGATCATATTCCGATAAGAATAATATAATTTCCAGTTAATAGCATTTTCATCGACTTCACCATCATGATTTACCGCAACGGCTGGAACTTCCAATATTTTTCCTACTTTTGCCATACGTAGCCCATGCTCCAGATCATCCCAATAGATAAAGTAGTCTTTATTAGGAAGCCCCACTTCCTGCAGCTTTTTCTTATTCATAATAGTGCCTACATAAGTGAATGTTCCTTTTTCAAATTCCTTTTTATCGTACATTTCAACTGGTAAAATAGCTTCACAGATGCGGATTCCCTTCTTGTAATAACACTTGCTGTGTTTTATATCTATTTCTCCATTATTTTTAATTATTTCTCCACAGATAGCCGAAATATCCCCCAGATCTGTCCTTCCATCCAGATAATCCGATGCCTGCTTTAATGCATCTTCTTTCAGATAAGCATCATCATCGGATACCCAGATCCAGTCTGCTTCCTGTTCCATGGCTTTTTTGATTCCGGCATAGAATCCGCCGCTTCCGCCAGTATTGCTTTTCATGGTAAGGATGATTTTTTCAAAGCCCGCATCTTTTTCCTGCCACTGCTGCAGATACTGCGCAGTGGTATCGGTACTGGCATTATTTACCACGATCACATAGGCAGGAAGATACTGCTGATCTTCAAAACTCTTTAACGCCTTTTTCAGTTTGTCCAGACGATTATACGTAACAACCACTGCGCCTATCTTCATTTTTCTGATTCTCCTTTTTGTACTTTTACTGCATTTCCCTCTGAATGCTATTAGGATCAACGGTTCCTCCGATGCTTCTCCGATGTTTCTACGATACTTTTATTTTCTAAGGTCATCGGTAAAGAGTTTTTGCAGGTTTACGCCTCTTCTATTATTAAAGATTATGCTCCTTCAAATATGCGAAATACCGTCCGGGGTCAATGACCTTTCCTCTTTTATTCGCCAAACCATCTTTTACCGCTTTAATAATAAGCTGGGAACGCAGTCTGTGATAGCCTTTTAGCTTGCTTTTTACAATAATAGCCATCAGTCTCGCAGTCAGAAGTCCGTAACCCAGCCACCGCACAGCCACGTTTTCCTGAAACTCACGGATCATAAAATACTGGTTCCGGTTGCAATAATATTCTTTCCACCATCCGGCTGGTGTCATATTTGCGTCTAATACCGGGGCGTCCTGGTGGTCGATCACCGCATCCCTGATCAGATACAGGTTATGCTTTTTAGAAACCCTTCTGGTATATTCTGTATCATCCCCATAAATGAAAAGACTGCCGTCAGCGATTCCCAGTTCTTCCACAATTTTTCCTGGAAAAAGCGGACCTACAAAAGCATTGGCTTCTTCTTTTGTCACAGCCTGCAGCTGGCCTTCATCCCGGATGACCGGGCTGTTTTTCATCATAAAACGGGAAAGTTTTTTGTGATGGAACAACTGATAGTGTTTCAGATCGATTCCATAAATAAGGGGACAAAGTCCTCCCACATCCGGCAGTTCTTTTCCCTTATTTAATAATGTCTCCAGGCAATCTCTTCTTGGATACGCATCATCATCCATCAGCCAGTACCAGTCCGGAGACAACTTTTGTGCTTCTCTCATACCTGCTTCAAAACCGCCTGCACCGCCTCTGTTTTCATCTAGGAACAGCAGCTTTATTTTCTCACTTTTTTCTGCGATCTTTCGTATTTTTTCCTGTTCTTCTGCGCTGCTGTGATTATCCGCGATAATGATATAGTCCACTGGTCGGGTCTGATTTAACAGTGCGTCAATACATTTTTCCAGTGTTCTGGTTCGGTTGTACGTGACAGTTATGGCTACGACTGTTTCTTTTCTCACATTTTCCCGGCTTACCGTTTTCACGTCTTCAGTCTTCCCATTTACACTTTTCCCATTTTCGGACGCATCTACCCCATACTGTAACTTATTTTTCTCCATATACTTCTGCTAATATCCTTTCACTGGTCTTCCAGCTGAAATGTTCCCTGATATAGTTTCTGGTCTTAGCTGCACAAAGTGCTCTTTTTTCCGTATGAAGCAGCTGATCCAATATCTGCTCTTCATACTCTTCATCGGTTTCTGCCGGTATAAGGACCTGATATGTTTCATCAATCCCTTCTGCGCCTACTTTTCCAGTGATCACCGGCGTACCCATTGCAAGGCTTCTTAAAACCTTTAATTTGATCCCGGCTCCCAACGTCAATGGAAATACTGCCAGTGCCGCTGTTTTAAGATAAATGTCCACATCTTCTACAAAGCCGGTTACATGGACCCATTCGTTTTCCCTCTGTTTTAATTTCTCCGGCGGCCAGTTTCCCACAATATATACCTGAAGATCCGGGATCTGCTCCTTTACCTTTTCTGCAATGTTGATCAGGCGCATAGCCGCCAGGTAGTTTTCATCTCTGCCCATCTGGCCTAAAAAACAGATAGTATATGGCTCCCTTTTATTTTCGCTCTGTTCTTCTGTCCCGCCATTTTCCAACACACTGTCTTCTATTCCATAATATGGATTAAGCACTTTGCAATCCGAAACTCCATATCTGTCCTGGATCAGTTTTTTGTCCTTCTGATTCAATGGAAATACCTGATCTGCTCTCCGGCAATATTTTCCTTCTTTTTTCAGCACCCGATCCAGCTGAAATTTCAGATATGTGCGTTTTAATCCGTGACTGTCAGCTACCTTTCGCTCATAAGACTGGGCTGTCATATCGTGTTCTACTATATTGAACTTAATATGTGGAAACAGCCTGCGTATCCAGAGATATTGCCCCATGGAAGCATATTCTGCATGGATCGCATCGATCTTATATTTTTTCACCATGCTGATCAATTCCCATGCAAAACGGAAAGAACTTCTGGCAGCGAAGTAATTCGGCATCCATGGCTCTGCTATCACATGAGCCATACGGGTTATTTTACTGATTTTTACACTGTGATAATGTTCATCTTTCTCGTATTCTTTTTTTAAACCTGCATCAAACTCTGATGCTTCAAATGTGAGCACATACACCTGATGCCATTTTTTCAGTGTTTCTACCTCTTTTCCCATGCAAACGCCACCTGCATGATTTGCCTTTGTAGAGGGAAAATAGGGGGATATGTGAAGGATATTCATAACTGTTTCTCCCGTCATTCTCATATATTTTCAGCAAAATGTCTTTCCTGCCTTACAGCAATGGAAATACACGTTCTCTTATAACGGTTTCTGCTGCTTCCGGCGTGAACCGCTCTATATACAGTTCCTGCATCCTGCGCCTTATTTCAGGGATTTTACCGTCTTCCAATAAAGTAAACAGCTTATCTACGCTGCCATTCACTGCATTTCTTTGATAGTTAACACCAATCTGCTCTTTTTCTACCAGTTCCCAGGTATCCCCTGGTATGTTATTAATAAGAGGCAGTCCATAGCAAAAATAGTCGATGGATTTCATCGTCAGCCCCACGCATATGCCTGGCTTCATCATATTGATGCCAAACATACACCTGGAAAATATTTCTTCTTTCATTGTTTCATCATATACAGCACCATAGAATTTTGCGTCAATTTCTTCGCTTTTCAGTGCTTCCTCAAAAACCGTCCTGTTTTCCCCATCGCCGATCACATGCAGGAATACCTCTTTTCTGGCTTGCACATGTTCCAGAAACTTCACGATTCCTTCTATATCTATGATGTTATTAATAGAACCAAGATACGCAAAATGAAGCTTTCCGTCTTCGGTCTGACCATCACTTTTCTGGTTTTCAGAGGATTCCCCTTGGAATTCTGCAAAATCCCCTTCAAATTCCCTCCGGCTTTTCTCCCAGTTTTCTGGAATCTCCTTCGGCCAGTAAACAGTGGCCATTTTTTCTTTCTCTGTCTTTAAAAACTGCTGAAAATAGCTGCATTCTGTGATAACCAGATCCGCATCCCCTAAATGATCATCCCGCAGCCGTTTCCAGCATTGGAAAGGCCACAGTTTCTGGAGTTTTCCTATGCCAAGGGCTTCCGGCCACAGATCCAGGATATCAAATACAAGAACAGGAGCTGTGTTTGCACCATCTGCCTGTTTTCTCTGCGCTTTTTTCATATTCCTAATCAAATTTTCCCCTGCTTTCGCCAGAGAATTGGCCGGTAAAATGATATAAATCAGGTCTGCCTGTTCTTCCTTAAGAAGCTTCTCCGTCTTTCGGGCAAAATCATACTGGGAATACAGACGCCTTACAGAAAGGTTTTTTCTGTAAGGCACCGTGTCAATATAAATATGATCAGGTGCATTGCGCACCTTTTTTACTTTTTCTCTGTGAATAAAGTCCGTTTCCACCCATAACACCTGGGCGCCCTGACTTTTAAACAACTCTCCTACCCATTCTGCCCTTGGCTCATAGCTGGAAGAATTGGTGATGACTATCACTTTTTTGTTCTGTAGTTTCATACAGCCCATTCCTTTATTTTTACCTAATACCTGCGTATCTTTTCCCTATTATGTGCGTTCGGAATCTTTTTGTGCTTGATTCTAGGAGAAGATTTTTGTCTGAATCTTTCCTTTGCACTTCTATACATCGTCTTCTATACGTCGTCTTCTTCCTCTGCCTGGATCTGCTCTTTGATCCGGCGCTGCTCTTCCTCTGCTGTCTGCTGTTCCATAGCTGCAGACACTTCATCAGAAAAACCTTCCGTACTTTCTTTCTCAAAAAGGATCTTAACTGTCTTAAACAAAATCTCAATATCCAAAAGGAGCGAATAATTCTGGATATACATCAGATCCATTTTTAATTTATCATAAGCCGTTGTATTATATTTTCCATATACCTGGGCGTATCCGGTCAGACCGCCTTTTACTTTCATGCGATAGCTGAACTCCGGAATGCTTTCAGAATACAGATGTACATGTTCAATACGCTCCGGTCTCGGTCCTACCAGGCTCATTTCCCCTTTCAGGATATTCAACAGCTGTGGAAGTTCGTCAATACGAAGCTTTCTTATTATATTGCCAACTGGCGTGATCCGTGGATCTCTCTCTGTTGCCGGAACAGAAGTGCCATTTTTCTCTGCATCCACGATCATGCTGCGGAATTTACAGATAGAAAATACTTTTCCGTCTTTTGTACACCGTTCCTGATAAAAAAACACCGGTCCACCATCATACAATTTAATCGCCAACGCCGTCACCAAAAAGATCGGTGAAGTGATCACTAACATGACAATTGAAACAAAAATGTCCATGGTACGCTTGATAAATGCCTGTTCAATGGAAAGTCCGTCATTTCTTGACAGTAATAATGGTGTATCAAAATAGTGCATGCTCTCCGCGCTTCTGATAATAATATCAGAAATCTTCGGCGTGCTGTATACACGGATGGATCTTCCATAACAGAACTTCAGCAGCTCATTTCGCATCTTCGATGGAAGATCGCAGATCACAACTCCTTCATACTGAAGCAGCTTTTGCTTTAACTCTTCTGTTACACCTTGGATTTTTAAGACTTCACCTATTTCAAAGCAGTCTTCTCTGCTGTTGATCTTATTCATAAGAGCCGCCACCGGACGTTCTCCATAAACCATAATTACTTTTCTGGGCGGATATAATTTCCGGTAAAGTCCATTTGCCAGATATCCCCAGATACAGATGATCACAAACTGCCCTACTGTCATAAGGATCAATGGCACAACCGTCTTAAAATGCTTTACCAGAAGCACAATGGGGATATAAGAAACCGCATTGGCACAAATAGTGGCCAATGTATGGGTATAGATCAGTTCTCCATTTCTAAAATACCCCAGTCGCAGACTGCCATAAATGGAGCTGGACACATACAGCATCACCGCATACACAGCTGCCAGGAAATAATGTCCCATCCTCTGGTATGGCATCTCCATATGTGCGTTGTAGCATCGGATCCACACCTGCATAAAGACCCAGGACTGAACACCGATCAGAAGCACCCCAGCCATAAAACGGATCAGACGCTTATATTTTTCATAATGATTCACTTGTAATTATTACCTTTCTATGGATCTGATGTACGCTTGTATCCCGTACTTCCCAGCCAGACTAAAAGCTGACTTCTTAAGTCTTTTTCCGACTCTTCAATGCTCTCTTTTCTGACCTTTGTACAGTATAGCATTGAATCACACCAAACGCAAGAAATCCCTGTTTTATCCAGTTTTTGACAATTATTTTCACCAGATAAAACAGGGACTGTTAAGTGAACATCTGCATCTGTGGGATTTCCGATGCAGACGGTAAACTTACCATCTTGCAGATTTCTTCATGATCCGGATGGGATGGATTCCATATATCATTTACCTTGGCATATTCATACGCATCCGCAAATGTATATTTTTTATCGGCATCGCTCTCCAAAGTTCTTCCGGACGGATAGCTGCCATGCAAAGCCGCAAAAAAATGATATAAAAATTCATCATACTCATACTTATATATAGTTCCCTGATATGTAATTATTTCAGGATAAAGTCTCTTATAACTTGGATGTCCAGGTCTGTTTGCCGTCAATACCTCTGCATTTTTTACATCTAAATGAAGAATATCTCCTCCATGGCACTGCCCAAACACAATATATTTATGACCTGCAATCGCATTGATTGCATCTGTCCATTCCTGTAACGTAATAAAGTCTCTTCCCCATAAATTGATCACGCTCCCCTCAGACATTTGAGTGCCATGATTACTCACTATAAAATAAATTTCGTCCTCCACATTACATATTTTTGTCCATTCATGCAAAAGTTGATTCAAATTGCTCCTTGATGCCGGTTTTGTTTCTAATTTCTTTCCCAGATACCTAATCTGTCGCCCATCCGCATACAGAATCTGAATCCTCTTCTCTGCCATTCCCAGATATTCATCCATAACCTGATATGCAAATGCCAGATCACAGGCATATCGGTCATAATTATACCTGTCATTCACGCCGCCTGACAGCAATAAAATATACTTCATTTCATCCTTCTCCTCTGTTACATTACATCATTAGTCTCATTCGATCTGTTTCATTTCAATGCTGCTGTCAGGTGGTCTGCGATGAATTTTCTTTTCATAATTATTTTCGTTGATAATAAAACAATATTCACAATCATGATCCCAATTAACAAATGTAGATGGATCATAAAAAATCAACCAACCACATAGTTCACCATCAAGTCCTTCGAATACAGGAAATCCCATATAATCTCTAACCTGTTTTAAACGTACTGCATCTTCCGACATCCATAACTCTGAAAATTCTTTATTGCGATCTCTATAAAACTCTTTTGCCAATGCTTCTGCTATCGGTTTTACTGTCACTTTGTTAACCATTCCCATTTTATTATCGTCTCCTAACAGGATACGATCAGCAACCAGCAATGTTTCTGACTGTTTATATTCAATACCATATTCGATATTACACTCAAAATAAGAAGCCACACTTATAGCATGTATATTTGACAGTGAAATCATACCATCCTTCTTTCTCCAATTTGTTTGATCTCATATTCCTGCACGGATTCCAAAATATAAGGTGAATGAGTTGATACAATATATTGGCAATTCGGAAATAGTAACTTTAAAGCTGGAATAATATTTCTCTGCCATCTCGGGTGAATATGGCAATCTATTTCATCAATAAGTACAACCGCTTCATTCATATAAAAAGGCATGCCATCTTTTTCACCCAAAAGAGATAATCTCATAATCATAGCACCTATAATAGAAAAAAGACTCTTAAATCCGTCGCTCAGCATGCTGATATCTATTTCCTCTTTTGAATTTTCATCTACAAAAATGATATTTCCATTTGCCTCTATTTTAGAAAATTTCAAAGGAGAAAATAGCATATCTACCGCCTTAGTTACATGCTCGTAAACTCTCTGATAATAATCCCCCTCTTTCAATTTCAGATAATCCAGATTAAGCAGCCATTGTTTCACATTAAAATATTTATTTGAAATAGTGTTATCCTCATTTACATTACTCCGAAGAGAATCTTTACGGACATCTGGTACTATATCCATATTGATTCCCTGCGGATTTGAGGACGGAAGATATCGAAACGCATCAAAGTATAATACGGGTCCCACCTTTTTATTACTGATCCACTGTCCAAGAACTTTTTTATACTCTTCCTTTACTTTTTGTGTTTTAAGTTCCTTTTCTTCCTCATCTTTCATAGGCTCATAAGCATGCAGTACACTTTCTGGAAACATAAGATAATCCTGGATTTCGTCTCCTTGTTTTTCCTCTAACTCCAGTTTTGCGCTAACCACGGAAAATTTATTCTCAGATGTATCCAGCATATCTTTATCATCATCACTTAATCGAAATGTGAGTTCAGAACTTAACCATTTTTCACCATATTTAATCGCCTTTGCGCCAAATACATGACCACCATATTCCTGATCTAACGTTGTCAGTGTGTAAATAATAGCTTCCATGATTGTTGACTTTCCACATCCATTTGGTCCTATAAGAACACATACATTCAATGGTTCATCTGTACCAGGGCGGACCATTTCCAATCGATAATTCTGAAAACATTTTACATTTTCCAACTCAATTTCTTTCAGTTTCATATCGTCCTCTTTCTTTATACCTACTGAATCGCTATATATTTTATTTTTCATCCCGGCATGCTGCCAGCCCCATAGCCATCAATATAAACATAACCGGTGCTACGATCGGTACACTGATATTTACTACTGCCTGAGCTGCATAGCAGATCACCGCCATAGCAATAGAAAGAATCACCGGATTTTCTTTTCCCTTACGAATAATCCGAACAACAGAAGTAACCAGCACGCTGATGTATGCCATGGTTCCTACAATACCAATAGTTATCAGATACTGAAGATACTCATTGTGAACGCTATCATATTTCTCGTTGTAGCGGCCCACCATTTCATCAAAATATCCCTTAACTGTCAGGATTCCAAAGGTATCTGGTCCGTAACCGAACAATTTATGCATAATTGGAAATTTCTGGTAAATGCGGACAGCCAAATGCCAGATATAACCTCTGTGGGTTCCCCAGTTATCATCAAACCGAAGATACTTGCTCAGGGAACTATATTTTTCCGCATTTCCTCCAATATTTACATCATATAATACCTTTCCAACACCAAAGAGCACAACAATCACCACTGCCAGCCAGATCCATCTTCCAAGATTGCTTTCTTTTGCATTTTTCAGAACACTTTTCTCTGCTGTAAATATTCCAATTCCCAGGATCCAAAGAAGAACCGTAACCACCGGAAGATATTTAAAATCAGTGATCACATTGAAAAGTCCATTGATCGCCAGCACCTGATCCGGGATCTTATCCACAATTGTTCCGATTACAATGAACTCTGTACACACAATTGCCAGGATAACCACATAGTTGCGCACACCTTTCACACTGCCGAAAAGGATAAATGGCAACAAGCCCAGTAATGCCAGCAATGTAAGATATGCATTATCGCTGATTCCTACGATTAAGGCAAATAATGAAATCGCTACGCATATTGTATACCAGATCTTTCTCTTTGCTTCTGTTTCAATGGTAAATAAAACGGTACTGACACCTACTACTAATGCTACGTAAGAAGTATAGGTATTAACATTTCCAATGGTAGATGTAAAATCTACATAATCCAGATAATTCAGGTCTTTCTTAAATCCGATAGGATCGATTTGAAAATAATGTAATATACCGATCATACATACGACCATACCTGTTGCAAGGAAAACATCCAGATAACACTTTTTAAATTTCAGTTTCTTTGTTATGATAAAAAAACTGATGGTATAAAGCATGATCATAAACAGACCAACAAAGCGTCCCTCATTGCCCCAGAAGGATTCATATACATATTCTGACTGTAATGTAGAAATTGCTGATGCCAGAAAAAAGGCTAACATGGCCCATTCTGCTGCTGTAAAAGATTTAAGCGAAAATTTACTCTTAAATTCTTTCAGGATCGCCCCATTGCACCATTTTCTGTCCTTATTCCAGAATACAAGGGCTACGATCACATAAAGAACGGCAACTGTAATCACCACGCCACAGTAATACCAGTATTTTACCTGAAGGATGTTAAAATAAAAATCCTGAAATACCAGTGGCAATCCCACTACAACTAATATCACCAGTACTGCCGCCAACCGGGCACTCGTCTTATTCCAGAAAGAACGCACCTCTCCCTGCAATGTTTCTGTCATTGTTTTTTGCTCTTTCGCCATATGTCTGATCACTTTCTTTTATCTGTATTTGTTTGCATCATTGCTGCTCACATTATAATTATATTATGCACAGCAACTTTGCATCTTTAAAACTGTAACTGTATTTAACAGTATAGCATTTTGGCCTTTTCTGCGCAACTTTATAACCGTTTTTTTGTCTTTTTATCCTGCCCCTCCGCACTATTTTTCCTACCTCACGATACTTTTCCTTATCGGAAGTATAATCTACTCGTAATGCAATAAGGAATTTCAAAAAGTATTTCAAAAATCAAAGGAGAGTGCATTCATTATGAAGAAGCAGACAAAATTAGTTGCTGTATTATCAACAGCAGCACTGCTTGCTATCGGTGCATCCATGACATCTTTCGCAGCTACAGGCTGGGCAGAAGAAGACGGAACATGGGTATACTATGATAGAAACGGTGACAAAGTAACAGATAAGTGGGCTAAGTCCGGAAATAACTGGTATTACTTAGATAGCGATGGCGAGATGGCAGTAGACACCCTGATCGAAGATGGTGACAACTACTACTATGTTGACGTAAACGGCGTTATGGCAGCTAACCAGTGGGTAGCTATCGATAACGAAGATGCTGGCGAAGATGATGAGCCAGAGCATTACTGGTATTACTTCCAGGCTAACGGTAAAGCTTTAAAGAACAGTGGAAGCAACGTAGCTTTAAAGACCGTTAACGGCAAGAAATATGCATTCGATGATGAAGGCAAGATGCTGTATGGTTGGGTAGACGAGAACACTGCAGAGCGTATCGATAACACAGACGGCGATGCTTTCAAGAGTGGTGTTTATTACTTCGGTGGCGAAGATGATGGTGCTATGACCACAGGCTGGTTACTGATGGATGTTACCTACTCTGAGGCAGAGGACGATTATCAGATCGCTCCAGCATTCAATGATGACGAAGATCAGAGCCGTTGGTTCTACTTCAAGTCCAATGGTAAGAAAGTTCAGTCTTCTGACTCTCTTGATACCAAGGAAAAGACCATCAACGGTAAGAAGTATGCATTCGATGTAAATGGTGCTATGGTAGCTGAGTGGTCCTTAGATGTAGATAAGGCTTCTGCTAACCTGGCTGTACAGGGTGCTACTACTGGTGAGGCTCAGAAGAAGGGTACATATGCTCAGTATTCCCAGGCTTGGCGTTACTTCAACAGCGTTGAAGACGGTTCTCGTGTAAGCAAGGGCTGGTTCAAAGTTGTTTCCGCTGAATACCTGAACGAAGGCAAGTACAATGATGATGAAGATGCATGGTACTATGCAGATGGATCCGGTAACCTGTATGCAGGTGAGTTCAAGACCATCAAGGGTAAGAAGTATGCATTCCGTAATGATGGCCGTATGGTTAATGGCCTGAAGTTTATCAACATTGACAAGACTACTCCAAGCTTAAGCGTTAAGGCTGATGATGACGATAATCACCCATTCGATACTGAAGATGATTTCATCGATAGCGCTCTTTGGTATAATGCTCATAACTATCAGTGCTTCTACTTCGGCGGCGGCGAAGATGGTTCTATGAAGACCAACAAGACCAACATCACTATTGATGGTGACAACTTCAACTTCTACTTCGAGAAGTCCGGCTCTAACAAGGGTGCTGGTATCAACGGTGAGAAGGATGATAAGTACTACTTAGGTGGTATGCTGTTAAAGGCTGGTACCGATGATAAGTATCAGGCTCTGCAGTATGTAAATACTACCGATGCTAAGGGCTGGAAGAAGCTGGATGATGCAGATGCTGTTAAGGCTGCTGCTGGTGTATCTGCTTCTGGCGTAACTGCAGATAATGTAGCTACCGCTAAGGCTCTGTGCTCTTCTTTCAACAAGAACGTTGATGATCTGAAAGAGCTGTACATCCTGAATGACAATAACCTGAAGTTAGTTAATACTTCCGGTAAGGTTGTTGACAAGAAGGGTAAGAGCAAAGATGGCAACGACTACGTATATGTTACAAACAACAGCGGCGTAGTAAGAGTTATCTACGTAGAAGACTAATCTTTTATAAGATTATTTAATTAAAATTTAAGGGGGAAGCGTTGTGACTGGTAAATGTTGTTAGTCGCAACGCTTCTCTTTTTTAATACCCTATAAAAGGAGAATTTTTCTATATGTTTAAGAAAAAACTGGCTATTTTGGCGTTAGCAATGGCATTATCTGTTGGTTCTGCTACATCTGCCTTTGCCGATGCTTCTAACAGTGTAGCAATTGAAAACTGTGGCGCATATTTGTTTGAATGGCGCCCTGTAGATTGCGGTGATGGTATTTCTTTTGCTATTTTAGTTGGCGGAAACGCCCTTCAAGAAAGTGACGTTATCTTAAACCGTGGTTATGATTATGCATATACATTTGATCCAATGAACTATTCCCGTCCATGGGGAACTGCTCCAGACCTGGTAAACGTAGACGGTAAATGGGGTATCCCAGAAAACTGGTCTTCCATGCCTGAAGGTGCGCAGCCTACTCTTCAGATTGTACTGAAAACTAACTATAAAAATTTAAGTACTGATAAACGCTATATTCACGTAGTACATCTTCCGAATAGCGTAAGTGCATCTAGTTTGCCTGCAGAAGTGCGTAAATACCTGATTAATGTAGACGGATCTGATGCGGGTGCATATGAAGGAACTATAACTAGTGGTTGGGAAACAACTGAAAATGGACATAGAAAATATCGCAAAGCAGATGGTACATTTGTAACAGACAGTTGGCTGACTGTAGAAGAAAAAACATATTATATGGACGAAAATGGCTATATGTTAGCAGATGCCTATGCTCCAGATGGAACCTATATCAATCCAAGTGGATACAAGGTAACATATAAACCAGGATGGGTATCCACAGATAATGGTTGGAGATACATCCAGAAAAATGGTTACTACGCAGCATCTACCTGGTTGCAGGATACCGATGGAAAATATTACTATTTTAATATCGGCAGCTACATGCTGACAAATGCTGACACACCAGATGGATACCATGTAGATGAAAATGGTGTCTGGGATGGTAATGCTACTACCATCAATGATAAGAAAAATCTTGGCCCAGGTGTAGACAAAGGCTGGGAACCAATTGATAAGGGATGGAAGTTCAAACAGGATGATGGTACTTATTTAACTAATGCCTGGAGGCAGGATAGCAACGGCAAATGGTACTATCTGAATGAAGACGGCTGGATGTTGAAAGACGCTAATACACCGGATGGTTATCATGTAGGTGCAGATGGCGTTTACGATGGTCCTGCTGTAACAGAAGAAACAGCAGAATAATTTGCATAATCTATATTTATTTCAAAAAACTGCAGGATCGTTTATTCACTGATCCTGCAGTTTTTTGCATATTTTAGTTATGGTCATAAAATTTGCCAAAATTCTATGTGCGGTGGAATTTACTTTTGAAAGTTTCGCCTTAACAATTTTCAATTATTTTTCTGGACTAATTTGCCTATAATGATATATACTAATTACACAATTACTAATTACTTGATTAGCAAATATGAGGTGAAAATATGTTTGTTGGCAGATCACGAGAACTAAATAAATTAAACGCATTGTATAATAATAACCAGTTTGAATTTGTTGTATTTTATGGCAGACGACGTGTGGGAAAGACAACACTGATTAATGAATTTACAGAACAAAAGAAGTCCATTTATTATATGGCAGTGGAAGGAACAAAGAAAGAGAATCTTTCTGGATTATCAAAAGCTTTTCTCCAGGAGTCATTGGCACCATTATCTCAATTTAACGATTACGAAGATCTGTTGTCTTACATTGACCAACTGGCATTAACTGGGGAACGCTATATCGTTGCTATTGACGAATTTCCTTATCTTGCTGCTTCATATCCGGCGATCTCATCCTTGCTTCAAAAGCATATTGACCATTGTTGGCAAAACAGCAATCTGTTTTTGATTCTATGTGGCTCTTCCATGAGTTTTATGGAAGAACAGGTACTGGGATATAAAAGTCCATTATATGGCAGAAGGACAGCTCAATTTAAAATTCATCCATTTACCTTCTTTGAAGCAAGACAGATGCTTTCATCCTTTGCTACAGAAGAACAAGCAATCTTATATGGTGTTACCGGTGGTATTCCTGAATATCTTTCCAGGATCAATGGGAATCTTTCACTTGAGCAGAACCTGATCGATCTGTTTTTTGATGAAAGCGGCCGCTTATTTGAAGAGCCGGTAAATCTGCTGAAACAGGAACTCCGTGAACCGGCTACCTACCATTCCATTATTTCTGCTATTGCCGGTGGAGCCAGTCGGTTAAATGAAATTGCAGGCAAAACCGGACTGGAAACCAGCGGATGCAGCAACCAGATTACATCTCTCATCGCACTGGGCATTATACGCAAAGAAACACCGGTTACAGAGCCGGCAACCAGCCGGAAAACGATCTATCGTCTGGAAGATAGTATGTTCCTGTTCTGGTATCGTTTTGTCCGCCCAAATATCAGTGGTATTACCCGCGGTATAGGGGAAACAATTTACAGACAAATGGTAGAACCTAATATAAACGATTTTATGGGGCATATTTTTGAGGATATCTGTATTCAATATCTGTACCATCCTCAGGTTTACGCTAAATTGCCGTTCCTTCCGGGAAATATTGGAAAATGGTGGGGAAATAATCCTGCGGCGAAAAGTCAGGAAGAAATTGATATTATGGCTGTACAGGATGATCAGGCATTACTTGGCGAATGCAAATGGAGAAACACGGATATCAATATGAAGATCCTCAGCCAGTTATTAGAGCGGGGAAAATTATTCCATTATGAAAAACAATACTATATGCTATTTTCAAAAACAGATTTTACCAATGATGTGAGAGAATATGCTTCTAATACATTGAACCTAAAATTGGTTTCTTTCAACGATATATGTAGTCTTTGATCTTTTCTCGGAATCCTTTTATGCAACAGGAGACAGTCAACAATGACTGTCTCCTGTGCATTTATCATTTTATTTCTTTTTTACCATGCAGCGCTTTTTGAAAAATGAAATACCATAACACAAAATTTCATCGTAGTCATCTTCATATTCCTTTGCATACATCCGATCATTGATCTGTTGTAAAGCAATATCACATTCCTTTTCCAGATTTTCCAAAACTTTCGTATATTTGGCTTCAAAAACAGCTACTCTGGCATTAAGAGAATCATAAACAACTATGTCGCTTCTTCCTTCACCATGCTCCTTGTTAGAATCTACCATATATCCGGCACCAGTAAAGATACCTGCTAGAAAGGCATGATAAAAATCTTCTTTATAATCGTGATAACTAATCGTGCGTCTTAAAAGAGAATTCATTTCTTTGGTGATATGTTCACTATTACCACTCCAGACTGCATCAAACAAAGCATTACGGTTCCACTTTTTTGCGTTATCATCAAACCATTTAATAACTGTTGTTTCAAATATCTCTTTTATTTCTGCATTAGGAATAATAAGAGCCATAGTGCCTTCGGGCAATTCATTATTGCATTCGTTATTCCGCAGCTTTGTTAAATATCCGGTCAAATATAACATGCTCCAAAGATTATCTTCTGAAGAGTGCAGGTAATCATACGTCAGATTTTCATCAATATATTGGACAATGTACCCACCTGCCATTAAAGTTTCTAGCTTCTGTGTAATATTATGACCAGAATAGTCAATAAACGAGCGTATAATGGCATTATCACTGGTATTTTTCCAATAGCTTATTGGCTTTGCTTTTGAATTGTTCTGCAACTCAAAAAGATAATTCATTACATCCCAGGGACAGTAGACATCATAATCTCCAAAATGATATCCATCATACCATTTTTTGATATTTGACGCATATTCCATTGCATCTGCATCTTGTAACAGATGATCAATGTCGCTCTGTACAAAGCCAAAGTATTCATTTAACCGGGAAGCTGTGATCGTATCTGAAATAAAGTTGTTTGTTCCTGTAAAAATGCTTTCTTTGGCAATTTTCAAGCATCCGGTAATTACTGAAAAACAAAGAGCCGTATTATCTTTCAGCGCTGCCATCAGGCTTTTCATAACATCAAGCATTTCTTTATAATAGCCATGACTGCTTGCCTTTGCTAACGGAACATCATATTCATCAATCAGTAGAATTACTGGTTTTTTGTAATGCTGCCGCATTAGCCTTGTTAAGAATATCAGACTGCTCTTTGTATCCTTTACAGATGCAATCCCTCGGATTAGCTGTTTGATGATTTCTTTATCGTATTCGCTTATTGTATCGCTGTCCAGCAAATACAGATGTTCTTTATACAATTCTGAAATAACCATTGTAAGCATGTCATATGCCCCATTGAAATCCAGACCATCCACCTGACGGAATGAAACAAAAATGGTAGGGTACTGGTTCATCCACTCATTGCATAAAGACTGTTGTTTCCAGATTTCAAGTCCTGTAAATATTCTTTTACTGTTTTTGCGAATGTCGAAGAAGTTCGCCAACATACTCATTCCCAAAGTTTTGCCAAAACGTCGTGGGCGGGTGATCAGTGTTACTTCTGTTTTTGCTTTTAAAATATCTGCAATTAAACCAGATTTATCAATATAGTAAAAGTCATTTTTTCGGATTTTTTCAAAATCGGAAACACCAACAGGAATGTTTATATTTTTCACGCTAATCCCTCCTTACATCTTTGCGGATTCTTCGTTGCTTTTATAATATCATGTGTTTTTATGCAAAACAAGGACAGCTCCTAATACTTTTCCTTATCGGAAGTATAATCTACTCGTAATGCAATAAGGAATTTCAAAAAGTATTTCAAAAATCAAAGGAGAGTGCATTCATTATGAAGAAGCAGACAAAATTAGTTGCTGTATTATCAACAGCAGCACTGCTTGCTATCGGTGCATCCATGACATCCTTCGCAGCTACAGGCTGGGCAGAAGAAGATGGTACCTGGGTATACTATGATAGAAACGGTGACAAAGTAACAGATAAGTGGGCAAAGTCCGGTAATAACTGGTATTATTTAGACAGCAACGGCGAGATGGCAGTAGATCAGCTGATCGAAGATGGCGACAACTACTACTATGTTGACGTAAACGGTGTTATGGCAGCTAACCAGTGGGTAGCTATCGATAACGAAGATGCTGGCGAAGATGATGAGCCAGAGCATTACTGGTATTACTTCCAGGCTAATGGTAAAGCTTACACCAACGGTGATAACAATAAAGTTTCCTTAAAGACCATCAACGGCAAGAAATATGCTTTCGATGAAGAAGGTAAGATGCTGTATGGTTGGGTAAATGAGAACAATGCTGAGCGTCTTGACAATACTGACGGCGACGCTTTCGCAAAGGATGATCCTACCTACTACTTCGGTGGCGAAGATGACGGTGCTATGACCACAGGTTGGTTAGAAATCGACGTTACATATGATGATGCTACCAACAATGAATACAAGTATGTTGCAGCAGCATTCAATGATGATGAAGACCAGACCCGTTGGTTCTACTTCAAGTCCAATGGTAAGATGGTTAAAGCTGACAATGGCTACACCACCAAGGATAAGACCATCAATGGTAAGAAGTACGCATTTGACGTACACGGCGCAATGGTAGCTGAGTGGTCTCTGAATGAGAAGAAACTTCCTAATACTACTGGCGGTATCGCTTCTTACAGCAGTACTGTTAAAGCTACTACTAGCGAAGTTATCAATGGTAACGCTGGAAAGAACACAGATTCTCACTATACTCAGGCATGGAGATACTACAACAGCGTTGAAGACGGTTCTCGTGTAAGCAAGGGCTGGTTCAAGGTAGTATCTGCAGAGTACATCAACTCTGGCAAGTATGATGATGATGAAGATGCATGGTACTATGCAGATGGAAATGGCAAGCTGTATGCTGGTCAGTTCAAGACCATCAAGGGCAAGAAATATGCATTCTATAACGATGGACGTATGATCAGCGGTCTGAAGTTCATCTTAGACAACGGAAATGACAACTTAACAGTTGCAGCTGATGATGATGCTAAGAACTTCGATAACGAAGATGATTTCTTAAAGAATGCAGCTGAGTACTATGAGCCAGCTGGTTACAAGTGCTACTACTTCGGCGGCGGCGATGATGGTGCTATGAGAACCAACAAGACTACCGTATCTATCGATGGTGAGAACCACAACTTCTACTTCGAGAAGTCTGGCGGCCATAAGGGTGCTGGTATCACTGGCGAGAAGGATGATAAGCTGTATCAGTCCGGTATGTTACTGGCAGCTGATTCTGACGACAAGTACATCGTAGTTGAGAAGAAGACTGTAACCAAAGATGGCAAGACTACTGTAACCTACAGCAAGTTAGATGATGCTAAGGACTTCTTAGAGAACGCTAAGGGCGTTACTGTTAAGGATGAATTAGACGGAAACTCTGGCAAGGATCAGGTTAACGTTGGAAACAATACCAAGAAGAAAGCAGAAGATTTATCTGAAGCATATTCTATCTCTTACAAGGGTACTGTAGATGGCGTTAAGTATCAGTATATTCTTGTTAATACTTCTGGTAAAGTTATCGATACCAAGAGCAAGAGCAAAGATGGCAATGATTACTACTATGTAACTGCAAAGACTACTGGTGGTGAAAATGCTATCGTAGCTGTATACGTAGAAGACTAATTTTTAGTCCGATATGTTAATTTAAATTAAGGGGGAGCGTTATAGCTGATATAGTAATATGTTAGCTGTAACGCTTCCTTTTTTTATAAATTTATATCAGGAGGAACCATATGTTAAAAAAACAACTTTTAATTGCAGGATTAGCTATGAGTTTGGCATTTACTCCGGCATTTTCATCTTTTGCAGCTGAAAATGCAACAGAAAATACTACCACTATGGAAAATTGTGGCGCATATATTTATGAATGGCGTCCTATTGACTGTGGTAATGGGAATTATTTTGCAATTCTTGTAGGTGGAAATACACTAAGTGAAGACGACGTGATTTTAAACCGTGGATACGATTATGCATATACCTTTGAGCCAATGAACTATCCGAAGCCATGGGGAACTGTTCCGGATCTGGTAAATATAGACGGAAAATGGGGAATTCCAGAAAACTGGTCTTCTCTTCCAGAAAATGCACAGCCTGTTTTGCAGATTACTTTAAAAACAAATAAGAAAACATTAAAAACAGATAAGCGTTATATAAATGTAGTTCATCTTCCATCAAATGTAAGTGCTTCATCACTTCCAGCCGAAGTACGAAAATATCTGATCAACGTAGATGGATCGGATGCAGGTGCTTATAATGGTACGGTTACACCTGGATGGCAGCAGCAAACTGATGGTACTTACCGCTATATGAAACCAGATGGTACTTACGTAAGTAATTGTTGGTTAAAATTAGATGACGATCAGTACTATATGGATGAAAATGGAATTCTTTTAACAGACACAATTACACCAGATGGGCGTTATGTAAACAGTGAAGGTAAGAGAACATCCTATATTCCAGGATGGTACAAAGATGGTGATAATTGGCGTTATATCTTGAAAAATGGATATTATATGGCTAACTCATGGTATCAGGATACCGATGGAAAATATTACTATTTCAACATGGGCGCTGTTATGGCAGTAAATACAACCACTCCTGATGGTTATTACGTAGACGAAAATGGTGTTTGGGATGGAAATGCATCAACAGCTACTGCAAATCAGAAAAACCTTGGCCCTGGCGTAGACAAAGGCTGGGAGCCAATTGATAAGGGCTGGAAATTCAAGCAGGAAGATGGTACTTACCTGACCAATGCCTGGAGACAGGACAGCAACGGTAAGTGGTATTACCTGAATGAGGATGGTTGGATGTTAAAGGATGCTAATACACCTGATGGTTATCATGTAGGTGCAGATGGCGTTTACGATGGCCCTGCTGTAACAGAAGAAACAGCAGAATAATTTGCAGAATCTATATTTATTTCAAAAAACTGCAGGATCGTTTATTCACTGATCCTACAGTTTTTTGCATATTTTAGTTATGGTCATAAAATTTGCCAAAGTTCTATGTGGGGGCATTTATCTCTTGTAATTAACAATTACCCGTGTTAAAATAAGCCTAAGCAAGTCTTCTAAAATTCTATGTTATCAATTTACTCAAGCTGCATCTGTCAGCATCTACATTAAGAACTCTTTGCTTAAACTCCATATTCCATACAATTTAAGCAGGGAGAACAGGCGGTATCTTCCTGCGGCAAACAGAAAGGATCATGCCTATGAAAAATAATACTAAAGTACGTCAAACGCACAAAGACAGACTATTCTGCAACTTGTTTTCAAAGAAAGAAAATGCTCTTTCTCTGTACAATGCCTTGAATGGCACAGATTATAAAAATGAAAATGAGTTAGAAATCGTAACTCTGGAAGATGCACTTTATCTGACAATGAAAAATGATGTATCCATATGTTTATGTGGAAACATCAGTCTTTGGGAACAGCAAAGCAGTGTAAATCCTAATATGCCCTTAAGAGGCCTTCTGTATTTTGCGAGAGAATATGAGGGATGGCTGGCTTCCAGAAAAAAAGATATTTATCGCAGGAAGTTATTAAAAATACCCGCCCCACAATTTTATGTATTTTACAATGGGAAAGAAATAAGACCAGAACGGGAAGAATATCATCTAGCAGATGCCTTTGAGCATCCCGTAAAAGGGTATGACTGGACAGCGCATGTGATCAATATCAATCCGGATAATAATGTTAGTTTACTGAAAAACTGTAGCGTTCTGGCTGGCTACACAGAGCTGATTCATCAGATACGAACCAGAAAACAATCAGGCTGCACCATTGAAACAGCTGTTCATCAGGCTGTAAAGCATTGTATAGAAAATGACATATTAAAAACATATCTGTTAAAAAACGAAGGAGAGGTAATGTCCATGATCTTAACGGAATATGATGAAGAACTGCACAATGAAACACTTCGGGAAGAGGGACACGAGGATGGAATGGCAGATGCTAAAACTATATTTAAACTCTATTTATCAGGGAAATCTGATGAAGAGATTTCCAAAGTTACAGGTATATCTTTAGAAAAAGTGAAAAATTTACTATACTAAAAAGTTGAATCGCCAGAAATACAAGTACCTGTATTTCTGGCGATTGTGTAATAGTTTTTATTAATTATGATTCAGTAAATTCTCTCAGAAGAAGTTTTATTCTGTTACAGCAGGACCATCGTAAACGCCATCTGCACCTACATGATAACCATCAGGTGTATTAGCATCTTTTAACATCCAGCCGTCTTCGTTCAGGTAGTACCATTTGCCGTTGCTGTCCTGTCTCCAGGCATTGGTTAAATAAGTGCCATCATCCTGTTTGAACTTCCATCCCTTATCAATTGGCTCCCAGCCTTTGTCTACACCAGGTCCAAGATTTTTATTGCTGTTGATAGTAGTAGCATTACCATCCCAAACACCATTTTCATCTACATGGTAACCGTCTGGTGTATCTGTGTTGGTTACCATATAGCTTCCGATATTGAAATAATAGTACTTCCCATCGGTATCTTTAATCCAAGTAGATGCAGCATAATAACCATTCTTCTGAACATATCTCCAGCCTTTATCTGTAGATACCCAGCCTGGCTTGTAGGTTACTTTGTAGCCACTTGGATTGATATAAGTTCCGTCTGGAGCATAAGTGTCAGTAAGCATATAGCCATTTTCATCCATATAGTAGGTCTTTTCTTCTACAGTCAGCCAACTGTCTGTTACAAAGGTGCCATCTGCTTTACGGTATTTCTTATGACCGTCATCTGTTGTTACCCAGCCGCTGGTTTCCGTTCCGTTATAAGCACCGGCATCAGAACCATCTACGTTAATCAGGTATTTACGCACTTCAGCCGGTAAACTGGATGCACTTACGTTATTAGGAAGATGTACTACGTGAATATAGCGTTTATCAGTACTTAAATTTTTATAGTTAGTCTTCAGCACGATCTGAAGAGTAGGCTGCGCACCTTCAGGCATGGAAGACCAGTTTTCAGGGATACCCCATTTTCCGTCTACATTTACCAGATCTGGTACAGTTCCCCATGGGCGGGTATAATTCATTGGATCAAAGGTATAAGCATAATCGTATCCACGATTTAAGATAACATCGCTTTCCTGGATCGTATTTCCACCTACCAAGATAGCAAATGCCACACCATCTCCGCAGTCTACCGGACGCCACTCAAACAGATATGCACCACAGTTTTCGATAGCCACACTATTAGAAGTATCGGCAAAGGCAGATACAGCAGAACCAGCAGATAAAGCTACTGCTAGGGCAAATATAGCCAGTTTTTTCTTAAACATATGTTGTTTCCTCCTTAAAATCAGGATTTTTGTAAAATAAAAAGGAGCGTCATGACTAACAATCAGATTATCAGTCACAACGCTCCCCCTTAATTTTTAATTATCAGACAACGATTTACTAATCCGTAAATTAGTCTTCTACGTAAACACCAAGGATCTTGCCGCCCTTAGCAGTTACGAATACATAATCATCGCCATCTTTGCTCTTGCTCTTCTTATCTACTACAGAACCAGAAGTATTTACCAGGAAGTAGTCAGTAGATGGATCATTTACAGTCCAAGCTTCCTTCAGATCTTCTGCCTTCTTGGTTACATCACCAACAGTAACCTTAGTAGCTCCTTCTTTACCAGCTAATACATCGGTAGTAGTTACTAACTTCTTGAATGCAGCAGCATCATCCAGTTTTACGTAAACAGTCTTGTTTCCAACTTTCTTCTTCTGAACTACCTGATACTTCTCATCGGAACCAGCCTTAACAAGCATACCGGATAAGTAGTACTTGTCATCCTTCTCACCAGTCAGACCTGCACCCTTCTTAGAGCCGGACTTCTCGAAGTAGAAGTTGAAGCTATCGCCATCAATAGTGATAGAAGTCTTATTAGTCTTCATAGCACCATCTTCGTCGCCGCCGAAGTAGTAGCAATCATAGCCATTCTTTGCATAGTAGTCAGTTGCATTCTTGATGAAATCATCTTCGGTATCGAAGTTGTAATCATCATCATCGTCAGCCCTAACATCTGTGATGTTGCCGTTAGCATCCTTCTGGATAAACTTAAGACCATTGATCATACGACCATCAGTTCTGAATGCATACTTTTTGCCCTTAATGGTCTTGAACTCACCTGCATACAGGTTGCCAGATCCATCTGCATAGTACCATGCATCTTCATCATCATTGTACTTGCCCTGATTCAGGTATTCAGCAGAAACAACCTTGAACCAGCCCTTGCTTACGCGGGAACCATCTTCAACAGAGTTGAAGTATCTCCAAGACTGGGAGTACTTAGCGCTCTTACCGGCCTTCTCATAATCTGCAAAGTTAGAAGTTCCTAAGCTGGAAGAAGCTTTTGCCTTGTCTAAGGACCACTCAGCGATCATAGCGCCGTACTGGTCGAAAGTATACTTCTTACCATTGATGGTCTTATCCTTAGTCTCATCTGTGCTGGAAGAGTAAACCTTCTTACCATTGGACTTGAAGTAGAACCAACGGCTCTGATCTTCATCTTCATTGAATGCTGGAGCAATCTCATAATCATTGGTTGCTTCATCATATGTAATATCCATCAGCAGCCAACCTGTGGTCATAGCACCATCATCTTCGCCGCCGAAGTAGTAATCACCATCTTTGAAAGCATCGCCGTCTGTATCGTCGATACGCTCTGCATTATCTGCAGCAACCCAACCATACAGCATCTTGCCTTCGTCATCAAATGCATACTTCTTGCCGTTAACGGTCTTTAAAGCTACAGTAGAGCTGTCACCCTGCTTTAAAGCTTTACCGTTAGCCTGGAAGTAATACCAGTAATGCTCTGGTTCGTCATCCTGTCCTGCATCTTCGTTATCGATAGCTACCCACTGGTTAGCTGCCATAACACCGTTTACGTCAACATAGTAGTAGTTGTCGCCATCTTCGATCAGCTGATCTACTGCCATCTCGCCGTTGCTGTCTAAATAATACCAGTTATTACCGGACTTTGCCCACTTATCTGTTACTTTGTCACCGTTTCTATCATAGTATACCCAGGTACCATCTTCTTCTGCCCAGCCTGTAGCTGCGAAGGATGTCATGGATGCACCGATAGCAAGCAGTGCTGCTGTTGATAATACAGCAACTAATTTTGTCTGCTTCTTCATAATGAATGCACTCTCCTTTGATTTTTGAAATACTTTTTGAAATTCCTTATTGCATTACGAGTAGATTATACTTCCGATAAGGAAAATTATCAATAGTTTTTTTGCATTTTTTGCAAAATCTCCTTTTTCTGGAGATTATTGATAACGATCTCTTGGAATTAATCTTTCCTCATCACAGTTCATAGTATATTATAATTTTCGAAAAAAAGCCATAACTTTTACCTGTGGTTTTTCTTACGTAATTATTACAAAAACACATGTTTAAGCGCTTTTTGTACTTATGTTTGTACAATCTAACTAATACCCAACTGTACAGACTACAATCCTGTTTCTTCCTATATAAATGCAGTAATATAAATGTAGTAACAAAGAAAAAACATCCGTAATGCTTTCGCATTGGATGTTTTTCCCGTAGTATATAAAATACTCTCTTCCCCTAAAAAGACCCCAGGTAAAGGAGCTGCCGTATGATTAGTCGTTTGCTCCATGGCCTGGGGTCTTTTTCAATAGTATGATGTAAACATTTATATTTTTGTTACAGTTCAGCCTTGCGAAGATTTAGGGTCAAAAGTACGTTGAAAACTTGTTTTCATAAGTGCTTTTAGCGCTAAATCTTCATAAGGCTGAACTGTAACATAATTATTGCTTATCAGCTCTATAGGCTTCAATTAATATATACCATTTTTTCAGAATATGCAACTATATTATTGTACTTTTGGAAGTACCGAAATTTCAAAAGTATAATAAAACTAAAACTTCCCACACCGATGTGGTGTGTTGAACCTTGAAAATTCAATATTTCAGCCAATAAAAAAGGCATAAACCTGTTCCGTTTGGTATAATGGAATTGACTAGAAACCATCTTTACAAAGGAGATTTATGCCATGTCCAGTATACCACAAAACCATTCTGATGAAAAAGCCCTAATTGACTGCGTTCAGAGATTTTTTTCTAAACACCATGTCGGCAAGCTTCTTGCCAGATGTAATGGCATGAAAGAAAAAGGCGTTTCTCCGGTTTCTCTGTTTCGTTACAAACTCAGTAACATTTTTGTCGGAAGAAGTATGTATATGCAGCAACAGATCGGCTCTTTTAAGGAAGCATTTTCCAAGAACACGTTCTACCGTTTCCTTAATTCTGCAAAGACAAACTGGCTCCGTTTCACTTCTTCTTGCTGCAGATATCGTAAATCACGACATCAAAGGTCTGACGAATGACAGCAGAAAAAATGTCTTCATCATTGATGACAGTCTTTTTAACCGCACCAGCTGCAAGAAAACAGAACTGGGATCAAAAGTTTTTGACCACACGGATATGCGTTTCAAAAAAGGATTTCGAATGCTTACTTTAAGCTGGAGTGATGGAAATACATTGATTCCTGTAAACAGCTGTCTGCTGGCATCTGCAAAAACTACAAATATCATCGGTCCGGTAAAGGACTTTGATAACAGAACCCTTGCAGGAAAAAGACGCAAGCTTGCTCAGACAAAAGCTCCAGAAGCAATGATGGCTTTGCTGGACACTGCCCTCAGCGTGGGACTGAATGCTGACTATGTTCTGTTTGATTCCTGGTTTTCAAACCCGGTGCAGATCACAGCCATCCATTCAAAAGGCATGGATGTGATTGCTATGATCAAGAAGAGCAGCCGGATTAAATACTCATACGGTGGTAAACAGCTGAGTATCAAAGAAATCTATTCCAAGAACAAAAAGAGCCATGGCAGATCAAAATATCTGCTGTCTGTTGATGTTATGGTAGGAAAAGAAACTCCAATTCCGGCGAAAATCGTATGCGTAAGGAACAAATCGAACCGCAAGGACTGGCTTGCTTTTATCTGTACGGATACGACTCTTTCTGAGGAAGAAATCATCCGTGTTTATGGAAAACGTTGGCAGATTGAGGTTTTCTTCAAGACCTGCAAATCCATGCTGAACCTGATTGGAGAATGCCATAGCTTATCTTATGATGCGCTGACAGCCCATGTGGCCATTGTATTTACTAGATATATGTTGCTTGCAATGGAACAGCGCCAAAACGAAGATCAGAGAACTCTTGGTGAGTTATTCTTCTTTCTCATTGATGAAATGGCAGACATTACTTTCCGCAGGTCACTTTGCATCTTAATGGATGCCTTAATGGCAAGCCTTCAGGAAATCTTAAAGCTCAGCGATAAACAATTGACTGCTTTTACTGTTGATTTTGAGGCAAGATTGCCGGAATATCTGCGTAATGCACTTCATCCAGAGGTTGCAATAGCATAAAGCACTATTTTGTTAGCTGAAATATTGAATTTTCAAGGTGCGAAGCCCTGTTTAGGTGTGGGAAGTTTTAGTATAATAAAATAATATGAAACAGCACTGCAAATGTATGCATTTTTAAGATAACAGAGTGACATGCTCCCCCCACTTAACTAACGCTTGAAGTGGGGGCTTCTCGTTCGATTGCCCGATAGGGCAAAGCATAAGCGAGCTATCCCCGTGTGTCCCACGGTTCTGTTGGAATCTTATTTGTATTTTCCCATTTGAGAAATATCAGGAAATTTTTCTTTCTGCATCCATCTCATTTCCTGCCATTCGCAGTCCTTCCCTACAGATATTTACAGCCGCATTTTCATCACGATTCATCCGGTTTCCACATTCACAATCATAAATGCGATCATCCAGTTTCAGATCTTTCTTGATTTTTCCGCAACAACTACAGCGTTTTGAACTGGGATACCATGGATCGATACGAATCAGTTTCTTACCGGCACGTTCCAGCTTATAAGAAAGATAGTTCGTAAACATTCCCCAGCCATTATCATGAACGCTTTTCCCAAATCGTGAATCCTGACTCATTTCTTTCATATTCAACGATTCGATGCACACAAGATCATAGAAATTGGTTATCTTTCTGGATTCTTTATGCAGAAAATCTTTTCGCTGATGTGCGATATGAGTATGGATCCTTGCCACTTTTTTTTGCTGTTTTTTATAACGGTTGCTTCCTTTTTCACAGTGACTCAGCCTGCGCTGCTCTCTTGCAAGTTTTTTCTGGGCTTTTCGGAAAAAGCGTGGATAGTCTGCGTGATACCCATTGGAATCTACATACAATTCTTTCATAGAAAAGTCCAGTCCAAGGATTGTTTTTACCGTCTGATTTTTAGGAATCGGTTCTTCGCAGCAATACAATAAAGAAACATAATACCGCCCATCAGCTTCCTGGCTGATCGTAGCACCTTTTAACTGACCGCTTTCATTTATCGTTCTATGTTGTTTTATACGAACCAATCCTGCTTTTGGAAGTTTTAATTTTCCATTCTGCAGAGAAATATTTCCATTCACGCAGTTTGTTGTATAGCTTTTTACCGGATTCTTCTTTGATTTGAATCTCGGAAAACTAACAGAAACATCACGAAAAAAATTTTTATAAGCTGTCTGCAAATGCAGCTGTGCATTGCACAGTGCAAGGCTGTCTACTTCCTTTAGCCAAGGAAATTCTGGCTTATATTTTGCAGGGGTAACCTGTAATGTTTTTCCTGTCTTCTCGTAATATTCTTTCTTTTCCGCAAGCATACGGTTATATACAAAACGAACGCACCCAAACGTCCTTGCAAACAATTCTTTTTGTGCTTTATTCGGGTAAATCCGAAAACGGTACACGATGTTCACTTTTGCCTTCTCCCTGTGTTTCGATGTACTGACGGATCACCTAGGTTGGTGCCCCACCTGCACTTAACAAACAAAAACTCTGGTTCCAGAACATTTCCTTCCACAGCTTTTTCCGGACCTCCGGATACTCTTTCTTGAGCAATCGGCTGCTTGCACTTTTGTATGCATTAATGAACTTACTAAGTTCCGATTTCGGATGAGCACGGAACATAATGTGCACATGATCCCGATCATGATTCCATTCTTCCAGTGTAATGTGATAATTGGAAGCAATATACTCAAAAATCTCTTTTGCACGCTCTGAAATGGGATCTGTTAATACCTTTTTTCGGTATTTTACAACCAGAATCAAATGATAATACAACAAAAATACTGAATGCGCATTACTATCTAATTTTCTCACAGCTATCAGCCTTCCTTTTATTATCGACTGATCATATTATACCATGCAAACATCTGTTTGTCTATGTTTTGCAGAACATTTGTTCTTATTTGTTCAGCAGCACAGAAATGTGCAATATTCCAACATGCCAGTTATTGCATAATTTACAAAAACAAAAGCGGGCAATTCATCTCACCACCTGTAGAGGATGGGAGAATTCTTGCAGTATGTTGTTAAAACCGGCATAGACGCATCAAAAAAGAACCCGCAGCCTGTTTTCACAGTACCACGGGTTCTGAAAGCACTCATATCTGAATATAAGTCTGTACAGTAAGCTTTGATTACTTCAGGGTAACCTTTGCTCCTTCTGCCTCTAACTTTGCCTTGATATCGTTTGCTTCTTCCTTGGATGCGCCCTGCTTTAATACCTTTGGTGCGCCATCAACTACGTCCTTAGCTTCCTTCAGGCCTAAACCGGTAGCTTCACGAACAACCTTGATAACCTTAACCTTGTTTGGTCCAACTTCGGTCAGCTCAACGTCGAATTCGGTCTTCTCTTCAGCTGCTGCTGCGCCAGCACCTGCTGCTGCAACTACAACGCCTGCTGCTGCAGATACGCCAAACTCTTCCTCACATGCCTTTACTAAATCGTTCAGTTCTAATACGGATAATTCCTTGATAGCTTCGATAAACTCAGCGGTTGTTAACTTTGCCATTTTAATTTCCTCCTGTTTAAAATTATTTTTCGATAGGATCTGTGTTTCAGGCTGCTTTTTCTGTACTATGCAGACAAAAGAGCCACAAATTCATTTTGCAGATTAAGCCTCTGCTGCACCACCATTTTTCTCTGCGATCTGATTGAGTACGCGAGCCAGGTTGGTGATTGGGGACTGGATGCTTCCAAGCAGCTTTCCAAGAAGAACTTCTCTGGATGGAATGGTTGCGATAACCTGAGTTCCAGCCTGATCATAGTAGGTTCCTTCAACTACAGAAGCCTTCAGTTCCAGCTTAGGAGCGGTCTTAGCGAATTCAGCCAGGATTCTAGCTGGTGCTGTAGCATCATCCTTAGATACAGCTAATGCTGTAGGTCCTTCCAGATGTGGATCCAGAGCTGCAAACTCGGTTCCTTCTGCTGCACGCTTGATCAGAGTGTTCTTATATACTTTGTAAGAAACTCCAGCTTCTCTTAACTGTTTACGCAGTTTTGTATCCTGCTCTACAGTCAGACCACGGTAGTCAACAACAACTGCACCTACAGCGCCGTCCAGCATTGCCTTGATCTCTTCTACTACTGGCTGCTTTAATTCAACTTTTGCCATGAATGGTTTACCTCCTTATATTATTTCGTATTGAAAACCGTCATAGCAAGGACACGATTTTATTAAAAAACCTCCCTGCCGCAATGACAGAGAGGTACGCAAAATCTCATTTGAGTTTTGTATGTTCCTCGGCAGGCGTTTTAAGCTTACACCTTACGGTACCTGCTGTCTCAGGGCATTCAACACGCATACTACAATAGCATATTGGAATACAAATGTCAATATGTTTTTTTAGTTTTTTGCAAAAAAGACCACAGAGAACCGAAATTCTCTGCAGCCTTAATTTTTCTATTCAGGACACCTGATTAGTTTGTAAGCTTAGCTACGTTCAGCTTAACGCCTGGGCCCATGGTGGATGTAAGAGCTACGCTCTTGAAGTATGCGCCCTTAACGGTGCTTGGCTTAGCCTTTAAGATAGCGTCCATAAGCGTCTGGAAGTTGTCCGCTAACTGTTCCTCGGTGAAGGAAGCTTTTCCTACTGGCACGTGGATAATGTTTGATTTGTCAAGTCTGTACTCGATCTTACCAGCTTTGATTTCCTTGATAGCCTTGGTTACGTCCATGGTTACGGTACCAGCCTTTGGGTTTGGCATTAAGCCCTTAGGTCCAAGTACACGGCCCAGACGACCAACAACGCCCATCATGTCAGGAGTAGCAACAACTACGTCGAAATCCAGCCATCCTTCGTTCTGGATTCTTGGGATCAGCTCCTCTGCGCCTACGAAATCTGCGCCAGCTGCCTGTGCTTCGTCTGCCTTAGGACCCTTAGCGAATACTAAGATACGAACAGTCTTACCTGTTCCGTGAGGAAGAACAACAGCTCCACGGATCTGCTGATCAGCGTGACGTCCGTCACATCCTGTTCTGATATGAAGTTCTACAGTCTCATCAAATTTTGCAGAAGCGTTCTTCTTAACGATAGAGATTGCATCTGCTACGTCGTAAAGTGCAGCACGGTCTACGTTCTTCATAGCCTCTGCATATCTTTTACCTGTTTTCATTATAAAATAACCTCCTAGTGGTATTGACGGGGGAATCTCCCTCCCACGTTCATATATACGGTATCAATTATTCTTCGATGGTAACGCCCATACTTCTTGCAGTACCAGCTACCATGCTCATAGCAGCCTCAAGGCTTGCAGCGTTTAAGTCTGGCATCTTGGTCTCTGCGATCTTCTGAAGGTCAGCCTTCTTTAATACAGCTACCTTAGTCTTGTTAGGAACACCTGAACCGCTCTTTAAGCCGCATGCCTTCTTGATCAGAACTGCTGCTGGCGGGGTCTTGGTGATGAAGCTGAAGCTTCTGTCCGCATATACGGTAATAACTACAGGGATGATCATATCTCCCTGATCTGCTGTTCTAGCGTTGAACTCTTTGGTAAACTGTACGATGTTTACACCGTGCTGTCCAAGAGCTGGTCCAACTGGTGGTGCTGGTGTAGCCTTGCCTGCTGGAATCTGTAATTTGATATATCCTGTTACTTTCTTTGCCATCTTAGGCACCTCCTAAAATTATGTGGTATTGTCGGGAATCTCCCTCCCACCAGCTTCTGCTGTGCAAAAGCTGATCCGTTTTACATTTTCTTTACTTCTGCAAATCCCAGTTCGACCGGTGTTTCACGACCGAACATTTCTACATTGATAGTGATGGTCTGTTTGCTTTCGTTGATCGCTTTAATAGCACCAACTGTATCTTTCCATGCACCGGAGATAACTGTTACCATATCTCCCAATGTAAAGTCGACTAAGACGTCTTCCTTCATGAATCCAAGGCTTGCCATTTCTTCTTCAGTCAGAGGAACTGGTTTGGAGCCCGGACCAACAAAGCCTGTAACGCCTCGGGTGTTGCGTACTACGTACCATGTATCATCGTTCATGACCATGTTGATCAGCACATAACCCGGAAACATTTTCTTGTCGGCTTTTTTCTCCACGCCGTTCTTCAGTTCTACAACTGGAAGCATAGGCACGGATACCTCAAGGATCTGATCCTGAAGGTTTCTGTTTTCAATTGTCTTTTCAATGTCGACCTTGACTTTGTTTTCATAACCTGAGTAGGTATGGACTACATACCAATGTGCTTCTGACATACAATCACCCTCGCCTTTGAATTAAAGAATAAAGCTTAAACCGAATTTCATAATCATATCCAGTACACCGATCAGAGCGCCGATGAAAATGGACATAACTACAACTGCAACTGTCTGTTTAGCAACAGTTTCCTTATCAGCAAAGACGATCTTCTTGTACTCTGTCTTCAGGCCTTTGAAAAAGCTTGGCTTTTTCTCCTTCTTAGCCGTCTTCTGGTCAGTCTTGGCCGCTTTTTCCGTGGTTTCTACAGTATTCACTGTATTTTCTTCCATAACTTCACGTCCTTTACTGATCAGGATTACTTTGTTTCCTTGTGTAACGTATGTCTCTTGCAGAATCTGCAGTACTTCTTGGTCTCCATGCGGTCAGGATGAGTTTTCTTATCCTTAGTCATGTTGTAGTTACGCTGCTTGCATTCTGTACATGCCAGTGTGATTTTTGTGCGCACGACTTCCACCTCCATTAAATTATCGTAATTCAATTTGCTTCTCGGTCTTAATTTTAAGCATAAAAAAAAGACCTATCTTCCATTCGCCCGTATACTATAACATAAAAATATTCCCGGCGTCAAGAGATATAGCAGGTCTTTTTCATCATTTTTATCAGTTTCTGCAATTTTTTTCTTATCGGCCGGAGCCGATAGCGATCACAAGGAGATAAACCTGCTCTGCCCCGGCTTTTTTTAAGGCTCTGGCACAGGCTTCTGCTGTACTTCCCGTAGTATAGATATCATCAATAAGGAGAACTTTTTTCACTCCCGGCGGCAGTTTTTTACAGAAAAATGCCTGTTCCAGGTTTTTAAGACGCAGCGCAGGCCCCAGATCTTTCTGCGGCACTGTCTTTTTGGACCGGATCAAATATTCTGAGGACATGGGGATTTTCAAATGTTCAGACAGACGTTTTCCAAATTCTTCTGCCTGGTTAAATCCACGTTTTTTCAAACGGCTTTTATGGACCGGGACCGGAATGATCAGACCGGGAGATAAACGGGCAATGTTCCCGGCATATCTTCTATATGCTGCTTCTGCGTAAAAGTCCAGATATTCCCGCCGGTTGTGATATTTGATCATTGCCAGGGAAGGCGCTGAAATTTCATTATAATTAAGCAGTGCCATTCCATGAGAAAATGCTCTTGGGCGGGCCGCACAGTCCGGGCAGTATTCCATTGTCTCACTTATGATCTCTTTTCCGCAGCATTTGCATACCGGGCCGCGGACCCATGACAATTTCTTCATACATGCCCCGCAGATCAGTGCCCCTTTTGGCATCACGATCTGACCGCAAACAGGACATCTGCGGGGGAACAAAAGGTCCAGTATTATATTTACCACGTTGCTCATATATTCTCCTTATAGATAGAGTTAGATTTATTAGAATGTTTAAAAGATTAAGAATCGGGATCAGGCATATATTTCTTCTATTCGTGCTTTTAAGCCACAGTATCGTTTCTGTTCCATGGAATTATCTGCCATGGTGTAAAATGCATCCGGACGTCCCACCAGACAGACGCAGGAACGTGCTCTTGTAACTGCAGTATAGATCAGATTTCTGGTCATCAGCATACGCGGGCCGGAATACATGGGGATGATAACCGCCGGGTATTCGCTTCCCTGGGATTTGTGGATGGTGATCGCATAAGCCAGTTCCAGTTCTTCTAACTGCTTAAAGCTGTATTCTACCATTTTTCCTTCGTCAAACTCTACCGTAAGGTTTTCTGCGTATTCATTGATCTCACGGATAATCCCCATATCTCCGTTAAATACACCGGAACCTTTGTCCGTTGGAATGCCGTATTTGCTGCGGATCTCCCATTCCATCTGGTAATTATTTTTAATCTGCATCACTTTATCACCTATGCGATAGATAATGCCGCCGGATTCTTTTTCTTTTTTTGATGGATCCGGGGGATTTAAGTAATTTTGCAGGATTTGGTTTAAGCGTTCTACTCCAAGAGCACCTTTTCGCATAGGTGTCATCACCTGGATATCACCTGGCTGGGCATGGACATAGTCAGGAAGTTTTTTCTGGATCAGGGTAATCGCTGCGTTGATAACTGCATCCGGGTTTTCCCTGCGGATAAAAAGGAAATCTTTGCTGCGTTTTGCCAGGTCGACCCGTTCCCCTTCGTTGATCTTATGGGCATTTACAATAATGTCGCTTTGCGCCGCCTGACGGAAAATGTGAGTCAGTTTTACTACATTAAAACAGCCGGAATCAATAATATCCCGAAGCACATTTCCAGGACCTACACTGGGAAGCTGGTCTACGTCTCCCACCAGTATCAGTCTGGTTCCTACATTTACAGCCCGAAGCAGGGAATGCATGAGACTGATATCTACCATGGACATTTCATCGATAATGATAACATCTGCATCCAAAGGATTTTCTTCATTTCGGTCAAAATGCATACCGCCGGAGCTGAAAACTCCATTTTTACCAGAGGAACCATTATTTCCCGGCATGGAACCTGAATCAGGAATTCCTGATGGGACCAGTTCCAGCATTCTGTGGATCGTCCGGGCCTCATAACCGGTCGTCTCTGTCATTCTCTTGGCTGCACGGCCGGTCGGCGCTGCCAGAAGGATCTCCATTCCTTCATTTTCAAAATACTGGATAATGGCATTGATCGTGGTGGTTTTTCCTGTACCCGGTCCACCTGTGATCACAAGAAGACCGCTGTTTACTGCCTCAAAAACTGCCTTTTCCTGTAATTCATCCAGATGGATCTGAGCTTTTTTCTGTATTTTTGCCAGATTTGCCTGGATCTCTGTTTCCGGGATATCACCGCGGATATTTAAATCATGCAGCATGCGGGCCGTATTTAACTCCAGATAATAATAGTGGGAGGAATAAACCAGATATTCCGGTGGTTCGCTTCCTGGAACTGTTTTCACTACCACTTTCCGGTCGATCTGCATGTCCATCAAATGTTTTTCCATTGCTGACGGCTCTACTTTCAGCAGCTCCGACGCCTGGGAAAATAATTCTTTCTGCGGAAGATAGGTGTGGCCGTTGGCTGATGCCTGAAGAAGAATATAAAGGATCCCGGCTTTGATACGGTAGTCAGAATCGGTGAAAATGCCTACCTTTTCAGCAATCTCATCTGCCATTTTAAATCCCACACCTGGAATATCATCAGCCAGTTTATAAGGATTTTCTTTAATAATGCTGTAAAGCTTTGGACCATATTCCTGATAGATCTTGGCAGCAAGATTTAAGGTAATCCCATAATTTTGCAGAAACATCATGGCTTCCCGCATGCCTTTTTTCTCTTCTACCTGCTCGGCAATGGCCATTGCCATTTTTTCACTGATGCCTTTTACTTCAGAAAGACGCTCCGGCTCTTCTTCCATAACCCGGAAGGTATCGGCTTTGAAATGGCGGACGATCCTTGCTGCCAGTGCCACTCCAATCCCTTTAATGGCACCGGAACCTAAGTAGCGCTCCATAGACTGGGCATCCTGAGGTGTTTTCATCTCATAACTTTCGATCTGCAGCTGCTCGCCGTACACAGGATGCTCGATCATATGTCCGGATGCCTGGATCATGTCTCCTTCCGCAGCATAGGAAAGCGTACCTACCATAATGACTTCGTCGCCGTCACTCTGGTCCGTAACAGACAACACTGTATAGCCATTTTCTTCGTTTCTGAATTTTATTTTTTCAATAAAGCCTGTGATAGTTGCCATTTTTCTTTCCTCTGCTTGTGTATCTGGACAGCCTCTGCCTGTTCTTGTTTCTATAGTAGTCAAAAAAGGCCGCCGCATTGCTGCGGCAGCCCGGCCTGTAATCTTGTATATTCACTTGTGAAAAACAAATGTCTGCTAACGCAGCCGCTTGTTTTTCCCTACGCTCAATAATCTTCTTTATCGTTTCTTCCGCCGCCGATTCCCATGGATGCTTCCAGTGCGGAGGTCATGCCATGTGCAAATTCGATGAACTTGCCAGTACCGATAGCTACTGCTGTCAGCGGATCCTCTGCGATCACGGTGGTAATACCTGTCTTTTCTTCGATCAGGGCATCCAGTCCGCTAAGAAGGGAGCCACCGCCAGTCATCACGATACCACGGTCAAAAATATCGGCTGCCAGTTCTGGTGGAGTTCTCTCCAGGACATTGTGTACAGCATCTACGATCTGAAGAGCCGGTTCTCTCAGGGCTTCCAGAGTTTCATCGGAAGTAACTACGATGGTCTTTGGAAGACCGGTTACCAGGTTACGTCCTCTTACTTCCATAGTCTGTACTTCCGGTCTGCGGTATGCAGCACCGATGTTGATCTTGATCTCCTCTGCAGTACGTTCACCGATCAGAAGGTTGTGTTTCTTTCTCATGTAACGGACTAAGGCTTCATCGAAGTCATCACCTGCGATCTTGATCGAAGTGCTGACTACCGGTCCGCCTAAGGAGATAACTGCGATATCTGCAGTACCGCCGCCGATATCTACGATCATGTTTCCGCATGCTTTTCCAATATCAATGCCTGCACCGATAGCTGCTGCTACCGGTTCTTCGATAATGGCAACTTCACGGGCGCCAGCCTGATAGGTAGCGTCTTCTACTGCTTTCTTTTCTACTTCTGTCGCACCGCTTGGGATACATACGCTGATACGCGGCTTGCGAAGTGTTCTCTTACCTACTGCTTTATTAATGAAATATTTCATCATTTTCTCAGTAATGGTGTAATCAGAGATAACGCCCTGACGGAGAGGACGGACTGCTACGATATTACCAGGAGTACGTCCGATCATCAAACGTGCTTCTTCACCGATCGCCATGATCTTATTGGTGTCACGGTCGATAGCTACTACGGACGGTTCTTTTAATACAACGCCTTTTCCTTTGATATATACAAGGATGCTGGCGGTTCCTAAGTCAATTCCAATGTCATTGGACATCATTGAAAACATATAGTTATTTCCTCCTAAAATGTGGGGTACAAAAAGTTTCTAAAAATAATAGTTTCCTGTGTAACTCAAAAAAGGGCCTGCGCTTTAAGCATGACAAGTACGCCTCAGAGCAGACTGAAGTTGCTTCTATTATATACAATCTTGAAAAGTTTTCAAAGGTTTTTTTCACTTATTTAGATTCTTTATTGTTTTTTTATAGTATGTACATTTTTTGGACACATTTATTCCGTATGATAATAATCGTTCACCGAGAGGTGGACAAGGCCTTTGTTTCAAGTGGTTACTTGAAATCACAAAGCTTTTTCATACTCATACCGGACGGAGGAATCCGTCCGGCCCCCCTAAATGAATACCCCCTCTAATTTTAAATGTGGTGGCCCGTTCTGTTTTTGCAGAGCGGGTTATTTTATTTCCAGAAATTCTTGTTTCCCAACATTTTCCAATTTTTCCCAAATTCCTGTATATTCCTTAATTTGTTACAGTTCAGCCTTATGAAGATTTAGCAGAAGCCTACAAGATCGTTACCTGGTAACCTTTTGATAAAATGCCCTCCAGGGTGGTATAGTATAATTTTGCAATTAACGTATATATCACATATAGGAGGATATTTTTATGACAGAACAGATGAATGAAAATGGTGTAAGTACAACAGGAAAGCGGATGTTGGGGCAGTTTCGCAAGTTTCTGACAGAGCGGAATATGTCAGAGCGGACGATCACAGCCTACTCTTATGCGGTGAAACAGTTTTATGGGCGGTATTCCCAGCTGACAGATAAAAATCTGCAGCTTTATAAAGTATTTCTAATTGAGCATTATAAACCTCAGACTGTAAACCTGCGTCTTCGGGCCATGAACTGTTTTGTAAGATACCGTGAAAGTTCCCTTTGTCCCATTTCTATGGTACATGTACAGCAGAAGGGATTTTTAGAGCAGATCATCAGCCAGGCGGATTACGAATTTTTAAAACAGCGTTTATGGGAAGACGGAGAATATAACTATTATTTTCTGATACGGCTTATGGCAGCTACCGGCGTGCGTATCAGTGAACTGGTACTGTTTGAGGTTGGTGATGTGAAAAAGGGATACCGGGATATTTATTCTAAAGGAAACAAGCTGCGCAGAGTCTATATTCCCGCTGCTTTAAAAAAAGCCTTTGAAGAGTGGCCTGGATTTTCAGATCGTTCAAAGGGGATCTTATTTTTAAACCGGTTTGATACACCCTTATCAGCTTCCGGCATCCGTTTCCAGTTAAAAGTCTTTGCTGTCAGATACGGCATTAACCCGGATGTTATGTATCCTCATTCCTTCCGGCACAGGTTTGCAAAAAATTTTATTGAAGTGTGCCCGGATATTGCCCTGCTGTCAGATCTTTTAGGCCATGACAGTATTGAAACTACGCGGATCTATCTAAGGCGCAGCAGCCAGGAACAATACCGTATTGTCAATCAAGTGGTAAACTGGTAACTGTAAGGGGGAATGAGTATTATGAACACAACTGTAGATCTGACTCCATTTAATGAATTTCTGCTTCACAAAGGATCTTCTGACAATACGATCCGAATTTATCTTCTGGCTGTACGCCACTTTCTCTCACATTCTGATAATATTACCCCTGAAAGTCTGCAGGCCCACAAAGCATGGCTGCTGGAACATTACCGCCCTGCTACTGTAAATGTACATATCCATGGAATCAATCAGTTTTTATTATTTCTGAAATCATATCCTTCTTTATTTTTAAAGTTTTCTGAACAATCGGATTTTTCCTGTTTACCAGAAAATTTCAAACTTCCTGCCGTAAAATACCAGCAGAAGACCTTTCTTGATAATGTTATATCTAAAAGGAATTATGAGATACTAAAAAAGAGACTGAAGCAGGACGAAAACTGGTTCTGGTATTTTATCGTACGCTTCTTAGGAGCAACCGGAATGCGTGTCAGTGAACTTTTGAAAATAAAAGCGGAACATGTGAAAACAGGAATGATGGATCTGTATTCAAAAGGGGGAAAAATGCGGCGGATTTATTTTCCCACTGCTCTCTGTGAGGAAGCGGAAAGTTGGCTTAAAAAGCGTGGGACCGTTTCCGGCTATATTTTTACAGGAAGGAATGGACAGGTGATCACCGCCAGAGGTGTACATTTCCAGCTGAAAGTACTGGCAAAACGATATAAGATCCCCCCGGAACAGGTTTATCCTCACTCTTTCAGGCATCGGTTTGCCAAGAATTTTCTAGCAAAGTTTAATGATATTTCTTTGCTTGCAGACCTTATGGGACACGAAAGCATTGAAACAACCCGGATCTACCTGACCCGATCCTCCGAAGAGCAGCAAAAGCTGATTGATCGCCTTGTGAAATGGTAGAGAAATAAACAAAAATATGGTATGCTGTTATAAGCACAGAAAAAATCTCATAAGCAACAAAGGATGGACATCATATGTACGAATACACCTGGTATCAATGGCTGAGTTTCTTCTATATATATTGCTTTTTCGGCTGGATCTTTGAATCCACGTATGTATCTCTAAAACAGCGCCGTTTTGTAAACCGCGGTTTTCTCCGTCTCCCCATGCTGCCTCTTTACGGCACCGGAGCTGTGATGATGCTGTGGGTTTCTCTTCCCTTTAAATCCAATCTGATCATGGTCTATATTTCCGGTGTGATCGCAGCAACGATCCTGGAGTATGTGACCGGCTGGGGCATGGAACGCCTGTTTAAGATGAAATACTGGGATTACAGCAATCAGCATTTTAATCTGAACGGATATATCTGTCTGTCCTCTTCTGTTGCATGGGGATTTTTAACTATTTTTCTGACAGAAGTGATTCACAGACCTATTGAACGGTGGGTGCTTCATGTTCCAACTATGATCGGGATTCCCTGTTTATCTGTGATCACTGTTATTTTCATTATTGATACAGCAGAATCTGTACGTACTGCTCTGGATCTTGCCAAGGTGCTAGATGCTATGACAAAGATGAAGACAGAACTGGACGATGTTCAGGTACAGCTGGCGCTGTTAAAAGCGGAAACAGAACAGAAACTGGAAGCGGCAAAAGAAGATACTGCTGTGAAACTGGAAACTCTGCGTGTGGAAGCCGCTGGAAAAGCTGCTAAACTGCGGGATGAGACTGTAGAAAAAGCGGTCCAGTTGAAATATGAAACTGTAGAACGTGCAGCCAAATTGCGGTATGAAACTACTCTGAAAGCGGCTCAGTTAAAGGAACAGACAAGCGAAAAGGCTGCTTTGTTAAAGGAGCATGCAGATGAAAAGGCTGCTCAATACAGGGAAGAAGCTGCTGCGAAGATCGAAGCTGCAAAGAATGTCAAAGCTGCTATGGCTGCCAGCCGCAGTGAACGCATCTCTGCCATGAACAGCCGGATGGCAGAACTGACACAGAAACATCAGGATCTGTTAAAGCATATGAATTTCTATCACAAGAGCATTCTGCGGGGAAATCCATCTGCATCTTCTGCCCGGTTTGCGGCAGCTTTAAAGGAATTAAGGGAAACCGCTGAAAACAAGAAAAAGAAATAAGGATTTTCTGCAAAACAAACCCCAGAGCAGGGAGCTTCAAAGCTTCCAACTCTGGGGTTTTGCTTATTACATCATTTTATCTACCATAGCCATTACAGCTGCGCCAAGAGCATTTTCTTTCTCTTCTGCATCTTTTAAGGATGTTCCCTTTACACCAAAGTAGAATTTGATCTTTGGCTCGGTGCCGGATGGTCTTACACAGATCCATGCGCCGTCTTCCAGATCATAGTAGAGAACATTGGAAGAAGGAAGTCCGGTTGGCTTTACTTCACCGGTTGCCATATCTTTAATGGTATCTAACTTATAATCTCTTGCAGAGGTTACTTTGTAGCCGCCAACCTCTGTTGGAGTATTGTTTCTCAGTGTTTCCATAATGGACTGGATCTTTGCAAGTCCTTCGATACCGGATAAGCCGATCGCCTTTACAGCATCTTTGTAGTAGCCGTATTTCTCATACATAGCGATCATGGCATCCCATAAGGTCATACCTTTCTGCTTGTAGTATGCAGCTGCCTCACAGAGAGCGGCTGTTGCGGAGATAGCATCTTTATCACGGGCATAGGTTCCGATCAGGCATCCGTAACTCTCTTCCATTCCGAAAAGATATGTACCATGTCCTGTAGTCTCATTCTTTAAGATCTGCTTTCCGATCCATTTAAATCCGGTAAGCACTTCGATCAGCTCTGCGCCATAGGACTTCGCTACTGCGTCGATCAGGTTAGTGGAAACGATAGATTTAACAACCTGTCCATCTGCCGGGATCTTTCCTGCTGCCTGCTTCTGGCTGAGTACATACTCACAGAGAAGGGAACCGGACATATTTCCGGTCAGCGGGATATATTCTCCGGACTTGGTATCTTTTACATATACTCCAAGACGGTCTGCATCCGGGTCAGTTGCAAGTACCAGATCTGCGTTCTTCTCTTTTGCCAGCTTTAAGCCCAGTGCAAATGCTTCTTTTGCTTCCGGGTTTGGATAGCTTACAGTTGGGAAATCACCATCTGGCAGCTCCTGCTCTGGAACTACGTATACATGGGTAAATCCGATCTCTTTCATCACTCTTCTTGCAGGAATGTTTCCTGTTCCGTGAAGAGGTGTGTATACAATAGTGATCTGATCCTGCATCTCATCAATGGCCTTCTGGTTTACTACCTGAGCCTTTACCTGGGCGATGTATTTATCATCGATCTCCTGTCCGATCACCTGATACAGACCTGCTGCTGTTGCAGAAGCTTCGTCTGTGGTCTTTACTGTAGACAGGTCTTCAATAGCCAGAACTTCTTCTGTAACACCTTTGTCATGAGGAGGTGTAAACTGTGCGCCATCTTCCCAGTATACCTTATAGCCATTGTATTCCGGCGGATTATGGCTTGCTGTGATATTGATACCTGCTACGCAGCCCAGCTCGCGTACTGCAAAGGACAATTCCGGTGTTGGACGAAGGGATTCAAACTTATATGCCTTGATACCGTTTGCTGCTAAGGTCATCGCTGCTTCCATAGCAAATTCCGGGGACATATGACGGGAGTCATATGCGATGGCTACGCCTTTGTCTGCTGCTCCCTGCTTGATAATGTAATTTGCAAGTCCCTGGGTAGCACGTCTTACTACGTAAATATTCATGCGGTTGATGCCTGCACCGATGATACCTCTTAAACCAGCGGTTCCAAACTCAAGGTCCATATAAAAACGCTCTTTGATCTCATTTTCATTTCCTTCAATGGCGCGCAGCTCTTCCTTTGTAGCCTCGTCAAAATAAGGGTTTGATAACCATTCCTGGTATATCTTCATGTAATCTTTCATTATAACATACTCCCTGCTACTAAAAACATATACAAATGTGCATATGCTAGATGATTTGCTATAATCTCACGATTTATAGTTACTGTTTCAACGTGTATGCTTTGGTGGTTAAAAGTAACACACTACTCACAAATTCTTGTACACTCCACAGTCGTAAATTCCCGACTTAGCCATCGGTACACATCTGTAAATTCATATATTTGATTAGATACAGATTTCATCTAAGTAGTTTTTCCTTTCTTAATATTTTATGTTTTGCTACTTGGTTTTCGTAGCCTTCTACCATTGTCCAAACGTCACCATCAAGGTTCTATCCTATAATTAGCAAGGCTGTTCCAACTTGCACTGGTTACTTCTCGACGTTTCCGACTGCTTTGACGTTAGCACAAACGAATACTCTGGATTTTGAGTATATTTGAACCTATTTGTTCACATTTAATTGTATTTTTAGTTACTTATCTTTCCTCCTGAATTAGATTTGGAGTCAAAAGGTCTTTGACATCCCCCCTAATTCATGTTTTTTATTATACTATATCGCACCAGAAAAAGGAAGTCTTAGAAGAACCGAATCTTCTTTACCATCTCTACAAATTCCCGGTTGTTTCTGGTCTTTGCAAAGAGATCCAGTATCTTTTCGACTGCCTCATCCGGCTTCAGAGAATTGGTCGCTTTACGGATAATATCCACTGCCTCTGCCTCTTCTTTTGTAAGGAGCAGATCATCTCTTCTGGTTCCGGATTTTAAAATATCAATGGCCGGGAAAATACGTTTTTCAGACAGCTTGCGATCCAGTACCAGTTCCATGTTGCCGGTACCCTTAAACTCTTCATAAACCACATCATCCATACGGCTGCCTGTATCAACTAAAGCAGTGGCAAGAATAGTCAGACTGCCCTTTTCACGCATATTTCTTGCTGCACCAAAGAAACGTTTCGGCATATGGAGAGCCGCCGGGTCAAGACCGCCGGAAAGAGTACGGCCGCTTGGAGCAACTGTCAGGTTATAGGCTCTTGCCAGACGGGTAATACTGTCTAAGAGAATGATCACATCTCTTCCATGCTCTACCAGACGTTTTGCCCGCTCGATCACCATTTCTGATACACGTTTATGACGCTCTGGCAGTTCATCAAAAGTGGAATAAATAACTTCTACATTTGGCCCTACAATGGCTTCTTTGATGTCTGTTACTTCCTCAGGACGTTCATCGATCAGCAGGATCATCAGATGCATGTCCGGATGGTTGGCGGTAATGGCTTTTGCCACCTGCTTTAAGAGGGTGGTCTTACCTGCTTTTGGCGGAGAAACGATCATACCACGCTGTCCTTTTCCGATCGGTGCCAGCAGATCTAATACACGCATGGCAACAGAGGTTTTCTCTCTTGGATTTTCCATGTGGAGACGCTGATTTGGAAAGATCGGGGTCAGATCCTCAAAGTTTGGCCTGGTTTCTGTAGCACTTAACGGATAGCCATTCACCGTTTTAATATAAAGCAGCGCAGCGAATTTTTCTGTGGCTGCCTTTACTCTTCTGTTTCCGTTAATGATATCTCCGGTTTTTAAGTTGAAGCGGCGGATCTGTGACGGCGCTACATAGACATCATTTTCTCCTGGAAGGAAGTTTTCACAGCGGATAAAACCGAAACCATCAGGCATAACCTCTAAGATACCATTTGCCTCGATCCCACTGTCTAATTCTGCCATATCCTGAGTGGACAGTCCCAACGCGTCATTTCTGTATTCCGGTCTTGTCACCCGCTCCTGGCTTTCTGTATTCTGACCATAGGACTGACTGGAAGCAGAATAGCTCTGGCCGGCATAAGCTGCTGCCTGTGGCTGGGATGCTGGGCTGGCAGCTTCTGTATTGTTTAAACTACTGCCATTGTTTCCGCTGTTGTTGTTATTATTACTATTATTGTAATTGTTGCTATTATTGTAATTATTGCTGCTATTGTTGTTATACCGGTTATTATTGTAATTGTTATTTCCGTAGGTGCGGATCTGTGGACGGGTCTGTCCATATCGCTCGTAGCTGCGATTATTTCTCTGGTTATCCCGGAAACGATTCTCCTGTGGACGGGATTCCTGGAAACGTGTCTCCTGCGGACGTGTTTCCTGTACACGGTTCTCCTGTGGGCGGGATTCCTGGGATCGTTTTTCCTGAGTTCGTTTTTCCTGGACATGGTTTTCCTGGGGTTTGGAAGCCGGAGCCTGTTTTCCCTTTTCTTCATGTTCACATAAAAGATTAATAAGCTCTGCCTTGCGAAGGCCGCTGATGCCTTTTAGTCCCACATTTTTTGCCATATCCTTTAAAACAGCAAGGGACATTGTTTCTAATTTTTCACGCATATTATTTCTCCTATCTGCTATGCATTAATGATCGCAATATATGTAATTTCTCACGTTGTATAATACGGGATTTTTTCCAGATACAGAAAGTTCCTTAAAACTAAATAGATAGAGCCTGCAGGCAGAATGAAACTGCAGGCTGTGCTTCTCTTTTTTCATTATAATACGAAAATTCTACTCTTTCAACCACTTCATGTGTGCTTTTATCGTCTTTTCATAGCCATTGTCCGATGGTTCATAGAAAACAGTTCCTTCCATACCGTCTGGAAGATATTGTTGATTTACATAATGTTTCGGATAGTCGTGGGCATACTTGTAGCCTTCCCCATGTCCTAGTTTTGCCGCACCTTTGTAGTGGCGATCCTGAAGATGGACCGGAACCGGCATCGTACGGGTGGTCTTTACATTTTCCATGGCATTCTGAATTGCCACACAGGCTGCATTGCTCTTTGGAGCACAGGCTACATAAGACGCCGCCTGTGAAAGGATGATCTGGGCTTCAGGAAGTCCAATGCGCTCTGCAGCAAGGGAAGCACTCACTGCCACGCTTAAAGCCTGTGGATCTGCATTTCCCACATCTTCAGATGCACAGATCATAATACGGCGGGCAATAAATTTAATATCTTCCCCGGCGTACAGCATACGGGCCAGATAATAAACTGCCGCATCCGGATCAGAACCGCGCATACTCTTGATAAAGGCAGAAATAGTGTCGTAATGGTTGTCCCCATCCTTGTCATAACGCACTGCCCGCTTCTGAATACATTCCTGGGCAGCTGCAAGATCAATATGTATAAAACCATCTTCACTGCGCTCTGTGGTGAGCACACCCAGTTCAATGGCATTTAAAGCGGCTCTTGCATCACCATTGGCTGTATCTGCCAGAAAATCCGCTGCATCTTCATCCAGTTTTACCCGGTATGTACCCATTCCCCGTTCTGAATCTGTAACCGCCCGGTGGATCAGCTGTTTGATGTCTTCTTTTTCCAGTGGTTTTAACTCAAAAATACGTGATCTGGAAAGAAGAGCCCCGTTTACCTCAAAATAAGGATTTTCCGTGGTAGCGCCGATCAGCGTCAGTGTACCGTCTTCTACAAAAGGAAGAAGATAATCCTGCTGGCCTTTATTGAAACGATGGATCTCGTCTACAAACAGAATGGTACGTTTTCCAAACATACCCATATTGTTCTTTGCCTCTGCAACCACTTCTTCCATATCCTTTTTGCCCGCCACTGTGGCGTTGATCTGTTTAAAATCTGCCTGGGTGGTGTTGGCAATTACCTTTGCAAGAGTGGTCTTTCCCGTACCAGGGGGACCATAAAATATAACTGATCCCAGTTTATCCGCTTTGATCGCCCGATAGAGCAGCTTATCTTTTCCAATGATATGCTGCTGTCCCACTACTTCATCCAGTGTCCGCGGCCGGAGTCTGGATGCCAGAGGGGATTCTTTTTCCATGGTATTTTCTCTCATATAATCAAATAAATCCATTTTATTTTTCCTTTATACCCTTTTATTCGATCAGCAGTTCATCTGCTGTTACAAAAACATATCCTTCCTTCTGCAGTATGTCGATCAGCTCCAATGCCGCTTCTACAGAGGAAGAAAATATATCGTGCAACAATATAATATCCCCATCTTTCACATCTTTCAAGACCCGGCGAAGGATCTTTCCTGTATCTTTTAACTTCCAGTCCAGGGAATCCACAGACCAGAGAACCGGGGTCATTCCGATCTCTTCTTCCAGTTCCTCATTCCAGTCCCCATAAGGCGGACGTATATATTCCGGACGTTTGCCGGTAATAGCTTCAATCTGTTTCTGGGTATGTTCTACTGCTTCACAAACTGCTTCAGGCCCTGCTTTTGTTAACTGAATATGCTCATAGCTGTGGTTGCCAATAAGATGTCCTTCATCGCTCATCCGCTTTACAATGTCTTCATTGCCTTCTATATTCTTTCCCATCAGGAAAAATGTGGCATGGACATCCCGCTCTTTTAAACCATCTAATAAAACGGGAGTACATTTTCGACTGGGACCATCATCAAACGTCAGCGCTACATACTTCGGCTGACCGGCTGCTTTTGAAAGGACCGGAAGAGAAAATATTTTTTCTATTTCTGTATGATCATTTTTTATAAAGAGAACAGACAGAAGAAGATCTGTTGTCAGCAGCAATAAAAAGAAATACTTTATATATCGATTATGCACGATCCACCTGATCATTGATATCTGTTTATTTTATGCACAAACAGGCAAAAAAATCCACTTTTGAAGCAGATTCTGGCTGAACTGTTATGGTTCAACTCCATTTTTACTTCAAAAGTGGATTGTGAATATCCTTTGGCGTCAGATCTTATCAGCCTGGTGCCTGACCTGTTATTACACCGCCATTATTTGCATTGCCAGAAGAATCGCCCTTTACTCCCGGTCCGCCGTTTTTTCCGGTTACTTTCTGGTTGTTATTATCAGATGAAGTTTCGGAAGTCTTCTGACCAGATGAGGCAGAAGTCTGATCTACCGGAGTGATCTGGACATTGGCACCTGTGTTATTCCCACTGTTCTGGGTATTTCCCGAATCAGGGGTAATCTGCCCATTCTGAGTATTCTGCCCGTCAGCCTGTGCTTCCTGCGTACTCAGATGTCCATCTGATGCAGCCTGATACATTATACCATTGATCTCTACTGATCTGCCCGCTACCATACGGCCATCTGAAGGATCCAGGTAATAATGAAGACCGTTTACTTCGATCATGCCTGTTGCCATACGTCCATCACCATTAAAGTAATACCAGGCGCCGTCTAACTGTCTCCAGCCGGTCGCCATGTCACCGGAGCCTTTCAGATAATACCTGCCTCCTGCATCTGTCAGCCAGCCAGTCTGCATCACACCGTCACTGCCAGTGTAGTACCAGGTTCCATGATCATTGACCCAGCCTTTTAACAGATCGCCGGAACTGCCCAGATAATACCACTTGCCGCTTTGGTTCGTCCAGCCAGTGATCATTTTTCCAGAATTTTCCAGATAATACCGCTTACCGCTGACTTCGATCCAGCCGGTCTTCATCACACCGTCATTGTCTGTATAGTACCAGGTTCCATTGTCATTGACCCAGCCTTTCTTTACAGCGCCGCTGCTGCCAAGGTAGTACCATTTACCATCTTCTGCCTGCCAGCCTGTTTTCATCTTTCCGGTCGTGGTATCCAGATAATATCTTGCGCCTGCCACTGTGATCCAGCCGGTAGATGCAAGACCGTCTTTATCCATGTAATACCAGTCATCTCCATCTTTTGCCCAGGCGTTCTTCTGTTTTTCATAATTGGCGTAATAATACCGTTTTCCATTAATGGTACGCCAGGTGTTGGCCGGTATTACAGAGGTAAAATCCTTAAACTGGAAATCAATATCCACCCTTGTATTGATTCCCTTTACAGAACCGCTGCTGGTTGCCTGCCACATCACCGGATTCTGGTAGCTTGGACGGGCAGAATATCTTGCTACCCATACCGGATAATTCATCTGACTCATATCCAGTTTGTTTTTCAGCCAGTTATCATTAGCATAAATAACAGGGTAATAACCTGCTGCAGAAATCCGCTTGCAGAAAGCATTTGCAATGGCTGCCAGCTCTGCTTTTGAAAGATTTCCCTGTGTAGAATCTTCCATATCAAAAGCCACCGGATACGAAACAGGATAATCAGCGATCAGATTTAACACAAAATCAGCTTCCTGGACTGCCATATCTGTAGTGGTAGCCAGTGAATAGATATAAACACCCACTTTAATGCCGTTTGCAGCTGCATTCTGTATGTTTTTATGGAAATAGGGATCCACTGCTCCTTTGGAACGTGTTCCCAGCATAACAAATGAAATATCATCCTTTGCCACCTGGCTCCAGTTGATCTCCTCTTGCCAGCGGGATACATCAATACCACGATAAAGCACATTTTGGATGGAACTTCCATCCGGCATCTGATACGTACCGTTTACTTTCTTCCAGGCATTGGCATTTGTAGTGGTATCACTGGAAGTATTATTTGAAGTGTTGCTATTGTTGGTATTATTTGTATTGTTTGAATTATTTGTAGTCGTTGTATTATTGGCAGCCTGATTGGAAGATGTATTATTTCCCGGATCTCCCGGGCCGCCTGAGGAAATCTCACTCACCCGTGAAGCATCCTCTCCCGGACCTGCTGCCAGCGCAGTAACAGGACTTCCCAGGCTTGTAAGTCCCAGAACACCTGCTAATGCCAGTGCCCGGCAGCGTTTTATGATCTTATCTGCATTGTTCATATTTTTCTCCTGAAAAAGGGGATGTCTGTTTCCCGACATCCCCCTATATTGTCCCCTAAAATCTTCCGTTTGCGAAAATCTTCTGAAAATCTCTTTATCAGCCTGGTCCGTCTGTACGGCCTGATACTAAGGTATCTGAATTAGAATTGGATGAATTGTTTGACGGATTGGCTGATGTATTATTGTTGCTGCTGCCAGTAGACGGTCCGTTATTGCTGGAGCTGCTCTTCACACCAGGTCCGCCGTTTTCACCTGTCACACCGCCGGAAGAGGAAGTGTTTGTGCTTGCAGGAGTCTGTGCTGATACTCCGCTTGCATTCTGGCACACACCGCTTGCGTCAAAGTTGTAGGTCGTTCCATTGATATCCAGGGAAGTTCCTGCTGTCATCTTTCCGCTGTTTGACGGGTTCATGTAATAAATCTTATTGTCTACCTGGATCCAGCCGGTCATCATATGGCCATTGGTATTGAAGTAATACCAGGAATTATCAATCTTCTTCCAGCCTGTGCTCATTTTGCCGTTGCTCTGATCCATATAGTATTTGCTGCCTTCACTGTCTGTCAGCCAACCGGTAAGCATACGGCCATCTGTATTCAGGTAGTAGTAATCATTGTCTACCTTTGCCCAGCCGATCATCATCTTTCCGTCTGTTCCAAACAGATACCAGCTGTTTTTGATCTGTGCCCAGGAATTAACTACACACTTACCATTGCTCTGGAAATAATACCAGGAGCCTTCCATCTGGCGCCATCCGGTTCCCATGGTACCATCACCACGCATAAAGTAATAGTCATTTCCGATCTTTAACCAGCCGGTGACCATGGTACCGTCCTCTAAAAAGTAGTACCATTTGCCATATTCCGGATTAATCCAGCGGCTCTGGGCCATCACACCGTTTGGACGAAAGAAGTACCATTTCCCATCGATCTGTTTAAATCCGGTAGTCATATGTCCATCGGAAAGATCCATATAATATTTGCCGTCACTGGTTTCAAGCCAGCCTGTATAAGTTTTGCCCTGATAGATGTAGGTCCAATGATCATTTGTCTTGGTCCAACCATCTGCGGCATATGAACTGAACGCAGACCCTAGCGCCATAGCGCCGATCATACCGGCTGCTGCAAGGGCTGCGAAGTATTTTTTACGTCCCATGTTTTTCCTCCTGTTGTTTTGAACGTCCTCTCGGAACATTTGAATGTTCGCCCGGAACATTTAACATATACCCTTTTTTAAGTATAGCACAAATGAAATATCCATGATTAACATTTTTATTACATTTTTCTGAAAATGAATATGGGATTAAAAAAACTGCTTTAATTCTTTCATCAGCTTTTTATAATACCTCTTTGCATACCGGTACATGATAATGGTATATTCTCCGAATTCATCTCCCAGACTTGCTTTGTATACAGCCCATAAACTCCAGAGGAAACCGCCTAAAGCCGAATCTGCATAGGTGATGAACCGCTCTCTGTCCTCCGGCTTGCGCTGCAGGTACAGTTCCAACAGCTTTTCTGTCTGTTCTTCTTCATAATAAGAATAGATAGCACACATGGAAACATCCATTAACGGATCACACATGCCTGCATACTCCCAGTCAAGAAGTTTTGCACTATGATCCGGGAAAATCAAAAAGTTATCCACATTTGCATCAATATGACATAAACATTGTGGAAGATTCATTTTTTCCAAAGCGTCTAAAAGCTGATTTACCCATTCACGGACCTGGCTGTAGTCTTCAAAGGGAATACCGCCATGCTCCAGGCAGAGTTTTTCATAAAAATTGATCCGTTCTCTGATATCAAAGCTATGCCCCACTTGCAGGCCTGCTTCATGAAGCCTGCGCACCATATCCATGCAGACCTTCATATCATCCCAGTTATCTGCACTGGCATTGCGGGTATTTTCATAGTATTCAGAGATTTTATATCCATTGGACGGATTCAGATACAGTACATGTTCTGTAATGCCTAATGGACGAATGGCATCATATACTTCTTTTTCCTGTTCTCTGTTAATAAGAAGTTCTGTACCTGGTCCCGGAATACGGCAGATACAGTGATGATCTCCTGTGCGGAATAAAAATGACTTGTTGGTCATACCGGATTTTAAACATTTAATATCTGTGATCTGAGATTCCGGCACATGGAATACCTCTGCCACCAACGCCATTGCCGCATTGTCTGAATGATTCTGGTACCGGGTATCAAATAGCCGCAGCTCTTCCAGATTTTCAAATTCGTATACCTGGTTATCTGGCTGGCGGTTAATATCCATTTCAATCTCATCCCATTTGGACGCAGGTATCCCGCAGGCTTCTTCCGTCTGCTTTAACAACTCTTTATTTTCTTTTTCCAGACGGCGTTTTGCCTCTCCCTTCAGCATATCCACATAAGGCTGCTCCCAGTAAAACTGCTCTGTTCCGGGGATCTGGTAATAAGCCTCTAATACAGGAAGGAACCTTGCAGAAAACTCCCTGGAAAGATACACAGGGCCGTACATAAACCATGCATCTTTTCCACCTACATTTACGTCACTGATACGGCCTTTTTTATTGAAGGTAAGACACCATTCTTTTGTCTCCCCTTCTTCATGGGCTGCACTGTACCAGGCACCGCATTCATAAGTATGATACATATTTTCACGCATCCAGTTGTCAGAGGAAAGAATGTATACATTGCGGCCCTTTAAAAATTTTCTGGCTCTGTATACAGTAGCCAGCGTATTTTTACAGGAATATTCCGGATTATATAACAGCTTTACATCAAATTTATCAATCAGATATTCAAATTTTTCTTTTAAGTAGCCTACTGCAATAGTAATATCATAGATTCCCACTTCATGAAGCTGTTTGATCTGACGCTCGATCATACGCTCTCCAAACACTTCTAACAGACCCTTGGGAGTTTCGAAAGTAAGAGGCACAAAACGTGAGCCAAAACCGGCCGCTATGATCAGCGCTCCATCTACTTTATAAGGTTTTAACAGTTCTTTTCCCTTTTCCAGAAGTACAAGCCGCTTTTCTTTTCCCGCCTCTTCTTCTGCAATGTATCCTTCTGCCAGACATTCCTTTACCAATCCATTGACTGTCCCAAGGGAAAGATCCATTTTCTTAGCCATCTCACGCTGGGTAATATCCGGTTTTTCTAATATATTTCTGCACACCAGTGCCTGTCGGTCCATATGATCCTAACTCCTTTTCCCATTATCTATATGTTCATTTTTATATGAATTCAAAAATATATGAACATTATAGCACAGGCAGTCAAAAACTCAAGATAATGCTTGAATAAATTCCAATAAAAAAGATCCTTCCGCAACCGGTAAATGGTTAGCGGAAGGATCTTTTTTTGCTATGGTTTGATTTATGTAATTAACATATCTGGTTAACTGTGGATTAAACCTCAAAGATCAGGTCGCCGTAGCTTGGCATTGGCCATAATTCTTTGTCTACCAGCATTTCCAGCTTATCTACCGGAGTTCTTAATGCTGTCATTGCAGGAACAACTTCCTCATGGTAAGCAACTGCCTGGTCTCTGCCGCCGCCCATTGCTGCGCACTTTTCAGTGGTGTCGGTCAGATTTGCAAGTGCAACCTTGGTTTCTGCCAGTAAATCAGAGGTTTCTAACAGAAGCTCTGTCTGGGTGCTTACATCTGCCTCTGGGCATGCACTCTTTACTGCGGAAATAGAAGAAGCAAGTGCGGTTGTATATTTAATAACAGCTGGGATGATCTGCTTTCCAGCCATATCGATCATAGTCTTTGCTTCGATATTGATGGCTTTTGCGTAGCCTTCATACTCAACTTCTACTCTGGACTCCAGCTCAGTCTTGGTAAATACGCCGAATTCTTCAAACAGCTTCACAGCCTTATCTGTTACCAGTGCCGGGATTGCATCTACCATGGACTTGATGTTTGGAAGTCCTCTTCTCTCAGCTTCTGCTACCCACTCATCAGAGTAACCATTTCCATTGAATACAACTCTCTTATGAGCTGCCAGAGTTTCCTTGATCATGTCATGTACAGCCATATCAAAGTTGTCTGCTTTCTCCAGTTTGTCAGCTGCTTCCTTGAAAGCTTCCGCAATAATGGTATTTAATACTGTATTTGCAGATGCAATAGAATCGGAAGAACCTACCATACGGAACTCAAACTTATTTCCTGTAAATGCAAATGGTGAAGTTCTGTTTCTGTCAGTTGCGTCCTTATCAAAGTCAGGAAGAATATCAACACCTGTCTTTAAGGTTCCGCCCTGCTTGGAGTGAGTTGCTTCACCGGTATCGCAAAGCTGATCAATAACATCTTCCAGCTGCTCGCCTAAGAAGATAGAGATAATTGCTGGCGGTGCCTCGTTTGCTCCCAGTCTGTGATCATTTCCTACGTTGGAAGCAGATTCTCTTAACAGGTCTGCGTGGATATCTACTGCCTTAATGATACATGCCAGAACTAACAGGAACTGGATGTTCTCATGAGGTGTATCTCCCGGATTCATCAGGTTGGTGCCGTCATCTGCTGTCAGGGACCAGTTGTTATGTTTACCGGAACCATTTACTCCTGCAAATGGCTTTTCATGAAGGAGGCATGCCAGTCCATGGCGCTCTGCCACTTTCTTCATGGTCTCCATAACGATCTGGTTGTGGTCTACAGCCTGGTTTACACCTTCGTAAATCGGTGCCAGCTCATGCTGTGCAGGAGCTACTTCATTATGCTGTGTCTTTGCAGGAACGCCTAATTTCCACAGTTCTTTGTTTAAATCGCTCATATAAGAACCGATGCGTTCGCGGATAACGCCAAAATAGTGATCATCCATTTCCTGACCTTTTGGAGGCATTGCTCCGAAAAGAGTACGGCCAGTATAGATCAGATCTTTACGCTGTAAATATTTTGCACGATCTACAATGAAATATTCCTGCTCAGGTCCTACAGAAGGAACTACACGCTTTGCAGTGGTATTCCCAAAGAGACGAAGGATACGCAGCGCCTGCTCATTTACTGCCTGCATAGAACGAAGAAGAGGTGTCTTCTTATCTAGTGCCTCGCCCTTATAGGAGCAGAAGGAAGTAGGAATGCAAAGGGTAACACCAATAGCATCTTCTTTTAAGAAGGCTGGGGAAGTACAATCCCATACTGTATAACCTCTTGCCTCGAAAGTTGCTCTTAAACCGCCGGATGGGAAGGAAGATGCATCAGGCTCGCCCTTGATCAGTTCCTTTCCGGAGAATTCCATGATCACTTTTCCGTCTACCGGTGCTGAAATAAAGGAGTCATGTTTTTCAGCAGTTACTCCGGTCAGTGGCTGGAACCAGTGGGTAAAATGGGTTGCGCCATGTTCAATGGCCCAGTCCTTCATGGCATGTGCCACAACGTCTGCAATACTTGGATCCAACTCAGCGCCATCTTCAATGGTCTTTTTCAGTTTTTTGTACACACTCTTTGGCAGGCGGTCTTTCATGACTGCGTCATTAAATACGTCCTTGCCAAACATCTCTGAAACACTTACTACTTCGCTCATAGATTCTCCATCCTCTCTTGCATCATTTTCCATAATTCCGTTACTGTTCATGTATTGCATGGCCAGCAACATAAATCCTCTTGTTGGGATGTTTTTCTTTTGCCAATCATGGCACATCCCTTACTATCTTTGCATGAAAACTTAATTTTTTTAAGTTTGCAGGCATCAGGTAGTAAAAAAGGCGCTCTCCTGATATAGAGAACGCCTTCGTTCTTTCTTAAGATAAACCATTTTTTTTAAAATTGCAAGTGGTTTTTTAAAAAAAGATTTTGTATGATACCTATATTATTTTCAGGCTTTTCCAACAGAACCAAACAGTTCCATTTTTTCCTTAACAGTAGCCTTGATTGCTTCTGCACCTGGAGCTAAGAGTTTTCTTGGGTCGAATCCCTTGCCCTCTAAGTCTTTTCCAGCTTCGATATACTTTCTGGTAGCCTCTGCAAAGGACAGCTGGCACTCAGTATTTACATTGATCTTAGCAACGCCAAGGCTGATTGCTTTCTTGATCATGTCAGCTGGGATTCCGGTACCGCCGTGAAGAACTAATGGCATATCGCCAACTTCTTTCTTAACATTCTCCAGAACCTCGAAGTTTAATCCCTGCCAGTTAGCCGGATATTTGCCGTGGATATTGCCGATTCCTGCTGCCAGGAAATCAATTCCCAGATCTGCGATTGCCTTGCACTCCTTAGGATCTGCGCACTCGCCCATACCGATCACACCGTCTTCTTCACCGCCGATAGAGCCAACTTCAGCCTCTAAGGACAGACCCATAGCATGTGCGATCTTTACCAGTTCCTTGGTCTTCTCAACGTTTTCTTCGATCGGATAGTGGGAACCGTCAAACATAATGGAGGAAAATCCTGCTTTGATACACTTATAGCAGCCCTCATAAGTACCATGATCCAGATGCAGTGCAACAGGTACAGTGATCTTCAGTTCATCGATCATGGCAGATACCATAGCTGCTACGGTCTTGAAACCGGTCATGTACTTTCCTGCGCCTTCAGATACACCCAGAATAACAGGGGAATTTAATTCCTGTGCTGTTAAAAGGATGGATTTGGTCCACTCAAGGTTGTTGATATTGAACTGGCCTACTGCATATTTGCCTGCTCTGGCTTTTTCAAGCATTTCTTTTGCTGATACTAACATTTTTATTCCTCCTTGAACATACTGCAATTTTGCACTGTGTCCCGGATTATCCGGGCACCTGTCTTTGTTAAATATATAACTTTGTTATATTCTTAACGTACTAACCCATTATACTCTATCTTGTCCTAAAATGGAAGCTATTTTAAGCAATCCCAAGAATATTCTTTACAGTTTCACCCATTTTATCCACGTCGCATTCTGTATTGTGGCGGATCACTGCGCTGCGCAGTTCTTCTACTGCCTTTGGAACCGGTGTGCTGGATACTTTAGACAGCTCATCTACTACTGCAAATTCATCCTTTCCTTCTACTGCAGACTTACCTTTAATAGCCTCTAAAACGCTGTGGGAGAACTTGTATGGGCTTGCGGTAGATGCAATCACAGTCTTGGTCTGATCCCCTGTTTCTGCCTTATATGCATTGTAAACGGTAGCTGCAACACCTGTATGGGTATCGATCAGGTATCCTGTATCTTCAAAGATCTTGCGGATAGTTGCCTCATTCTGTGCCTCTGTGGCAAAACCGCCTCTGAAATCGGACATAAACTGACGCATCTTCTCTGTGACTGTATAACTTCCCTTTTCAGACAGATCCTTCATCAGTGCTGCATCTGCTGCTGCATCACAGCCAGTGCTTAAGTAGATCAGACGCTCTAAGTTGCTGGAGATCAGGATGTCCATGGAAGGAGAATTGGTCAAGATAAATTCTCTCTTTCTGTCATAGGTTCCTGTTGTGAAGAAGTCATAAAGGACTTTGTTGTCATTGGAAGCGCAGATCAGAGTCTTGATAGGCACACCCATATGCTTTGCAAAATATGCAGCAAGAATATTTCCGAAGTTGCCGGTAGGCACTACAACGTTGATCTCTTCTCCATTTTCAATCTGCTCATTTTCCAGCAGTTTTGTATATGCGTATACATAGTAAACTACCTGAGGCACCAGACGGCCAATGTTAATAGAGTTTGCAGAAGAGAACTGGAAACCAGCCTCTGCCATCTCTTTTTCAAGTTCTTTGTTGCCAAACAGCTTCTTTACTCCTGTCTGCGCATCATCAAAGTTTCCATGAATGGCAACTACACTGGTATTATCCCCTTTCTGGGTACGCATCTGCAGTTCCTGAACCTTGCTGACACCGCCCTTTGGATAAAATACAATAATACGTGTTCCCGGAACGTCAGCAAAACCTGCCATAGCTGCTTTTCCCGTATCACCGGAGGTAGCAGTCAGGATCACGATCTCTTTATCTGCGTGGTTTTTCTTTGCAGCAGTGGTCATAAGATGAGGAAGAATGGAAAGTGCCATGTCTTTGAAAGCAATTGTACTGCCATGATAAAGCTCCAGGAAATACGCTCCGTCTGCCTTTGCTAAAGGCGCGATCTCCTCTGTATCAAACTTGCTGTCATATGCGCTTGCGATACAGGTTTTTAATTCTTCCTCTGTATAATCTGTCAGGAAAAGCTTCATCACTTCATAGGCTGTTTCCTGATAGGTCATTCCTGCAAGCTGTTCTAAAGTCTTGTCCAGCTTCGGGATCTCTGTAGGCATGAAAAGTCCGCCGTCTTCTGCCAGGCCTTTTAAAATGGCCTGTGACGCTGTAACACCTTTCTGTCCGCCTCTGGTACTTTCGTAGGATAATGCCATGATTTTTCTTCCTCTCTTATTCTTAAAATTTATGTGACAGTTCAGTCTTTCGAAGATCCAGGTACAAAAACATGGTCAAAACCTGTTTTTGTAAGCGCGTAATTACTTTTAATCCTGAATCTTTATTTTTCAAAAAGTGTAACATATTTCAATGCGTGCCGCAATATAAAAAAGTTTTTTGACAGCTGCACTTGTGCTATACTGTTGCTATGCATGCGTGCATATCCGGCAATACTGTACTGCCAGAATAAATCCAAGGGGATACCTCAGGAGGTAACATACATATGACCTATGATAATATAGTAACCGGAATCTTTTTAAAACGTCCCAACCGCTTTATCGCCTATGTAGAGATAAATGGAGCTATTAAAACCTGTCATGTAAAAAATACAGGCCGCTGCCAGGAACTTTTAGTGCCAGGCTGCACCGTTATTCTGGAATTTCATCCCAAAGCAAAGGAAATGAAGCGGAAAACAGAATATGACCTGATTGCTGTTTATAAAGGGGATCTTCTCATCAATATGGACTCTCAGGCGCCCAATCAGGCGGCGTTGGAATGGATACGTGAGAAAGAGGCAAAGGGACTTTCTTTAGAAAATGTTGGAATTCCAACTAATATCAGACGTGAAGTGACTCACGGGGATTCCCGGTTTGACCTGGCCTTTGAATTGAAAAATGAAGAAACAGGCAAATGCACACCTGCTTTTATGGAAGTAAAGGGCGTAACACTGGAAAAAGGGGGAAATGTATTCTTCCCGGATGCACCTACCATCCGGGGCGTGAAGCATTTAAATGGATTGGTACAGGCAAAAAAGGATGGTTTTGAAACCTTTCTGCTCCTTGTGATCCAGATGAAAGGGATCCGGAAATTTTATCCCAATGATGAGACCCATAAGGCTTTTGGAGATGCCTTTAGGGAGGCTTTCGCTTCCGGGGTACATATTTTAGCTTATGACTGCCAGGTAACTGAGAATTCTATGAGTATAGATGAGAAAGTAGAAATCGGACTGACTTACAATGAATAAAAGTTCCCTGATTGAAAACCAGTTTCCAAGGCAGAAGCATGAAAGCTCTTAGAAATGCATATATTTAAAAAGAACTAAAATATTGGATGGGAACGTATGGTTGAACCTTTATCCGGCCTGCGTGAAAGTGAAACAGCTGAAGTAGTATGGATCATCTCAGAATCAGATATAAAGGAGATTCTGAGTCAAAACGGCTTTCTGTATGGTGAAGTCATCACCTGTTTGCTGAAAAATCCGGCACGGCAGCTGTATGTATACAGAATACGCAGGCGGGTAATTGCTATACGGGAAGAATATACAAAAGAGATATTGGTTCGGAGGATTTCTTCTTGATTCTCCCTATTTTCATACATAAAACGGGATTTTTCTAATTGCGATTTTGTTCCGAAGGGTCCGAAAGAGCCCCGCCATGTATAAACGCATTCACGGCAATTTTTTGGACCTTTTGTTCCGCCGCCAATTAGACAGGGCTCCGGCCAACTCACACGCTTCGCGTGTTCAGGCAACGCCTCCGCCCTGTCCGCTATGCTCACAAAAGGTCCAAAATTGCCTACCGAATGCTTATTATACATGGCGGGGCTCTTTCTACGGTATGTGCATATCACAAAAAATGCAGTATTTAAGTATATTCCCTTCACTGCTTATTGTGATAGAAGCAGGGAAATCCAGTGTTTTCCTTAATTTGGGGTAATACCCGTTACAGTTCAGCCTTGCGAAGATTTAGGGTCAAAAGTACGTTGAATACTTGTTTTCATAAGTACTTTTGGCGCTAAATCTTCATAAGGCAGACGCCCAAAACTTTTTGTCCGCTGTAAGCTGGAAAGAAAATGCAAGGCTGAACTGTAACTAATATCCACCGTTTTCAATTTGTAAATAGGTGATAGCGTAGAAAGCCACCGGCGCGCATTACAGAATAAGCATTTGTTTGAAAATCCGTGAGTGGGCGAGCATAGCGGCAGAACGGAGAACCGTGCCCGAACACGCGAAGCGTGTGAGTTGGGTTCGCAGTTCTGACAATAGGCGGCGCAAGCCCACGAACAAAGGATTTTCTCCCAAATGCGCATCTGTAATGCGCGCCGGTGGATTTCGGACCTTTCACGACTATATCGCAATTTTATTCAGCCTGATCGTTTGTCAGCTTCAGTCTGTCTAATACATAGAATACCAAACTCATTGCCATTCCTACTACACAGGCAAGTACCATTCCCGTAAGCTCAATATTTCCAACACGAAGAGCTGCGCCGGAAAGGCCCGTTACAAAGATCACGCTGGTAAGCATCTGATTACGGTTCTTGGAGTAATCTACTTTAGAATCTACCAGGATGCGCAGACCGGAAGTTCCGATCATACCATAGAGCAGGAAAGAAATACCACCGATAACCGGACCTGGAATCGTGCTGATAAGGGCAGACAGCTTTCCTACGAAGGAGCATACAATAGACAAAATAGCCGCACCTGCGATCACGCGGACACTGTATACACCTGTTACCGCCATAACTCCAATATTCTCGCCATAAGTAGTAGTCGGTACAGAGCCGATCATACCGGAAAGCATGGTAGAGAAGTTATCTGCAAACAGGGAACGATGAAGTCCTGGATCTTTTAACAGATCTCTTCCTACGATCTTACTGGTAACTACCTGATGTCCAATATGCTCAGAAATAATAACCAGAATAACAGGAAGAATGATCATGATCGCCTGGGGATCAAATTTGGGAGTGGAAAAATGAGGCATAGCAATGATCTTAGCCGCCGCTACTTCCTCAAAATCTACGATTCCGCAGATGACAGCCGCTGCATAACCGGCCAGAACTGCGATCAGGATCGGGATAACTGCCAGGAATTTACGGAACAGGATAGAACCGAATACGGCTACGCCTAAGGTTACTAAGAATACAATGATCTTTCTTGGATCAATAGTTTCATCCAGCAGGCCTGCGTTGGAAGCTGCATTAGCAGACAGTTCCAGACCGATCAGAGCAACTACCGGTCCCATGGCTGCAGGAGGAAGCACAATATTGATCCAGTCAGTACCAAATTTATAGATGATCAAAGCTAAAATACAGCCGCAGAAACCAACTGCCACGAAACCGCCCAATGCGTATTCATATCCAAAATTCTGGATAACGATAGATGCCGGTGCCAAAAAAGCAAAGCTGGATCCTAAATAAGCCGGTGCTTTTCCCTTTGTAATAGCGATAAATAAAAGGGTTCCGATACCATTCATAAACAGTACGATAGCCGGGCTGATCCCAAAAAGGAAAGGCACCAGAACGGATGCACCAAACATAGCAAACATATGCTGGATACTTAAGGGTATCAGCAATTTTAAGGGGACTTTTTCTTCAACCTGAATAATTCTCTTTTCCATGATTTTCTCCTTTAATTGTTATCTTCTCCTTGGATGCACTCTCTTTCCACGTTCAAAACAACGCTCGCAGATGGAGAATGGATAATCCCAGGAAAGTTCTCTTCCGCAGATGGTGCATTTTCGTGTATAGCTGGCACATTCTGTCTTTAAAATGCGGCTGATCTCTTCTTCGGTGTTCCTGCGCTCTTCCACCAGGTTTTCTTCCTGAACAGGCAGTCCCACTTTTCTGGAAAACTGAAAATAGAGATCCAGCATTTTATAATAGCTTTCCAGATCATACAGATCCGGTCCGGGACTGTATGGAAACTGCAGTTCTTCTACATCCCGGTAATCTCTGCAGTAATCCTTCCACAGATCCATGACCAGTTTATTATCAATGTCCACAGAACAGGTGATCAGCTTATAGATCTCTTCTTTGGAAAATTCCTCCATATGATCCCGCTGCACATGTTCAAAACTTACATACAAAGCTAACAGCTCATCTACTTCCATTTTTTCATAAATAGACGGTGTTTCCATACTGGCCCATATTTTTACAAGTGTATCGATCTCCGCAGGCAGCTTTAACAGCTGTTCCGGAAAACCGATATATGCTTTCATAATAGGGATCGGCCGGCGCTCAAGTCCGTCTTTTATTAATTCCAGATCGTCTAAAACAGCCACAAAACCTTCGTCATAAAGTCCGAAACGCCCTGCACGGCCTGCGATCTGTTTGATCTCCTCCGGCAGAAGACTTCTGCGGCTTACGCCGTCAAATTTTCTGGTTTCAATGAAAACAATACGCCGGATAGGCAGGTTCAATCCCATCCCAATGGCATCAGTACTGACTACTACTTCTGTTTCTTTTTCAAGGAACCGGCGCACCTGCTCTCTTCTGGTAGCAGGGGGCAGACTTCCGTAAATAACGCTGCATCGGATCCCCTGGTTCTCCAGGTGGGCCGCCAAAGCCAGTACAGACTTTTTTGAAAATACAATAAGGGCATCGCCCTTTTTTAAATCTTTTTTTAATGAATAAGGCTTTTCTTCCAAAGTCAGCCGGGTATTTCGCTTATGACGGACGATCTTATAAGAATCTCCGCATCGTTTGATCATCTGAACAATAATATCTTCCGCTTCCGGAGCCATACACAGGTGGATTTCATCTGCCCGAAGCCCTAAAATCGCTCTGGTCCAGTTGTGACCTCTGTATGGATCTGCCACCATCTGGCACTCATCTACTACGGCTACGTCAAAATATTCGTGTTCATTTAACATTTCCACTGTACACGCCTGACAGCAGGCACCTGCTATTTCCAGTGTTTCTTCCCCTGTTATCATGGAACAGGGGACATTTTCGCCATTTAGCCGGTCATATACTTCCAGAGCCAGAAGCCTTAATGGTCCAAAGTAAGCACCGTGGGAAGCTGTTTTTAACCGTTCTAAGGCATCATGAGTCTTTCCGCTGTTGGTCGGGCCGATATGAAGGATAAAACGGCGCTTCATGATTCTGGTATCCGGATATTCGTCCTCCGGGCGGCGTTTTACAGACTCTCTTATTCCCTTTTTTATAGTTTTGGGGAGATAGAACAACTGATAGGCCCGTTCTAACGAATTGGTGAGAAGGTAGCGGCGGATACCCTGCATTTTTAATACATGCTCCAGCTCTTCTTCCGTCAGCTCCGGCAGATATTCCATATCCTTTGCTGCCAGCATCATGGAGAAGTTTTCCATTTTTTCCCAGTTTTCTTTTAACTGATCCAGAGCTGCGCCTGGCTTTAAACGTTCTTCCTTGTGCATAAGATAGGCACATACTTTTGCAAACATGGCATGGATATCGTTTAATTCATTTGGCTTTTCCACCCTATTTAAGGTTTCCTGGCTTAAACGGTTTAAGCGGTGTTTTAAATCTGCACCTGTCATGGAACGGTACCGTTTATTGGCTGTTCCGAAAAACAGCTCTTTATAATACTGTCCCAGATAAGCCAGACATTCTTCTTTTATTTCCATGGATATCCTCTTTCATCAGAGATTTCGTTACAGTTCAGCCTTGCATCTTCTGCTGCCTGATCTATACCATGGTCGTATCCACAAAATTTTCAAATCCGGTAATACCAAAGCTTGCGCTGACACTGTTGATCCCTTCTACGATCTCTTCTCTGGAATAATTGGCCATAAAGAGTGTATCATCATCTAACTGATTTAAATACATATAGAAGGTCAGCGCCATTTCCAGATGTTCTGTGTCGTTTTCATCCAGATTTTCATAAAGCTGGTTCTCCGCTTCATTGATCTCTCCTGCATCTACCAGATCACGCAGTTTCCGGTAAATGCGGTCGGTATCACTGTATTTGTCCTCCGTGTCAGGAAGAGCATAATCGATCTCATTTTTTCCAAGTGCCAATCTGGCAATGGCGCGGACTAAATCACTGATGGTCCGCATTACATAATCGTCCTGATATCCCATATTTTTACCCCTTTTTATACTGTAACTAATATATCAAAGCTCATTACAGTATAGATGATAGTGACTTTTCAGTCAAGGCAATTGCGTTTATAATAGAGGGGATCTATCACAGCCGTTAAAGGAGGTCGTGGACTTGAAAAAAATATTTACTGCCAGTGTTATCATGAGCATCCTCTCTGTTTTGTTAAGCCTCTGTGCCAGAAAGATCCCTGGGTTTGCACAGGCTTATTCTGTAACAGTCTACCCGGTTTTAAAGGGGCTGTTTGCACGTATTTTCGGAATTTTTCCTTTTTCGGCGTCAGAAGCAGGACTGTATCTGCTTCTGGTTTTTTGTGTTTTCTCGGTGATCCGGTGGTTTAAAAAGCCACTCTGTCTGCTGAATGGAACGTTTTTCATAGCCACTCTTTTATTTTTCTTGTTTACTGTCAATTGCGGCATTAATTACTACAGAAATTCTTTTTCCTATGAAGCAGGCTTTGTGATCCGCTCCCATTCTGCTGACGAACTTTATGCTCTTTGCAGTGATCTGGTGGATAAGGTAAATGAAAATGTACCTGCAGAAACAGAACAGGACCTGGCAGATGCAGGAAATTTCTCTTATTTCAGGAACTTTTCTTATCTGCGGGAAATGGGAAAAGAAGGGCAGAAAGCCATGGAAGGGCTGTCAGCCTCCTATCCTCAGTTTTACGGCTGGTATCCGTATCCGAAACCTCTGATCAATCCAAGACTTTTGTCTGTCCAGCAGCTTACCGGCGTCTACTCTCCTTTTACAGTAGAAGCCAACTATAACAGCGAAATACCCGCCTACAACATTCCCCACACCATATGTCATGAGTTGTCTCATTTAAAGGGATATATGCGGGAAGATGAGGCGAATTTTATTGGATATCTGGCCTGCATCGGCTCAGAAAATAGGGCTTTTCGCTACAGCGGCTACCTCACCGGCTGGGTATATGCAGGAAATGCTCTGGCGAAAGCAGACTATGACCGTTTTATTGAACTTTATAAGAAATTAGATAAAAAGGCCAGAAATGACCTGGAAGAAAATAATGTTTTCTGGAACCGTTTTGAAGGAAAAACTGCAGAGGTTTCCACAAAAGTAAATGATACATATTTAAAAGCCCACAGCCAGACAGATGGTGTCTTAAGCTATGGGCGTATGGTTGATCTTATGCTTGCTGATTTTTATTCTGATACAGATGGAGAATGACTGATTGATCTGACTTATGATTTGATTGATTAATCTGCTTTGCCGGTTCTGTCTGCCTGTGAAGGAGTTGCCTCTGAAGCCGTAGCTTTTTTCCAGGTATACCGCTCTTCCAGGATCGTATCCTCTGGAAGCAGCAGATAGTTATTATCACGGTCAGCATCATTGATCATGGAATTTAATTCTTTTAGCAGGTAGCTGTCTGGAAGATTGCGCTCCCACCAGGTATATCCTTCCGAAGTCCTCACTCCTTTGGCATCTATCTTGCGGCCCGCGTAGTAATCAATATATACATCTGCATAGGTTACCGCCATAGATCTTTTGACTTCTCTTCCTACATTTTTCACCACACCGCCGATCTGGTCTGCGATCAGCTTCTGGATGTAGTTTTCAGACCAGCCTTCAAAATCCAGCAGGTCTGTATTTTCCTGGCCGGTACGTTTTGCCCAGGATGATACATCAACTGACTCTGTGGAATACTTCATGCTGCCATCCTCTTTCCACTGCAAAATGCCATATTGGCAGGGCGGAATGCTTATGGAATCGGTAATGATCTCCTGGATACCGTATGCATCATCTGCAACACCCGGTTCTGCCTTGTGCTTGCGGATCCTCTGCACATGAAGATGTCCGCTTAAAAACAGAGGGATCTTGTATTTCTGGAGCAGATCAATGACTTCCCCGTTATTTTCCATAGCACACTGAGTGGTATACATACGGCTCTGGGCCAGCAGGTTATGATGAGCAATGGGAAGTATCTGCATTCCATCTTCTTTTGCCTTTTGCAGCTGTTCTTCCATCCAGGCAAGTGTTTCTTCCTTGATCCGGCCTTCTACCAGGTTCTTTGGCTCATACTGGCAGGAATCCAGCATCAGAAGGCGGTTTCTCTCATCCAGCTGGTAAACATAGCTTAAAGAAGCGCTGTCCCGGCTGATCGCCTGATCGTAGCCATACATATGGTAAAGGTCATAAAATTCTTCCGGAGTAACACTGTCTGTGGACTCTTTCTCATCTCCGAAATACACCGCAGCATTGGGATTGTTGATATCATGATTTCCCGGAATGACCAATACCGGAATACCCGCATCCTGAACCTTATGGAGGCGTTCTGATAATTCCTCATGGTTGATTTTTTCCCCGTTCATAGTAATATCACCGCTGAGTACCAGCGCTGCCGGCTTTTCTTTGATCACCTGATCTATAAAAGCATCTAACAGCTGGGGAAGATATTTTACCACTTTTCCATCGCAGCGCTCTACAAACGTGTTAAATGCAGCCCCATCATCTTCAGAAGATGCACTCTGATAATGAAGATCCGTTGCCTGGATGATCTTTGGAGGTGTATATGACTCTTCTTTTGGAATCTCAGGCCAGACCTGTTCTATGGTCTTTTTCCAGCCTTTATAGCCGGTTTCACGGCGGATATGGACATCTTTTCCCCCATCATTTTCTGTCTCCATCCCGTCTGTATCTTCTGACAGTCCTGCTTCTGCATTTCTGCCATTTTTTCCATTCTCAGGATCATTGCCGCGGTCTGCGTCCACTCCAGACCCGTCTATTATAATGTCTGTGTCAGCCGCAGCCTCTGTTGTATATTCTGCGCCGTCTCCGGCATTTGTTATTTTCTTAAAAACGTGCAGTACCCCGAAGCACACCAGAAATACAAGGGCATACATCAGGGCACTGACGATCCAGGTTTTTCGTTTCATAGTTTATATGATTCCCAGCTCTTTCATAGCATAGGCGATTCCGTCATCCTCTACTGTTTTTGTAATAAATGTCGCATATGGTTCCAGTAAAGCACTGTGGTCACCCATGACGATGCAGTTTTGTGCATACTGGAACATGGAAAGGTCATTGCTGCTGTCACCAAATACATAGGCATCTTCTTTTGCAATGCCGTAATGTTTTAACATCAGGTCAATGGCTGTTGCCTTGGAATGGCCTCTTGGGATACACTCATAAAAACCTTTTTCCCGGTCAATGATCTCCATATCCGGCATTTTTCCAAAAAGTTCTCTGCAGCGGCTTTTTTCATCGGAACCGATGTAAAATTTGTCAAAATCAAAGTCATCCTCTTCCCAGAACCGCGGTGTAGGACAACCGGATTCCTTTACTGACTGTTTCACACGTTCTACCTGTGGCAGCCGGGATGGATCTTTGTGCATATAGCAGCCGCCTAATCCTTCCAGCACACCGTCTAATCCACAATCATCAATATCTCGTTTGATCTGCAGACCTCTTTCATGAGGGATCACATGATGATATAATACCTCATCATTTACTCTCACATAGGTACCGCAGCCGCAAAGAAAACCGTCAGCATCCACCTGTGCGCGGATCTGTCCCAGGTGTGGATAAACACGGCCTGTATTGATCAGTACCATATGTCCCTTTTCTCTTGCCTGCCGCAGTGCTTCCTTCGCACTGTCAGGAACCCTCCGCGTCTTTTCAGACAGGAGGGTTCCGTCAATATCAAAAAATAAAGCTTTTGTTCTGTTCTTATTCATCATCTCTGAATACAATCGTTCCTGTCTCCTCATCCATGCTGTCAACAATAGCCAGTGACTCTAAGCGGATACCTTCGGAGCGGATCAGATCTCCGCCTACCTGGAAGCCTTTTTCAATAACGATACCAGCTCCCACTAATTCAGCGCCGGAATCTCTTACCAAAGCTGCCAGACCTTCCAGAGCTTTTCCGTTTGCCAGGAAATCATCAATAAGGAGAACCTTATCTCCCTTTCCAAGGAATTCTTTGGATACGATGATATCATATACTCTGCCATGAGTAAAAGACTCTACCTTAGAAGTATAAACTTCTCCGGCAATGTTCTTGGTCTGTGTCTTCTTGGCGAATACAACAGGAACATCAAAATACTGAGCTACAATACATGCAATTCCGATTCCAGAAGCCTCGATGGTCAGGATCTTATTTATTTCTACATCCGCAAATCTGCGTTTAAATTCCTTTCCGATCTCGCCAAACAGTTTAATATCCATCTGATGATTTAAAAAGCTGTCTACTTTCAGCACATTTCCCGCTTTGATCTTACCGTCCTTACGGATCCTATCTTTTAAGAGCTGCATGTATAATATCCTCCTTTTGATATTGTTGCAGTTCAGCCCTGCATCTTTGCAAGGCTGAACTGTAACTTGAAATTAGTTTGCTTTTGTTTCTTCTGTTGTTGTTTCTGCTTCTGTACTCTCTGCCGCTTCACTGGTCTCTTCTGCAGAAGTTTCCTCTGCTGTACTGGTTTCTTCTGCCGCACTGCTTTCTTCTGCCGCGCTGGTTTCTTCTGCTGCAGTTTCAGTTGCAGTAACAGTTACCTCACGTTCAGACAGCTTTGCAGGATTTTCTGCTTCGTTGTCAGCGTTGGAAGCTAAGAATCGTAATACCTTATCCTGAAGTACCTGCTCTTTTACAGTATCTTCACCATAAAGGCTTACTAAAGTATCTTTGGTCATTCCATTTGCCTGTGCAAATGCTTTTGTGTCCTCATCGGTGATATTGTCAAGACCTTCTTTTGCTGCAATATCTTTCACAACGATTTCCTGCTTTGCTGCTTCTTTTACAGAAGAGTAAATATATTCCTTAAATCCGGCCTCATCCATACCATTTGCCTGTGCCATCTGAGAAAGAGTCATTCCATACATCTTAGCCTGGTTGGTATACTGCTTTAACATCTGATTATAGCGTACAGATAAACCATTTCTGGAGAACTTGAATTCAGAATTGTCAATCACATCCTGAAGAACATCCTGTTCCATTTCCTGATCTGCTGTTTTCTGCTTCTGAGCTAACAGATCTGCACGAATGCCTGCTTTGTACTCATCTACTGTCTGGTAATCAGAAGTTCTCTGTACAAATGCATCATCTAATACTGCATCCTGCTTTTCTTTTACAGAATTAACAGTTACCTCAAACTGAACTGCCTGACCTGCTAAGGATTCTTCTCTGTAATCTTCAGGGAAAGTTAAATCCAATGTCTTTGTTTCTCCCTTTTTTGTACCGATCAGTCCATCTTCAAAACCATCGATCATAGAGCCTGAACCAAGAGTTAAATCCTGACCTTCTGCAGTACCGCCGTCAAAGGCTTCGCCGTCTTTGGTTCCCTTGTAGTCGATGTTTACGATATCGCCTTCTGCTGCGGCTCTGTCTACTTCTACTTCATTTGGGTTCTGATTCAGATTGGTCTGGATTTTCTGGTCTACTTCATCATCTGTAACTTCAGGAGCTGCCACATTGATCTTTACACCTCTGTATTCAGAAACAGTTGCAGAACCAAGGTTTACATTGCTGTCTGTACTTCCTGCGCATCCAGTCATCAAAACTGCTGCAGTTAAACCGCATAAACAAAATAATTTCAGTTTTCTCATAATTGCATGTCCTTTTCTTTTCACCCATTTCGCTTTTATAATGCTCTTGAGATCTTTTTTGTCCGTCTGCGGGATACAAAAACAGACTCCAAGCAAGCGTTGTACATAGTTATACCATACACGGCCGGGAAAAAAAAGCCCTTATGAATAAAATGCTTTAAATGCTTTGTATGTATGGTAAACATCTAATTTGGAGGAAAGTTCAAAAGGAGCATGCATGGAAAGGATCGGTACACCTAAGTCTACTGTGTCCACATCCATATGAGCTACAAACTTGGCGATCGTACCGCCGCCGCCTGCATCTACTGCGCCAAGCTCACCTGCCTGCCAGTAAACGCCTGCATCTTCCATGATCCCGATGACTTTTGCCATGGTTTCTGCGCTGGCATCATTAGAACCGCCTTTTCCTCTTGCGCCTGTATATTTTGTAAGAACGCATCCCTTATTGATATAACTGGAATTACGTGCCTCATATACATCCGGAAATGTTGGATCATAGGCTGCATTTACATCTGAAGATAAGCATAAAGAAGCCTTTAATACATCACGCACCGGAATTTTCTCCATGGAAGCAAGATCTTCTATATAATGAAGCACATAATCAGAGTTCAGACCCGTATTTCCATCAGAACCTGTCTCTTCTTTATCTGTTAAAATGGTCACTGTAGTATGCTCCGGCTTTTTGGTGTCGATCTCAGCAGTCAACGCTGTATAAGCACACACACGGTCGTCCTGGCCATAAGCGCCGATCAGACTGCGGTCTAATCCGATGTCTCTTGCTTTTACAGCAGGAACCAGTTCAATTTCTGCACGGTAGAAATCTTTTTCTTTCATGCCATACTGTTCATGTAACAATGCCAGAACAGACAGCTTTACAGCCTCTTTGATATCTTCCCCTTCATACGGAAGAGAACCTAAAACAACATTTAATTCTTCTCCCTTTAAACCTTCCTGCAGCGGACGCTCATTCTGCTTTGCAGCCAGATGAGGCAACAGGTCTGTAATGCAGAATACCGGATCATCTTCTTTTTCGCCGATGCAGATTTCCGTCAGTTCCCCATTTTTCTTGGCAACAACGCCATGGATCGCCAACGGAATGGTTCCCCACTGATATTTTCGGATGCCGCCGTAATAATGAGTCTTAAAATAAGCAATATCTTCTTTTTCATATAATGGATTTGGCTTTAGATCCAGTCTTGGGGAGTCAATGTGGGCTCCGTTGATCCGCAGTCCTTCAGATAATGGCTTTTTACCGAATGTAGTTGCAATAATGGCTTTTTTGCGGTTTACATAGTATACCTTATCTCCCGGTTCGTAGGAAGCAGTGCGGTCAAATGGCTTATATCCTGCTTTCTTTAACATGTGAACGGCTTCCTTTACACATTCCCGCTCTGTTTTTCCTGTATTCAGGAAATGTTTGTAGCCTTCGCAATATTTGAAAGCTTTTTCCTTGTGATCTGGTGCATCTTTTCCAATATGGGGAGCAGACCAGGTAAGCTGCTCCTGTAATTCCTGTGCTTTTGTTTTTTTGGACATGGGACCTTCCTCCATAAATTAAATAATACTCGTCCGCCTGAAGGCGGAGAGAAACATTGGTATATACTTCCCGCAAAAGCGGGAAAACCGGGAACAATTCCCGTTGAAAGCTATGATTATAATTCAAAAGTGCGGGACCGTGGCTTCGGCTTATCTTCTGCCTGAGTTCCTAATTTCCTGTGTCTTGCATCCATAAGGATCGCCGAAACCTGGGCATCACCCATTCCTGCAGTGGTCTGGATCATCTGTTCTAACATCTGGCTGTCCGTTTCTTTGGCTTCTGCCAGCCAGGAAAGGATCTCCCTTTCCCCTCGCTTTGCAAGACCTTTGGCAGTCTCATCCGGATGCTTTTTTATGTATTTCCAGTATTCTTCTTTCCACTCTTCTGTAAGACCTTTCGGCCAATACAGGCGATAAAGAGCCATGCGGCATACCAATTCTGGACTTTCTAAGATTTCTGCCGTTGGCAGCAGCTTATCATATTCCCAGAACTGAAAATCAGTCCCGTTAAAACAATACCGGTACATATGGCCGCAGCCATGCATTTCCCTCATTATAATACGGGCCGGTGTATTTTCTATGGATTCTTCAAAAAATTCCGGAAAGATCAGCTTCGCCAGAAGCTTTCCCTCTTCATCCCGGTAATCCACCACCAGCATTTGCCGCAGTTCTGAAAGAATTTCCTTAAAACTGGATTTTTCTTCCGGGAAAATGCGTATATCCAGATGGTCGATCTGGGTACAGCCGGTAAATACCCCTGCGCCCCAGTCTCTCACTGTACTGCAGCAGGAAAGCTTCTTTAAATGGAAGCAATTATAAAAGGCATATGCTCCCACTTTTTCCAGATATTTCGGCAGCGTAAGTTCCTCCAGGGCTTCGCCGCACATTTCCGGCTCTCCTTCCCGTTTAGCAGGCGGCTGTTCTCTCCTCCGCACAGTCTGAGACAATGTATAGGTATCCAGTTCTGTTACCGGAAGTCCTTCTATGGTGTCCGGTATCACCAGTCGGTTATCTAATGTGTAGCAGCGCTCCACACAGATTCCAGTTGTTGTCTTTCTATATAATACATTCATGTAACCAGTTTAATCAGTTTCAACTATTTTTTCAAGTCCATTTCCATACTATCGTACGGCACTTTCGGTTCCAAAAGTGTCTACCCGTGTACAAAAAAAAGCTGCTTACTGCTCATGCGTTGCATGACCAGCAACGGAATTTGCCGTGGCTTCGCATTTAAATACGGCAAATTCCCGCTGCCACTACGTTATCGTACGGCACTTTCGGTTCCAAAAGTGCCTACCCGTGTACAAAAAAAGCTGCTTCTTCTACAGAAACAGCTTCCAGATAGCAATACAGATAGAAAATACTGCAATGCCCTTTTTTAATAATGTCTGATTGATGCGGACTGCATTTTTACTTCCAAAATAAACGCCGATGCCATGGAATATCAGAGCCGCAGCCAGTATTTTTACAAGATCCACGGAAATGCACTGTGAAAAATATCCCAGACATGCAGGAATACCGATAAAAACAGAGTTAAATAATGCTACTCCCACCGCTGTGCGCACTGGAATCCCTAAAAGAACCAGAAGCGGCATTACCAACACGGGGCCGCCTGCGCCGGAAAGAGCACAGACCGCACCTGTAACAGCTCCAAGAGCCAACACTGCAGGAAGGTTCCTTGCAAAAGCACTTTCTGCCTCCTGTTCCTGGCTTCCCGGCTTTTTATCTTTTCTTAAAAGAATGGAAATGCCGGAAAGAAGAACGACCGTATATAATAAAGTCTTTACTCCTGCTTCCGGGATCAGCATATTAAGGCAAACACCGATCACAGCTCCCACCAGGCTTCCCACGCTTAACTTAAGGCCAAATCTTACATCCAGGTTTCCGGCTTTTTTATAATTCACAGATCCCAAAACCCCGGACAAAATAAACGCGCCAAAGCTTAGTGCCAAGCCCTCTGTAGTGCCAAGCCCCAGAAGGGATGTATAAGTGATAGGGAGAAGAAAACCTGCCACTCCCGTCAAGCCTACGCAGGCACCTACCACCAGGTTTGCCATTGTCACGATCAGCCAGAATGTGATCCCTGCGGTCATACTCCCATTTCCTCCATATATTTCCTTGATTCATAAAGAATCTTTTCTTCATCTAATGTAAGAACTTCGCGATCTTTCATCAGCAGTTTTCCGTCTACTGCCATATCGCAGACATCAGACGCTGTAACACATTCTAACAGAGTATTGACCAGATTGCCAGTAGGATATAAATGAGGCTGCATGGTATTGATGGTAATAAAATCTGCCTTTCTGCCTTCAGCGATCACGCCGCCGTCTTCCCGCATCAGGCGATAGCCTTCTCTGGTTGCCATGGAAATGATCTTTGAAGCGGGCATGATCGCCGGATTGCTCTGGGCAACCCCATGCTTTACATTCATAACTGAACGGAATATCTTCATTTCGTTCCATAAGCTTAAGCCGCCATGTGCTGCTCCATCTGTACCAAGACCTACGCAGATACCTTCTTCCAAAAGGGACGGCGTATCTGGAACTCCTTTTGCACAGTTGCTAAATGGACAATGGCATACTTTCACATCTCGCTCACGCAGCAATGTTCTTTCGTGGGCCGACAGCATAATGCTGTGAGCACCAATAAACCGATCACTTAAAACATGCATGGACTCCAGGTACTCATAGGGGCGTTTCTGTACCCGCTGAAGAAAGAAATTAACTTCTCCCGGATATTCATTCATATGTGCCTGCAGCAGGGCATTTCTGTCATTTGCATGCTCTGCCGTCTGACGGATCAGGCTTTCTGAGCAGGAGATCAAAGACCGCAATGCATAAGCTGGTTTCAGCCTTTTATATTCCTCACAGAATTGGTAGAAATCATCTGCCCGGCTTACTGCTTCTTCTGTAGTAGTGGCAATGGACTCCGGAAGTCCTTTTTCGTCCATAGTAGAAAGGGAAAGTACTCCCCGCAGTCCCGCCTGGTCATAGACCTTTACTGCTTCTTCCATATAATAGCTTCCGGCATCAATAAATGCAGTTGTACCGGAACGGATCATTTCCAGTGCTGCCAGACCTGCGCTCAGCTTCATTTTTTCTGGTGTCAAAGTGCTTTCAAAAGGAAGCATGATACGGGTCCAGATCATAGGAAGCTCATCTAATACCCGTCCCTTTAGCAGCTGTTGTCCGGTATGCATATGGCAATCTGCCAGACCTGGCATTAAAAGCTTATCCCGACCATCTAAGACCTGGGCTGCCGGAGTGTTTTTATCTTCAAAACTGTCCGAATCTGCCGGAGAAATTTTTGAAAACCGTCCGTCTGTCACCTCTACGGTCTGATCTTTTAAAATAGTTCCATTTTCCAATAGAACGGATACATGGTTTATACGTAAATCAGCCATCACAACCTCCTAGATCGCTCCTGTTGCCATCAGTCCTACCTGCGCAATAATTGCGGAAAATACAAAGGCTATAACAGAGAAAATTATGAAAAGGCTACAGGAGGCGCGGTGCAGATGATCTGCTACCGCCCCTCCCGCAGCATTTTTTCAAATTCAGACACTGGAACCAGATGGGAAAACCAGTATCCTTGTACTTCATCACACATGGTATTTCTAAGAATAGCCGCCTGCTCAGGTGTCTCCACTCCCTCACACACAATATGATAACCAAGTCCCTTTAACAGGTTGATGATCTCGCGAAGGAAATAAATGCCCTTGTGCGTCGTCTCACAGTTATTGATAAAGGCCCGGTCTACTTTTACTGTATTGACAGGAATGTCGATCACTGTATTTAATACAGAATAACCTGCGCCAAAGTCATCCAGAGCTGTCCTGAAACCGGCTGTCTGAAGCTTTGCAAACAGCTGTTTTACATGGTCATAATCAGAAACCGTGGCAGTCTCTGTAAGCTCTAGCTCCGTAAGAGAAGGATCTACACCATATTTTTGTATGATAGTGGTATATCGGTGGATCGTATCACTATTCTGGGCATGAAGTGCAGAAGCATTAATGGAGATCAGGCACTGAGGCAGTCCTTGCTCTTTCCATTTTGCCAGAAGCTTTACGGTTTCCTCAAACATATAAAAATCCAGATCGATAATACAGCCGTTTTTCTCATAAACAGGTATAAAACTATCCGGCGGAAGCAATGTCCCGTCTTTTTTTTGCCAGCGGACCAGAGATTCCGCACCTACGATCTTTCCAGTAGTCAGAGAGAAACGAGGCTGGAGATATACCTTAAATTCTCCGTTTTTAATAGCTTTATCAATACCTGTGGCAATCTCATTTTCCATATTCTGGTGATCTGCCATCGTTTTGTCATAAATGCAGACTGTTTTTGAAGAATTATCCTGTATCTGATGTCTGGCATAATTTGCTGCGTCAATGGCAAAAGAGGCTCCGCCACAATCTTTTTCAACCTTGTAAACACCGGTGCGAAGACGCAGTTTTGCCTCCGGATATTTTTTCTGCTGCCGTTCAATAAATCCATTATTGATACGATTGATGGCATCTATAGAACTATCTTTCCATTTTTCCTCAAAGAAAAGAATGAACTGATCTGCTACTACTCTGGTAAAATAGGCAGTATTACGTTTTTTTAGGGTATCGATAATGTAATCTGTAAATTCACGCAGAAGCTGATCTCCTGCTGCGTAACCATATTTCTTGTTAAAATATTTAAAGTTTTCAAGATCTGTATAAACTAAAAGACAATTTTCTCCTTTTCCGGAAGCAATCACATTGTCAATTTCTTCCCGGAAGCGGTTAAAGGAAGGCAGTCCTGTAACCTGATCATATTCCGGATAACCGCCGCAGCCATTACAGGGGGATCCTGCTTCTTTCAGCTGATCCAGCTCATGTTCTAAACGTTCTTCCTGATGCCACTCTCCAGTCACATCAATGACCATACCGAAAAGAATGCCTGGTTCTCCTGCTTCGTCTTCAACAGAAACTGTTTCAAGACGTTTTCTGGAAATGCAGCCATCCTCATCCACTTCTCTGATGTCAATCGGCCCTTTAATACGTCCGCTGTAAAATTCAATGGTTTTCCAACGATCATCTGGATAAATGCGAGTCTTGTCTCTGAGATAATCGCAGTATTTTGGTATCTTTACTTCAACTTTCAGTTCTTTATCGTAGCGTATCAGGGTATCTGTCTTTATATGATACTCAAATATAATAACACCGCTTTTTTCTAAAATAGCGGAAAGATGCTTCAGCATTCTCCTACTGTCATTCTCTTCACTGTGCTTTGGCATCTTTGATTCCTCCTCTTTTCTCAAGTGCTTTTACCTATTATCTCTACAGGTAATTATAATTAAAGTCAGTCATATACTTTACTTTACCATACTTGCACATCTGATTCAAGTTGATTGCCAAGAATACTTTAATTGCCAGGGATACCTTATTAACTTGCTATATAGTCGTGAAAGGTCCGAAAGCCAGCGGCGCGCATTACAGATGCGCATTTGGGAGAAAATCCTTTGTTCGTGGGCTTGCGCCGCCTAGTGTCAGAACTGCGAACCCAACTCACACGCTTCGCGTGTTCGGGCACGGTTCTCCGTTCTGCCGCTATGCTCGCCCACTCACGGATTTTCAAACAAATGCTTATTCTGTAATGCGCGCCGCTGGCTTTCTAAGTTACTGGTAAATCTGTAGATATGATAACCTAGCCCAATCAAGAATCCCCCTGCTTCTGCCTAATAAAGCAGTAAACAGACAGATTCCCTTGAGTGAGTGAATTAAATACTTTGGCCATTTTTTATATAAGCCAGCCACTGTTTGGGTGCACACATCGTTTTTAACATGTCCAATACAGTAGAAAGAGCCCCGCCATGTATAATAAGCATTCGGTAGGCAATTTTGGACCTTTTGTGAGCATAGCTGACAGGGCGGAGGCGTTGCCTGAACACGCGAAGCGTGTGAGTTGGCCGGAGCCCTGTCTAATTGGCGGCGGAACAAAAGGTCCAGAAAATTGCCGTGAATGCGTTTATACATGGCGGGGCACTTTCGGATCATCCGGACCCTAGTCGATTAAATAGCAATTTCCCTCAGCCTCATCCAATTCCTCTATAACCGGATATATCTCCTCTGGCTCCCAGTCTTCTGCTAGGATAAAAAGTCCTTTATACAGGATCGGCATAAGCTCCTGAAAACAGGCAGCTCCTGCTTTTCCCTCATTAATGGCTTTAAAAACCTTTCTGCCTGCTTTTTTAAGTCCTGAAAACAGACGAATCTTAAGAGCACGCACCTGATCCGGTCCATTCCAGAAGCGATCCATATCGTAATCATCTGTATTTCCGCATTTCGCCACGCAGTCGGCGCAGCCTGGCGCAACTGCCAGCTTTTCAGCTCTTACCTGCTCCAGCTGTTTTTCAAGCTGGCTTTCGTCCGCATCCGGTATTGCCAGAACAGACAGGGCGCCTGTTATCACCCTGTCTGTATTTTCTGTCTTTAAATGACTGTATGTGGCCCTGGCAAGTCCGATCAAAGCTCCTGCAAGAATGTCTGCCAGTTTTTTCTCTTTCTGAGATCCCATTTTTACTCCTGCTCTGTTGGAAATACAACAGTTAATAACATTTTAAAGGATTCTTCTGCATAAACAGCGTGCGGCTGACGATCTGCCCAGGCTGTACAGTTACCTGGTCTGCTAATAGAAGTACAGTCTCATGTTCAATGTTTTTAATAAATGCCATTTTATTTTCCTCCTATTGCCTGTTAATGTTCCTTTAAAATAAGTTCTTTGGATCAATCCAATATCTTTCCATCCACAGAAATGGTCACTACCTGCCATGGAATAAATTTTCCACTGTTTTTTAAAGCCTTAATAGCTGCCTGCTCTAAACCACCGCAGCACGGAACTTCCATACGGACAATGGTAACACTCTTAATATCGTTGGCTGTAATGATCTCTGTCAGCTTTTCACTATAATCGCAATCATCTAATTTTGGACATCCAATGAGTGTTACTTTTCCTTTGACAAAATCCTTATGGAAATTTCCATAGGCATAAGCTGTACAATCTGCCGCGATCAAAAGCTTTGCCTGATCAAAGTATGGTGCCTTAACAGGAGCCAGTTTGATCTGTACCGGCCAGTTGCTTAACTGGGAAGAAATCGGCGCTGCATTGGATACGCTTTCTTCTGTCTGGTCTGCCTCCTGATTTCTGTGGCTTATCTGGCGCATACGTGTTCCCGGACATCCGCCCATGGGTGCCGGATGAGCGCCTGCTGCTTTTTTCTTCTTATTTTCAAGCACAGCCGCCTCATCATATGCAACTGCCTCTCTTTCTATAAAGGAAATGGCTCCCACCGGACAGGCCGGAAGACAGTCACCTAAGCCATCGCAATAATCATCTCTTAACAATTTTGCCTTGCCATTTACCATTCCAATGGCACTTTCGTGACAGGCCTGAGCACAAAGGCCACAGCCATTACATTTTTCTTCATCAATATGAACAATCCTGCGTATCATTTTTGTACCTCCTTGACATTATATAAGGAATATACTACAATCACTTGCAAATGTATGTTGTTTTGACAACAAAAGGAGAGAAAATGGATCTTAAACTGCTGGAAAATACACCCTTATTTAAAGATGTCGCCCCGGACGAGATCGATGCCATGTTACAATGTCTCGATACAGAAGAAAAGGAGTATGAAAAAGGAGAGATCATCTTCCACGCAGGAGATGTGATCCATTTCATCGGACTGGTGCTTACCGGGCGCGTCCAGATTGAAAGTGATGATCTCTGGGGTAATCGAAGTGTTCTGGAAAGTGTGGAACCTGGCTTTGCATTTGCAGAAAGCTACGCCTGTCTTCCCGGTGAGCCGCTTATGGTATCAGCTATTGCGGCGGAGCCTTCCCGGATCCTGTTTTTAGATACCGGAAGAGTTCTAACCACCTGTCCTTCTGCCTGCTCCCACCACAGCCGGTTGATCCAGAATCTTTTATATATCTCCTCCCAGAAAAATCTGAACCTGTCCCGCCGGATCTTCCACACCTCTTCCAAGTCCATCCGTGGACGCCTGCTGTCTTACCTGTCTTTCCAGGCCACCAAAAACGGATGCCGGGATTTTTATATTCCTTTTAACAGACAGCAGCTGGCTGACTATTTAAGCATTGACCGCAGTGCCATGTCATCGGAACTTAGCAAAATGCGAAAAGAAGGAATACTGGATACAGACAAAAATCACTTTATATTAAAAACAGACCTGATGTGATAGCAGGTCTGTTTTTTATGGATCACTGCCCGATTTTTCGTTTTATCTTCTGGCTTCTCTTGTTTTTTCGATCATTCTGCGTATCCCATCCTCTGGATAAGAAAGCAGCGCTCCAAAATCGGCCGCCAGCCGGTATCGTTCTTCTTCTGTCCCACCGCACCGGCTTTCCAGTTCTTTCTGGCGTTTTTTCAGCTCAAGATATGTTTCATAAACATCCTGTGTACGGAAGAATAGATAATTGTATTTATCCTGGTTTGCCTCTGCCGGAAACAGATCTGTGATCAGTGCCTCATCCTGAGGATGATAGAGGATCCCATATTTTTCACAAAGCCGTTTTACCTGAGGCAGATATGAGTCTCTTTCTGCTTTCGTATCACAAGGATGGCTCATTGCCAGCTTTTTAAGGCCAGCCGCCACCATTTCACAGAAACAATCCATAACTCCGCACTGATAGGAGTAAGGATCAATAGGAACTTCCTTCTCTGCTTCTTCTAACAGCACATACTCATCCTTATCCAGAGAAAGCGGTATCCCTGACGCGCTGGTCACATTTACTCCACCATACCAGGTACTGTCTACCTGGAAAATGTCACCCACCTGATATTCCATGGAATACTCGTCATTTTTGCGGATGATCTTTATTTTCTGTTTATCCATGTCTTAACCTCCTGGCTATTTCACATTGTTCTGTTCCATCTTAACATTTTACCATGGAAACCTCAATGGCTTATAGCAAACCTTAAGGGATGCGAAAAACGTTACTGCTCATAGGTAGGCACTTTTGGAACCGAAAAACCGGTTGCCACGTTTTAGATTCTCATGTAGAATGGGATTATCTATGATCTATGCTATGTAAGACATTGTTTTGTAAGGAGTTTGCTAATGAGTATATTAAATGTGGAACATTTAAGCCACGGTTTTGGAGACCGGGCTATTTTTCAGGATGTGTCTTTCCGTCTCTTGAAGGGAGAACACATCGGTCTTGTGGGTGCCAATGGTGAAGGTAAATCCACTTTTATGAATATTATCACCGGAAAGCTGATGCCAGATGAAGGCAAGGTAGAGTGGGCAAAAAATGTAAATGTAGGCTACCTGGACCAGCATACAGTCCTGGAAAAGGGAATGACCATCCGGGAAGTGCTTAAAAGTGCCTTTGCTCCCCTTTTTGAAATGGAAGAACGGATGAATCATATCTGCGACAACATAGGGGATGCTGACGAAGAACAGATGAATGCCATGATGGAAGAGCTGGGCACAATCCAGGATCTTTTAATGGCACATGATTTTTACGTGATCGATTCTAAGGTAGAGGAAGTGGGCCGTGCTTTAGGTCTGGATGAGATCGGTATGGATCGTGATGTAACGGAACTTTCCGGTGGTCAGAGAACCAAGGTCCTTCTTGGAAAGCTGCTCCTTCAGAAACCGGATATCCTGCTTTTGGACGAGCCTACCAACTATCTGGACGTACAGCATATTGAATGGCTGAAGCGGTATCTTCAGGAATATGAAAATGCTTTTATCCTGATCTCCCATGATATTCCGTTTTTAAACAGCGTCATCAACCTGATCTATCACATGGAAAATCAGCGTCTGGACCGCTATGTAGGTGATTATGATAAGTTCCAGGAGGTTTATGCTGTAAAGAAAGCCCAGTTAGAGGCTGCCTATAAACGCCAGCAGCAGGAGATCGCAGAACTGGAAGATTTCGTAGCCAGAAACAAAGCCCGTGTTTCCACCAGAAATATGGCTATGTCCCGCCAGAAGAAGCTTGATAAAATGGATGTGATCGAGCTGGCAAAAGAAAAGCCAAAGCCAGAATTTAATTTTCTGGAAGCCCGGACTCCAGGCAAATATATTTTCGAGACCAAGGATCTGATCATCGGTTACGATGAACCTCTTTCCCGCCCATTAAACCTGACTATGGAACGGGGACAGAAGGTGGTCCTGGTAGGTGCAAATGGTATTGGAAAGACCACTCTTTTAAAGAGTATCCTTGGACTGACACCTGCTTTAAACGGCTCTGTGGAGCTGGGTGATTATTTATCCATTGGATATTTTGAACAGGAAATGGCCCCTGGAAACACCACCACCTGTCTGGAAGAAATCTGGAAGGAATTCCCGTCTTATACTCAGTATCAGGTGCGCTCCGCCCTTGCAAAATGCGGCCTGACCACAAAGCACATCGAAAGCCAGGTCCGTGTATTAAGCGGCGGTGAGCAGGCTAAGGTACGCCTGTGCAAACTGATCAACCGCGAAACCAATGTCCTTCTTTTAGACGAGCCTACCAACCACCTGGATGTGGATGCAAAAGAAGAGTTAAAACGTGCCTTAAAGGCTTACAAAGGAAGCATTCTTCTCATCTGCCACGAACCGGATTTTTACGAAGGTCTGGCTACAGATGTATGGGACTGCAAAGACTGGGCGCTGCGTTTATCATGATCTTACCATGATCATAAAAGGCTGCTTTCAGATCATTTACTATGAAAGTCCCGGACGGCAGCCGCGAATGAGCCATGCTTGCATGAGCGAATTCACGGGTATCGGACGGGCAAGCCGGTATGAGCAAGGAGCGCGATAGCGCGGATTGCGAATGCTGGCGACGATTGCGGGAGCACCAAAGGTGCGGAGCAATCGGCTTTTATGAATGGTGATGCCTGCGTCAGCAGGCATGTCCGTTTAAATTGAATGACCTGAAAACAGCCTTCTGCTATTTCTGATTACCTTTTATTATCTGATGTAAGTGTCAAAAGTATAAATTGCGTTTGTGCTCGCACAAATAAGCAATTTATACTTATTGACACGCCGAACACCGAAAACGAAATAAAATGGTGTGAACACGCCATTTTATGGGAGTTTGAGGTGTTCGAGGATTGCGGGAATTGCATAGCAATGGAGCAATCCGGTTACATCAGTGAGTGGCAAAATTTACTTTTGACACTCACATCATTATCTTTTATTTTGAAGAAATATCTTCAATAAAACCTTCTCCGAATACCTCCTTCACATCACTTACAATAAGAAACG